>WNFR01002855.1_pt1 | contig 30637 bp, 31 predicted proteins | sample 5400221 | NCBI WGS metagenome assembly WNFR01 (sample SAMN13153357, study PRJNA577476) | soil metagenome | isolation source: 40 cm soil under Madrone tree | place: USA:California | collected 2016-06-14
GGACGCCGAGATTCGAACTCGGGGCCTCACCCACCCCAAGGGTGCGCGCTACCAGGCTGCGCCACGTCCCGTCAAAGCTTTTTCAGTATGAACGGAAAATTTCCGATGTCAAAGCGGGAACATCATTTCCGCCTGGCTTGATCTGCCGCGATTTCAGCGTCGCCTTCATCGAGCAGGTCAAGTACCTCGCGAAGTTGTTTGGCGATCTGACGCAGAGTCGGACGCTGGTCGTCATTAGACGATCCTGGTGGCGCAGACGATTCCGAGCTTGCGACCCTGGTGAATCGGGCAGCCAGAGAAGGCGGCCGCTGCAAGCTGCGGCCGGGCGGCCGGGCCGGCGCCGGTTGCCCGCTGTCGCGGCTCGGCCCGCGTTGTTCTGCAGCCAGTTTCTTTTTCGCGCCGGCGATAGTGTACTGCTCGTCGTAAAGTAGCTGCTTAATCCTGAGGGCCATCTCGACGTCGCGGCGGCGATAAGTGCGCTGGCCCGCACGATTCTTTTGCGGCTGAAGCATCGGAAACTCTGTTTCCCAATAGCGCAGCACATGGGCCTGCACGCCGGCGATGTCGCATACTTCGCCGATCTTGAAGAACAGCTTTTCAGGGATTGCTGCGGCTGATACGCTCATGCTTATTGAAAAGAGAGAGAAGAAAACTCTTACGCCGTCGCCGGGCCGACTTTTTAGCGCTCACCGAACTGAGGCGCATGTTACCTGTGCGGAGATTTAGGTGTCAACACTTGTATTTAAGGGGCCGGAGTTAAGCAGAGAGATTAAACGTGAAATCTTAGGTGATGAATGGCGATCGGGCGGCTTTACCAGCCTTACTTTTCACTCTTCCCCAATGGACGCGGCCCAATCCTCAAGCTATAATCCTGCGTTATCCAGTTATAACCTGCATCTGTCCGGAGGTTCACACCGAAAGTGCCAGCATCTATCGCCGGTTTTCGTCTTGCCACTCGTCTTGACCACGTAGGGTTTTCCGACATAGTGCAAATTCGTAATCGTGTGATGGAGTTGCGTAGCCGCGGCGAACAGGTCTATCAGTTTGAAGGGGGTGAACCCTATCGCTCGACTCCCGACTACATCAAAGAAGCGATCAGTTCCGCCTTACGAGAGAATAAGACGCGCTATGCGCCGTCCTCAGGAATATCAGAACTGCGGCGCGCAATTGCCGACAAACTGCGAGATCGTAATCGAATTCCTGCCGGCGAAGAGAATGTCCTCGTCGTTAACGGCGGCATGCAGGGATTGTTCGGCGCCTTTCAATCCGTAGTCAATTCCGGCGACGACGTATTGATCTTTTCCCCCTACTGGACGCCGATCAAGGATCTCGTCGCTCACTGTCAGGGCCGGCTCGTGCTCGTACCGACCGACGAAGCTCGCGCCAATGGATTCCGCGAAACGTTGGCTCGCTATGCAACCGAACAGACCCGCGCCATCTATTTCAACACACCCGTGAATCCTTCTGGGGTCGTGTGCACTCGGTCGGAAACCGAAGCAGTCGCGCGTTTTGCCGTCGACCGTGACTTGATCGTGATCGCGGACGAAGCCTATGAAGATATCGTCTATGATGGCGAGCATGTTTCGATAGCTTCTTTCGAGGGCATGTTCGAACGCACCATTTCAGCATTTACGCTTTCAAAGTCATATGCGATGACCGGCTGGCGAATAGGTTATGCCGTCGCGCCAGAGCCATGGATGACCGGCCTGTCCAAGTCGATACTGTATTCGTCGAATGGCGTTTCGACTCCGACGCAGTGGGCCGCCCTGGCGGCGTTTACCACTCCGTCAGATTTTCTGGAAACATCGCGCGTCGCTTATCGCGAGCGGCGCGATTTGTTGTTGGCGGGTCTGAATGAACTCGGTTTGACTTGCGCACTGCCCGCCGGCGCTTTTTACGCCTTCCCGGACGTTTCCAGCATCAGCAGGGACAGCCGCGAGGCAGTGGAGATCCTGCTCAGTCGAACTAAAGTGGCCACCGTACCCGGAGTGGTCTTTGGCCCGCAGGGCGAGGGCCACGTACGCTTTTCGTTTTCCACGTCGATTGAAACTATCCAGGCCGGCCTTGAGTCCATGCACCGCAATCTGTGAGTTCAGAGTTCAAGCTTAAGCTTGCTAACATTGAACAGCCTTAAGGCTGAACTCTGAACGAATCCATGAACGAATTCGACTTCATTCGCCGCCTTCGTAATCTGACACGATCGCGCAGGCATTCCTCTCGACTGATTACTGGAATCGGCGACGATGCCGCCGTCGTAAACCAGTCTGCCAATCGGGATTTGATCGTCACGGCTGACTTGCTGATCGAAGGAATCGATTTTCACCGCGACGGCGCGCCTGCGCGCATGCTCGGTCATAAAGCTCTCTCAGTTTCTCTTTCGGACATTGCTGCCATGGGCGCTCGACCATTCTGGTCCTTACTGTCTATCGGCATGCCTAAGGCGATCTGGCAGGACGATTTCAAAGAAGAGTTTTTTGCCGGATATTTTGAGCTGGCGGATCAGTATGGCGTGACCTTAACGGGTGGAGATGTCTCGGAAACAAAGGAAGGGATCGTGATCGATTCGATCGTGCTGGGCGAAGTCTCGCGTGGTGCGGCGGTTCTGCGCTCTGGCGCGCAACCCGGTGATCAAATCTACGTAACCGGGACGCTCGGCGGCGCAGCAGCGGGATTGAAGTTGGTTGAGATGGGTGCACGGCTGGGCGAGGTTGGCCTCGCTTCCCTCCCCCGCGCATCACAGCGGGGCAGTAGCCCGACCGTCAGGGAGGGCGTGGATATGGGCACAGCGGACACCGCCGAGATGAAAGCGATCGAGAGTCTACTGTTACGCCAACTTCGCCCTCAACCACGTGTTGGCTGGGGCATCGTCCTGGGCGAGGAGCGACTCGCCACCGCCATGATCGACATCAGTGACGGCTTATCCTCTGACATTGCCCATCTGTGTGAAGAGAGCAACGCCGGCGCGTTGATTGATTCATCGTCTTTGCCAATCGACCCAAGTGTAATTCAGCTCTGCGGTCGCCGCGCGCTTGATCCGCTGATGCTGGCCCTTCACGGCGGCGAGGATTTTGAGCTGCTTTTCACCGTTAAGCCAGTTGACGTGCCCCGTTTGCCGAAACGAGTGGATGGGGTAGAGATCTCTCGCATTGGCGAGCTGACGGATCAGCCTGGGAAGATACGTATTGCGGAAAAGAATCGAGTCTGGGATTTACGGGCCGGAGGCTTCGAGCATTTCAAATCGTAAGCCCAATTTGCTCCAGGTGCTCGTGAGTCTGCTAACTTGCTTCGACGTTGATCTCTCTTTCCGAACGTTAGCCGAACGCCTAAACAATCGCTAGGGTTCCACGCCCTCCCTTACGGTCGGGCTACTGACTCTGACCTTCTGTTTGACTCGCTTCCTTTCCTTTCTTAGACTCAAGCCTTAATGCTCCGCATCCACAACACACTGTCTGGCAAGCTCGAAGAGTTTCGTCCGATGATCGAAGGCGAAGCGAAGTTTTATTACTGCGGGCCTACGGTCTGGGACTATGGTCACATCGGAAACTTTCGCTCCGCGATAGCCGCCGATGTCTTGCGCCGCTATCTCAAGTTCAAAGGACTACGGGTCAAGCAGGTAATGAATCTCACCGACGTCGACGATCGCATCATTGCGAAGGCTCGGGAGAACGGGAAGGCGATCGACGACTATACCGCGCCGTACATCGCGGCCTTCTGGGAAGACTTTGACGCGCTCGGCTGTGAAAGGCCAGAGGTCGCCCCGCGAGCCACGCAGCACATTCCGGAGATGGTTTCCCTGATTGAAAAGCTGTGGGAGCGCGGCCACGCTTATCAATCAGACGGTTCGATCTATTACCGGATCAAGTCCTTCCCCGAATATGGCAAGCTTTCGAAGATTAATCTTGCCGGCAACGTCGATGGCGCGAGCGAACGCGTCGACACCGACAAATACGAGAAGGAAGACGCGCGCGATTTCGCCCTTTGGAAGGCCCCAAACAAGCCCGAAGAAACTGCCTGGGACGCCGGCATCGGTCGCGGCCGTCCCGGCTGGCATATCGAGTGCTCTGCGATGTCGATGAAATACCTCGGCGAAACATTCGACCTGCACGCCGGCGGTATCGACCTGGTTTTTCCGCATCACGAAAACGAAATCGCGCAAAGCGAAGGCGTAACCGGCAAACAGTTTGTCCGCTACTGGCTGCACTTCGAACATCTGAAGGTCGAAGGCGAAACGATGTCAAAGTCGAAAGGCAACTACTACACGTTTCGCGATCTCGCCGCTCAGGGTTTTTCCGCCGCGGCGGTTCGCTATTTCCTCTTAAGTGTTCCCTGCCGCAAGCAACTCAACTTTACTTTCGACGCTTTGCGAGGCGCGGAGAAAACGGTGGCCAGCCTGCGCGACTTTCGCGCCCGTCTGGAGGAAGCGAAGGTTGAACCCGGACGCGATGACATGTTAGCTGCGGCGACTGAGCGAGCCCTGGCAGAATTTGAAGCGGGAATGGACGACGACTTGAATACGTCGGTCGCGCTCGCTGCCGTCCACGATCTCACCCGTGAAGTTAATACAGTGCTGGCGCGAAGGAGTCTGCGTGAAGACAACCAGCGCGAAGTCATCGCCGCGGCCAAACGCTTTGACAGTGTGCTTAATGTGTTTGGCGATCCGCAGCCGCAAATCCTTGATGCGGAAGTCCAGGAACTGATTAATGAGCGCCAGGAAGCGCGTCACCGCCGCGACTTTGATCGGGGGGACGAGATTCGCGACCAACTGGCTGAGCGCGGCATCATTCTGGAAGACACCAAAGACGGCGTGCGCTGGAAAAGAAAGTGATTCCGTTCGCTGCTCTTGCCAAGGCGTCCGCGAAGCGGACGATTTGAAAATAGCCCAGCACGCCAGTGCTGGGTTACGGAACCAAGAATTTGATAATCAGCCCGTGCAGCGGGCGGCAGAAGACGTGGTCTTCATCGCACTCAGAACTTCAGCCGTCCGCTTCACGGACTCTGATTCTAAATTGGGGCGAAGTTCCCAGCGATAAATCTCTGGGCTATTTTCATTCGTCCGCGGCGCGGACTGAATGGCTACGGCTTCAAGGTTGAAGCTTTCTGAACGGGCCGAGGACAATCCCGACACATCGATGCCATTCGCCACCCTAACGCGACCCAGGAAAGGCTTTAAGATTCGCTATGCCATCATCGCTCTGGCAGGCGCGATCGTGTTTGGCACCATCGGCTTCCATCTTGTGGAGGGCTGGTCGCTTGCCGACAGCCTGTATGTAACAGTGCAGACACTGACGACGGTAGGCTACGGTGATGTGCCTCCGCACAGCAGCACTGGCCGTCTATTTGCGGTCCTGGTGATGCTAATCGGGGCGGGCGGGGTTGCGTTGGCCGTCTCGACCATAGTTCAATCTGTAGTCAAGTGGGAACTGGTCTCGACCTTTGGCCAGCGACGGCTGACGAGAAAGATGAGCAAGCTTAGCGATCATTACATCATTTGTGGCTCGGGCAGAGTGGGCTCGCACCTCATCCGCGATCTTCTGTCCGCTAACGAATCCTTCGTGGTCATCGAAAACGATCAGCAGCGCGCGGTTGAGTTCAGCCAACGTGGTGTCAACGTCCTGGTGGGCGATGCAACGCTGGAAGAGAGTCTGCGCAATGTAGGCGTCGAGCAAGCGCGCGGACTGGCCGCCTGTCTGCCTAACGATGCCGATAACGTTTACGTCGTGTTGACGGCGCGCGACTTGAATCCGAATTTGAGAATTGTTGCGCGCGCCGCCGAAGAGCAGGCGGAAGCAAAATTGGTACGCGCCGGGGCAAATCACGTCGTCGCGCCCACGATCATCGGCGGGCACAGAATGGCAGTTGCCCTGACCAAGCCTGCAGTCAGCGAGTTCATGGATTCGATCACCGCTAACGAGCTGGGCCTGGGATTCGAACAGGTCGAAGTTGATGCCGAGTCATCCCTGGTCGGACAAGAGCTGCGGTCGACTTCGATACGTTCTGAACTGGATGTGGTAATCATCAGCATTCGGCGTCAGGATGGCCAGCTCGTTTTCAATCCCTCCGGTAATGCGACGATTGAAAATGGCGATACCCTGATAGCTATAGGTCGGGCAGAGTCCTTGACCACCCTGGGCGAGATGGCTCGCGGCGTTGTGTAGCGCAAGTTGTTAACTTGCGCTCTTCTTTTTCACACGAGCACAAAATCAGCGATCGCAAGTTAGCAACTTGCGCTACACAGCTTTGAGAGTTTTAGTCACCGGCGGCAGTGGGTATCTCGGCACGCAGGTGCGTCGTTTCTTCGAGGCCGAAGACTTCTCACGGCGATCAGACCTTGACGTGCTCAGACCTCTCGACACGGCCAGGGCAGGAGTCTACGAAGTCGTAATTCACCTCGCTGCGCACCTGAGCAAGACTCAGGCTGACGCTGATAACTGCTTTCGTACAAATATTGAGGGCACGGTTAACCTGCTACGAGAAATGCGGCCGAACTCTGTCTTTATCTTTGCTTCTACCAAGGATGTTTATGGAACGCACGCCGACGATTTTGACGAAGTGCCGGAGACTTGCAGTACCCAATATAAAAACCATTCCGCGCTGGAATGGTCAAAGCTGATCGCAGAAAGGTACGTCGAATACTACGCCGCGCAACGAAACTTTCGGTCCTGTATTTTTCGCCTTTCAACCGTCTTCGCGCGGCCTTCAGAAGGCAATGAGAATGGCTTTGTCACGCACTATGTCGAGTCAGTCAAGCGCGGCTGGCCCCTGCGTTTGCCGCTCCAGGGCAAGCCGGTGCGCGACATTCTGCATGTGGACGATTTCTCGCGGGCCTGTCGCGCTTTCATCGACTCGCCCGTGACCAGTGGACTGTATAATCTCGGCGGCGGCCGTGGGAATGCTCGGTCGCTCCGCGAGATTATTGACAAGGTCGCCGAAATTATTCAGTGCAATCCAGTGTTTGACGAGGGCGCTCCTTTACCGGCGCCGGTTCCCTTGAATTACGTCACGGATCTAACGCGTGTCCGCGACGAATTGAATTGGGATCCGCAGATTGGGATCGAAGACGGACTTAAGAGTTTGATTTAGTTGTTTTACGTTTCCCGGCAAACCAATTGATTTGCGGCTCCGGAGGAGCCGAATGTTTATAGCAGCATCTGTAGTAGTAGGACTCCAGCTCTTTTAGGAGCACATTCTCCATTTCGCTCCTAAAGGGGGCTGAGAACTCCTGACGAACCGGATCTAAAGTGAAAGCTGAAGAATTACAACCACGCGACATCCAACGCGTCGTTGTTCGCGTCCCTAACTGGGTCGGCGATGCCGTGATGGCCGTGCCAGCTTTGCGCGAACTGCGGCGAATATTGCCCCAGGCGCACATCACTCTGGTCTCGCGTCCAGGCACCGTTGATACTTTTATCGACGCAGACTTTTTCGATGAGGTCTTGGTTTATGATCGCGCGAGTTTGGCTACCACCTGGAATCAAGTGCGCGAATGGCGCCGGCGACAATTCGATCTCGCATTGCTGTTTCAGAATGCTTTTGAGGCCGCGGCCATAACTTTCCTGGCTCGTGTACCAACGCGAATCGGTTACCGCACCGAGCGACGCGGGCTTTTGTTAACGCATTCCCTTCCCTTGCCCGCGTGGAAGGACGTAAGGCACGAGAGCTTCTACTACTTGAACCTGGTTACGGAATTAGAAAAGTTCCTATCTGGAATTCCCCAGGCCGAACCCACCGAATCGCGTTTCGATCTTCGCGTCTCTGAAGACCGAAAGCGAGAGGCATTCCAGTTTCTCCGTGAACATGGAGCTCGATCGAACGCATCGCTAACCATCCTTTGCCCGGGCTCGATTAACAGTCGCGCCAAACGCTGGCCGGCGGAATGCTATGCGGACCTCGCCGACCGTTTGGCTGAGTCGGGCTCGAATGTAGCGTTGATAGGGTCGCCGGCTGAATTGGACGTTTCAAACGAGGTCTGTAAGCATGCTCGATCTCGACCAATTGTTTTGACAGGCAAGACAACCGTAGCGCAAGTCGCGGCGATCATCAGCATCGCGGACGTTTTGATTACGAATGATACCGGTCCGGCCCATATTGGCGCAGCGATGAACACACCCACGATAGTAATCTTTGGTCCGACAAATCCGCTGACAACATATCCGATGGCTGCCAGTGCCGAAATCATTCGCCGCGCGCCGGACTGCGCCCCGTGCATGCTGCGTGACTGTCCGATCGACCACCGCTGCATGACTGCCATTACCGCGGAAGATGTATTCGAGCGCGCGTCGATTCTGATTTCGCAACCCGAGGTGATCGCATGAGCCGCCTGGCGCGGATCGTCGAAAGCTTTTCAGGAAAGCGCATCGTCGTAATCGGTGACGCCATTGCGGACCAGTTTATTTATGGCGAAATCAGTCGCGTGTCGCGCGAGGCACCCGTCTTCATTCTGCGCCACGAGCACACCGAAACAACTCCGGGCGGCGCGGGTAATTGCGCGGCCAATCTGGCAGCGCTCGGCGCTAAGGTCGAGTTGATGTCGGTGCTCGGTAACGACGAGCCGGGGAAGATTCTTTACACCAAACTGCGCGAGGCGGGCGTGGGTTGCGATGGCGTCTCGGTATCCGGCGAACGGCGAACTACCACCAAGGTGCGCGTCCTGGCAGGTCAAATCCACTCAACTCGGCAGCAGGTAATACGCATCGACTATGACAATGAACCGGATTTCAGCGCCGAACTTCAGGAAATGCTGAGCGCTGACATTACCAAGTCATTGCCCGGCGCCGATGCGGTTATCATTTCCGACTATAACTATGGCGTAGCCGATCCGAAGATTGCTGAAGTGGTGCGCAAGGCTATCGCGCCCGCGGTCCCCGTATTGGTTGATTCTCGGTTTCGGCTTTCCAGCTTTTCTGACTTCACTTCGGCAACGCCAAATGAGGATGAGGTCGAGCAGCTTCTGGACGTAAAGCCTACTGATCCGGCCGCGTTGGAATTGGCCGCGGAACAGTTACGACAGCATCTTGGTTACAAAGCGCTCCTGGTGACCCGCGGCGGTAATGGCATGACGCTGATTGAAGCCGACACTGCACCGCTGCACATTGACGCTGTGGGTTCACGCCAACCATTGGATGTTACCGGAGCCGGCGACACGGTGATCGCTACCTATGCGTTGGCACTGGCGTCGGGGGCCTCGTTCGCCGACGCGGCCAGACTGGCAAATTTTGCGGGAGGCCTGGTCGTGATGAAGCGGGGCACGGCTACCGTCAGTACCGGCGAGCTCGTTTCCGTGATAACTCAGGTGACAAGCGAATGACCCTCAAGTTCCAACAGGTTGGCTCTCCGGCTTTATCACGAATCGTTAAGCGAGACGAATTGATCACGATAGTCGAGACGGAAAGGCAATATGGAAAGAAAATCATCCTGGCCAACGGTTGCTTCGATGTCCTGCACGTTGGCCACGTCCGCTATCTGGAAGCGGCCAGGATGCTCGGTGATCTGTTGATAGTCGGCATTAATTCTGATGAACAGGCCCGCCGGTTGAAAGGCAAAGGCCGCCCTTTACTGCCCCAGGACCAGCGGGCTGAAATCATTTCGTCAATTGAAGCCGTGGACCTGGTCACGATTTTTTCAGAGCCCACCGTCGAACAACTTTTGCTCGCCCTCAAGCCTGACATTCACGCCAAGGGAACCGATTATACCGAAGACTCGGTTCCCGAGCGCGATGTGGTACGATCCTTTGGCGGACGAGTGGCGATCGTGGGCGACCAGAAAGATCACTCATCGTCCGAAATGATCGAAAAGTTAGCAGTAATCGACGAGCAGTGATAAAGAGTTTGGAGTCCCGCCTTCAGGCGGAACCGTTAGTAACTTGAAGTATTCCCCCTGAAAGCGGTACTCCAAACTGCCCACTGTTCACGGCCAACTGCTCACTGACTCATGCGTATTCTGATAGTCAAACTCGGCAGCATCGGCGACATTGTGCACACTCTGCCGGCGTTCGCCGCGATGCGTAAAGCCCTGCCCGGCTCTGAGATTTCGTGGGTCGTAGAGCGCCGATCATCTGAAATATTGAAAGACAACCCGCTTCTGGATCGCCTCATCGAAGTCGACACGAAGGCGCTGAGGCGCGGGCTGATGTCTGGGGAGACGCTGCGGGCACCGCGCCAGCAGTTACGTCTGCTACGCGCCTCCGCCTTCGACCTTGCACTCGATTTCCAGGGATTACTAAAATCATCGTTGGCAGCGCGCCTCTCACGGGCGCAGAGGGTCTACGGGTTTGCCCGTGATGCGCTGCGTGAGCCGGCCAGCCGTTTTCTCGTCCACCAAACAGTCCCTGTTCCTGCTGGTTTGCACGTGATTAGGAAGAATCTGACCCTAGTAAGGTCAGCCCTGGGGATTTCTGTTCCTGATTACCCGGAGAATTTTGAGTTTCCGATTACGGTTAGTCCCGAGCACGAGCTTGAGGCAGAGGCGGCCGCCAGCCGCACGGAAGGTCGATACGCGATTTTGAATCCCGGGGGCGGTTGGCCCACAAAGCTGTGGAGCGCGGAAAAGTTCGGAGCGTTGGCGGACCAACTCTGGAGTCGCTTTCGTTTGCATTCACTCGTGACCTACGGTCCCGGCGAAGCGGGACTGGCCGAACAGGTGCTGGCGGCTTCCAGTTCAGGAAAGGCGCGAGGGGTGTGTCTATCGCTAAAGGGTTTCCTGGCGCTGGCAAAGGACGCCCACGTTTACATCGGCGGCGACACCGGTCCAACTCACCTGGCCGTGGCAGCACATACACCAATAGTCGGCTTGTTTGGACCGACTGAATGGTGGCGCAACGGCAGCCCTAACCCTGACGATATCTGCGTCGAGCGAACCGACATTGAGTGCCGGGTCGATTGCCATCGCCGCGCGTGCTCTAAATGGATCTGTATGGACAGCGATGTCGAGCGGGTACTGCATGCTGTCACGGACCGTTTGACTCGCGCGGGTCGAATCGCACCTGTGGAACTGATAACGATTGGCTAAACCTGGAACATGGGTGCAGCGCTGGCGAGTGCCGCTGGGTTTCGTTTGCGCGGCAATCTTCTTTTTGCTTAGCAGACCGCGGCCGCTCACGCTGGCTCTGGGTGGCGCGATCGCCTTGCCGGGGCTCGCTTTGCGTGCGTGGGCGACGGGTCATGTCAGAAAGAATGATGCCCTGGCCGTTACCGGGCCCTACGCCCACACACGAAATCCGCTCTACCTTGGTAGCTTTCTGATCGGGGTCGGATTCACGGTTGCTTCCGGAAGGTTTGTTTTAGGGTTTCTTTTTGCGGCATTATTTCTGGGCATCTATGTTCCTGTGATGCGCGTCGAATCGGCGACACTCGCGGAATTGTTTGGCGAGAGTTATGAGAGATACCGGAAAGCAGTACCTTTGTTCTTACCGCGGCTTTCCCCTTATCGCGACCGAACTAGACACATGGCCAGTTTCGACGCGGCGCTCTACAAGCGCTATCGCGAGTACCAGGCTGCAATGGGATTAGTAATAGCGTGGGCGCTCCTTGCGCTGAAGGCTTTTATCTCAAACAGGTTCTAAGACCGGAGGTTTCGTTCTGGAATCCAGATCCATAGGAGTCTTACTGACACGCCTTTGCGTGGCGTCGCTCTTTCTCACCCTCACTGTCAATACCATTCCGGGTCAGGGGGTGCAGAGCCCTGAGATCCCGTCTTTCGACGGCGAAGAACTCGTCTATCAGGCCGAGTTCAATAAAGGACTGCTGCACGGTATCGATGTCGCGGAGTTCCGATTCAAGGCGGCGACAGAACGCGTTCCGGCGAGAGGTCTATCGCCGGATGATCCAGTCACTCTTCGTTTGGTCGGCGATGTAGTCAGTAAGGGTCTGTTTCCGCGGATCGCCGGTTTCCGTTTTCATGAACACGTCGAATCGGCGGTCGATCCGGATCCGTTCACGGTGCTGCGAACCAGCAAACTGGACGAACAGGGGAAGCGCGTCCGCGCCAGCGAGGCGGTGTTTGACCATGAGGCGCGCAAAGTCATCTGGACAGAGCGCGATCCCAATCAGTCACAAACGCCACGCACCAGCGCCGTGGAATTCTCGGAACCGATACAGGACATTCTGACGATAATCTACTTTCTGCGGACGCAGAAACTGGAAGTAGGAAAATCGTTTGACGTTCCGTTGAGCGACTCAGGCCGCGTGTTTCGCTTCTCAGTGGCAGTAGTCGAACGAAAGCAACTCAACACAGTACTCGGGCGGGTCAGCGCTGTGCGAGTCGATCCGGCATTATTTGGTGAGAATGGCCTGGTGCGCAGCCGTGGCTCGCTTTCAATCTGGATCACTGAGGACAGCCGTCGGCTGCCGGTAAAGGCGCAGTTGAAAGTCGACATAGGCACTTTTGATATCAAACTGAAGCGAGTTAGCTACGGTGACGGAAAAGGCTCGCCCTAGAAATAGCGCTTCGCACGATGCTCTGAATCGATCTTATTAGCACCCGGCTTCAGTCAGCCAGGTGCTAATGACACACGAGCACTACCCCAACATCCCCTTGCCACGCACGATCTCGAAGACTCCGCCACTGATAATCGGCCACCGCGGCGCTTCGGCCCTGGCTCCGGAAAATACCCTGGCAGCTTTCAAGAGGGCTTTGGAGGACGGCGCTGCCGGAGTCGAGTTGGATATTCGCCTGGCTAGCGATGGTGTCCCGGTAGTAATTCATGATGCGAACCTCCGGCGAACGGGACTTCGCGAAGGGGTTGTCGCGAAAATGACTTCGAGTGAACTTGGCCAGACGGATGTGGGCAGTTGGTTCAATTCCAAGTATCCCCATCTCGCTCGAGCCGAATACAACCGGCAAGTTGTCCCGACGCTGGATCAAGTCTTTGATCTCTTTAAGACGCGTTCCACACGTTCGGCACTCATCTATGTAGAAATGAAGACCGACAGAGCAGAGACCGACCCCGTCGAACTTGCCGCCGGGGTGGTCCAACTCGTTACCGATCGCGATCTCCATAGCCGCGTGGTTGTCGTAAGTTTCAATTTGAAAGCACTCGCCCAGATTAAGAAGATTGACTCGGCTATTGCCACCGGAGCCCTATTTGAGCCAGGGCGAAATCCGGTGAAAACTTTCCGGAAACATCCAATGATTAGCGCCGCTCTTGAATGCGGTGCCGATCAGATTCTTTTGCACCGCCTGATTGCTCGCCGGCGACTGGTGGATTTCGCAACGCGAAACAATTTGCTTCCGATCGTCTGGACTGTTGACGACCTTAAGTGGAACCGCCGCGCTACAAGTTTTGGGATTCACGCCTTGATCACCAACCACCCAGGGCTGATGATGGCGAGCCTATGAGGCCCGCCACAGAGTGGCGACGTGCGAATCGATCACGTCTCATGTATCATCGTCCGTCTCGTTAATCACGTTCTTATTTCTTGGAGGTAAACTGTAAGGATGCCGGTACAGAAGGGCGCGGAAATCGCGCCGGCGAAAGGTAAGCTTGGTGTGTTGTTAGTAGGACTTGGCGCGGTCAGCACGACTTTTATTGCCGGCGTCGAGGCAATAAAGCAGGGACTGGCTGAACCGATAGGCAGCTTGACTCAGATGGGAACCGTACGGCTGGGAAGACGCACTGACAACCGCGTCCCGGCAATTAAGGACTTTGTGCCGCTGGCCAGGCTGGAGGATCTGGTCTTTGGTGCCTGGGATATTTTTCCGGATTCCGCCTTTGAAGCAGCGACGCACGCCGGCGTGCTGGAAAAAGAATTACTCGGAAAGTTGCGCAAACCGCTGCAGAAGATCAAGCCGATGAAGGCCGTCTTTGACCAAAACTATGTGAAGCGTTTGACGGGCACGAACGTAAAGAAGGGCAAGCACAAGCTCCAACTCGCACAGCAGTTGATAGGCGAGATAGCCGATTTCAAAAAGAAAAACAAGTGTGACCGCCTGGTGATGATCTGGGCGGCTTCAACCGAAATCTTCATGAAGCCGCACACAGTGCATCGCAACCTGAAGTCCTTTGAGCAGGCGATGCGCGAAAACCACAAGGCTATTCCGCCGTCGATGATTTACGCCTACGCGGCGCTCAAATCGGGAATCCCTTTCGCTAACGGCGCGCCCAACCTGACTGTAGACGTGCCGGCCCTGATGGATCTGGCCAACCAGAAAGGCCTGGCGGTCTGCGGCAAGGACTTCAAGACCGGACAGACATTGATGAAAACCATCCTGGCTCCCGGGCTGAAGTCGCGCATGCTGGGTTTGCACGGGTGGTACTCGACAAATATCCTGGGCAATCGGGACGGGGAGGTCCTGGATGATCCTGAGTCGTTTAAGACGAAAGAGGAATCCAAGCTTTCGGTGCTTGAATATATCCTGCAGCCCGAAGTCTATCCACAGCTCTACAAAGACTTTTCGCATGTCGTCCGCATCAACTATTACCCCCCACGCGGCGACAACAAAGAAGGCTGGGACAATATCGACATCTTTGGTTGGCTCGGCTATAAGATGCAGATCAAGATCGATTTTCTCTGCCGTGATTCGATCTTGGCAGCGCCCATCGTGCTGGATCTCGCGCTCTTCCTGGATCTGGCCCAGCGCACCGGCATGAAAGGCGTGCAGGAATGGCTGTCGTTCTATTTCAAGTCACCCATGACTGCGCCAGGCCTGTATCCCGAACACGACATTTTCATCCAGTTAATGAAACTCAAGAACACTCTGCGTCACCTCAGGGGTGAAGACTTGATCACTCATCTGGGCCTTGAGTATTACGACTAACTTCTACGAACCAGGGACCGCGGCTCTACCTGCTAGGTAGCGGGCCATCCGCATCTCGTTCCAGCCGCGCGCAGACGGCGTTGGCTTCCAGGTCATTCAGAGTTGTGCAGAGGACGAGCATCGGAAATCCTGCCCGACTTGCTCTCTGCTCACCCAATATCGTTAGCGTGGTACTGTTCTCGTCATACCCTCAACGTTTTGAGCCAGGCTTTCCTCTTTCCGTGCAATGTCTCGGCTCTCTCTCAAGAGAATCTCCGAAGGGCAAGAAAATGTCAGCCTGTTTCTGTCAAGAAATGTCACGTCTGCAGATTTGACGTAACATCGCCGCAATACTCTTTCCAGAACAACCCCTAACATTTTGGGTGACATTTCTTTCCGAGTCGTATATATAGCGTGTGTCTAGATCGAGAGCGCGGTTTCGCTGAGCTTTTTCGAAAGGGAAACGTGAAGCCTTTTCCGCGCATCAATTGACCGAGCGGCGCGTTCTTTGCATAAGGGATGACTCGGAGGATCCCGAGCGGCGAAAAACCTGTTATCGACAAGACGCCGCGGCAAGGATAAACACCATGATTGCCGAATTGAAAAGAGACGAGATGACCGCCCCAGAGAAACAAACTAACGAAACGGTTTTTCTTGACCCTGATCAGAAAAGCCCGCGCGCGCAGGATTTTGAAGATCGGCTGGGCGCGCGCATCGTTGGCCAGGAGCGTGCCGTGCGCCGTGTGAGCGGCCTCTACCAGATATTCCTGGCCGGCATGAATCCGCCCAACCGGCCCATCGGCACAATGTTGTTCCTCGGACCAACCGGTTCCGGAAAGACGCGTGTAATCGAAGCGGCCGCAGAAGTTCTGTTCGCGGATCCGAATGGAGTGCTGAAGATCGACTGCGCGGAATTTCAACATTCACATGAAATAGCCAAGCTAATCGGCTCACCTCCAGGATACCTGGGACATCGCGAGACATCTCCGATGTTGACCCAGGAGAACCTCGACCGGATGCACAACGAGGAGTTGAAGGTTACGCTGGTGCTCTTTGACGAAATCGAAAAGGCGTCAGACGCGCTCTGGCAGCTTCTGCTTGGCATCCTGGACAAGGCTACTTTAACTCTCGGCGACAACCGCCGGGTCGACTTTTCGAAGTGCATGGTAATCATGACTTCCAACCTCGGCGCTCGCGAAATGTCTGAGTTGATTTCCGGCGGTATCGGCTTTGCTCCGGGTAAGGGCGTCAAGAATCCTGACTCCGAAGTAGATCAGAAAATCTATCGCACCGCGGTGGAAGCGGCCCGACGCAAGTTTTCGCCGGAGTTCATGAACCGAATCGACAAAGTTGTAGTCTTTCGTTCTTTGAAAGAACATCATCTGCGCGCGATTCTTGATCTCGAACTGCAATCAGTCCAGGATCGCATCATGATGTCCGCTGGAACGAAATTCGTTTTCCAGTGCTCTGACGCAGCGAAGGACATGCTGTTGCAGGAAGGCATCGATTACAAATACGGCGCGCGACACTTGAAACGTGCTATCGAGCGCTTTCTTGTCTACCCGTTGTCGAATCTGGTTGCGACTGGCCAAATCGGTTTGGGCGATTTAGTGCAGGTCGGCCTCGGCACTGTCGCGGGTAAGCTAACCTTCTCGAAGAAATCCGGTGGCGCATTGATCCAGGAGGTTACCGCCGCGGTTCCGGATGAAGAGCCTTTAGCCGCCAGGTCAGGGAGTGTCGGCGTGCCGATCCCACAAGCTAAGGAAAGCAAAGCTGCCCGAAAGGGCCAGGGCCGGGGCGAAAAGACCGAGAGCTAATCCAGCTTCGCTGGCAAAGTAGAAACAACAGATGGGGCGCCAAAGCAAGAGCTTCGGCGTCCTCTTATTTTTTGAGGGGTTCAATTGTAGCGAGAGCTAAGAGTAGCGACTTCAGCCGGTTGTCTCGATAGCGACTCTCAACCTGTAATCAATTCTGGGCCCTGAGCCGGCGCAGTGCTGCGCGTGCGGCCTCGGACAAATAAGGATCACCAGACGTAAATGCTGCTTGAAGAGCCGGGGCGGCGGAAGGATCGCCGATTAGACCCAGAGCCGTCGCCGCTTCGCGCCTTACATCATTCCCGTTAGCGTCATTTGTCAGGGTGGCTATCAGAACGGCGACACCTGAACGGCTTTTGATCTGGCCCAGCGAACGGGCGGCGGCCCGCATTATGAACTCATTCGAGCCCGCTTTTGCTTTCTTCCTTTTTTCTGTTTGTCCGGCAAGAATCTGCGAGAGAGATTGCACCGACGACTCGGCTCCGATTTCGCCCAGCGCCACAGCGGCAGCTCCGCGAACACTCGTTTCTTTGTCTTCAAGCAATACACTCTCAAGTGGGGCCGCTGCGGAACGGCTGCGCGTCTCGCCCAGAGCGTAGGCCGTCTCGCGACGAACGAATTCCAATTTATCCTGCAAGAGTGGAATCAAGAGCGTGGCCGCCTCCGCTTGCGGCAGAGAGAGAATGGCGTGCGTGGCTGCTACACGAACTATCGGCGCGGCATCGATTAATCCGGCCGCCGCGATGCGCGACGCGTCCGGCCGCTTCAGGTTACCGAGCCGCATCAGAGCGTCGCGACGCTCTTCGAGAGCGTCCGATTTCAAACGCTGACGCTGCCGCTCCAGTTCGCGCTGTATCGGCGTGAGCTGCTGATTGCTTTGTCCGGTGATCAAATACCAGGCTGCGGCCTCGCCGGCCCCAAGCATCACTGCGAGCAGGACGAAAGATCCAATTAAGAGCCGCGAACGGACACGCGGCATCATCCTTAGAAACAGTTTCATGTGGCGCAACATACTCGACCTGGCGCCGGACTTCAACCAGTATCTATCCGCGAAGCTACGGCGTGTAGCGTGTCGATAATTAAAACCGCGATTGGAGGATAGAAGAGAAGACCTGAAATTATCATGGCCGTAGGCGACAAACCACCGACACCAGACACCGTGGCGTGATGTCGGAATAGCAGGGTCAAATCCGCAAAGAAATCCTGCGCGTGCCAGCCGATGAAGAGTCCGACTCCCAGGCTGATCATATAACCACCCAGCAGGAAAGCGTACGCCGAGAATCGCGTGAACGGTTGATCCGGCTCACTTTCTTCACGCGTAATTGAGTAATTGACGTCGTCAGGTTTATATGTGTAATGCGCGATGTATTCGCGCAACCGCCGGATCAAATGCCAGACACCCATCATAAAGAGCGTGACCAGAATCGCCTTGCCCGCCATGCCGAACGACTCCCACAGCGGCGGCTTGATCATTGCCACAAAGAACGTCGAAAGAAAAAGCGAAACCGTGGTGAAGACGGCGCGCTGGCGCTCCATATTTTCGCGCCGATCATTCTCAAGTATTTGATTGACGACCCGGTCCCAGCGAGCCTGGGCGGCGATGTTGCTGGCGCGCTTCGCATGCGGGTTGTTGTCCAGCCCCAGAAAAGGGAACGCGGTAGGGGCTTGATCAAGCTGCTGATCGTGGAATGCTCGTTCCTGAGGATCGATCAGAGTATGGTAAGCCAGCGACAGAAGAGCGAACTCGCGGGCCGCCTTCTCTGACCCTCGATTCACATCCGGGTGACGCTTCCGGGCGAGCTTCCGGTAAGCGGATTTGATCTCGGTAGCGGTCGCGCTCCGCTTGACGCCCAGAACGTGATAATAGTCAGTCATTGCAAGGGGGCAATGTAACGAAGAGGCGGGCAGCATCGCCAGTGACTGGCCGTCCGCCTCTGATCCGCACGTAATTTTAGCACTTCCAGAATGGTGAGAGCGAGTAGTTTAATTTGCGGCGTAGCGGGTCAGTTCAGAGTTCAAGCTTCAGGTTGCGATCGCAGGCGCAAGGTAAAGCTTGAACTCTGAACTGATTCCCGGTCAATTTCCGTTTTGACGGGCGGAACTCTCAATGAATTCGATCAGCGTCCGCACCGCGATACCGGTCGGACCTTTGGCGCGATAGGGTTGAGCAGTGTCGCCCCAGGCGGTACCGGCAATGTCGAGATGGGCCCAGGATGTGTCATCCGCGAATTCCTTGAGGAAGGCGGCCGCGGTAATAGTGCCGGCCTTTTTACCACCGATATTCTTGATGTCGGCAATGTCACTCTTAATTTGATTCGAATATTCGTCGTCCAGCGGGAGCTGCCAGAACTTTTCGCCAACTTCCTTCCCTGCTTCGATCACCTGGTCGATTAGCGTCTGGTCTGTCCCGAGGATCGCGGTGTTAACGTCGCCGAGAGCGATTGAAACTGCGCCAGTCAACGTCGCCATATCGATGATCTGGGTAGCTCCCAGTTTCTTTGCGTAAGCAATCGCGTCCGCGAGCACCAGCCGTCCTTCCGCGTCAGTGTTGATAACCTCGATGGTCTTGCCGGTCATCGCTTTCAAGATATCGCCTGGCTTTGTCGCTTTACCTGAGGGCAAATTCTCCGAGCACGGGGCCACTCCCAGCACCGGAATCGACGGCTTCAACTGAGCGATCGCCTGCATTGCGCCGATGACGGTGGCGGCCCCAGTCATGTCGTACTTCATCAGTTCCATGTTCTCGCCCGGCTTCAGCGAAATGCCGCCCGAGTCAAAAGTGATTCCCTTCCCGACCAGAGCCAACAGTCCTTTTTGTTTCCGGCCAGGTTTGCGGGGCTCATACTTCATTACGATCAGCTTTGGGGGTTCGTCCGATCCGCGAGAGACGCCCAGCAACGATCCCATCCCCAACTTTTCCATCTGCCGTTGATCGAGCACATCAATACCGAGCCCGAACTGTTTTGCAACTTTCTGCGCTCGCGCTGCAAGTATCGTGGGCGTCAGATAACCTCCTGGCTCGTTCGCGAGGTCGCGGGTAAAGTTCGCAGCTTCGCCGATAATTCGGCCGCGATCAGCGCCCCGTTTCAACGCCTTCTTATCACCGCCCTCAATTACAACCGCGATTTGTTCCAGCTCACGCTCCTCTTTGTCTTTAGTTCTATACTTATCAGGCTCAAACAGTCCCATGATCGCGCCCACCATTGCTGTCTGCGCTACTTTCCCAACGTCATCATCCGCACGAGGCGCGATCGCAATCGACTTCGCGTTCTTGCTTCTGAGAAAACGCGAAGCGGTTCCGGCCATCCGGCTTATCTGCGCTGCCTTGTAAGCGTCTCGCTCGCCGCAACCGATCAAGAGTAGGCGTCCGGCCTTGAGGCCGTTACCCGACAAGTGGAAATAAGCAGTCTCGCCCGCTTTCGCCGCGAATTCTTCCGTTTCAAGCACCCTGCTAATCAAACCGCCGGTGGCTTTATCCAAAGTTTTCAAGAGTCCATCGCTGGCGCTTTCGTCTTTGAAAACCGCCACCGCCAGCGCTTGCGCGTCGACATCTTTGCATAATTGCGAACTTCCGATTGCTTGCATTCGTGCCATCTCCTGCTTATCGCTATCGATTTCGTTCCTTTAACTGCGCTTGAGTCTCGCGATCCACGATGCGCCGCAGTTCGGTTTCCCGCTTATCGTACAACTTCTTGCCCTTCGCGATTCCCACTTCGAACTTGATCTTGCGGCCCTTCAGATAGACGCGGGTGATGACAAGTGTCATTCCCTGTGTCGATGCCGCTTCATCCAGCTTGTCAATTTCGCGTCGATGAAGCAGCAGTTTGCGAGTGCGCAACGGCTCGTGATTCGCAAGATTGCCGTGTGTATAGGGCGAGATGTGGGCATCAAACAACCAAGCCTCACCCTCGCGAACTCCCACGTACGACTCTTTTAACTGGATGCGGCCATCCAGAACACTCTTCACTTCAGTCCCCAGAAGCGCCGCGCCGGCCTCATACTTCGCCGAAATATGATAGTTGTGGAACGCCGCGCGGTTCGTCGCCAGGACCTTTTCTTCCGTCGCCGCTGTCATTTTCAATTTGTGCGAAACGAAAACTGACTATAACAAGCAAGCGCACCGGGAACAAGCAGGGTACTGATCCAAATTCATTGAGTCGATGCCCATTACGCAGCGTTGGCGAACGGTTACAGAACCGGGAGCGGCAGCAACCGGATCCCTCACTGAACCTGAGATCGAGATCTTGGCCCTCATAAAGAGCCATAGTTCAAGGTTGAAGGCATGGATCCGGTCGCTACCCGCTCCCGGTTCTTTAACCAGTACTTCTTCAGCAATGTTGCGGGGTTCGGGCCGCTAGCAAACTGCACCACAACCAACAAGAGCGATCAACTTCGAGTGGTCCAGGTTTGCTGGTATTCTCAACCTCGATCGACATGCGCGTCCCAACTAATCCTCGAGCACTTTGGGTAACACTCGTTCTGGCTTCAGGATTCCCGCGAATTGCCGGAGCTTTCTTCCTACCCAATGCGTTCGGCGACGCCTACGTTTACATTCGCGATATCGGCGCGATGAGTACGAAGATGTCGAATGGAACGTTTGCCTTGACTGACCTCTACGGATTCTGGCTGCCGCTGTATCAGTTTATTTCTGCCGCTGCGAATATCTTCCTCCGGAATGGCTTCTATGCGGGAAAGATCGTTTCGGCGCTTTTCGGAATTGGATCCTGTCTGCTGATTTACAGCCTTGGCCTGCGCTTGACGGCGAGTCACGAGGCCGCACTGCTGGCATTTGTCCTGATCGCTTTGAATCCTCTCCACATCACCTACTCAGCCTCAGCCATGACTGACCTGCCTCATGCGTTTTTTGTTTTGGCCAGTCTCTACTTTGTGCTACAGAGAGGTTGGGTGCTCGCGGCGATCTTTGCCGCGCTTGCGGGCTTGACGCGCCTCGAAAGCTGGATGTTCCTCGCCCTGATCCCGGCGATCCAGTTCGTTAGGGAGCGACGCATTTCGACCACGCCGCTGCTCATCCTCGTTACTCCGCCACTGTTCTGGTTCTATATTTCATGGAAAGCTGCGGGTAACTGGCTCGCGTGTTTTAAAGCACGTCAGCACTATCACGATTGGCTGCTCGCCATGAATCCCGCTCTGGCTCACTTCAGTCTGGCGAGCGTTCTGCGTGACAGCGCCATTCTAATTATCTCGACGGATATCGCGGTGATGATTTCGGCGTTCGTCGCCGGCTGGATCCTACTGAAGCATCTCTCTCGCACTTTGACCAGGCCAGGTTTGCCCCAGGGTCTACGAGGGATTCTGGCGCCGGTGGTCTTTTTCTTTGCCTTCTTCATTTTGCTGGTGACAGCTTACCTGACGCACCAGCAGCCGATGATCTTCCCTCGCTACGGTTTGCTTCTCTTCAGCCTTGGTATTCCGATTCTGATATGGACAGTTCTGAGCCTGAAACGGCAAAAGCCGCTGTGGGCGCGGCGCGTGCTGGTATCTGTGATCGCGCTCTGCGTTTTTGATGCGAGCATCCAGTTCGTCGGCTCAGTCGGGTCGCTGAACCAAACGTCGGCCCAGCGCGCTGTCGCCGATTATCTTCACGCCCACTTCGACCCCAATTCAAATGCTTCCATCTTTAGCGACGATGGTACCGCGTCGGTGATGTCGGGAATTCCCGAAGCAAGGATTCTGACTTCGTCTGACGCGCCCCGCGACCGCGCCGGCTTCCTCGCTCTTCTGAAAGAAAGGAACGTTGAATACCTGGTGTTTGTTAATAAGGAGGATTCAACGCCGGCGAAGCTGTTCCCGGAATTGAAGAGTGGAACGGCAAACGAGCTGTTCGAACCGGTGAAGCACAGTAGCTCGCGTTTTCTGCGCATGGATATCTGGCTATACCGCGTTCACAGCGGGGCACTAGCCCGACCGTGAGCCGCTGGTGAAGGCGCTGCTCGTCGCGCTACATCAAATCGATAGACGCATCACTGATGACATAGTAGAGTAATGCAGCCGATGATCCATTGGACGGACTACCTCAAGTACCGCGCCGCGCTCAGAGGCTTCGATTTGGAGAAGCTTGAGGCTATTGTCCGGCATTCTACTGAGCGATACTTTGATACTGAGACCGAACGTCATGTGGTGGTTGGGAGACATAACCTGCAGTTGGTGATAGTTCCTTACGACGTTGATAATGAGATCATTACTCTCGTGACGGGGGAGATTTATCGATGAATAACCCACGTATCAAATACTTCGAGCAAGAAGATGTACTTCACCTGCTCATCACCGAAGAGCCAGAATCCAGAAGCGTCGAACTCAATCCAAACATTACCGTTGAGCTCAACGACAAGAATGAGATGATCGGAGTCGAGATTCTCCACGCCAGCTCCTTCCTGCGTGATGCCGTACTCGACTCGATTCAGGCAAAGACTCTGCAATTGATAGAGGCGGGAGCATGATCAGTGAGGTCAGTCACATTTCCCAACATGGCATTTGGTTATCGCTGGGCGATCGACAACTGTTTCTGTCGTATCAAGACTTTCCTTGGTTCAGGAACGCGCCTGTTTCAGCGGTTCTAAATGTTCAGCTACCTCAGCGATACCATCTCCACTGGCCCGATCTTGATATTGATTAGCCGTTGAATCGATCGAGCATCCAGAACGGTTTCCGCTCATCTCACGACGCTTGAAATCGTATGCCTAATCCACTTAATCCCCTCGATTGGCTTCGAAGCGCGCAAGATTGGTTCGCGAAAACCGAACGGTCGAGTGGCTTCCGGCCCTACCTGATCTTCTTTATCATCGTCTGCGGCCTATCTCTTAGTCTTCTTTTTGGGTTCAGCCAGATTTACGAAGTGAGAATTGCTGCACTTTCGATCCTTATAATGTCAAGTTTCGCATTCATTTTGTTGTTCGCTATCAAGTCATTCCAAGAGCCGGATTTCTGCCGTTCGGAAACTCACCTTCGCAGCATGAAAAAACTAGAGCTCGAATACATGGGCTCAGAAAGCGAAGCAGTCCCGGGAGAGATTATTGAAGAACAGATTGCTATAGAGACGCCACTGGAACCTAAGCAAATAAGCGCGGAAGCGGAGACAGACATTCAGTGAAATTCTACGTCGTCACATTCAACCGCAAGCTTGGTGCGTCATACACAAAGTTCCACGAGGAGTTTGTGGCTGACCCTAAGATCAACCGGTGGTTTCACTACACTAGATCCTCATATCTAATAGGCACGGAGCTAACCGCTCGTGAACTCTCAGACCATTTTCGTTTGGTCGCGGTAAAATATGGTCTGCCGCAGCGGCACTTAGTGATAAGAGTAGATCTTCGCGACCGCCATGGCTTCCTGCCTAAAGGAGCTTGGGATTGGATACAAAAACAGCTAAAGACTATGGATTGAGTCAAGCAAGGCTTCTACCGGAAGCCAATTTCAACTGTTTTAGAACACCGCTGGAGGGTTCCCATCAAATCAGCCTCCTCCTCAACATATCCAAAGCCGCCTGCGAAGCCCGCCACCGAATCAACTCCCGATCCCCAGGCAAAACAAATCGCTTGTGCTCGGTGTGCGCGTCATCGGCAAGCGCGATGAACACTAAACCGACGGGCTTTTCTTCGGTGCCTCCGTCCGGGCCGGCGATTCCGGTGACGGCCAAGCCGAAATCGGTCTTCGCGCGATGACGTACGCCGCGCGCCATGTCTCGCGCCACCTGTTGACTGACCGCGCCGAATTCGCGGATCAATTTCTTATCCACCCCAAGCAAACGAGTCTTTGATTCGTTTGAATAAGTCACCAGGCCTTCGACGAAGTACTTTGACGATCCGGGAACATTGGTTAGCCGTTCAGCAATCAAACCGCCGGTGCAGCTCTCGGCTACCGCCAGCGTAAAGCCGGAGATCGCCAGACTTCGTCCGACAACCTCTTCCATCTTTTCGCCGCGAAACGAAAAGACCGCGTTCCCCAACTCTGTTTCGATCTTCAGTGAAAGATCGTTCAGCAGCGCTTCAGCATCCGCTTCCGTTCTTCCATGGGCGCGGAGATGAACTTCGATCTCGCTGCTGTTGAAAAGAATCGTCGTTTGCGGATTCTCGTATTTGGAATAGATGGGCGCGATTCTTTCATCGACGGCGGATTCACCCATCCCCGCCACGCGCAGCACCCGCCGCGCAAAACGGATATCGCCGGCCAGCTTCTCCAGACGCGAGGCGACGTGATTCTCGAACATCGGCTTCATCTCACGCGGCGGGCCGGGAAATAAAGCAACGGCACAACCTTCGTGCTCCAGATAAAGACCCGGCGCACTGCCGTTGGGATTTGGCAGAATCTCTGCGCCGTCGATCACCATCGCCTGCCGCGAGTTTCGCTCAGGCATGTTGACGCCGAAACTCTTAAACCGCGCGCGAAGTTCCGCGAGCACTTTTTCATTAAGCGTCAGGCGCCGCTTCAGTGCGCGCGCGACAACTTTGCGGGTGATGTCGTCTTCGGTCGGGCCCAGGCCGCCGGTGGTCACCACCACGCGGGAACGCTTCACCGCGTCTTTGACGACTTCTTCCAGGCGCGCATCATCATCGCCGACCACCGTCTTGAGCTTCACATCGATGCCCATGCGATTGAGTTGTTCAGTCAGCCAGAGACTGTTGGTGTCAGTGCGATCAGAGGCGAGCAGTTCGGAGCCGATGGCGATGATTTCTGCAGAGAGCATAGGCGATGATTATTACCACAGAGGCCACAGAGGGAGAAACGTACATGAAGCATCGGTACAGAACCGGGAGCGGACCGGGGTCCCCGCGCGGGCAGCCCGCGTGGGTGGTGGATGCGACCGGGATAAGGACTCGACTCATCATCGCCATTGGAAATCTCGTTGATAACAAATCCTCCTGTTTGTGAGTCAGCGATCCTAATTGAGGACGCACGTTGAGTTCTTATCCCGGTCGCTACCGCTCCCGGTTCTGTAACAAGGCCATGACGAAGTGTCCCGTTCTTGTCGATTCTTCGCCAAGTCGCTTATAGTCAACCTTCGTCAACCAGAACAATTATGCCGAAGCAATCTTATTACATCGTAGCACTGCCAGGTGATGGAATCGGGCCTGAGGTCTTGTCGTGTGCCCTAAACGTTTTGAAGACCGCAGGTCAGTTATTTCAAATTGAGTTTCATGTCGAAGAAATTGCGTGTGGGGGCCATTACTACGTCGAGCACGAGACCGAATGGCCCGAGGGTTCGTTTGAAAAGTGCGAGGCGGCCGACGCGATCTTGCTCGGAGCAGTCGGACATGAGGTTGAGGGAAAAACGGTCTTCACCAAGCCAGGCAAGCCTTATCCCGAACCACAGTTGGCAGGGTTCGCTCAGGTGATTCTCAATAGACAGAAGCTCGGTTTGTACGCAAATGTCCGTCCCGTGAAACTGTACGCTGGCGTTAAGCACAAGATTCATGGCGCACTGAAACAGGTTTGGGACGCGGACAAAGTCGACTATGTCGTGGTGCGTGAGAATACCGAGGACGCTTACACGGGCGAGACCAATCCGATTGCCGACGGCCAGGTCACGCCGATACGAATCACGCGCCAAGCCACGGAACGCGTCGTAACTTACGCTTTCACTCTGGCGCGACGGCGCGGCAAGCAGCACAAGGTGACGTGTGTGGACAAGTCAAACATCATTGGCGCCCACCGCTTTTTCCGCGAAGTATTCCGCGAGGTTGGTGCGCGTGAGTTCCCTGACCTTGCGCTCGATTTCGCTTATGTAGATGCCTTCTGTCAGTGGCAGATTCGCAACCCGGAATGGTATGACGTGGTGGTGGGTCCGAATCTTGTGGGAGACATCATCAGCGACAACGGAGCGACGACGGCGGGGGGATTGGGGCTTGCCGTCGGCGGCAATATCGGCGATGAGCATGCGATGTTTGAGCCGATTCATGGCAGCGCGCCAAAGCACGCCGGAAAGGACAAGGCGAATCCCCTGGCGGCGATTCTGGCGGTGCAGATGATGCTGGACTGGCTGGGCACGCGACACGAAGATTTGCGATTGCGCCGGGCCGCCGAGCAAATCGAAGCTGCGGTGGCGGCACTCCTCAGCGAGAGTAGAACCTTAACCTATGATTTGATCGGAGAGGCAAAGGCAGCCCGCTGCAGCGAAGTAGGCGCCGCAGTCCAAGAGAAGCTGCGGACGATGGCCTGATGTATCCGAGGTCCTTAACTTATTCGCTCCACAAAAAGGCGAGAGAGCGCATTTGCCGCAAAACTACTTCGGCTTGTTAGCTAATCGCTCTTCAATCTTAGGCAGACTGGCAATCACAGCATCCCCAACGATCTTCAAACTCTTTCCTGAAACCTTATCCAGCGTATCTTCCTTCGTATGCCAGTACTCATAAGTACTAAGTTGAATAATATCGACCGCTTCGACACCGGCCTTGAGGAACGGCCCGTGATCATCGTCGCCAACGCCTTCAAGCGAATCCTCAAACACCTTGCCGTATCCCATTTGCTTCGCCGTCTGCCAGACAATATCAGTGAGCCAGGCCGTGCCCAGATCGGCGCGTCCCAGACGCAGGTTCTTGTAACCAATCATGTCCAGGAGGATCATGGCGCGCACCCGTTTCAATTCGTTCTTCTCGGTCAGCTGGGCCACGTATTGACGACTGCCGTACGTGTGATCGGGTAAAGGAGTCTTCGGATCAGCCGGGTTCGGGTTGTGACATTCGTCCCAATCAAAACAAAACGCTTCTTCACCATCAAAGAACACAAACCAATAGGTCATTTTCGGCCTCTGTTTGCTGGCCGCCAGCACGCGCGCAATCTCCATCAATGCGCCAGTCGAAGATCCGCCGTCGTTCGCCCCCACAAACTTGATGTCTTTGAAATATTTCGTGTCGTAATGGCTGGAAATAACGACCACGTCGTTCGACTCCCCCGGGAGCTCCGCCGTAACGTTGACCATCTTCCGATCCCCGATCGGCGTAGTCGCGTGAAACTCATCGGTCGTCACACTCAAGCCATACGACTTCAATTGTTCGACCATATAGTTGCGTGTCTTCTCGAGCTCAGCCGATCCAGCCGGCCGCGGCCCGAACTCGACTTGTTTGCGGACCTGCTCGAACGCTCGATCGCCGTCAAAGTCGGTCTTTGCCGGAGGTGCAGATGGCGTCGAGCCGTCGGCGGGTTTGTTGGTGCTGCCGGGACAGCCAAGCAGGAGCGGAAACGTAAGAACAAATGCCAGGGTCAAAAAGCGGGATGAAAACTTTAACGGTTCGGTTAGCGCAGAGTCAGTAGTCATAGTCTATGAATCAGAGTTCAAACTCTCTTTTCCTTTTCCGGCGCAGTGCGCTGATCGGATTTCGCTGGGTCATCCGACAGGACGCTATCAAAAATCTTCTTTCCCAGCGCAGCGGAAGCATCCGCGATCTTGTCGAAAGCCTCCGTCACTGCGACGGTTTCCAACTGCATCAGGGTCGCAATCTTACGATCAAAAGGCAGTTCGCTGAATTCCCGGCGCAGCTTCCGGGTCTTGTCTTCGGGGGTGCGCTCGGATTGCCCGGCCAGCCTGATTACGAGTCCGCCACTGCGCTCCGCCTTACACTGGCAGGCGAGCCGGTCGCCCTCTGCCAGGCGTTCAGGGCTCAAGTGCTCGCGCTCAGTGGCAGTCAATGGAGAGAGTAACGTTGTGCCCTTGAGGATATTGATCGCACAGGTACCATCACAGACTCCGCAGTCTGGAATTTGAAAGCCCAGTTGGCGGGCCGCATCTAAAACCGAGGTGCCTTCGGCAACCGTGCCGCTGCCTCCATCGGGCTCAAACTTTATCTCGACACTCATAGTAACTCCTCCCCGGGTCAACGGCGCGATCCTCGCGCTGCAGCACGCACCGCCGGCTGCTTCGTAATATCGCGCTTTTTTTCGCGCTCCTGACGACGACAGTCGGCACAAACTCCAATCATACGCAACAAGTGCGAAGTCAGTTCAAACTTATGCTTCGCGGCCATTGCGTCCTGAATAGCTTCCAGCTCGGGCGAATAAAACTCAATGATCTTTCCACACTCCTTGCAGATCATATGATCGTGGTGCTCATGCTTGTAATTATGTTCGTAGTGGGCGCGTCCATCGCCAAAGCGGACCTCGCGCGCCAAACCCGCCTCGGTGAGCAGTCTGAGCGTGCGATACACTGTCGTTTGGCCCACCGTGGGATCCTGCTCACGCACCAGACGATAGAGATCTTCGCCCGAGACATGGCCCTCGGTGCGCAGAAAAACATCGAGAATAAGATCACGCTGCGCCGTGCGCTTCAGACCTTGCTTCTGAATGTGTCTGAGGAAAACTTCCTGCTCTTCGGTCATCAATGTTCCGTGGCGGCAGATCCGTCTGAGAAGACGAACGCATTCTACACCCTGCTCAACCTTCAAAGAAATGAGATTTGGGTCAGTCCAAACTTGCAGGTGGAGTGGTCCTCATTATGACGGTCCTTGCTGCTTACTGCACACTGCCTACTGCCAACCGCTTTATGTTATCTTTTCACCAAGAGCCGGGGTGGCGGAATGGCAGACGCTACGGACTTAAAATCCGTTGACCGTAAGGTCGTGTGGGTTCGACTCCCACCCTCGGCACCAATACTAATCTCACTATTTCAAACATTTGCGGTTCGTTTTCCTTCTGGTTGCGTCAACAGCATCATGGGTCTTGGGTCAAGGATGACGCTAAGATGACGTACCTCTAACTCGCCCTTCGTGCGAATTCGATGACTTCGCCTCTTGGTGTCGCGAGTTTGTCAACTGCACTTTGGATCACATCCGTCATTCCATGAGCGTACCCAGCCGTGACTCCAATTGACGAGTGCCCTAACAACTGCATGATGTCGAGTTCATGCACTCCCTGACCACGCAAACGCGTGGCGAAGGTATGTCTCAGATCGTGCCACGTCAGACCACCCGCCTTCGTCTGGCCAAATGTAACTTCGCCTGCCTCACAGCCCTTCTCAAAACCGCGTCTAATCGTGACTGAGCTAACGCCATTTCGTGCCAGCGAAAAAACTAATTCACTCCCAGAGGCGTCCTGAACTGCCTCCGAAAGAACGGTGCGAACCAACGGGTTCATTGGAATGATCCGAGGCTTTCTGTTCTTACTCTTTACTACCAACAGCCAGTTGGGAGGTATCTCGACATCCCGCCCATTAACTGCATAGAATTTGGGAACGTTACTGAAATTGACATGATCGACCGCCAGACGAAGCAATTCCGACTTCCTCAATCCAGTGCCAATTGAAACGACGACAGCCGGACGAAGGTAATCGAGTTCTCCCTTGAGAACCTTCATCAATCTGTGTTCCTCGTCAAACGTCAAATATCGCTCCCGTTTTCCTCCTTCTTTTTCTTTGCGAACCCGTTGGCATGGATTGGAATCGACAAATCCATTGTCACAGGCAATCGAAAAGATTTTGGATAGGAGGGCTAAATACCGATTCACTGTCGAGCCTGAGCGGATTGTGCCCCGATATGTTTTCTTGCCAACTAATGACGATTTGAAGCGCTCAATCTGTAAAGGAGTGATCTCCCGCATTGGTTCGTCGCGAAACCAAGCCTTCAAAGTCTTTGACCGTCTCTTATCGTCCGCGTACGAAAGTTTGTTGCTTTTGGCCCATGGCAGGAACTGCTCATCCACGAAATCGCTAAACTTGGCCGTAGCAGTTGCCTTGTTATAACGACGGTTGTAGATGTCTTCGCGAGTCGTGCTTTCGGCACGCTCGGCTTGTGCCTTGGTACGCGCGCCAACAACAGATTCGAGAACTGACCTTGCAGTCTAAACTCCATCCACCATCTTGCCTTGTGCCAATTCGGATCGTCGGGACTGATCCGCTTGCCTTTGTATCGCTTGAATACTGCCATAGCTGCTCCTTCCTTGTGCTTAGGAACAAGCAGCCGTCAAAGTGGCTGCGATTTTAGTTGTTAATGGATTGTCTGTCACGCGATTTTTAGTTGCCGCTTTTCTTTTTGAGTTCGTCGCCTTTCAGCTTCTTCCTTTGCCCACAAGTCAACCTCTTCTCGATTGAATCGCAGGAGGTCACCCATGTAAGCGTGCGGAAGCGGGAATTGATCTAACGGTCGCCTTGA
>WNFR01005394.1_pt1 | contig 30622 bp, 30 predicted proteins | sample 5400221 | NCBI WGS metagenome assembly WNFR01 (sample SAMN13153357, study PRJNA577476) | soil metagenome | isolation source: 40 cm soil under Madrone tree | place: USA:California | collected 2016-06-14
CCTTAGTGTCACAAGGAGCGCCGCGTAAAGGCGGTGCTCGGTGGAGTAGCTTGGATTCAACTCAATGGCACGTTTGAACTCAGTCTCTGCTTGGGACCAGTCCCATAGACCGAGCATGACGCTACCCATGGCATTGTGTGATTCAGCGAGACCTTCGCCGAGGGCTACGGCTTGGTGTGCCGCGTCCTGGGCTTTGGACACGCCGTCCCGTGGTGACATGGCGTCCGTGACGACAAGGAAATAGTAGGAGTCCGCCAGTCCCGAATAGGCTTCCGCGAAACTGGCTCGTCGATCGATGGCTTGCTGAAAATAGGTAATCGCCTTCCCGTATCCAACTACCGTAAATTGGTTTCCAAAATACCGTCCTCGCAGATAGGCTTCGTTTGCTTGCGGATCAACAGGGATCGGGCTGGAGGGGCCCTTGTAGGCCGGACTGAGTTTTATTCTGATCTGTTCCGCTACCGCCCTTGCGACCTCTTCCTGCAAAGCAATGGAGTGACTGATGTGCCGGTCGCAGCTGTGCGCCCAGACATGCACCTGGTCCGCTGTACGGATAAGTTGGGCGGTAATGCGCACCTGGTCCTCATCGCGGCGAATACTGCTCTCAAGGATGTAGTCCACCCCCAATTCTCTTGCGATCTGTTGCGTGCTCTTCGATGTACGCTTGTAAGCCATCGAGGTTGTCCGTGCGATTACACCCAGTTGGTCCGGGCTTAACGCTCCTAGTTGGGTAATGATTTCTTCCGTGAGTCCGTCGCTGAAATAGTCTTCGTTCGGATTTCCGCTAAGATTTTCGAAGGGAAGTACCGCCAGCATAACGTGGCCAGAATTTGAGGATCGAATAGCATGTGCTCGCCGCCAGCCGAGGTAGCCGACAAGAGCAACCAAAAGCGTAAGGGGGGTGACGAGAGCCAGCCTCGAAAATCGGGGCCATTGGCTCCTTAGCAGCAAGAGTGGCTTGGAGTTAAAAGAGTTGGGTGCTTTGACCGCGGAGGTGGGATCGGCGGCAACCGATGCGCTTCCATTTCCGTTCTCGGTGATCTGCCCGATGAAGCGATAGCCGAGGCGCGGCAAGGTCTCAATGTAAAGCGGAGCTTCGACGGAATCGTTCAGAACATCACGAATTCGCTTGATGGCATTGTTGAGTCCGTGGTCGAAATCAACGAAGGTATCGGCAGACCACAAGGCCTGATGCAGTTCCTCGCGAGTGACCAGTTCCCCAGGCTGTTCCAGCAGCATGCGGAGCACTTGGAAAGCTTGTGGGGCGAGCCTTAGCCGTGATCCGCCCTTGAACAGCTCCTGTGTGCGCAGGCGGATTTCGTAGGGGCCAAAGCGGACCACTTCTAGTGGGTGCGAGTCTTCCACTCCGTCATTCCCCCGACCTGGGGGCGTGGATTATAGCATGGTGCTGGCGGAACCTTGAGCACGCAACCTGCGCATCTCCCTAGAATCCAGCGGCTTGCACGATGATTCAGAAAGGAGCCTAAACGGAGCGGGAAAGGATTGCACCAAATGATTGATGCGCGCAAATTCGTGCCGCCCGAAGTTGGGCTCCGTTCTCCGGAACGCAATTACGCAACGAAGCCGAGTGCGTCCCGGCTCGAATTCGCTTACCTATCCGCCGAACGGAATCTCACAAGAACGAAAAGGACAACTTTTATGAGAACAAAGTCGGGAATGGTCATCGCGGGCGCGGGCCTCGCTATGGTCATCGTTGCGGCGATGCTGGGCCCTATCGCCTCGGCTGGGTGTGGAAAGCTGGACAAAGCGAGGACGGGGGCATCTCTGTGGCAAGAACACTCCGAGAAACAAGACGATGACCCCATTGTCGGCTTCTGGAGAGTAAAGCTTGTGGCTAAGGATAATTCGGGCATCCCCGATGGTGCCGTCCTTGACGCCGGATACTCCCAGTGGCACAGCGACGGAACGGAAATCCTGAATTCTTCACGCCCACCTGAGACGCAGAGCTTTTGTCTCGGCGTGTGGAAGAAAGTGGGGCCATTTCACTACAAACTGAACCATTTCGCGATCAGTTGGGCCAACGGAAACTTACTAGGACCGGCCAATATCCGGGAAGACGTTGTACTGAGTCACGACGGGAATAGTTTCACTGGAACGTTTACGATTGATCAGTACGATCAAGCGGGGAATACTCTGGTTCACCTCGTCGGTCAGATTGAAGCGAAACGCATAACTGTGGATACTCCTGTCACCGACGTTTTATGACCGAACCGAGGCGACTCGATTCTCACTTCGCCACACGAAGCGGCTCTTGAGTTAGCAGCAGGTATTGCAGGATGGCGGTTGTTTTTCCGACCGCCATCACTGCCCTCTGGCGGTCGGCGAAACGATCGGAAATCTCCTGCCATTCCATCTGACAATCGCCATGCCTTTGAGCCAGCGATATGTACAAGCGCCTCTTCCGCCTCTGGTTACTTCGGGGTCGCGCCAGTCGTAAGGCCCGCCTTCCAAGGAGGACCGACCCTGTCGTGCCGCGCCATCCCCAGCCCGTCACACCCCTCCAACTCTGCTATCATCCCGCCTCGCATCCCCGGAGGCGACATGAGCTTTAGCCAAAGGCTCGACGAGATAGCAACCGGCTTCGAGCGCCCCTTCTGGGTCGCCAACATCACGGAGCTCTTCGAGCGTCTCTCCTACTACGCGGTGTTCGCCTCTTTGGCGCGCTACCTTCACGAGGTCCTCAACTTTCCGACGGAGCGCGCTACGAATTTAACCGGGCTCTTTGGCGGCTTGGTATGGTTCCTGGCGATTTTCGGGGGAGCGATCGCTGACCGGCTTGGCTTTCGCCGCGCCCTTTCTCTTGCGTACCTCATTCTCGCGGGCTCGTATTTTCTTCTCGGTTCCATAGGAGCTAGCTGGCTCGCGCCGGTGCGAAATCTATTGCCGCTGGTGGTTCTCGCGACGATCCTTCTGGTTCTACCTCCTTTGGGGGTCGCCCTGGTTAAGCCGTGCGTTGTCGGCACGACCGCGCGGGCCTCCAAAGAGAATGTCCGCTCCATCGGCTACTCCATCTATTACACATTGGTGAACATCGGGGGTGCGATCGGACCGTGGCTCGCGGGAGTGATCAATGAACACCTGCCAACTGCCATCGTGTTCCGGATGGCGGCCCTGAGTGTCTTTCTGATGTTTTTTGTCGTGCTCGTGTTCTTCAAGGAACCGCAGCGCTCCGGAGAAACAAATACCGCAAGCATCGCCGAGACTCTGCGCAATTTCGTCAAGGTGCTCAGCAATCCTAAATTCATGGCATTTCTGCTGATTTTCTCCGGCTACTGGATCGTCTACTGGCAAGAATTCATTTCTCTGCCGCTCTATGTCCACGATTACATCAATCCCGCCACCAACACGGACCGCATGCTTTCGACGGGACCGCTCGTCGTGATTGCGCTCACGGTGGCCATGAGTGTGGCCACAAAGAAAATGGCGTCCTTCAGCGCCGTGATACTTGGTACAGTCATTTCCATGGTCGCATTCGCGATTCTAGCTATTCACTCCAGCGTGATCGCCGTGTATGTCACGCTGGTGGTTGTAGCGCTAGGCGAGATCATTCAGGCGCCGCGGTACTACGATTACATTTCGCGGCTCGCGCCTGCCGGGCAGCAAGGCACGTACATGGGCTTCGCATTTTTGCCCATCGGAATCGGCTCGCTCATCGGCGGATGGTTCGGGGGCCGCGTCATGCACCAATTCGGCGAAGTCGCGCACCAGCCGCAGCGCGTCTGGTGGGTCATTTCCGGCGTGGGCGTCCTAACCGCTCTGCTGCTCTGGATTTACGACCGCGTCGTCAAACCATCGGGACAGGAGGCTGCTGGGTGAAAGAGAATAAATCTTGAAAATCGGGAGAGTTTCTAGCTTGACTGCAAACTGAAAACGGAAAGCGCTTTCAGTTTACCATGAGGCGGAGGGAAGCCAGCGCTTGCTGCGCCAGCGAGTAACGCGGCTCGATCTCCAGCGCTTCCTGGAAACAGCGCATGGCGTGACTGTACATCTCTTTTCCAAGATACGCCCGGCCCAGGTTGTAATGCGGAAAGTGGCGCGGTTCGTAGCGGCGCGCTTCTGTGGCGCGTTCCAGCCAGGGAATGGCTTCCTCGTAGCGGCCCAGTTCGATCAGGTAAGCGCCGATGTCGTTGTAAGGATTGCCAAACTCCGGATCGAGCTCGATGGCGCGCTTGCACTCCGCGATGGCTTCTTCAACGCGGCCCTGGAAATGATACGTCCAGCCCAAAAAGGTATGGGCTTCGGCGGTGGGATGCAGCTCCAGCGACGATTGATACAGCTCGACGGCGCGATCGTAGTCGCCTTCCATCTGCGCCTGATAAGCGTCTTGCAGGACTTCCCATGCCCGCGTGAGGGTTTCCATGCTCATGAGACATAGGTAGCATATGGTTTTGCGTGGGTCAAAAGTACGAAAGTTCCGGAAGTGCCGGAGAGGCACCTGTCCTTCGTGACGGGGCCAGAGTGGAATTTCTGGCCGCAATTGGAGAAAATGGCTAGGTTCCAGTGTGGCGTCATCATTCAGCGACAACGACTTCATTAAACGAGGGGGCATCGTGAAGCGGAATTATCTGGTTCTTGGGATCGCAACTCTGGCGGTGGCTGGAGCGCTGCTGGCGCAGGATCAGCCCGAAAAAACAGCGCCGAAGAAAACGGCGAGTCACGGCGCCGCAGGTTCCGCGGCGCGCGGCAAGGAAGTGTTTGAAAAGAAATGCGCCATGTGCCATTTCGCCGACAAGGAAGAAAAGAAAATCGGGCCGGGCCTCAAAGGCCTTTCCAAGCGCGGAACTTTCACGGTCAACGGCAACAAAGTCACAACGGAAGCCCTGACCACGTGGATCGAAAACGGCGATAGCATGATGCCCGGCATGAAGGACACCCTCGAGCCGGCACAAATCAAAGACGTCGTCGCTTACGTGAAGACACTTTAGTTGCTCTACAAAAAAGAGAAAAGCCCCCGAAGGCCTGATCGCTCAAGCCGCCGGGGGCCCAAACTCAAATAAAACTGCGCCTACTTCAGGACGGCGTCTTTAAACGCCTTCGACGGGCGCAGGCGAACGACGGTTTTCGCCTTGATCTTAATGGCCTCGCCGGTCTGTGGGTTGCGGCCCATGCGGTATGCTTATCCTCCTGATTTTTCTTTCCACTCCGATTCGAATCGAAGCAGGCCGCGAGCGGACTATCCCTGGTTTTCAGCGAAAAAACTCGGGCCGCAAAGGACTATAGCCAAGGAAAATGGAGAACGCAAGGAAAAATCGCAAAAAAGGCCGGAAAAATGCGGATTTTTTTGGAGGCGTGTGGAAATCGCCGTTAAAACAGCGGTTACAATCGTTTCGACCCCCGAGCCGGCGGGGGTGCGGGGATGGAGGAAAAGCGGCGGCAAGCCGCCGCACCTATAGAGTGGCTAGATCGGCGTAGAAGTGGGCTACAGCTTTAATGCCGCCGAAGTAGTTCTCGAGGGCGATGTGCTCATCGGGGGCATGGGCGTTTTCATCGGGCAGGCCGAAGCCGATCAGGACACACGGCACTTTAAAGGTGTCGTACATCTGGGTTACGAAGGGGATGGAACCTCCCTCGCGGATGAAAACAGCTTTCTTGCCAAACCCCTTTTCCAAGGCAGACTGAGCCTTCTTGAAAATGGGATTGTTGTACGGAGCGACCCACGGTTTTCCGGTGCTCAAAACTTCAAATTTACAATGGACGGTCTTGGGCAAAAGCTTTCGAATGTGCTTTTCCACAAGCTTAGCGATTTTGCCGGGATCCTGGTTGGGTACGAGGCGCGTGGAGAATTTGGCGAACGCTTTCGAGGGAATAACGGTCTTGGCGCCTTCGCCTTGATAGCCGCCCCAGATGCCGTTCAATTCGAACGTGGGGCGAACCCAAAGGCGTTCGACAGTAGTGAAGCCTGCCTCGCCGAAATAACCGGGCGCGCCGACAGCTCTCTCGAAATCTTTTTTCTTCCAGGGCAACGCGTTCAGAGACTTGCGCTCGGCTTTGGAAGCCTTGGCGACCTGATCGTAGAAGCCCGGCACAGTGACACGAAAATTCTTGTCATGAAGCTTGGCAAAAAGCTCGGTCAAGATAGTGAGGGGATTGGGAACGGCGCCGCCATACACACCGGAGTGTAGATCGCGCTCGGGGCCGGTCAGCTCAATCTGGTAATAGTTCAGACCGCGCAAGCCGTAGGTGATGGAGGGAACACCCTTGCCCAGCATCGAGGTATCCGAAACGATAAGCGCATCCGCTTTAAGCTTTTCTTTGCTTTTCTGGACAAAATCCCAGAGGCTGACGCTGCCAACTTCTTCTTCGCCTTCGATGAGGACTTTTACATTGATGGGGAACTTGCCGTTCACCTGCTGCAAGGAGGCCAGCGCTTTCAGGTGGATGTGAACCTGGCCCTTGTCGTCGGCGGTACCGCGACCGAAGAGATTACCGTTGCGAACTGTGGGTTCGAAAGCGGGAGAAGTCCAGAGATCGAGCGGCTCGGCGGGCTGCACGTCGTAATGGCCGTAAAAAAGGATGGTGGGCTTGCCGGGAGCTTCCAAAGATTCCGCGTAGACCAGCGGGTGGAGATTTGTCGGGACGATCTCAACGTGTTTGAAACCGGCCGAGCGGAGGTTGCCGACAACCCAATTGGCGCCGCGCTCGATATCGGGTTTGTGTTCGCTCTTGGCGCTAACACTGGGGATGCGCAGAAATTCGCAGAGTTCCGAAAGATGCTGGTCACGGGAAGCGTCAATAAGGTCAGCAAGATTCATGAGAGGTCCTCAGGGGGCATGAGTTCATAAGTGCGCCAGACTTGATACGAATGTTTGTGAATTGGCGCAGCAGATGACCTGTCGCGACCGCAGTCTATTCTAGGGCCGCAGCAGCTTTGCGCACAAGCGAGCGGGTTCCCGGCACTCGGTCAGTTTCTGGAATGGCGGCTTTTAGAGATCGGAATCTCCGAGGAGTCAGCCATTTCGCTTGCCCGTTCAAAGCGCTTATCAGGCACGGCAAAGCTAAATTGAGCTCCAACGCAGTGTGGTGATTGAATCAGCGGTCAGTGCAATTTTTGCGGTTTGGCCGCCACAAGCGACCGCCACCTCTCTGGGGTCGCCTGGATTCGTCAGCACCAGCACCACCGAGCCATCGGGATTCTTCGCCGCGGTGTGAAACACTCGCGAAGATGCAGCGCTATTGGGGGTCGCTGTCACAGTGGACGATGATGTCGGCTGGCCGATCAGTGCGGCATTCACCGCTGGAGCATCGCCATTCGCGTCGTGCGAAGCGACAATCACAGCGCCCCGGCGAAATGCCCGTGCATGGTGTACCAGGGCCCAATACAATCCCGTCTGCGTGATCTCTTTCGTCTGCGAATGAATCTGCACCAGGCCGCCGCAATCGAAAGGACCAATGTTCGGCCGGCCGCGCTCATCGAGAGCCAGATTCCACATGGTGATGCTCTGCGGCCCGTTGGCTAGAATGCCGGCGAAGGTCGCGCCCCACTTGCTCCAGTTGGTCAAATAATCAGCAAACTTGTAGTCGTCGCCGCCTTCGGTCCAATGCATTTCCACGTCCGGAAATCTCTGCTTCACGTTGCCCATCATCTCCGGGCTTCCTACGTAACCGTGCCAGGCCACGGCGTTCACGTATTTCTTGAATCGCGGCCTAGAGAGCTGATCCAAGGCGCGGCCAAACAAATTGTAATTGTGGTCGAGCGTCCAGATTTTCGTGCCGCTCGGTTCGAGCAGAGGGCCGAGCACCGCGACCAGGCGCTCCTCATCCTCTTCCGGCCACGGACACGCCGGCATGCGCCCGCCCTGGTCCGCGTCGACCTCGTTTTGTGTGGTCACCGCCCGCACGTTCACGCCCGCCGCCGCGTAGGCCTCCACGAATTTCTGAAAGTATCGCGCGTAGGTTGGAATATTTTCCGGCCGAATGTTTCCGCCCAACATCGAGTTGCTGTACTTCATCCATCCGGGAGGACTCCACGGCGAGGCGAACAAAAACAGGTCCGGATTCGCGGTGAGCGCCGCGCGCAAAGTCGGCAAAATGTAATCGCGGTCGTGGTCGATACTGAAGCGCTTCAACTCCGGATCGGCCGCGCCGTCGTCGTAGCTGTAAGCCGCGGTGCTGTAATCGCTGGCGCCGATCGGAATCCGCCCCATGCTCAGGGCATGGCGATCCTGCCCGAACATCGTATGCAGAAGGTTCGCGCGATCGCTGTCGCTCAGGCGCGAGAGCGTGAAGCACGAAGCATCGGTAAAGGCCGCGCCAAATCCCAGGATCGTCTGCGCCGGTTTCGCCGGGTCCACCGTAACGTCTGCTGGTGCGGCCTTTTTTGCAATCTTCGTCCACGGAACTTCCGGCCCCGCTGCCAGCCGCTTGCCGCTCTTGTCGGTGACTTCTGTCTCTGCGGGCTTGGCTGGCGCCTGCACCTCATTCGCCTCGACTTTAGCGTTTAATGTCACTCCAAACGCTGAAGCCGCCGCCGCACCCAGTCCCAGCCCCGCATACTTCAAGACTTCTCGCCGTGTTGTCACTTTCTGCCCCCGGTCATCTCTGAATCGCTCATGCCGCCTCCAATCAGGCGGTTTATTTCGCCGGACAGCATACTGCAAAACTTATCATCTGGGCACCCTTCAGAAGTTGAATGAGTTTGAATGCATAAGTCGCAGGGGCGGGTTCCCTGGAGTTGCGGTTGGGGAACACCTGTACGGAGGGACAGATTGACGGCATAGCGGGGGCAGTCGAACATGGGTGCCATGAGCGAAGTCACTGCAGCCTCACCCCGGCGAAGCTCGCGAGTCTTTCACAAGATGCGCGTGCAGGCGCAGGGCCGCGCGCACAACCGGAAGAAATTCAAAGAGACGTGCGAAACCGTAGTCGTCAGCGGGCATGGCGGCCTGCTGCTGCTGAAGCATGAGGTGGCGGACGGCGAGATGCTAGTGATTACCAACCCAGAGACGCAGGAAGAGCAGGAATGCCGGGTCGTTTACCTGGGGGATCTGGGAGATAAGGGGCAGCGCGTGGGAGTGGAGTTTCTGACGCCTGCGCCGCGATTCTGGGGAGTGGAATTCGTCGAAACCCAGCCTGCAGAGGATTCTTCAGCTGTTCATTGAGACGTGAGGAGCCGATACGCGAACGGGCGCCTGGCCTCTGCGCTTAAGAAACCAATCGCCTAACCTCCAGAGAAGAAGGATGGCCACGAGCGCGCCGTAGAAGAGCGGCTTGCGCACGTCGGACTTGACCAGCCAGTAGTAGTGAATCACACCAAAGACAGCCGCAAAATAGATAGAGCGATGGAGCATTTGCCAGCGCTTGCCACCGATACGCCGAATCCAGCCCGCCGTGGAAGTGATGGCCAAAGGAATCAGAAGCACAAAAGCAGTGAAGCCCACGGTGATAAAAGGCCGCTTGGCGACGTCTTTGAGCATTCCAGAAAAGTCAAACGCCTGGTCGGGCCCGAGATAGGTGAGGAAGTGCAGGGAGACGTAGAAGAATGCGAAGAGGCCGAGCATGCGGCGAAAGCGTATGAGGTCAGGAAGCTTGAAAAGTTTTCGGAACGGCGTAATGCAAAGGGTGAAGACGAGAAAGCGCAGGGTCCAATCACCGGTGGCGTGCTGAAGTGTTTCGACGGGATTGGCGCCGAGATCGCTGTTGATGATGCGCCAGACTAAATCAGCGAACGGGATCAAGCTGATCAGAAAAACGGCGACTTTGGTCCATTTGCTAACGAGGATTGCGCGCACGCGGAATGTCCACCTTAATGAAATTTCTTCAGATCCATTCCGCTGTACATGCTGGCGACTTGATCGCCATAGCCGTTAAACATAACGGTGGGCCGCATGAAGATTTCGCCGAGGCGGCGCTCCTTGGACTGGCTCCACCGCGGATGGTCAACGTTGGGATTGACGTTAGAGTAGAAACCGTATTCGCTGGATGAATAGCGATTCCACGTGGTGGGAGGCTCTTTTTCCTGGAAGCGGATTTTCACCAGCGACTTGATGCTCTTGTAACCGTATTTCCAAGGGATGACCATGCGAAGCGGCGCGCCGTCCTGAGGAGGAAGAGTCTCGCCGTACATCCCGACGCAAAGAAGCGTGAGCGGGTTCATGGCCTCGTCAAGACGAAGACCTTCGACGTAGGGAAAATCGATGCCGCCGTACTTAGCCTGGGGCATCTGGCGGGGGTCATAGAAAGTTTGGAAGGCGACGTAGCGTGCTTTCGGCGTCGGCTCGACGAGCTTTGCGAGGACGCTGAAGGAGAAACCGATCCACGGCACAACGATGGACCAGCGTTCGACGCAACGATGGCGGTAGATGCGTTCTTCGAGTGGAGCGAGTTTCAGGATTTCGTCTATGGTGAACTTGCGTGGCTTGGCGACGTCACCTTCAACGGAAATGTTCCAAGGTGAAGTCTTGAAATTCTGGGCATTTTTCGCGGGGTCGGATTTGTCCGCGCCGAATTCATAGAAATTGTTGTAGTGGGAAACGTCGTTCAGCGAATTTTGCTTTTCGGTGCTGCTGAAGGGGCTTTTTACCAGGCCGGTGAACTGCGTTGCCGCGAAAGCAGTTTGAGGCGACAAGGTTAGATCCAAGAGGCCTTTTCCGGCGACGGCCGTGGCGCCGACAATGCCGATGGCGCGGAGAAACTTGCGGCGGTCCAGATAGACGGACTTGGGCGTAATGTCGGCGTAAGTCAAATCGGCGGCTTTGCGGATCAACATCTGGTTCCTCGCGATCTACTGGAGCGTTTCGGCTTCCCTATCATTTTACGTACATTTACTTAGTTTGGATGCTGTAACTTCGCTGTCCGCGCACATCGTTCTTGCGTGACGGGGCCGGTGCTGTGGCTCTCGTTCATGGGAGTCGTCCGCCCGGAAAAAGTTACAGGCGAGATTGCCGTTCCTTAGGCTGCGCTGCGACAGACTAGCGGTGAAGTCGCTTGAGCACTTTTTGGGCGGCTTCGACGCCGTGGTATTGGGCTTCCTCGAAGATGGAAATGCCGCTCAAGTCGGAGTTGGCGAAGAGGATTCGGTCATTCAGGCGCTTCAGTCGGCGGCGTTCTTCGGAAAAGATGGAGCCAACGGCGGGGCGAATCATGGCGTGGCCCATGCGCATGATGTCGATACGAGAAACGCACTGGCGGATGTCGGAGTGAACGCGCTCGAGGTCGTGCAAGACGGCTTCTTTCCAGTAGGCCCAATCTTTTTCGAGGAGGAGCTGGCGGTTCTGCGCAGGGGCACCTTCAGCGAGCGCCCAATAGAAGGTCCAAACGGTGCGATCAACGTGAGTGCGGAGGCTCTGATGCATCGCGTCAACGTAGCCGAGGGTGGGAGAATCGAGAAAGACGGTGTCCCAGGAAGGCTCGGCGCCGCGAGACTCGGGATAGCGCTCGAGGGTGAGATTGGCAGTAAGCCAGGGAGAATAAACAAAATCGTGGAGCCGCGGGAAACCTTCCAAAAGATAAGGGGCGAGAAAGGTGGGAGCGGCGAAGATGACGAATTCGGCTTGAAATTCCGTATCACCGGCGAAGACGCTGGCGCCGCGGCGCGTCTGGGCGATGCGATGCACCATCTGGCTGGTGCGAACGTTTGCGCCAACGCGTTCGAGGAGCCGACGGGTGATCCAGCCGTTGCCTTCCGGCCAGGTGAGCGGGCCCTTTTCCTCGGGCTCGCGGGAAGAAAAATAGTGAATGCCCGCCCATGCGGAGGTATCGCTCGATAGCGAGCCGTAGTCGTCGCGGCAAGCGTAATTCATGTACCAGTTCAGAAGGCGCGAATCGAGACCCTGGTGGCGGAGCCACTCGGAAAATGGAATGCGGTCGAGATCTTGAAATTCCGCGGAGAGGCCGAGTTCGAGAGGCACGGTGAAAGAACCACTCTTGCGGTACTCACTGAAAAGATTCTCGAGGCGTTGAAACTGGTCGCGGTCCTTTGGTTTGAGGCCGACAGCGGGCTCAATGCCTTCCTGCCAGCGGCCGTAGAGAAAAAGCCTTTCCTGCGGCGAAAATGCGAGATAGCGCTCTTCCCATTGGCCGTTTTTCAAGACGCCGAGATCTTCGAAAAGTTCACGGACGTAAACGGCTTTCGGCCCAGGGACAGGCACATAATGCGCGGCCCAGGGATAAGCGGTGATGTCATTTTCGCCCCAGCGGGCGTTGCCGCCAGCTTGAGCATTCATTTCGAGAAGGACGAAATCAGTGAAGCCGCGCTTTCGGAGGCGCCACGCGGCGCTGAGTCCTGCGATTCCCCCACCCACTATCACAACAGGAATTTTTTCAACGCGCTTTGCAGCGGGAAACGCGACGCGGTCGCGCAAGAGATGGCCCATCTGGAAGGAGTCGTTGACGAACGAACCTTCGATTTTCTTTTCACTTTTGAGGGATAGGCCAACAAGCGCCGCGCTGCCGAGCCCGAGAAACTTGCGGCGGCCGAGCTTCAATGACTAATGTCCTTCCAGTCGTTTTCATAAGTGCGGACAAGGATCTGGCTGTTGAGCTGGTTGGCGGGCATGGGGAGCGGCGCCATGTCTGGAGGAAACTGAAAAAGAGCGGGAAGGCCGTCGACGCTGACGAAACGCAGACCGGCGGGAAGCGCTTTGGGCGGAACGAAATCGTGCGTGCCGGCCAAAACGAAGCCCCATTCGCCAAATGAGGGGACGTAGACGTGGTAGGGATAAGTTTGCAGGCCGGATTGTTTGAGCGTTTGTGCGATGCACCAGAAGGAGTCGCGGGCAAACATGGGTGATGTGCTTTGGACGACCATGAAGCCTTGCGCGCTGAGGTGACGAGCGACTGCACGATAGAACGCCGTGGTGTAAAGCTTTCCGAGGGAATAATTCGTGGGGTCGGGAAAATCGATGACGATGAAATCAAAATTGTCGGCGTTCGAATCGACCCATGGGAAGGCGTCGGCGTTGATAACGTGCACGTTTGGGGAAAGCAGGGATTTATCGTTGAGCGTGGTTAGCATGGGATTTGAGGAAAAAATGCGGGTCATTTCGGGGTCTAGATCGACGAGGGTAATGCTCTCGACTTGCGGATACTTCAGAATTTCGCGAACGGCAAGGCCATCGCCTCCGCCAAGAATCAAGACGCGCCGCGGTGCAGGGACCGCCGCAAGTCCGGGATGGACGAGCGCTTCATGGTAACGGTATTCATCGCGCGAGCTGAATTGCAGATGGCTGTTGAGAAAAAGGCGCAAATCGTCCTTAAAACGCGTCAGGACCAGGTGCTGGTAACGGGTGTCGCGCGCAAAAATAATCTCGTCGGCGTAGATGTTGTCTTCGGCGGTGGCGGTGATCTGCTTGGCTTCGGCAAGTCCCGCCCCTAGTCCAAACAAGACTAGCAAACAAGCAACGCGCAAACCGCGCGTGCGAGAGAGTTGATTGGCGAACAGGTACGTGCTCCAAAGCGCGACGGCGGCATTGATCAACCCAAACAACATCGCAGAGCGCACCAGGCCAAGACGCGGCACCAGCAGAATCGGAAACAGCAGCGAGGCGCCGAGCGCGCCGAGATAGTCGAAGGTGAGGACGTGGGCGATGACGTCGCGGAACTGATAGCGGTCCTTGACGATGCGCATCAGCAGCGGAATTTCCAGCCCCACGAGAACGCCCATCACGATGACCAGCGCGTACAAAATCAATTCGAATCCCTGAGTAAAGGCAAACGCAAGCATCAGCAGCGCGGAGGAAAAGCCTCCGACAACGCCAAGGACAAGCTCGATCCACACGAAGCGATTCGCGAGGCCACGATTGATATAGCGAGACAGAGCGCTGCCGATGCCCATGGCGAACAGATACGTGCCGATAATCGTCGAGAATTGAAAGACGCTGTCTCCCACGAGATAGCTGGCGAGCGTACCGGCAACCAGCTCATAGATGAGGCCGCAAGCCGCGACCAGCAGCACGGAAATGAACACCAGGATGCCCATGGGCTAGTGAATCGCGGCAGCAATGATGATGCAGATGCCGAGAGACATGGCGCCGACAAGAATGGCGAGCGCCATGTTGTGTTCCTGCACGATTTCCTTCCAAAGATGGTAAGGCGTGAGCTTGTCCATCACCATGAAGGCGATGACGAAGATAAAGATCCCGACAAACGCGAAGACCAGTGCAGCGACAATGTTGCCGAGCGGAACAAGGTTCATCTTATTTGCCTCCTGTGTAGTGGTGATAGAAGCCGTAAACCGAACGGTAGGACCCAGGATTATCGCGGACGGACTTCGGAACATTCTTGAGTTGATTGGTGGTGTCGAGGCTCCAGCCACGGTATTGGCCGAAGGCCGCGGTGCCGAGAACCAGGAATCCATACAGAAGATAGAACTTTCGAAACATTATTCATCGTCTCCAGAGCCGCTGTTCAATTGCATGGGCGGATGATCGCTTTCGGACCAGCGAGACCGCTCAAAGGTGTAAGCACGAAAGGAAATGATGACTACCGGAACAAGCAAAGCGACAAAAGCGATGCCGTAGATGCCGAAGACGGGCACGTCATGGGTGACATCGACGGTGTAGGGAATGCTGGGAAGCGCAGGGTCAACCTCCGGCTCAATCCGCAAATAGTAATGGCCGGAAGGGATGCTTGGAATTACGACAACGTCGTTCTGCTTCCCTTCGCTCCAGGAACCGTCGCTGTCATAGCCGTAGTAGTAGCTCAGTTCGCGGCCGAAATCCCAGGCCTGCCCGGTATCCTGATTGATGAGCGCGTAATTCAAATAGATCCAATGGTTGCTGACGGGAGCATTGGTTTTCACTTCCACGGTTGAAGTGTGGCCGGTAAGCTCGAAAATATTGGTGACGAATGAGGCCTCGTTTTTCGAATCAAAGCGATTGAATAGATAGGTCTCGTGGAGGACCGGCTGTTTTTTGGCGCGCATATCAAAACCGGCCATGAGCGCCAGCAGGAAAACGGTAAATGCTATGAAGGCGACCCAAATACCCGTGACGTTGACGGCGACAGGCGAAGGCTGATTCTCGTAGACGCCCATCGGTTCCGGCGGAGCGGCGGGCAGCTTGAAGGAGTCCCAGATTTCGCGGCCATACATGTACTCGCCGATGGACCAGGTCACTTCCTTGTCGAGCTTTTCGCTGGAGAGAACGCGAGGCGGGTGCACGTAGTCCGTGACAGCAGCCTTTTCACCCACACGAACCTGCCAAGGAAATTCCCCGAGGACGAAATCCGTGTCGGCTTCGGCAGACTGAAAGTGCTTGTAAGTTTCCCCTAGATAATTTGCTCCGCTAAAATCTGCGACGGGCAACGTCTTGCAAATGCTGATGTCGTTCCAGTGTCCGTTGTATTCGCTGAGGTAGCGAATGCCCTTATACGGATTGAAGAGAACGTATTCGTGCCAGTAGTAGGTGATTCCGTCAACTTCGGTGCTGCGCCGCTGGAACCCGATGACTTCGTAGTCTGTGCCGCGCAGCTTGCCGCGAGAGCCGAGCGGAATAAGCGGTCTTATATCACTCGTCTTAATCTCAAATTGCTGGAGGATAGACAGGTTGGGATCCTTGGCGTCGAGGATCGAATGGCAGCTCGCGCACACAACTGTTTCGGCTTGGCCGAACGAGCGCAGCACTATGGCCGCGCCGCACTTCGGACAATTGAGCGCTTTCGCTTGCGGTTTGGGAGGTCCGGACAGTGGTGGAGTTCCCGCGCTCATCACCAGCCCTCGAAACTGCGCAGATTTTTCAATTTGAGATCGTCGAATTCCACAAACTCACCGAGATACAGCGCCGCTTCGGGATCGCTGTAATCGAGCGTAGCGAATTTCCTGGACTCGCTGCGCAGATCGACGAAGGTAACCTCCGTTTTGTCCCAATATTGAAACGGCAGTTCGCCTTCCACGCCGCGATAATGCGCGGGAGTGATGACGCTCACGGTATAGCGTTGGTTGTTCCAGTTGAATTGCTGGCCGACTTGAACTTGTGAAGCGGCGGGAAGATTCTGGGCCTTTGTGGATAAGGACACCGCATACTCGTTTTGCGCATCGGAGAGCCACGCGCTCGTTCCGTCGTTCATCATGACGTGCCACTCGTTCCAGCCGCCTTGATCGTACTCATAAAGGATGCGGCCGACCACAACAAACGCCTTGTTGCCGTAATTGCCTTCTGCATTGATCTGAATGGGTGAGCTGTCCGGCGGAAGATCGGCGACCTGGCCGACTTTTTTCAGGTCCACGTCCGTACGGACGAGAATGCTCTTGCAATATTCGCAAACGGTTTGCACGCTGCTGGACCAGCGAAAGACGATCTTGGCGCCACAGTTCGGACAGTTGGCAACGGGCTGGGTCATCGCGAATGGCCCATCGGGCTTGCGACAGGAGACTTTGCCTCAGTCACTGGCGACCTGCTTCATTTTGGATTCGTAGGGCCTCTGGAGTCTGCGAACCGAAACAGAGTGCGCATCAAAGAGTTGCCGCAGAACAGTTTCGAAATCCCACTCGGCGCGCGGCACGCAGCAGAAAAGATTCAGGCAGAGCGAGCCGTGCTCTGGAAAGGTGTGACACGCAAGGTGCGACTCCGCGAGAAGACAAAGTCCGGTAATCCCTCCCGTACCGGGAAACTGATGCCATTGTGTTTCGCCAACGGGTCGAAGCTTCATCTCCCGGATGATGTTGTTGAATAGATCTTCCAAGGCAGCCGTGTCCCGCAGGGACTGCGACGAGCATCCGAAGGCTTCGACAACCCATTCGAGTCCGCTCATAGTTGGCGGTGGCGCTACACCTGGGGCTTTCCGCATTCGGGACAGAATTTGGCGCTGCGCGCAATGGGCTTGCCACATTCGCTGCAAAATTTAGTTTCGGCAGCGGGAGTTCCAGCCGCCGCTGGTGTCGCTCCACCAGCGGGAGCCGACGTCGATTTCTTCACGGCATCCATCATGGCCTGGCCCATGGCCACGCCTGCGCCGAGACCCGCGCCTATTCCGACCGCGCCTCCGCCTTCATTTGCAGCTGCGATGGGGATGGCCTGCGCCACCTGATATTGCGTGAACTTGCCCATGTCGCCGAGCACGTTCATGCTGATGCGCTGGTCGAGCACCTTCTGCAACTCGTCCGGCAGGGAAAGGTTTTCGACCACAAAACTGTCCAGGGTGAGTCCATATTCCGTGAAAGACGGTTTGAGGGTCTCGCTGATCTTTTCCGCAAGAGCGCCCTGGTTCGCGGCCATATCCAGGAAAGGTACCTGGCTGGCGGCGAAGGCGTCGGTCATTTTGGCGATGATGGTGTTGCGCAACTGGCCTTCGAGATCGGCAACACGGTAAATGTCGCGAGTGCCGCTGATCTTGCTGTAGAACGATTTGGCATCGCTCAAGTGGTAGGAGTAAATGCCGAAGCCGCGAAGACGGATCGCGCCGAATTCCTTGTCGCGAATGGAAATGGGGTTCTGCGTGCCCCAGTGCTGGTCGGTTTGAATTCGCGCGGAAAAGAAATAGACGTCGGACTTGAATGGCGACTTGAACGCTTTGTCCCAGTTCTTGAGATAGGTCAGGATCGGCAGCGTTTCCGTGTTCAGGGTGTAGAGACCCGGCCGAAAGCTGTCCGCAACTTTCCCTTCATTCACAAAAACCGCGGCTTGTGAATCTCGAACGGTCAGCTTGCCGCCATTCTGTATCTCGCGATCCTGCATGGGGTAGCGGTAAGCCAGGATGCCTTCTTCCGGCTCAACCCATTCGATGACGTCAATCCACTGCTTGGCGATGAAGTCGCGAAGGCTCATGAGAGGCCTCTCTTCCGGCGCTCGTGAGTGAGAATTGCGGCCGGTGAAAGCGATGCTACGGTGCGGCTTGCGGTGTGTCAATGGTGCGGATAAGAATACAATTGCTCGAATATAGCTGGGCGCAATGTGAATAGAGCACCTTCTGCTACTCGCCTAATTGGGCTTGCTTTCTTTCAAGAGACCGTCGATTAGATTGCGCAAGTAGCTTTCGTCAAGAATTCCACGACCACCACTTTGCCATGGAAACTTGAGAGTGACGTCTGTTTGCCGGAAGGCTCGAGGAAGGTGAGTTCGCTCGATGCCCGGCAGTGCGCTGGATATTTCGGAACGCACCGTAAAATTTCATGGATCAAACGTTCTCGATAAACTGCAACTGGATGACAGACGCGGCCTATCTCCCGACAAATTTGCGGTGAAAGCGTTGGCGGCCAGAGCCTGACCAGCCTCACCGGCTTCTTAGGCCGGCCCGGGAATTGGCTCGATTCGCCCGAGCAAGAACAGATAGCCGGCGATGCCTAGCAGCAGAAACGCCGCGGCTACAGCGAAGGCCCATGCAAACGAGCCCGTCGCCGTCACGATATAACCAGTTGCAACAGGCGCAATGATCGCCGACAACTGGCCGCCAAAATTTAGAATCCCCCCCAACCTTCCCACACTTCCCTCTGGCGCGATCAAAGAAGGAATGGACCAGCACACTGGCGATGCCGCCGAAAGGCCGCCCAGGGAAATACTCATCCAAAATACCGCGTTGCCCGGAGTGTGCGCTCCAGCCGCTCCAAATATGCCCAAGCCAAAACTCGTACCTGCGATCAGTACGGCTTGCCGGACGCGCGATGCGTTCCAACCTTTGTGAATCAAGAAATTGACCAGCCACCCGCCCAGGAAAAATCCGCTGGCTGTTCCGACAAGCCACGGCACGCTTGCATAGAAGACGGAATGCAGCAGGTCCACGTGCAGCGCCTTGGAGAGATAGCTGGGCACCCAGGTCAGCAACAAATAAAAAGTATAGTTGTAGGCGGAGAACCCCAACACCAGCCCGATCACCTTTCGCTGACGCAACAAATAGAGAAGCGGGGCTCCCTTTCCGGCTTTGCCTGGTCCTTCCGGCTGCGCTCCTCCGCGAACGATAAACTCTCGTTCTGTCTCGGTCACTGATCTGTCTTCGCTGGGGTTGCGATAAATCCAATAAAACAGCGCGAAATAAATCAAGCTGATGAACCCGGTCGCCGCGAAACTCCACCGCCACCCGAAGCGCAGCAGCAGAAGACCAATTAGCGGCTGCCCGATCGCCGGGCCAAGTTTGGCGGCAGAATCGAAGCACGCGGTTGCCAGGCTCCGTTCGCGCGCAGGAAACCAGTAGCCAATGGCCTTGGAGTTTCCGGGAAACGTCGGGGCCTCTCCCACTCCAAGCAGCAATCGCGCGGCAAGAAAACTCTTCAGGCCAGTGGCGATGGCTGCTCCAAAAGAGGCCACGCTCCACAGCAACGTACTGATTCGGCCAATTTGGCGAACTCCAAAGCGGTCCAGCAATACGCCGGAAGGAAGTTGCATTAGGGCATAGGTCCAACTGTAAGCGCTCAGCAGGTAGCCAAACTGAACGGTGGTGATGCTGAAGGCGGAATGAAGCGCATCTTGAGAGACCGACAAGTTTACCCGGTCGAAATAGTTGACCAGCACTCCGAAGCCGAGCAACGACGCAATCATCCAGCGGCGCCGCGGCACGCCGGGCTGGTCGCTGATGCTTTCTTGATCCACGCTCGCGATCCCCCGCACAACTAAAACAACCCGCGTGATTGTAGAGGACCATGGAAACCCTGTAAAACGATTACACTGTTCGGGCCAAAGTCCGTGTGCCACAACGGTTGCTGGAATACACGAAATGACGACGCACATTGATGCTCATCAACACTTTTGGATCTATAACCAGCAGGAGTACGGCTGGATTGACGAACCGATGGCTGCGATTCGCCGCAACTTCCTGCCTGCCGATCTAAAGCCGCAACTGGAGAAGAACGGGTTTCAGGGAAGCGTTCTCGTCCAAGTTCGGCAGACGCTCGACGAAACGCGCTGGCTGCTGGAACTCGCCGCACACAATTCCTTCATTCTTGGAGTCGTCGGCTGGGTCGATCTGCGTTCCCCGCGTTTGCGCGCGGAACTGGAATCGTTCGCAGGAAATCCAAAACTCGTCGGGATTCGCCACATTGTCCAGAGCGAGCCCGATAATTTCCTGCTTCAATCAGATTTTTTGCGCGGTATTTCTATGTTGGAGGAATTCGATCTTGCCTACGACATCCTCGTTTACGCCAGAAATCTTCCGATAGCTGCGGAGTTCGTAAAGCGGTTTCCCGGGCAGCGCTTTGTCTTGGACCATCTGGCAAAACCCCCGATCAAGAGTGGCCCCATTGAATTGTGGGCGCGCGGAGTGCGCGAACTGTCGTCATTCCCGAATGTGTTTGCCAAAGTATCCGGACTGGTTACGGAAGCCGGCTGGCAATCCTGGAAGCGGGAAGACATCCGACCCTATCTGGACGTGGCGTTCGAATGCTTTGGACCCAGCCGCTTGATGATCGGTTCAGACTGGCCGGTCTGCACCGTAGCGGCTTCGTACACACAGGTGGTAAGACTCGTGAAGGATTACATCGAAACATACGCAACGGAAGATCGCGAAGCCGTTCTTGGAGGCAACGCCGCTGAGTTCTGGCGATTGAAGCCCTGATTGAATGATGGCGCGACGAAACGCCCGCGGTGTTCTACAATGCCGGAGAAAAATCGGGCATTGTCGATAAAACGGTACCAAAGGAAAGAACGGGTTGTTTTGATGCCGAATCAAGTGCTCAAACTCGATTCAAGAGACAACGTGCTGATCGCGCTGACCGACCTGCAAAGAGGCGCACAGATTCCGTTCGACTCTCAGACTTTCATTTTGGAATCCGACGTTCCAGCAAAACACAAATTTACTGCCGAAAATCTCCCCATGGGGGCAAGCGTGAAGATGTACGGGGTCATTGTGGGGAAGGCGGTCGAACCGATCCGACGCGGCGGCCTTCTTACAACAAGGAATATCCATCATCAAGCTGCGGCATTCCACGAGAAAACAGGCGAGTTCCACTGGACCCCGCCGGACATTTCCAAATGGCGGCAGCGACACTTTCTCGGGTACCGGCGAACTGACGGGCAAATCGGCACGCGAAATTACTGGATCATCGTCCCGCTGGTGTTCTGTGAAAACCGCAACATCGCCGTAATGAAGCAGGCCTTTGAGGAAGAGCTGGGCTTTGCGGTGCCGCAAGTTTACCGGCGACAGGTGGCGGAGCTGGCTCGCCTCTACCAAGACGGCCGAACGGAAGACATTAAGACGCGGGCTCTGACGGGCGACCCGCCAGGTCCGCAGCGCTCGCGAATTTTCGAGCATGTGGATGGCGTCCGCTTTCTGTTGCACGAAGGAGGCTGCGGAGGCACGCGAGAGGATTCCAACAATCTCTGCGGCCTCATTGCGGGTTATATCCATCACCCGAATGTGGCGGGAGCAACGGTGCTCAGCCTGGGTTGCCAGAACGCGCAGATTGGCATTCTGCGCGCGGAGTTGCACAAGCGAAATCCGAGTTTCGATAAGCCTCTGGTGATCGTGGAGCAACAGCAAAGCGGCACCGAAACCGCGATGCTGACGGAAGCGATTCGGGACACGTTCCTCGGTCTGATGAAAGCCAATGAGTGTCGGCGAACAAGCGTCCCCCTTTCCAGCTTGTGCCTGGGATTGAAGTGTGGAGGCTCTGACGGTTTTTCCGGTCTTTCGGCAAATCCTGCCATCGGCCATACTTCCGATCTCTTAGCCGCACTCGGCGGCAAGACTATTCTTTCCGAATTTCCGGAGTTGTGCGGCGTCGAGCAGGAACTCATCAACCGCAGCAAAAGCAAGGAAGTGGCGGACCGCTTTATTCAGTTGATGAAAAACTACGGCGCGCGGGCCAAAGCCGTGGGGTCCGGTTTCGAAATGAATCCCAGCCCGGGAAACATGCGCGATGGGTTGTTGACTGACGCTATGAAGTCCGCGGGCGCGGCGAAAAAGGGAGGAAATTCCCCGGTGGCAGCGGTGCTGGATTATCCGGAGTACGCCACCGAAACAGGGCTGAACTTGCAATGCACTCCAGGAAATGACGTCGAGTGCGTGACCGCTCAAGTAGGCGCTGGGGCCAATATCGTGCTCTTTACCACCGGCTTGGGAACTCCGACGGGCAACCCCATCGCTCCGGTAGTGAAACTCTCCACCAATTCCGCGCTGGCCCAACGGATGCCGGACATCATCGACATCGATACAGGCGGAATTATTTCCGGAAAGAAAACCATCGAACAGATGGGAGAAGAGGTTCTGGAGTTCGTGATTCAGGTGGTCAACGGGGAAATCCGCACAAAGGCCGAAGCCAAAGGTCAGGAAGATTTTATTCCGTGGAAACGAGGCATCTCTCTCTGAAGGACTCAAGCGGCGGCGCCAGGAATTTCCCACCGCATGGCCGGTTTTTTGACTTGCGTGGCTAATCTATGGACCTGCAACTAAAAGCAAAAGTTGTCCTGGTGACCGGTGGCGCGAAAGGAATCGGCGCAGCGATTGTGCGCGCCAGCGCTTCAGAAGGCGCGATTCCTGTGTTCCTGGACCACGATGTAGAAGCGGGACAGCAATTCCACTCCGCCTTGCAAAGCGCCGGCATGGAGTGTGAGTTCCTCGCGGGAGAGATCACCGCACCGGAGACCTGCAGCAAAACCGTCGAACAAGTGCTTCAGAAATTCGGCCGGCTCGACGCGCTGGTCAATAACGTGGGCGCGAACGACAACGTAAGCCTTGAGCGCGGCACACCCGAACAATTTGTCGCATCCCTCGAACTGAATCTAGTGCACTACTACGCGATGGCTCATTATGCCTTGCCCGCGCTCAAGAAGTCGCGAGGCTCGATCGTCAACATCAGCTCCAAGACCGCCGTCACTGGACAGGGAGGAACCTCTGGCTACGTGGCCGCCAAAGCCGCGATCCTCGGCCTTACGCGGGAATGGGCCGCCGAGCTGCTTCCAGCAGGGATTCGCGTCAACGCCGTCGTGCCCGCGGAAGTGATGACGCCTCTGTACCAGCAATGGGTGTCCGGATTCCCAAATCCCGAGGAAAAGCTCGCGAGAATTATTTCCAAGATTCCACTCGGGAAACGCATGACCAAGCCCGAAGAAATCGCGGACATGGTTCTCTTTCTCATCTCGGAGCGAGCCAGCCACATCACCGGGCAGCATGTATTCGTGGACGCGGGCTACACGCACCTGGACCGGGCGCTCACGTGACGGAAAATAGCGGATGACAACTTCTGCAGACACAGCGGTGAGCGAAGGCCGATCCATTCCTGTCACGGAGAGACGCTTTCTTGTGCCCTTCATGCTCATCACCAGTCTGTTTTTCCTGTGGGCCTTCGGCGTCAACCTCAATGACATCCTGATTCCGCATCTGAAAAAAGCCTTTGGCCTGAGCGATTTCCAATCCTCATTTATCCAGGTAGCGTTCTTCGGTGGTTACTTCCTGGCCGCCTTTCCCGCCGGGCGGGTGATAGAAAGAATTGGGTACAAGAAAGGAATTCTCACTGGCTTGTTTCTTTGCGCTGCGGGCGCCGTGCTTTTTCTGCCCGCGTCTTCTTCGCGGATTTACGGCTTCTTTCTTTTCGCGCTGTTTGTAATGGCGTGTGGTCAGAGCTTTCTCGAAGTCGCCGCGAACCCCTACGTAACGATTCTCGGACCATCGGCAAGCGCGGAACGGCGCTTGAACTTTGCGCAATCGTTCAACGCCGTTGGCGCTGTGCTTTCACCTATCGTCGGACGAACATTCATTCTCACTGGAGTCGAGTACGCACCAGCGCAAATCGCGGCAATGAGTGCGGCGCAAATGGAAGCATATAGAACGGCGGAAGCCAGTACCGTGAAAGGCCCGTACTTGTTCATTGCGGCGATTTTCATTGTCGTGGCAGTGTTCATTCAACTAGCACACCTGCCGGAACTGCAAGAGACACCTGCGAAGGCGGGAGTTGCAAGCGTGAATGGGATTTCGCAAAGCATACTTTCTCATGCCCATCTTGTGAAAGGCGTCATTGCTCAGTTCTTTTACGTGGGCGCACAGGTGGGAGTCGCCAGCTTTGTCATTCGTTACGCACAGTTCTCCGTTCCCGGAACACCTGCAAAAACGGCTGCGCTGTATTTACTGCTGCACCAGATCGGATTTATGGCTGGCCGCTTCATCGGTTCGGCGATAATGAAGAGGATTGCGGCGCCGCGATTGTTGTCGCTCTTCGCCGCGGCATCGCTGATTTGCGCCACAATCGCTTTGCTGGCCACCGGTCTGATATCCGTGTGGGCCGTGGTGCTGATCGGGTTTTTCCACTCCATCATGTTTCCCACCATCTTCGCGTTGAGCATCAAGAATCTTGGTTCGCTAACCAAGCGTGGGTCGTCGCTTTTGGTGATGGCGATCCTCGGGGGCGCGTTTTTTCCAGCCCTCATGGGACGCGTTTCGGATGCCTCTAGCATTCAAACCGCGTTTGTTGTGCCGCTGCTGTGCTACCTGTTCATCCTCTATTTTGGATTGTCCGGCTACAAACCCGCTGCGGCCCGCGCGATGGGAAACCTTTCCGCAAACGAGGAGGACGCACTGGCATGAGCAGACGCTTCTGCTTGACGCTGGATTTGAAGGACGACCCCAAGCTCATCGCCGAGTACAAGCGCCATCACGAGAAAATCTGGCCGGAGATTACCAGGAGTATCAGAGACGCTGGCATTCTTGATCTCGAAATCTATCTTCAAGGAATGCGAATGTTCATGATTCTGGAAGTCGATGAAAGCTTTTCGTTCGAGAAAAAGGCTCAAGCCGACCGGCAGAATCCGAAGGTCCAGGAGTGGGAAAACCTGATGTGGAAGTATCAGAAAGCACTGCCCGAAGCGCGCCCCGGCGAGAAATGGTTATTGATGGAAAGGATCTTCAAGCTGGAAAGCTGATTGGAAGCGCTATACATGACCTCTTCCCCAATATCGACCCAGGATTTTATGCCTGAACCAAGTGTAGACTCCCGATACCGACAGAGAGAGAATCTTCGCCATGTCCAACCGCTTCTCGCAACTATTGACAACACTTCTTTTCTTGTTGGTTAGTGCTTCAAACCTATTTTCCCAAACTGCTGAGAATCCCTCCGCAGCCAAGGAACCCACCCGAGCGGCGTATCTCGACCCCAGCCTCCCCCTGGAGCAGCGCGTGAACGATCTTGTCTCGCGCATGACCCTCGAAGAAAAAGTTTCGCAGATGCAGGATGTTGCTGCGGCAGTTCCGCGCCTCGGCATTCCCGCATACAACTGGTGGAACGAAGGCTTGCACGGCGTCGCGCGCGCCGGAAATGCAACTGTTTTTCCGCAGGCCATCGGTCTTGCCGCTACTTGGGACACCGACCTGATCCATCGTGTCGCCGAGGTGATCTCCACCGAAGCCCGCGCCAAATACAACGATGCCATCCAGCACGGAAACACCGGACGCTATTTCGGCCTCACCTTCTGGTCTCCCAACATCAATATTTTTCGCGATCCCCGTTGGGGGCGCGGTCAGGAAACCTACGGCGAAGATCCCTACCTCACCAGCCGCATCGGCGTGGCTTTCGTTACCGGACTGCAAGGCGATGACCAGAACTATTTGAAAACTGTCTCGACACCCAAACACTTTGCCGTCCATAGCGGCCCTGAAGTCTTGCGACATCGTTTTAACGTGCCCGTGTCGCCGCACGATCTGGTGGACACCTATACTCCCGCTTTTCGCGCCACTATCATGGAAGGCAAGGCCGATTCGGTGATGTGCGCATACAATGCAGTGCGCGGCGAACCCGCATGCGCCAATCACATGCTTTTTGACACGCTGCGCAATAAATGGGGCTTCAAAGGTTACGTCGTCTCCGATTGCTGGGCCATCAGCGACCTCCATCAGGGCCACGGTTTCGTCCTCACCCTTGAACAAGCTGCGGCTCTCGCGGTAAAAGCGGGAACGGACTTGAGCTGTGGCCCCGAATTCAGTGCGCTTCCCTTTGCCCTCCGGAATCGCCTCCTTTCCAACGACGACCTCGATCGCGCCGTGAAGCGCCTGTTCGAAGCGCGGTTCCGTCTCGGCATGTTCGACCCGCCGGACCGCGTGCCCTGGTCCAAACTGAGCCTCGCCGACAACGACACTCCCGCTCATCGCCAGGTCGCTCTCGAAGCTGCGCGCAAATCCATTGTCCTCTTGAAAAACGAACGCAACATCCTGCCATTGAAACCCTCAGTGAAAACAATCGCAGTCATCGGTCCGAATGCTGATTCTCTAAGCGTTCTCCTGGGCAATTACAATGGCAACCCCTCAAGCTACACCACGATTCTCGACGGCCTGCGTAAGCGCTTTCGCAACACAGAGATTCTCACCGAGATGGGATCTCCAATCACCGAAACGAGCGCCGTTCTCCTTTCCTCCGAATACCTTCGCACCGGCGGCGCAAACTCCAAGCCAGGCCTGAGCGCGGAATACTTTTCCAACGTCAATCTTTCCGGCTCTCCGGTCCTGAAGCGGGTCGATGCCGGCGTGGATTTCGAGTGGAACAATGTTTCCCCGGGCCCCGGCGTTCCTGCGTGGAATTATTCCGTCCGCTGGTCCGGCGAACTGATCCCGCCCGCACAAGGTGATTACCGCTTAGGCGCCAGTGCCGATGGTGGCTATCGCATTTATTTGGATGGAAAAAAATTCATCGATGACTCGGCGCCCCACGGCACTCGCACCATGACCACGCTCGTTCATTTGCAGGCCGGCCACTCTTATCCGATTCGAATGGAATACTTGCACACCTGGTGGGAGGCCACCGCGCGGCTCCTCTGGTTGCCCCCGAATCTTTCTGAAGAGGCCGTGAACGCCGCGCGCAAGGCAGACGTCGTTATCGCCGTGGTCGGAATCACAGCGCAGTTCGAAGGAGAAGAAAGCGATTCAAGCGATCCCGGCTTTTTCGGTGGCGATCGCCTGGACCTCAATCTTCCCCGGCCGCAGCAAGAGCTTCTGGAATCCGTCGCGGCCACGGGAAAGCCTCTCATCGTGGTCCTCACCAACGGCAGCGCGCTGGCCGTGAATTGGGCGCAGCAGCACGCTGCCGCTATCGTTGAAGCCTGGTATCCCGGCGAGCAAGGCGGCGCGGCCGTCGCCGATGTTCTTTCCGGTGATTACAACCCCGCGGGAAGGCTTCCGGTCACTTTTTATCAATCCGTCGCGCAACTGCCCCCCTTTGGCAACTATTCCATGGCCGGAAGGACGTACCGCTATTTCACCGAACTTCCGCTCTATCCCTTCGGTTACGGTTTAAGTTTTTCTTCATTCAATTATTCGGACGCAAAAGTAAGCCAGGCCCAAGTCGCCGCGGATGGCACTGCGTCTCTCTCCGTTCGCGTTTCGAACGCCAGTTCCGTACCCGGCGATGAAGTAGTGCAGTTGTATCTCTCGCATCCCGGCGTCGATGGCGCTCCCATTCGCGCCCTGGCTGGATTCCAGCGCATCCATCTCGATGCCGGCGCTTCCAAAAATGTGGAGTTCGCTTTGCACGACCGCGATTTGAGTGTCGTCGACGAGGCCGGAGCACGCAGGATTGTCCCAGGCGCAGTGGATGTTTGGATCGGCGGCGGTCAACCAGTCGCCGGCCCGGGCCAACCTCAAACCAAGGGCGCCCACACGACATTCACAATTACGTCCGGCGCAACTCTAGCGGAATGAGAATCAGGTTCTGAATTTGCCGCGAAGTTGCTTCATCGGAGGCGTTCAAAAGGCCAATCCATGAATCGAAGCCGAATCTCAAACTTGCTGTTCTTCTTCATCGCGATCAGCCTCTTCGATGCGCACGCGCAAAGCGGCGGCCAGTCTCTTGCGGAAAAGCTGGGTTATCCCAGCGATTCGAAGCTTCTCATTGTCCACGCCGACGATGTTGGCGTTACGCATTCGGTGAACGCCGCGACGATTAAAGCTCTCGACAGCGGCCTCGTAAATTCCGCCAGCCTCATGGTGCCCTGCCCGTGGTTCCCGGAAATCGCCGAATATGCCAAATCTCATCCCGCTGTCGATTTCGGCCTTCACCTCACGCTCACCAGCGAGCGCGTTTACTACCGCTGGAGTCCCGTGGCTTCCAATGACAAAGTTCGGAGCCTGGTCGACGAGAACGGTTATTTCCATCACGACTGGACCGCCACCACCAGGATCGATCCCAAAGAGGTCGAGTTGGAGCTTAGCGCGCAAATTGACCGCGCCTACGCCATGGGCGTTCGCCCCACCCATCTCGATTCCCACCAATACCGGCTCTATGAGAATGGCAAAGACCTCTTCGAAGTCGTTCTCCGGCTTGCTCACGATTACAAGTTGCCGGTCTTCGTCGCGCGTGACTGGTTTGCAGACCACCCTTATCTGGAATCCAGTTTAACTTCTGCCGACATCGTCCTCGATCACACCGTCACCATCGCACCTTCCGTCCCTCCGGAAAAGTGGGCCGAATTCTACAAGACCGCGCTTAAGAATCTTCAGCCGGGGGTCACCGAATTCGTCATTCATCTGGCCTTTGCCGACGATGAAATGAAAGCCGCTACTCGCGAGCGTGACACTTGGGGCGCTGCCTGGCGCCAGCGCGACTTCGACTTCTTCACCAGCCAGGAATTTCGCCGCTTGCTTCAGGAGCAGAACATCAAGCTCGTCACCTGGCGGGAACTGGCCCGCGCCGCCCGGCAGTGAATCCTGCCGTCATCCACTTTCCTCCGCATACCATTCCGCGGTATTTTCTTCTTGAAGGTTTTCGCTCGAATGGAGTGCAGGCATGCTGGCTCAACCTGACCCGCAAAAAAAATCTGCTTTCAAGAATCCTTTTCTGTATTCCCGGGCCGTTCTCGCCATCGTCGCTATCGCTGTCGTCTGGATCCTGGCCGCACGCTGGCTGGAAAACCGCGACTTCGAGAAGCACGCCAGGGAAGAGCGCACCCGGAAGCAGCAGGAACAGGACCGCATCACCCTCGAACAAATGGGTGGAAAGGAACTGGCCATCCAAAACTTCTATGCTTCGCCCGGAACGATCCGCCGCGGCGAAACCGTCCAGCTTTGCTACGGCGTCGCCAACGCCAAGACCGTCAAGCTCGAACCTCAGTCCAATCCCGTGTGGCCCTCCTATTCCCGCTGTGTCGATGTAACTCCCACTAAATCAACCACCTACACGCTGACCATCGCCGATGCCGCGGGAAACAGCAAGACTCAAATCTTGGAGGTAAAGGTCCGCTGAACGGTCGCACTAATATCCGCTTGAGGATTCTCACGCTTCCTCTTGTGACTTCAATTCCCCCGCATCTATAATGATTGCTTACGCGGGGTCTGGGTGACCATCCGTTGGTCCTGGACTCCGCAGACTTTTTTAGCGAACGTACAACCGACCACCATGTCCGACCCACTTGCCAAGATTAAGAAAAAGCTCCAGGACGAAATCGACCAGCTCTCGCACGAGCTCAGTGTCGAACTTCCCAAAGAGATTGCCGTCGCTCGCGCGCACGGCGACCTCTCGGAAAACGCCGAGTACAAATTCGCCAAGGAACGCCAGGGCTACGTCAACCTCAAGATCACCCATCTCAAGAAGCGTATGGGCGACCTCAGCATGCTGAACCTCACCAATATTCCCAAGGACCGCTCCGGCTACGGTTCGCGCCTCACGGTGCTGGATCTGCAGCGCGATAAAAAGATCGAATATACGCTCGTGAGCAGCGAGGAAGCCGATGCCGAGAAAGGGCTCATCTCCACCACCTCGCCTATCGGCAAGGCCCTGCTCAACCGCAGGGTTGGCGACGAAATCGAAGTTGTCACCCCCGCGGGCAAGAAAGAGTTTGAACTCGTCCGTCTGGTCACCATTCACGACGGCGAGTAACCTTCTGGCTGTTCCAGGCGTCCTATTCAACAAATCGTGTGGGGCCGCCTGTGGGGACTTATGAATTGGGGAACAGGCCCGGCACTCGGGCTCTTGACCGTTTTCGGCTATCTTCTACTCATGGCTGGTGGCGCGCTCATGTGGCGCAGCCGCGGCGATTTCTTCGTGTGGTTTCAGGATGAGCTTTCCTTTTTCCGCCGCAATTTCTCCCGCTACACGCCTGCCGGCCCGTTCTACGCCATCCGCGGACAGTCACGTTTCAAGGCCATCCCCGTCTCTTTCGTGCGCTCGATCACGCGATTCCCGCGACGCCGCGTCAACGGCCCCGCCATCCTTCTCTTCCTCGGGCTCCTGCTCTTCGTCCTGGATTTCTTTGTCTGACGATTTCTCGATCTCTGCGTCGACCCCTGCCCCGACCCTCAGTCGAGGTATCTCTCCGCTAAGTTTATTTTTCCCTGAACGAATTTCCGTTTTCCATTTTCCTTTTTCTCTGCGATTCTTTGGTCATGAAACCTGCCCTCATTGTTCACGGTGGCGCCTGGGACATTCCTGATGAAGCCGTTGACGCCTGCAAATCCGGCTGCCATCGCGCCCTCAGCGCCGGATGGGCCATCCTTTCTGGCGGAGGCTCCGCTCTGGACGCCATCGAAGCTGCCATCATGGTCCTCGAGGACGATCCAGTCTTCGACGCCGGTTACGGCTCGCACCTCAATCTTGACGGCCATGTCGAATGCGACGCCATCGTCATGAATGGCGCGACGCTGCGCGCGGGCGCCGCGGCTACTCTGCAGCGTGTCAAAAATCCCATTCAGGCCGCCCGCAAAATCCTCGAAAATTGCCCGCACATGATGCTGGTCGCCAAAGGCGCCGAACGCTTCGCGAAAAAGCAGGGCATCAGGCTCTGCAAGCCCGAGGAAATGGTCAGCGAGGCCGAGTACGAAGCCTGGATGA
>WNFR01001176.1_pt1 | contig 30603 bp, 29 predicted proteins | sample 5400221 | NCBI WGS metagenome assembly WNFR01 (sample SAMN13153357, study PRJNA577476) | soil metagenome | isolation source: 40 cm soil under Madrone tree | place: USA:California | collected 2016-06-14
CGCTTGCCCCGCGTCATCGGTGGCCACCGCGGCTGGCTGGATGCTCGCGTTGATCCCGGTGAACGTCACCGCCTGGCCGGGGAGCGGCGCTCCGGCGGAATCGCGCGCCTCGAACACCAGCGCGCGGGGAAGTTGTGTGCCGACACTGCCTCGCTGCCCACCGCCGGCGACGAAGCCGCTGCGCTCTGCTGAAACCGTGACGATGATGCGTTGCACTTGGAAAACGGCGGGTGGCTCTGCAGGCGGTGGCGGCGCAGGTGCCGGCGCTGACGGCGGGCGCGTGGCCGCGCGCGTCGTCGCGCCGGAAGCCGTTCGCCGTGGGGCCTTGCGACGCGCACACTCGTCTACCGCTGCGAGGAGCGACGCATCGGCGCCGAGCATCCGAAGGTCGTTGCGATCGCGTTCGGTGGGCTGGAAGGTCAGGCAGTTGCGCCGTACCAGCTGCGACAGGTCCGCCGAAGACATCCCCGCCCCGGAAAGCAGCCGCACCAGATCGGTCTTGCGCAATGACGCCGGGCTCCCGCCCTGCAGCGCGAGGAGCAGGGCGAGGAATGCGCTCAAGGCCGGGGGCATCCCGATTGCTCGAAGCGGCTTTCGACGGAGTCCACGGCCGCATAGACAGCTTGATCTTGGGACGCCCGGCGCTGATCGAACGAGGTCATCCGCCCGCGGCGCTCCAGGTTGTACGTAGGCCACAAGTTCTCGACCGCCACGAGCCCGGTGGCCAGGCCGCCACAATCCATGCGACCCTTCGCAAACAGCGCCGCACGATCCTGGAAGTTGCGCACGGCGCCCCTGAGCGAGTCACTCAGCCGATCGAAGCGCGCGAACGGAGACGGCGGCGCCACCGGCTGCGGCACAGGGACTGGCGCAGCCGGGACGGCGGCCGCCGGAGGCGGAGCGGGCGGGGGCGGGGGCGACCCTGCCGTCGGCCGGCGCCGTGGGCCGGCGGCGGGCGGTGGGGGGGGCGCCGGACTCCGTTTCGTGATGCGTGACACGAACTGCTTCCCACGATCCAGCAGTCCCGGGAGCAAAGTCGGATTGCGGATCGCGAGGTACCAATAGCCCCCCGCTCCCACGCCCGACAGTAACAGGAGAATTGCCAACCGCCGCAGCCACGGCCCGCGGCGTTTGCGGCGCCGGGGTTTGGGAGCGGCCGCAGCTTTTTTCTCTTCTTCCTCGTCCAGCAGGCGGAACGTGGGCGCCGGCGTGCGGCGCGGAGCGGGCGGCGGCAGCGGCTCCGGCATGCGAGACCCAACCTCCGCCGGCGAGATCTGCCACGGAATGTCGTCCGATGACCGCGCCCGTGGCGGCGGTGGCGGGGGTGGCGTGGGTGGCGGCGGAGGCTTGGGAGGAGGCGCAGGCGGCTCGTCCGGAACGAAGACCGGAGCGCTCTTGCGTGCTGCCGGCGGCGGCGGAGTCGGCACCGGCGGGGGCGCCGGCTCGTCGTCGGCGCTCGTCTTGACGACGGGAATGTCATCCGCGCTCGAGCGCATGATGCGGAAGCCGCGGTCACCAGCTGGCGGCGGAGCCTCGGCTTTGACTTCTTCTTCTTCTTCTGGCTCTTCAGCCTCCGGAGGCGGAGGCGCTTTTGGTTGCTCGGGCGGCTTCGGTTTGGGGCCCGTCAGCGTCGGGCCATACGGCTTGTAGTTCCTCCAGACAATGAATGAACGTTTCTTGCCATCGGCTTTGATCGAATCAGGTTGCAGCAGTTCGTAGAACGGCAGCGGTGTCTTGTGCCAATCAGTGTTGCCTTGCGTCGCGCGAAAGAATCGTCCGGTGACGCCACCCGCTTCCGCGGCGACCAGAATCGCAACGTGCCATGGTTCCGTGAAAAACTTCTCATGGGTCTCGACGTCGTGCGTCGTGAGGAATCCGCCCTGGCCCGGATGGCTGTGGTACCAGCCCAGGAGCGTTCCGGCCGCCTTCTTGAGCTGTTCCTGCATCCGGTCCCACAGCCGCGACACCACGACTTCAGTCTTGTCGCCGTAGATCGCCTGACTGAGCTTCAGCGTCTTGTCGATGACCGTGTACAGCGCGCCGTTTTCCGGATCGCGATAGACGTCCCCGATAAGGAACCCGAAAATCGCCAGCGTCGGCGAGCTCTTCAGATGGTCTTGCAGCGCGATGACCGCTTCCTGCTGAAAGAAGATCGGATAGGGCGAGCGGCTGGTCGAACGTCCCCCGGGACTCGTGGTGCCCGGCGCAGCCGGCGGGTTCCACAAGATCGACCGATCCATCGGCATCGGCTGCGAGCGGGGTTCGGGCCGGTCGCTCATCGGAGGGTATCGAGGATGATCCGGGCGGCGCGCTCGACGTCGGCACGCGTCACATCGAGATGCGTGACCGCGCGCAGCCGCCGTGGTCCCCACGGCGCCAGGCGAACTCCCGCCTGGGCCAGCCGTGGCGACACGGATTCGGGGGTATCACGCTCACGCAGCAAGTCGACCATGACGATGTTCGTCTCGGGGTCGGACGGTCGGACGGTCGGACTGTCGGACAGTATTGCGGCGAAGCGTTTGGCGTTGGCGTGATCGTCGCCGATACGGCTCAGATGATGATCCAGCGCGTACAATCCCGCGGCCGCAAGAATGCCCGATTGGCGCATCCCGCCGCCGAGGCGCTTGCGAATCTCCCACGCCCGCGCCCGCATCGACGTCGTGAATCCGAGACACGATCCGACGGGACAGCCGAGCCCCTTCGAGATGCTCACCATCACGGTGTCGGCCCCCCGCGTCAGGTGCGCGGGCGGCACGCCGGCGGCAACCGCGGCGTTCCACAGGCGCGCGCCGTCCAGGTGGACCGCCATTCGCGACTCGCGCGCGAGGCGAACCAGGGCATCGACCGCCGCAGCGTTCAGCACGCGGCCGCCGGCCGTATTGTGTGTGTTCTCGATCGCCAGTGCGGTGGCGCGCGGGACGTGCGGTGATGCCGCGCGGATCATGCCGCGCACCAGCTCGGGCGTCAGGAGGCCATCGGGTGTCGTGATCGGACGGATCTGGACGCCCGACAGCGCGGCGACGCCAGCGACCTCGGAGTGCACGAGATGCGCGTTCGCTTCGAGCAGGAGCTCCGTGCCCGGCTCCGTCACCAGCGCGATGCCGGTCTGATTTGCCTGGGTGCCCGATGGGAAGAAGAGCGCGTCCTCGGTGCCGAGCAATTCGGCGACGCGCTCCTCGAGCCGGCGCGTGGTCGGATCGCCGTCGAGGACGTCGTCGCCGACCTCCGCGTCCGCCATGGCGCGCCGCATCGCGGGCGACGGCCGCGTGACGGTATCGGAGCGGAGATCGATCGGTGGAGATGTCATCCGAGCTGCACGCGTTGCAGGCGCCGCATGCGCATCAGGTCGTACGTCTCCGCCACCTCGCCGCCCAGCAAGAACACGTACGCCGTGTAGTAGATCCACAGCACGAACAGCCCGAAGGCGATCAGGTTCGCGTCCGATGCCACGCGGTCGAACGTCACGAAGCGCGCCACATACAACGCGTAGAGCCGCTTGGCGATTTCGAACGACACCGCGCAGAACAGCGACGCGACCACGCCCGTCCGCCAGTAGATCCGCCGGCTCGGCAGGTACTTGAAGATCACGTAGAACAGCGAGGTGCTGAACAGGAGCGAGGCCAGCTGCGAGAAGATGCCGCGGGAGTCGAGAACCACAGGAACAGGGGCGCGGCGAGCAGTGTGAGGTGGCCGCGCCGCGCGACCAGGTCGCCGAGCGCGCGCTCGATGAAGCCGAACTGACCGGTCTCGCCACCGCTGGACTCGGGGAGGAAGCGCTCCAGCAGCTCGTGGACGTTGAGCTGGTGATTGGCGAGCTGGTATTGGGCGAGGTAGCCGACGACGGCCAGGACGAGCCCCACGAAGGGGATGGCCGTGAGCAGAACGTCGAACGCGACGGCGCTGGCGAGAAACGGAATGTTGTCTTCGTAGGCGGCCTCGAGAGTGCGCCGGACGACGCCGGTGACCGTGCGGTGCCAGCCGCCTTCAGGATTCACGCGAGCGGCTCGTCCTCCTCATCGGACGCGGGGGCGGGGGACACCGGCGGCCTGGTAGCCCGCGCGCGACGGCGGCGGGCGGCCTCGAGCCGGCGGCGCAGCTGCTCGCGTGTCGCGATCTCCGGCTCCTCCTCATCTTCATCGTCGGACTCTTCAGACGCGGCGTCCTCTTCCGCTTCCTTCAGCAGGCCGCGGACGTCGTCCACCTTTTCTTCGGCGAGCTCCTTCAAGTTGCGCAGGCCCTTGGTCACCTTGCGGCGCGTGCTTTCCCCGCCCTCGGTCGGCGCGAACACGAACCCCGCGACTGCGCCGAGGACGATGCCGAACAGAAAGGCGCCAAACCCACCGCCACGCTCGCTCATTCGCCGGCCTCCGCGTCATCCGGTGCCGACACGAGCGCGGCGCGCGGCGCGGCGTGTGACACGAGTTTCGGTTTGACGTACCGATCGGTCGCCGCGCGTGTGCCCTTCACCCGCAACTGCTCGAACAGGAATGCGAACGTCTTCTCGAGGTCGGCCCCGATGGCGGCGCGAACCTCGGCGGGAAGATCCCAGAACCGCCGCTTGAAGGGTCCGATCGCTTTCTTGCGACTCTTGTAGATGAACTGCTCCTCGGTGTCCCCCTTCTTCCACTCCTCCTTCGCTTCGCGCTTGACCCATTCGTTCACTTCGCGGCGCAGGGTGTTCGGTAGCGCGGGATGATCCATGACGATGGTCTGGAAATTCGTCGCGAGGTGGATCTCGACGGCCTCACACGCGGGGAACTGCGAGAACGCTTCCGGCGGCAGCGTGGAGGCGCCGTGCTGCACCGCGCCACCCAGCCCGTACTTCGTCCGCGCGTCGTGCGACAGCGCCTTCAGCGCTTGCAGGTCGAGCTGCACCTTCGCGATCGAGCCGTCGGGCAACACGACGCCGCCATGGCTCGTGCCGGTTTGCACGGAGATCTTCGAAATACCGGCCGAGGTCCCCAGCTTCTGCAGCGTCCGGTTGTAGCCGTCCATGAACGCCTTCAGCTCGTGCACGTCGCTGTTCTTGCCGCCGACTTCGCCGATCTCCGCACCGACGGAAACGGTGACGCCGTCCGGCTCGCGGTCCCGGATGAACTTCGTGAGCTCGGCGGCGCGCTCGTAGTTCGTCCGCTGTTGCTCGTCGAGATTTGGCTTGGAGAGATCGACGAGCGTGGACGTATCGATGTCGACGTTATAGAAGCCGGCGTGCAGCTGCTCCTCGATCAACGCGCGCAGCGCTTTGAGCTCCGCCTCGGGATCGGCCGCGTACTTCTTCGCGTTGACCTGGACATGGTCGCCCTGGATGAACAGCGGCCCCGTGAATCCCTCGCGCAGCGCCGCGGCCGTCATCACCGCGACGTACTCGGCGGGCCGCTGGTCGGTATAGGCGATCTCGCTCCGGGCGATCTCGCAGATGATCGCCCCGGCGTCGAGTCGCTTCGCCGCCCGGAAGATCGCCCGCCCGGAGTCGTAGGAGAGAATCCGGACGTTCATCGCGGGCGTGGTGAACGCCGGCACGTCGCCCCGGCCCCGCGCCATGTACAGCTCGTGAATCGAGGCGGGCCGGACGCTGGCGCGCTGCCCGATCTCCCAGATCAACCAGCGCGCCTGGGCCTTCTCGTCTTCGTTCCCGAACACGGCCTGACGCACCAATTCGTCCATCCTGGTGCTCTGCCGGACGACGGGATTGTCGAATTCCTTGAGCATGCGTCTCCTCGCGGCGGAATTTATGCCCCGGGTAGGTCGATCACCAGCCCGTCATACGCAGGCTCGATGCCGGGGGGCAGCTTCGCGGCAAGAGCCGCGTGCGTGTTCTCGTGCGTGAGATGCGTGAAGAACGTGCGCCGGGCACCGACCCGCTGTGCCGCGGCCACCGCTTCCGGCACGGACAGGTGGAGCGGATGTGGACGCGACAGCAGCGCGCTGAGCACCAGCACGTCGAGTCCCGCCAGGACGGTGACGACGTCATCGGGGATCGTCTTCACGTCCGTCAGATACGCCACCGCGCCCACGCGATAGCCGAAGACCGCGTGATCTCCGTGCGGCAAGGACAGCGGCAGGACCGGCACCCCGGCCATGGACACGGTCTTTCCCGACTCGACCACATGGGCCGTGAGCTCCGGTTTGCTCGTTCCGACCGGCACGACAATCGACGGATCGAAGATGTAGGGAAACTTCGTCGCCAGCTCCGCCATCGTGCCGCGCGAGCCATAGGCCGGCAGCATCGCGCCTTGGCGGACGGAGAGTGCGCGCAGGTCGTCGATACCGTGCACGTGGTCGGCGTGCGCGTGCGTGAACAACACCGCGTCGATGTGATCGACGCCGGCCGCGACGAGCTGCAGCCGCAGCTCGGGGGGTGTGTCGATCAGGAGCCGTTTGCCCCCGGTCTCGATCAGTGCGGCGGTCCGGGTACGCTGGTCGCGGGGGTCAACGGATGTACAGGCAGCACAGCGACAGCCGATCTGCGGCACGCCAAACGACGTGCCGGTGCCGAGAAAGATCAGCCGCACGTCACACTACCTCGACCTTGATGAGGTTGGTGCTGCCGGAGACGTCCCATGGGACGCCCGCCGTCATCACGATGCAATCACCGGGCTTCGCGTATTGCCGTTTGAGAATGAGATCGCGCACGACGGTCAGCATGGCATCGTAGCCGGGCACGTGATCCACGACGATCGGCGTCACACCCCACACCAGGGCGAGCTGCCGGTAGGTCGGCGCCTCGGTCGTGACGGCGAGAATCGGGACCGGTGGCCGCAGCGCGGCGACTTTGCGCGCCGTGAATCCGCCCTTCGTGAGCGTGACGATGAGCGGTGTTTTGAGCATGCGCGCCACCGCGTACGTCCCCCACGCGATCGCATCTTCCGTGTGTACGCTTCCGGTCTCCCTGCGCCGCTCTTCACGCCGCGCCGGGTGGCGTTCCATTTCACGGATGATCCGGTCCATGGCACGCACCGCTTCCACCGGGTACTGGCCCACAGCGGTCTCCGCCGACAGCATCACCGCGTCGGTGCCGTCGAGAATCGCGTTGGCGACGTCGGAGGCTTCGGCGCGCGTGGGGCGCGGGTTGTGCACCATCGACTCGAGCATCTGGGTCGCGGTGATCACCGGTTTGCCCTGGTGATTCGCCTCGCTGATGAGCCGCTTCTGCACCAGCGGCACCTGCTCGAACGGCAGCTCGACACCGAGGTCACCGCGCGCGACCATGACGGCATCGGATACCGCCACGATCCTTTCGAGATTGTCGAGTGCGGTGGCCTTCTCGATTTTCGCCACGAGTTTGGTGGCGGCGCCGCGAACCAGTCCCCGCAGCTCCTCGATGTCCTCCGGACGACGCACGAACGACAGCGCGAGATAGTCCACACCGATCTTGAGGGCGTCCTGGACGTCCTCGCGGTCCTTCTCGGTGAGCGCGGGCGCGGAGACCTGCACGCCCGGGAGGTTCATGCCCTTATGGGCCGTCAGAATGCCGCCATCGATCACGCGGGCGTGCACGCGCGGCGGCTTAACGGCGGTGACTTCCACGGAGAGGAGCCCGTCGTTCAGCAGGATTCGCGCGCCGACCCGGGCGTCGTTGGCGAGGCCGTCGTAGGTGGTCGGCAGCTCGTCGCCCCGGGCGGTCTCTTCGGGAGCGAACACGACCTCCTGCCCCGGCTTCAGCTCGCGCGGCGCGGGCAGGTGTCCGACCCGAATGCGAGGCCCCTGGAGGTCCAGCAGCACGGCGACCGGCGAGTCGATCCGCGCCGCGACCCGACGGGCGGCGTCGATCCACTCGGCGCGCATCACCGGCGTCCCATGCGAGGCATTGATGCGCAGCACGTTCGCACCGGCCTGGAGGAGGGCAGCGATCGTGGACTCGTTACCGGTAGCGGGGCCCAGGGTCGCCACGATCTTGGTGCGGCGGATCTGCGGGACGCCGTTCGTTCGGTTATCCACAAATGCACGCGGCGTTGGAGATGTGGAAAACTAGGCAGACTGAAACAGGCCGCCGAAGCGCTAGAACAAGTGACAGTGCGCCCACGAACATCGAAGTGAATACGTTGAATTGACTACGTCTAGTGAAAAACGTTGAAGTACTAGGTGAAGCGACACCGTGCCCCAGCAGGGGGACGGTGCGCTGCATAAAGATTCGCACATCTGTATACGCACTCAGCGGACCACCTCGAGCGACTTCTGTTCCAGCCGCGACTTCAACTCCTGCAGCACGTGGATGGTCCGCGCCATGGCCGAGGCCGGCATTCCCTCGATCGTGCGGGCGGCGAGGCGCCGCTCGAGCTGTCCGGCGCGCAGCAGCACCTCCAGCCCGTGCCGGCTAATGGTCACGCGCACACCGCGGTCGTCGTCTGGGTCGGTCGTGGTCTCGACAAAGCCCTTCGCCTCGAGCCGCTGGATGAAGGTGGTCGCCGCGGCGCGCGACACACCCAATTCGCTGGCGACGTCGCTCGGCCGGGCGCCATCAGGGCCGCCCAGGTCGACGGCCTGCATGACGGCGTGCGCCCGCTGCGACAGCCCAAACGCCTTGTACGCGCGATTCCCTGCCCGCTCGATGGCCTGCCGCGCCGCGATCACGGCGTCAGTGAGCTGCAGGGCCAGTTCGGAGCGATCGGGCATCGCGGTCGGCTAGCGCTCGTTAGTTGTTAACATGTTGATAGTTAACATACTAAATATTTTCACGCCCGCAAGCATCGCGGTTTTTAGGGAAGTCTCAGCAGGTTTCGGACCAGTCCACCTTCGCGTCCGTCTTGCACCGGAGGCATTTCAGCGAGTCGGGTTTACCACTGAAATCCTGACGCTCCTGGCAGTGGGGACAGACGGCGTACGTGGTGGTGACCTCCTCCCCTTCCCTGCCGCCCAGGGTAGGGCGGAGCAGGCCGGTCCGGACGACGATGCTCCAGTGGTCGGGCGCCGTCTCGCGTACCGCGACGTCGATGCGGCTGACGCGCACCGGTTTCTTGCGCACTTCGATGACCACTTTGCCGTCGTCGGTTTCATCGACGATCGGATACCACGCCCCGCGCCGCAGAACGTCGGCGACGTTGTCTAGGCATCGCGCCCAGCCGCGGGGAGAGGGAGCCATGAGCGGGGGCCAATGTAGCACATCCTGCTAGATTTCGTTATGCGCACGATCGCAACGATCACTCGACTGCAGATTCAACGCGACTCGCTCAAGACGGGCGAGAAGCCCACCCGGACCTACGACCCCACGCCCCTGCTCGCCGTGCCCGCGTTGCACGTCTCACCCGACGGCGCACTCGGCGCGAGTCCCGGCGGCATGTGGGTCGTCGACGTCCACCATCGGTCGCACCCCGTTACCAAAAACGAGGACGGGCTGCACGGCATCTCGCTCGGCTTCACGTCGCATTACGACGCGATGCGCGAGCACTTCGGCGACCGCGTGGTGATGGGATGCGCGGGCGAGAACATCATCGCGACCAGCGATCGGCAATTCAGTTACGACGACCTCGCGGCCGGCGTGGCGATTCTGTCCCCCGAAGGGAAAGAACGTGTGCGGCTGAAAGTGCTCGAGGTCGCCCATCCATGCAGACCATTCACCGGATGGGCACTCGGAAAACAGGTCGAGCCCGAAGAGCTAAAAAGGCATCTTCAGTTTCTCGACAATGGGATGAGAGGGTTCTACTGCGTGGGTGAGGGGGTGGGCACTGTTTCCCTGGGTGATCAGATCGCAATCCTCTAGGCCAGGCAGGTCCCCGCTTTTGCTCTTAAGAGAGCTCGTCCCATGCCATGCCCGCCGACTTGTGACAGCGATCGCAGGTCATGTCATTGGTCCGGGCTTCGATGCCCTGCCGATGTCTGCATGCCGGACAGACGGCGTACGTGAGTGGGAAAATTCGACCGAGCCGCTCGATGACGCGCGGCTCACAGCGGACGATCGTCCACCGCTCCGGCGGATGATAACGGATCTCGAGGAAGCGACGGTCGACTGGCACGTTGTGCCGATTGACGTCGAGCACCACGATGTTGCTCGAGGAGATGCGAACGACGGGGTACCACGCGCCACGCCGCAGTGTGTGCGCGCCCGCAGGACCGACGCGAGCCCAACCCTTCACCTGCAACCGCGTTGGCGTGACCATTCGGTTGGCGCTTTCCATGGCCTCTAGACTACCCTCATCGTCAAGGGACCGTCGTGACTGGAGTCACAGGGGCCGCGGTCGCGCCAGGGTTCACCCACACTCGGAGAACCCGCAGACGTGACATTTAGCACATCCCTCGATAAAGGCCAACTGCGAGCCGCAATCGGGGCACGCCCCAATGAAATCCTGCTCGGGTCCACGCGCGGCCCGCAGGGCAGCATCGCCCGCGGCCCCCCGCACGACCTCCGCCTGCGCCGGGGCGGTCGTGCCGGAGCTCTCCAGCAGATCCTGCTGGACGCCCTGCTTCTCCTGCATCCACTTCTCGATGGCGATGCCGATCGCGTCGGGGACGGACATCACCTTGTTCGGACCGAGGCCCACGGCGCGGTCGGATGAGATGCCGCGCAGCTGGCGGTAGATCTCGAGCAACGGCACCCCTGAGCGCAGCGCGAGCGAGATGAGCCGCCCAATCGCCTCGACATCCGCCATCAGTGCTCCGCCCGCCTTGCCGAGCGACATGAAGACTTCGAACGGCTGCCCCTTGTCGTCTTCGGTGATCGTCACGTACATCGTGCCGAGCGGCGACTCGATGCGGCGCGTCGAGCCCTTGAGCAGGTCCGGGCGGGAGCGCTTGGCGCGACGCTGCAGGTTCTCCGCCTCGACGTCGTGGAGCCGCTCCTTCGTCAAATGCAGCTCGGTGTCCAGCTCCGCGATGCGGCCGAGCGCTTCGACCAGGGCGTCCTTCCCTGCCCCTTCCTGCACTTTCTTCGCGGTCGAGCCGGTCGACAGCACCTGGTTCTCGCGCGCGCCGTCGCGATATACCGTCACGCCCTTGCAGCCGAGCTGGTAGGCGTAGCGATAGATCTGCTCGACGTCCTCCTCGGTGGCCTCGTTCGGGAAATTGCTCGTCTTGGAGATCGCCGAGTCGGTGAACTCCTGGAACGCGGCCTGCATCTGGATGTGCCACTTGGGCGTTACGTCGTGCGCCGTCACAAAGACGCGCTGCCACTTCTCCGGCACCGTGTCGAAGTGGATGCGACCCGCCTCGGCGATCTGCTTCATCAGGTCTTCGGAATACCAGCCCTCGCGCTTGGCGATCGCCACGAAGTCTTCGTTGACGTCGGGCATCAGCACGCCGGCCTGATTGCGCATGAACGCAACGGCGAACAGCGGCTCGATCCCCGAGGAGCACCCGGCGATGATCGAGATCGTGCCGGTCGGCGCGACGGTCGTGAGATTGCAGTTGCGGAGCTTCCGCATCGGGCGGATGCGCTCACCGCGCGCGTTCCGCGCGCAAGTCGCGTCCGGCCCCCAGATCGACCGCTCCCACTCGGCGAACGTGCCACGCTGCTCGGCCAGCTTCTCGGACGCGACCTTCGACTCTTCGTCGATGAACTCCATCATCCTGCGGCCGAGCGCAACGCCTTCATCGGAGTTGTATGGGATGCCGAGCCGTACGAGCAGATCGGCCCAGCCCATGATCCCGAGGCCGATGCGGCGGATGCGCTTGGCCAAATCGTCGATCTCGCCGAGCGGGTACTTGTTCGCGTCGATGACATTGTCGAGGAAGTGGGTGCACAGATGCACCGCCGTGCGCAGCCCGTCCCAATCCACCTCCCCATTCTTGATGAACAGGCCGACGTTGATCGAGCCGAGGTTGCACACGTCGTAGGGGAGCAACGGCTGCTCGCCGCAGGGGTTCGTCGCCTCGTAGCTGCCGAGGTGCGGCACCGGGTTGTAGTGGTTCGCGCGATCGATGAAGAACACGCCGGGCTCTCCTGTCTTCCAGGCGCCGTGCACGATCTGCTTGAAGACGTCGCGGGCGTCGAGCTGGCCGACCACCTTGCCGGTGCGGGGGTGGATCAGGTCGTAGGACTGCCCCGCCTCGAGCGCGAGCATGAAGGCATCCGTGATCGCGACCGAAATGTTGAAGTTCGTGACCTGAGTCAGGTCGTCCTTGCAGTGGATGAAGTCCAGAATGTCGGGATGATCCACCCGCAGGATGCCCATGTTGGCGCCACGCCGCGTGCCACCTTGCTTCACCACGTCCGTCGAGGCGTCGTACAGCTTCATGAACGAGACGGGCCCGGAGGCGACACCCATCGTCGAGCGGACCACGTCGTTCTTGGGGCGCAGGCGGGAGAAGGAGAACCCCGTCCCGCCGCCGGACTGATGCACGAGCGCCATCGCCCGCAGCGTGTCGTAGATGCCCGACCGGCCGTTGGAGAGCGCGTCTTCCACCGGGAGCACGAAGCAGGCCGACAGCTGGCCGAGGGGACGGCCCGCGTTCATCAGGGTGGGAGAGTTCGGCATCCACACCCGTGTCGCCATGAGCTCGAAGAACGTCTCCGCGAGGCCTTCTACGGCCTTCGCCGACGCGCCATACGTCCGGTCGGGAGCCGCGATGGTCCGCGCCACCCGCCAAAACAGGTCCTCCGGACACTCCACGGGCTTTCCGTGGTCGTCCTTCACGAGATACCGGCGTTCGAGGACGGTGAGCGCGTTGGCGTTCAGGTCGAGACGATGGCGGGCTTCAGATGCGGTCATGCGAATCTCATGGTGGAGCGAGGTGAATTCCGGAAGTTAATCGAACGTGGAGGCCCAAGGTAGATGTCTGTGTGGAGCCGGGCAAGACTGAGGACTTGTGCTTGTCGTGTCTCGCACTCCGAGTATTAACATCACAAAGTTGCTCTCTCGATTGGAAACGTCCCACGACGGTGTCGCTCGGCCTCCGCGACGTAATGCTCCCACGTTCCTTTGATCCGCGCGCGCAGACCGTCGTCGACGTGACGCACGACACGCGCGGGCACTCCCATCACCAGCGAGCCGGGTGGTACCTGCATCCCCTCCGGCACGACAGCCCCTGCGGCGATCACACTCCCGGTGCCAACCCGCACGTCGTTCAGCAGGATGCTTCCCATCCCGATGAGGCAGTCGTCCTCCACCACACAGGCGTGGAGAATGACGCGATGCCCGACGCCGACCCGCGCGCCGATCAGGGTCGGCTTCCCCTCGTCCACGTGCACGATCGTCGCGTCCTGGAGGTTGGTCGCCTCGCCGATCACGATGGGGGCCATATCGCCCCGCAGCACGGCTTGATACCAGACGCTCGAGCGCGGCCCCAGCGTCACGTCGCCGAGCACGACGGCAGTCGGCGCGATGAAGGCGGTGGGATGGATTTTGGACGTGTGGATTACTGCCGCACCGGCTGGAATCGCCACTGCACCCACGCTTCGGTCGGCTCCCCGTTCTTCTGAGCCGGATTCCAGCGCAGGTTCTTCGCCATGTCGAGCGCTTCGTTGTTGAAGGTGTCGACATTGGAGGGCACGAACACCCGGGCCTCCAGCGTCGTGCCGTCGCGCGAGACGCGAATGAGCAGGATTGCCTGGCGGGGGAAAATGGGCGCGTCCTGGGCGACCGGAATGACGGTGGTGGATAGCGGTACCGGCCGCGTATCGAAGCACAGGTTGTCCTGATTGTAGGCGGGACCGAACCGGTCGCACGGTCCCCCGTCGTCCTCGCTGGTCTGCATATCCAGCCGAACGTTGTATGTCTCGCCCGGGGTGATAATGACTTGGCGATCGTAGGTCTGGTATCCCGCGGCCCGCACCGTCAAACGATGGACGCCGGGGGGCAGATCGACCTGGGTACCGCGCACCGGCTGTCCCTCGATGCTGATCCGCGCACCGGCGGGCACGTTCTGGAGCACCAACTTCCCGGGCTCCCCCGGCGCCGGCGGGGGCGGTGGCTGGGTGACGTGGCTCGTATCTCCACCCTGTTTGCTCGTGTCGCCCGCCGCGAGCCGGGTGGTATCTCTCGCGGTGTTGCCCGGCACAACCGGCGAGTCGCCCGTGCCGCCCTTGTCCTTCGCGAAGATGAGTCCCTGTTTGTACGCGTAGAACCCGCCGCCGCCGAACACCGCGCCGACGATGATGAGCCACAGCAGCAATGCGGAGAGCACCGAGCGGCGCGGCGCCTCCTCGTCGGCCGTCGCGGGTGGGCGGGTCCCCGTCGCGCGCGGGAGTGGCGTCGTCGACGCCGAGGCGAGGCGCGCGCCGGTCAGCGACGGCATCGCCATTGTCGCATCGGTCGTGAACGACACCGAGCGGCCGCTCTCGAGCACGCTGACCAGCTCGTCCGCGTTTTGGAAGCGCTGCGCCGGCGTCTTCGCCATCATCTTCCTGACGATCTCGAAGAGCTGTCGCTTCTCGGGATTTTCGAGCGGTGGGGTGGGGATCTCCTCCATGATATGTTTGTAGCCGATCGAGAAGGAATCCTCGCCGTCGAACGGCACGCCGCCGGTAAGACATTGATAGGCGACGACGCCGAGCGAATAGATGTCGCTCCGGCCGTCCAGCGGCTGCGCCTTGGCCTGCTCGGGGCTCATGTAGTGCGGGGTGCCGATGGACATTCCGGTGCCGGTGAGCTTGCCGCCCGAGGCCGCTTTGGCGATGCCGAAGTCGGTGACCACCGCGTGCCCGTGCTCGTCGAACATGATGTTGTCGGGCTTGATGTCGCGATGCACGATTTCTTTCTTGTGCGCATACGCGAGCGCCCGGCCGACTTCGGCGAGGATCTTCTTGATCTCGGCGGGGGGGAGGCTGCCGCGCGTGGCCAGAATATTGGAGAGCGGCTTGCCCCGCAGAAACTTCATCACGAAGTAAATGATCCGGCCCGATTTCCCGACGCGGTAGATCGGGATGATGTTCGGATGCTCGAGCCGGGCGGACGTGCGCGCTTCGCGCTGGAAGCGCTCGACGAATTCCTTGTCGAACGCGAGCGAGAACGGCAACACCTTGATCGCCACTTCGCGCTCGAGCTGTTTTTCCTTCGCCTTGAAGACGATCGCCATGCCCCCGCGGCCGAGCTCCTCGAGGATTTCGTATTCCTCCTTGAGCTCCTGGCGCACCATGTCGATTTCCGCGATGTCCGGCGGCTCGGCACGCACGCCCGTGGGCGTCGTCGCGGTCAGGTCGAGGCCGCAAGAATCGCAGAACTTCGCGGTGTCCTTATTCTGGGTGCCACAGCGGGAGCAATACAATTCGGTCTCCGAGTGAACGGCCTAACTTAGGGTTCGCACGGAGCAGGTGCAACAGACAAGCCCTTCAACGACTTGGCGTCGTCGTGTGCGCGTCAAAAATCCGCGCCGAAGGCCGCGTACACCGTCGTCCCGCCGGTCGCGGGTTGCGCGACGCCGAGCCGCAGCCGCAACGGCACGTCGTAGTTGACGGTCATGTCCGCGATCAGCTCCGCGCCGACGGAACGCAGACGATTGAGCCGCGCGGGCTCACCGGCATCCCAGGCATCGCCTACATCTCCGAAAACCGCGAACGCGAGTTTGTCGGCGCCGATCGGCAGGTGCCCGATCAATCGCCCGAGCAGCGCGAGAGGCATGCGATACTCGGCCGTGAGCGTCGCGGCCCGGCGTCCATGCAACACGCCCGCCGCGTAACCGCGCACCGGGAATGCGCGGAATACACCGACCGTCTGGCCCAGGAGAAACTCGACACCGCCCGACGACGCGCCGCCGACCGAGAAGACGTCGTTGATCGGTCCATCGAGCGCGCCGACCGCGCCGCGCAAGGCGAGCACCGAGTACGCGAATCCGACGCGCGGTCCGAAGCGCAGGTAGACGTTGCCGCGGGCGCGGACCTCGTTGAGCCAGCGCGCGGTGCCCTGCTCTTCCTTGCGGCGGTAGAGCAGCGACGCGGTGGCACCGTCCTGCAACGAGACGGTCAGCGGCGCCGAGATCACCGAGCCGAGCGACAGGATCGCCGATCCACCGACACGGTCGCGGTCGATGCAGCCGTTGCAAATCGCCGCGAGGCTCGTATCGGGGATCGAGACGAATCTCCTTCCTTCATATTCCGCCGCGAGCCGCAGGGAAACGAAGCTGCGCCAGCGCTGGGCGACCACGGTGGCCCCGATAGCGCCCTCGGGACGGTTCTGCGACACGACGTGGCCGGTGGTGTCGATGCCGACCAGGGACCAGCGATTGGAGACGTAGAAATCGAGGGTGGGATCGCCGAGCGCCTGACTAATAAGGAAGAGAGAGCCCTCCAGCCGGGCGGGCGCAGCCGAAAGCTGAGCTTCGGCGAAATATGCGTACCGTCCGATCGCGTCGGCGCCGGCCGTCCCAGCGCCAAAGAAGTGTCCCGCCCGGCCGGCGTTGATCCCTAATGGAATCCAGAAGTGCGGACGGAGCGACCCCCACGACGAGTATGCTGTTTCGCGCATCGCGACGCGCGGGGCGGAATCGAACGAGGCGACCGCCAATTTGGCCGGTGGCAGCGGCACCGGGCGCGCGGCGGCGACCCGCAGCTCCCAGCCTTCGTCTCCCAGAGTCGTGAAAACAATGCGGCCATCGGAAAGCGGCGCCGGCGCGCGCGCGCCGAGCGGCTCAGTGGTCAGCTGCGAGATCCCGTCGCTTTCCCGCCAGCGATGAACTTGCGGAAACCCACCGGCGTCGGTCACGAACAGCACGCTCGTGCCATCGTCGGTCCAGACGGGATCGGCGATCGCGGATTCGCCCGACGCTTGCGCGAGCACCGTCACCGCCTGCGGCTGTCCGGCCGGCCAGCGCACGAGCTCCCAGTGGCCCTGCTGATTGCGCGCCGCTACGATCCACCGCCCGTCCGGCGACGGCACCGTCGGTCCCCAGGTCCCGTCGATCGGGGGAGCCGAAATCGTGGGCGTGTCACCGCCGCCGGCCAGCTTGAGCGCCGACAGCGTGCCGCCTCCCGCGCGCGGCTCGATGAGGCGCGCGTCCGTCGTCAGGCGCGTCCACGCGCCGCCGCGGGGGGGCGGGGGGGGCGCCCAGCGCCACAGATCGCTGCGAATCGTCCAACGACTGCTGAATTCCAGCTGCGCCACGATCAGCGTATCCCCGACCCAATCGTAGCTCACGCCGCCGTTGACGCGGTGCGACCGAAGCACGGACCAACTCTTCGGATCGACGACGCGCAACCGCCTGGCGCCGCGCCCGTCGTCGTAGAGGTACGCAAGACTGCGGCCGTCGGGGGAGACGCGCGGCACGGGCTGGGAGCGCAGCCGGCCTGCGATCAGCTGAGCCCGTGCACCCGGTTGCGATACGGGCACCGCCGTCGCGATCGCGCGCGACCACTCGGCGGCCAGCGCTTCTGTCGTACCCGCATGCCCGAGCTGGCGGCCAACCCGGAACGGAATGAACTGACCGGCCGTCTTCTCGACGAAGCGTGGCACGATGGAGTCATTCCCGCTGCGTGACAGGAATTCCCAGAAGCGGCTGCCGTACGCGTAGGGGGCGAGCCCGTCCGGCCAGCGGGTGAACAGCAACGCGTTCCACGGCGAGCGCGCGTGCCCGAAGACGGCGTCGGCGGCGACTACCTCACGATGAAAGCTGCCTTCGGCCCGGCCCCCGGCCGTAAAGCGCGATTCGTAGTAGGTCGCCAGGCCCTCGGTGACCCAGGTCGGCTGGTACTGATTGGGAAAGAGTCCCGGCGCCCGGCCGAACACCGACTGCAGCGTCTTCCACAGGCCCCGCGAGCGATCGAGATGAAAGACGTGCGTCAGCTCGTGCACGATCACGAGCCGTTCCCAGCTGTCGTACGTCTGCAGCGCGGGATCGGTCACCGGCGGCACGAGCAGAACCGTGACGCGGCTGGACGGAAAGACGTTCGTGAAGCCGTTCGGCGTATCGACGTCGTCCGACAGGGTGACGTCGACGATGCCGCGCGGCGGATGCAGCTCGCTCGAGAGCAACGCGTACGCTCGCTCGGCCTCGTTCGCCGCGAGGACTGCGCGCGCGCGATAGGTCGGGCGAAAGTGAATACGGAAATGCTGAGTGTGGAGAGTGCGCCACGTGCCCGACGGATCGACTTGCGCTGACGCTGTGCTGGGAAGGAGGAGGAGCGCGACAACGAGTGCGGCGTGCGGCGTGCGGCATAACAATGCGAACTTCGATGCGCAACGCCAGACGTCGCACGTCACACGCCGCACGTTCACCGCGCCATCCCCCTCAAGAATTCCTCAATGCCCCGCGCCACACCTCTCGCATAGCGCATGCGTCCATCAGGGCTCGCGAGCATCGCCTCCTGTTCGGGAATCATCATGAACAGGCCTTCGGTGAGCGCGGAGGGGAACCACGGATCACGCACAAGCGCGTAATCACCCCGCCCCATTCCCAAATCCCTAACCCCTAGCTCCCCAACAAGCGCGCGATCGAGGGCACGCGCCAGGGCGGCGCTGCGCGGATGGAAGTAGTAGACGCTGGTGCCGTTATTGATGAACGGATTCACGCCATCGGGCAGCGCATTGGCGTGGATCGAGACCAGCACGTCGGCGTCGTGCTCTTCCGCGAAGCGCGTCCGCGGGAACAAGTCCACCGGATTCGAGTCGGTGCGCGTCAACAACACCGTCGCCCCGGCCTGCTCGAGCAGCGTCTTGACTTGTTGCGCCACCGCCAGCGTCGCGACCGGCTCCCACAGACCCGATGGTCCATGCGCACCGACGGGCGGATGACCGGGATCGATCACGATCGTGCGGCCGACCAGCGGCCGGCGCGGATCGACGACCGGGGGGCGGCGAATCTCGAGCAGGAGATCGCGGCCGCTCCAGCGCGTGCGATATCCCCAGACGGGGCCCGCGAGTGACAGAGTCAGCGTCACTTCGTCCGCGGCGGGCTGCGCGTAGCTCATGCGGGTCACGTAGGGATCGGTGCCGCCGTATTGCATCCAGTTCACGTCGGACGCGACCCCGTAGAGCCGCAGCGTGAGACTCTTTTCCTCTTCTTCCACTTTGAAGGGAACGTGCGCGGGAAGCGGCACACGCAGCACCAGCGAACGCGGTCCGGCCACCAGTCGCACCGACTCCACGATCCCACCAGGGGGCGGCGTCCCCGGCGCCAGCGGCACCACGTCCGCGCTGTTTACCCACGCGACCGCGCCACGGGAGAGCTGCAGCCGCGTCTGGCTGCCCCAGCGCGCCGTGGCCACGGACACGGTGCCGAGCGGGAAGAACCAGTTGTAGGTGCCGTACGGCACGGCTTTGCCCACGGTGAGGCTGTCGCTCTTCCCGGTATGCGCGGTGTCATCGTTCAGCACGATCACCCCCGGGTGGGCGCGATCGAGCGTGTCCAGCACCAGCGGCCAGACGGCGCGGGCGGTATCTGTTCCGACGATGACCTCGACGATCGCGTCACAGAGCGGTTCGGCGGGCAGCCATGCGACATAACGGTCAGCGGTGGAAGGGAGGCGGTAGGTGGCCGTATCGGTGCCGAACGCGCGGATCCCCCACGCCGGCTCGCCCGGCAGAGTGTCGGGCACGAACCACACCTGCGTGCGTTTTCCTTCCATGCGGAGCCGCACCTGCGCACCAGGCGTGGCACGAACCGAGAGGCGAATTCCCTCCCCCGCGGGAAACGCGAGTGTGTCGGTCGGTGTGAAGCTCGTCGTGTCGATCCAGACCGTGGCGCCCGCCGGCGGGCGGTACGGTTGCGCGATGCGCGCAACGAACGTGGTCTCCTGCTGCTCGGAGCCGGCAGCGGCGCGCGCCACGATCTGAAATCGCGCCAGTGAGTCGCTCGGCAGCGGGATCCATGCGAGCCAGGTGCCAGCCGCAGACACGCGGACGGGGAATCCGTTGACCGACAACGCGACATCACCGCGCCCCCGGCCGACACTGCCGAACAGGAACGACGAATCCTGCGCCTGAATCGGTTCGGCGGTGTCGGGATAGACGATGGTGATATGCAGGGGCTCGCGGGGGACGGCGACGGAGGGGTGACGCGGTGCGACGGAGGACGCGCAGCCGCCTCCTGCCGCCCCGGCCGCAACGACGAGGAGCGCGGCGCCGATGAGTCGCATGTGGCGCAAGCTAGCGGCGAGCAATAGATTGGGCCACCTTACTTTATGGCACTGAGCGCTTGCCAGTATTGCGGCCGGCAAAACGACGCCGGCGCGCAATTCTGCACCGACTGCGGAAAGCCGCTGACCAAGGCCGCAGCCGCGCGGGCCGCGGTGGCGGCAGGCGGCGGCGGTGGGGGTGTGGTCTCCCGCACGAGCGGGCCAGGCTCCCCGGGGGGGGCTCCGACGGATGCGTCCTGCCCGCTGTGCGGATCCATGGTCACCGCACACGGAGCCGGCGGTGGGGGTGGAGGCGACCGACGCACCATTCCCGACAGACGCTCCGATCACTCCCTCACATTGGTTCTGGTTTCCGAGATGGCCACGGAAGTGGCGCGCTTCGAGCGCAAGCAGACCTCCACGACCATCGGCCGGACCGAGGGAGACATCCGCTTTCCGGACGATCAATTTCTCTCGCCGCTGCATTCCAAACTCTCGTGGGAAGAGGGGCGGCTCGAGGTGCGCGACCTGGGTAGCCGCAACGGCACCTGGGTCTTCCTCGAAGGACCCTGTCGCCTGACCGATGGTGACCTGATCCTCATCGGCTCCCAGGTCCTGCGTTTCCGTCGTCTCGGCTATCCCGGGCCCCATACGGCCGAAGCCGATGCCACGAAGCGCATGGGTAGCATGACGCCGAGCGCCGACATCGCGAGTCTCACGCAGCTGCGCACCGACGGCAGCTCCCGCGATATCATCCAGCTGTCGCCAGGCCGTGACGTACACATCGGACGCGAGCGCGGTGACTGGATTTTCCCCTACGACCCCTCGATGAGCGCGCAACACGCGACCGTGCGCTCCGAGGACGCGGACTTCGTGCTGGTAGACGACCACAGCCGCAACGGCGTCGCGATCGCGGCTCGGGGTGCCATGCCGCTGCAGCACGGCTCGCGCATCATGGTCGGCGACAAGCTGCTACGCGTCGATCTGCCCGGCGGCCAGGGAGCAGCCGGGGGAGGCGAGGAGGGACCGACTCCGGCATGAAGACCTGCCCCGTCTGTTCCACCGAATACGCCGATGACGTGAAGTTCTGTCCCAATGACGGGCAGACATTGCGATCCGCCGCGCCGGCGAGCGACCTCGTGGGTCAGGTCGTCGCGGACCGCTATCACGTCGTGAAAAAGCTCGGTGAAGGAGGAATGGGTCAGGTCTATCTCGCCGAGCATGTGAAGATGGGGCGTCGCAGCGCCATCAAGGTGATGAATCCGGTGATGGAGCACGATCCCGACGCCGTGGCGCGCTTTAATCGCGAGGCGTCGAACGCCAGCCGCATCACGCACCCCAATGTCTGCGCGATTTACGACTTCGGTGAGACGCCCGACGGCCTGATCTATCTCGCGATGGAGTTCATCGAGGGCGAGCCGCTGACCGATCTGCTCGAGCGCGAAGGCGCGCTCCCCGTGCCGCGCGCGACCGCGATCTTCCTGCAAACCGCCGACGCGCTCCAGGCCGCGCACGATCTCGGCATCGTACACCGTGATTTGAAGCCCGACAACATCATGCTGAGCCGGAAAAAGGGCGGCGGTTACACGGTGAAGGTGGTGGACTTCGGCATCGCCAAGGCCGTGGGCGGCGACCAGGCGGGCCAGAAGGTCACCAAGACCGGCCTGGTCCTGGGGACGCCGGAGTTCATGAGCCCGGAACAGTTGTCGGGCGACACCCTCGACGGCCGCAGCGACCTCTATTCCCTGGCGCTGGTCTTTTACCGGATGCTGATCGGCAAGCTGCCGTTCGAGGCGACGAGCGTGCAGGAGACGATGATCAAGCGGCTGACCGACGAGCCCATCAAGCTCGCCGAGGCGCGGCCCGATCTGTCGTTCCCGGCCGGGTTGCAGCTGGTACTCGATACCGCGCTCGCCCGCACGCCGATGGAGCGCTACCAGAGCGTCGCGAAGTTTGCGGCCGACGTCGCCGCCGTCGCCGGCCAGCCGACCGCCGTGGCCGTTCCGGCAACCCAAGAGAAGACCCAGCTGCTCGATGCGACCGCCGGCGCCACGCAGCGCATGTCCGCAAAGAAGGCGGCGCCGGCTGCCGCGACGAAAAGGCGGTCGCTCATCCCCGTCGTCGCCGGCGTCGTTGTGATCCTGGCGGGCGGCGGCGCCTGGGTGGCGCTCAATGGCGGGAGTAAGGCAAATCCGAATCCGGCGGACAGTGCTCGCGGCGTGGCGCACGACACCGCGGCCACCATGGGGAATCACCAATCTGGAGGCGTGAAGACTCGCGCCGTCCAGGGAATCAATCCCGCTCGCGCCAACGATCTACTGACCGCCTTGATCGAGGCGACGCCCACAGTCGTCAGGGATTCTGCCGCCAAGATCTATAACACGCCCGGTGTGGCCAGCGGCGACAAGGCGTTCGCAGCCTGCATGATTGCCCGGGCCGAAGAGAACCTGGGCAATCACCACACGGCCGTGCAGTGGGCAAACCGCGGCCTCGCAATCAACTCACAGTTGACGTCGTGCCGGTCGGTGATTGAGGGCGGGGGGTCGTAGCACCGCATGTTCGGACGATCCAGGCCCATCCGCATCGAGGTCTTCGCCAAGACCGATCTCGGGCGCACGCGCGACCACAACGAGGACCGATTTCTCGTCGCGGACCTGACACGCAAGACGGCGTCGCTGCAGCCCGACGTGCGGCAGCATGACATCGGACCGCGGGGGACGCTTCTGGTCGTCGCCGACGGCATGGGCGGCGCCGCGGCCGGCGAGTTGGCGAGCGAGATGGCAACCGATACGATCTACGCGCACCTCCTCAAGACGTGGAATGCCGAGCACGAGGCGACGCCGCAGCGCTTTGCCTACCGGCTCAAGGAGGCGGTCGAGGTCGCCAACGCCAGCATTCACGCCCATGCAAAGGCGCACCCCGAGGTGCGCGGCATGGGCACGACGACGACGGCTGCCGGGGTGCTCAGCGATCACCTGTATCTCACCCAGGTCGGCGACAGTCGCGCCTATCTGATCCGCGGCGGCACGGCACATCAGATCACCAAGGATCAATCGCTGATGCAACGTCTGGTCGAAGCGGGCGAGCTGACGGAAGAGGAAGCCGCACAGAGCGAGCGCCGCAACATCATCCTCCAGGCGCTCGGCCCGGATCCGAAGGTCAAGGTCGATCTCACGCACCAGGAGGTACGCCGCGGCGACGTCCTGGTGCTCTGCTCCGACGGGCTCTCGGGACAGGTAAAGAAGGAAGAGATCGCCGAGATTGTGAGCAAGACTCCCGACCTGAGCGCGGTGTGCGACAAGTTGATCGCGCTGGCCAACGAGCGCGGGGGGCCCGACAACATCACTGTGGTCGTGGCGCGCTTCGACGGCGACGGCTTGCGTCTCTCGGACGGGGGCCGGCAGGAGGACGTCGGCCATCAGGTGTATCCGTTGATCGACACGGAGACCAGCACGGAGCCCGTGCCCGTCTACAAGGGCAGCCGTCCACCGGTGCCCAACAAGGAAGCTCGCAAGCAGACCCGAACGATCGTCCTCGCGCTGGTGGGCGTCGCCGCCGCTCTGATCTGGTACCTCACCCGGAAGCAGTGAAAGCACAGTTCAAGTTTCTCTCCGGAGCCCGTGCGGGGCAGATCGAGGCCTTCCGCAAGGGTTACATCGGCCTTGGCCGCCACCCGCTCTCGGACGTGCGCTTCGACGCCGAGCGTGACCTCGACGTCTCGTCCCGGCACGCGGCGATCGTACGGAAGACCGAGGGTTTCGTCCTTCAGGATCTGGGGAGCCGCAACGGCACGTTCGTGAACGGGCAGCGCGTCACCGGCGACACGCTGCTGCGCGACGGCGACGTCATCGGATTCGGCGCCAACGGGCCGGCGCTCGAGTTCGCGGTCATCGAAATCGATGCCGATCTCCCGGCGACGGCAGGCGCGGAGGATCTCGCGGAGCGGGCATCGTCGCCGCGGGAAGTCATTCCGGCGGCGCCGCGGGCAGCCAGCCCGCGTCCCAGCACCGGCGTCCGCATCCGGGCCGAGGTCACGCGCCAGACGGCGCAGCTGCGGCGCACGACTAAGGTTCTCATCGCGATCCTGCTGATCGTGGGCACGGGTTTCACCTGGATTCAGATCGATGGCAGACGGCGGGCGCGCGAATCGCAAACGATGACCTTGCACGTCCAGACCGAGCTGCAGGGGGTCCGGGATGCGCTCAAGGCCGCCCAGGACGAAACCGCTCGCTTACGGCGTGAGCTGGAAGCATCGAGCGGTGACGCGGGCGCGGTGGCGCGGCTGCGCAGTGAGTTGGACGCCGCTGAGCGGCGGCGGCGCGCGCTGGGCGCCGTCGACTATCGGTCGATCTCGCGCCGCAATCAGGACGCAGTCGCGATCGTGCTCGTCGAGTACACCGACGGCGAGCGCTTCAGCGGCACCGCGTTCGCGTTCGACTCATCGGGCACGATGGTCACGAACAAGCACATCCTGGTGGGCGAAGACGGCACCAAGACCCCGCGCCGCGTGGGCGTGATCTTCTCGGGCAGCACGCAGTTCTGGCGCGGCGAGCTGGTGGGCGTGTCGCCGGAGGCGGACATCGGCGTGTTTCGCGTGTCCATCAAGGGCGGGACGCCGCGCATCGCCGGACTCGCGCGTACCCGCGAGGGGCTCGAGCGCGGCGACCCGGTGGCGATCCTCGGCTATCCGCTGGGGTTCGATCTCCCGATGGAATCGCAGGGCGGACAACCGATCGCCGAGCCGACGCTCACGGTGGGGACGGTGAGCAAGGCGCTGACGGCGGTCGTTCAGGTGGATGCGTACGGAGCGCCGGGGTCGTCGGGGAGCCCGATCTTCGATCGCGAAGGGAAAGTGATCGCGATGCTGTATGGCGGTGAGCGCGAGTCGCAGGGGAAGATCATCTTCGCGGTGCCGGCCTATATCGTTGCGGACTATTTGAAGAGCCTGAACCTCGCGCGCTGATCCTCCTACAGTTGGCGCACGTAGTTCGACACTTCGACGAACCCCTGTTGTTTGAGAGCGCCCGCCCGTCGTCGAAGGGTGCCGACCCCCGCAAACAGCGTCGTGTACTCATCGTGATCCGCGAACAGCACGAATCCCGGCGGACTTGGCTCGAAAAAAAAGTCCAGCCAGTCGGCGAGCAACGCCTTGAGCAGTGCACTCGACTCCGCTCCGTCGGCGGCGACGATTGTGTGACCCACATGACACTCCAGAACCAGATCATGGCTGCTCAGGAGGGCGTCGAGATGCTTCGGGGTGAAGACCACCTGCTCCACGATCGCCGAGGCGCAGGCGAGCGGCGGATCGCTCGTTAACAGACAGTCGACGAAGTCCGGCAGGCGGTCCAGTGGTGTCCGGAACGTCCGCTGTTCGAACACGGCGACACTGCGCCGGATGCGCTGGCGCTCTCCGGTGGCATCCAGAACCTGCATTGCATTCAATCCGGTGGTTTATCGGATTGGTCGGAGATACACCGGCGGATAAGAAGACTGCAAGGGGATGCGCGCCAAACGTCATAACAGGCGCTGGAACGCCGATCCTCAGTAGCTCGCTCGTCCGCTGCTGACGACGCGCAGCACTGACTCCTGCCTGAACCGGCGCTTGTACTCGGCGATGATCGCGACGATCGCCGCTTCCGATGCCGCCGACCGCGTCGGATGCACGACTTCGAGGACAAAACTCGGCTCCCGAGTGACGCGCCCATCCGCGCCACGCCATTCGCCCTCGGCGGCCCAGAACGTAAAGCCGTCCGGCAGCCGAGCGCTGACTACGTCAGCCACAAACACGGCCCAGGCGGAGTCGGTGACGCCGAGATTCTGCGCGACGTTGCGGCCGAAGTAGAGCCGCTCCGTCACCACCGGCTGCAATCCGCTCGACCGAATCGCAGGGGCGCAGGCGGCCGCCGCGAGCAGCACCGCCAGCGTCAGCGTCTTCATCCCTGGGCCCCGCCCCCGCCCAGCCGGTCCGACTCGCGCTGCTTGGCCAACAGTCGCTCGGCGAAGTCGACACGCTCCTCGAGCTCCGCCACCCGGTTTTGCATTGTCTCGAGGTTCTGCCGCAATTCGCTGATGAATGGCATCAAGACCTCAGTGAAGATCGGCCCTTACCGGATTCGCACTGCCGGACTCAGCGTCGATACGCCGTTTTCGTCAAAGCTTTCGATCGCCACCCAGTACCCCTGCCCCACTGTGAGCCGTCGCCGATGGTCTCGAAGAGGTAGTACTTCCCGCCCTGCACCACGATGACGGGATCGGCGCCGGAGCGGTACGAGATCCCCTGGTTGAGCTTCTCGAAGTTGTAGCGGTAGTCGACGTCGATGGGGTTGGCGTAGGTCCTCTGCTGCAGCGCGTGCGCCCGGGGAGCGGCCGCGATGATTAACAGCGCCGCGGTGAGGCCCCTACTCAGCAGGCTTATCGGTTTGCCCTTCGGTCGGTAGAGCCTCGACATCCGCAGCGCCTTCGCGGAGCGGAATCGGCGTGGCGCCTTGCGGCATGCCGATGACGAGAGTCGTCCCGGTCTGCTGCCCGGCAACCTGCAGCAGCCGCAGCTGCAACAGCTGCGGACTACGCTGCACCATCTGCGCGGCGTTGGCGAGATTGCGGAGCGCCGCAGTTTCACCGCGGGCGCGCTCGAGCGCCGCGAGTCCCTCCTGCCGCGCTTTCACGACCTGCGCAAAGATCTTCTTGAGATCGCCCGGCAACGTCAGATCGCGGATCGCTAACCGCTCGAGCACGAGGCCGAGTCGCTCCGCGGCGGGTTGACAGGTCTGTAGAATCTGCGGGCCCAGCTCGGCGCGATTCTGGAGCAACGTCTCGACCTCGCTCGCCGACACGGCCGCGCGCAGCGCCTGCTGGAGCTCCGTGTACAGCGCCGTGATGTAGTTGTCGGCGTTGAGCGTGGCAGCCCGCGCATCCGTGACGCGATAGCCGGCGGACAGGCTCACCTTCACTGCGACGCCGTCCTTACTCAACACTTCCTGCCCATTCACGGGCAACTGCGCCTGCCGCGTGTCGACCTTGCGGATGACGGTGTACGCGCGCAGGTAGCGGTAGAGGCCGGGCCCTAATTCGTTGCGCAGGTGGCCACGCACGAAACGGAGGCCGCGCTCGTATTCGAAGATCGTGATGGACGCGAGCTGCGTACGCCACACGACGTACAGGAAGAAGGCGCCTGCGATTCCGAGAATGAGTTCCACCTTAAGGGCCCTCCCGCGCTCGGCGGAGGCGTGAGCCTGCAGGGCCGGGCGAGGGATGCGGTCTCACCGCTGGACCCTTAAGGCAGAACAAGATGGGAGTCGAACCCTGGTGACCAGTTGGGATGGCAACACGCGGGACCAGCGGACGTATACGCGTCCGAGACCGCTTCCGTCTCCCATTTTCATAATAGCGGCCGCGGTCCTAGAGCGCACCCACTCCTGGCGCAACGGCGCTCCGTCTGCGCTCGAAGAGTCGCGTGATAACTGCCCCATAAATGAACCCGCCAACATGGGCCGCATACGCCACACCACCGCTCGCGGCGGTGCCGCTCTTCACCTGATGCACTACCGCCCCCAGGTTCAGGCTCTGCATCAGAAACCACACGCCGATGAGCAGGATGGCGGGGATGTACGTCACCCGCACGAACACGAAGATGACGAGGAGCGAGCGAATCTGGTCGCGCGGGTAGGTGACCACGAAGGCGCCCATCACCGCGGCAATCGCGCCACTCGCGCCCAGGTTTGGAACCGTCGACGTAGGGTCGACAGCGATTTGGGCAGCAGTCGCCGCCAGCCCGCCGAGCAGGTAGAAAATGAGGTAGCGCCCGCGACCCATCAAATCCTCGATCTCAGGCCCGAAGGCCCATAAGAACACCATGTTGCCGAGGATGTGTGACCACCCGCCGTGCATGAACATCGACGTGAGAATGGTGATCCAGTCTTTCCCGGCGACGATGTTGGCGGGGACGAGGGACCACTTCGTGACGAACGCATCTCCGCCCACGAGCTCCAGGATGAACACGAGGGCGTTGACTGCGATGAGGGAGGCTGTGACAGCAGGAAACCGAGTGGGACGGCGACTCGCGTCGGTGAGCGGAATTACTCCCATACCACCTCCGTCATGGCCAAAGGGTGTGGCACGGATAATGTCACGCGCGGACTGTCAGCGCCATGCAGGCTCATTCATGGGCGCGTCCGCACGCACGCGCAGAATGAGCCATTCCGCGACTACGAGATTCGCGGATCATAGCTCGCCACGCTTCAACTGTTCGACTGCATGGTGGCACGCGCGCGCGGTCAACGCCATGTACGTGAGCGACGGATTCTGGCAGCCGCTCGACGTCATCGCCGCCCCGTCGGTCACAAACAGGTTCGGCACATCCCACGACTGGTTCCAGCCATTGAGGACGGACGTTTTCGCATCCCGGCCCATCCGCGCCGTCCCCATTTCATGATTGGTTCCGCCCGGTGTGCTCGGCCCGCGCGTGCTCGGCCGGATGTCCCTGGCGCCGGCCGCCTCGAGCAGCTCGGCGGCGGCCACGTTCATATCGCGATGGATCGCCAGCTCGTTATCGCTCCACTTGCAGTCGATGTGCAGCGACGGAATCCCCCACGCGTCCACCAGCGTGGGATGAATCGTGGCGCGGTTCTCCGCGCGCGGAAGCATCTCCCCGAATCCCTCGAAGGTCATCGACCAGGGCCCCAGGCTGTTCAGCCGCGCTTTGAAGGCACGGCCGATGCCGGGGGCGTGCAGCGATGCACGCCAACCATCGCGATCGGCGCCGCCCTGAAAGCCGTACGCGCGGATGAAGTCGGGATGGCGCGACGAGACGTTGCGGAACCGCGGCACGTAGATCCCGTTGGGCCGTTCGCCGATCTCGCGGCGATCCGTCCAGCCGTCGATCTCGCTGCTCGCCCCGCCCCACTTGATGTGATCCATGATGTTGCGGCCGACCTGATCGCTCGAGTTCCCGATGCCGGCGTTCAGCAGGATGCGTGCGCTCTCCAGCGCCGAGGCGCACAGAAACACGACGCGGGCCGTGTACTCGCGCTCGGCTTTGGTCTGCGCGTCGACGATCCGGACGCCCGCAATCCGATTCTGTTCCTGGTCGTAGATCAGGCCGCGCACGATGCTGAACGGCCGCAGCGTGAGTCGACCCGTGGCGCGGGCCGCCGGCAAGGTCGCGTTGATGCTGCTGAAATACGAGCGCGTGATGCAGCCGCGGTGGCACGGGCCACAGTAGTGGCACGGCGCGCGGCCGTGGTGAGCCTGCGTCAGGTTCGCGACGCGACCGATCGTGAGGATCCGTTCGCGCCCGAACTTCTGCGCCATCCGCTCGCGCACGTGCTGCTCGACACAGTTCATGGCCATCGGCGGCAGGAACGGGCCGTCGGGGAGATGCGCCAGTCCTTCTCTCTGGCCGCTCACGCCGATGAAGCGCTCGACGTGATCGTACCACGGCGCGATGTCGGCGTAGCGGATCGGCCAGTCGACGGCGATGCCGTCGCGCAGGTTGGCCTCGAAATCGAGATTGCTCCAGCGGTACACCTGGCGTCCCCAGATGATCGACTTGCCCCCCACCTGCCGCGCGCGGAACCAGTAGAACGGCCGATCGGCCGGCGTCGAGTACGGGTTGTCGACGTCGTCGGTCCAGAACACGTGGCTCAGCTCGTCGAACGACACCGAATGGCTCTGCATCGGCTGCCGCGCCGCGACCGTGCGGCGATCGCCGAGGCCGCGGAACGGCAGCTCCCAGGATGGTTTGTGCTCCGTGTAATCCTGCTCCGGCGTGATCGGCCGTCCCGCTTCGAGCACGAGCGTGCGCAGGCCGAGCTCCGTCAACTCCTTTGCCGCCCAGCCGCCGGTCATCCCGGAGCCGACGACGATCGCGTCGAAATCAGTGGGCGGCATCGACCGGCGCACAGCCATCATAGCGCCACGGTTGCGGCCACAGACCGAGCGCGCGCTGGCCGACTTCGGACGTGCAGTAGCCGTACACGGTGAGGTACTTGAGTCTGTCGAACCACTCTTCGTGCGCCGCGTCGAGCGCGGTGAGGACGGCGACCTGATCAGCCTCGCTGCACTCGACGAAGTCTCGCGCTGCGCGCGCGCGGCTGCGGGCGTCGAGGTCGCGCAATCCGGCGAGGAACCGTTCGCGCTCCGCGGGAGTGTGCCAGTCCGTCAGCATCTTCTCGATGAAGGCACCCACCCCGGCGTCGGTGGCGCCCGGGGTATCGGTCGCCGGGATGATGCGTTCCGCCGCGATCGTGATGGTTTGCTCCGCATGCGCGGTGAGCATGCGGCCTGCGGCGTGCGGCGTGGCGCGGCGGTGAATGTCGCGCCCAAGCGCGAGCAGGTCGGCTGGTGCCAGCCCGTCGAGCGCGCCAAGTCCTGCGGTGGCGACGAGCCAGCGGATCAGCTCGCGGCGTTCCATCACGAGACCTTGGTCCCTCTACGCATCAGAGAGGCTGTCCAGGAATCTGTCCATCTCCTTTGACGTACGCAGGACGTGAACGCGCTTGTGAGGCTCGAGCTCCTTCAGGCGCCGCAGAATCGACCCGCGCCGGCGTGCCCGATACGTCCAGATCCACTTCAGGAACTCCCACGTCAGACGTTCCGGACATCCTGCCGGCAACTCGGCGCGACTCTGAGCGCCGTGCTGCAGCTGGCGTCTTACGACCCGCCACAAACAGACGAGCCGCGGAATGTCG
>WNFR01000883.1_pt1 | contig 30592 bp, 26 predicted proteins | sample 5400221 | NCBI WGS metagenome assembly WNFR01 (sample SAMN13153357, study PRJNA577476) | soil metagenome | isolation source: 40 cm soil under Madrone tree | place: USA:California | collected 2016-06-14
TTTTTCGATCTCGTGATTGTGCGCGAATTTTTAGCGCGCTTTGGCGAAGTCGGCCAGCATGTGCACCGTGCCCATTCCTTCTTGTTTTATCTGCCGCATTTGCTGCACAAATTTCTTCCCTGGAGCGTTTTGATGATCGCAATGGCAATTTTCGATCTTCGCTCGCGGCAATGGAGCATTCGCGCTGCCTTGCGCGAGATGTCGCCGGAAACATTTTGGCTGCTCTGCTGGAGTTTTGGCGGCCTGATCGCGATGTCGATAATTCCATCCAAACGCGTGGATCGGATTTTTCCGGTGATTCCGCCGCTTTGCCTGTTACTTGGCGCGCAAACGGCAGCGATTTTGGAGCAGAGCAGAGGACGGATACGCGCTTCTCGATGGCTGGCAGCGGCGCTAATTATCGCGTGTCTGCTCACGATTGGTTACAGCGCTTCCAGAATTGTATCGGGGTACCGTGATCACCGTGACGCATTGTCGATCTTTGGCCGGCAGGTACGTGAACTAGCGACAGCGAACCATTGGCGATACGAAGCGGTGGGATCGACCGACGAAGGGTTGCCGCTGTATTTAATGCGGCCGCATTTTTTGAAACACGATAGAGCGGTGGCAGCTTGGAACGCCGGCGAAATCGACGCGTTGGCGGTTCCTGAAAACGAGATGCCGCGTTTTATGAGTGAGCTCCAAGGGGTCGCCTCGCCGTCGCTCAGGTCCGTCCAGCGAAAGAATCTGCGCCGCTCCAATTATGTTTTGCTCACGCGTTGAGGATCGAGGATCGAAAAAATGGCGACTCGACTTTGCCGTGCGCAAATCTACTCTCGCCAGACGGGAAGCTGACAGCTTCCCCTACAGAAAAGCCGATCTTGGATGTTGAACGAATTCCCGAAAAAAGAAATCGAAACGCTTTGGGCTCCGTGGCGGGTGGAATATTTCGAAAAAGAACCGCGCAATGCGAATTTTCTTTCCGAAGCAGCCACGGCCAGCGATGACGCAGCCAATTTCGTGATCACCCGGCGTAAGACCGCGTTCCTGATGATGAACCGTTATCCTTACGCGGTCGGACATTTGATGGCGGTCCCATATCGCAAAACAGCCGAGCTTTCGTCGTTAGGCGAAAACGAAGTTGTCGAACTTTGGAATCTGGTCGTGCACGGGCAAGCGCTTCTGCGAGCGGCGATGAAGGCGCAGGGTTTCAACATTGGAATGAACCTGGGTGAATGCGCCGGCGCGGGTGTGGTCGATCATTTGCACGTTCACATCGTCCCGCGCTGGAGCGGCGACACGAATTTCATGCCGATTTTGAGCGGGACGCGAACGATCTCGGATGGATTGCGCAGCATCTACGACAAATTGATTGAGGCGCAGACGAAGATCGACGCGAAGCGAACATGATGGCGAACGCAAGCTGGATCGAACCGCCGCCGCCGCAGAAGGGCCTGGGTTGTTTTGGCAAAGGCTGCCTGATTCTGGTCGTGTTTTTTATTCTTCTCGGAGTCGCGTTCATCGGCGGCACCTACCTCGCCGTCCGTTATCTACGCAGCGAATATTTTCCGACGACGCAGGTGCGGCTGCTGGCGCCGACCGCGACCGAAGATGAGCAACAAGCGGCGCGATCGCGTTGGGATTCTTTCGAAAAGGCGGCTCGCACGCATCGCGCCGCCAGAATTGAGCTGACAGCTGACGATCTCAATGCACTCATCGCTTCGGAGCCGGAGTTGCGCGGCAAGGCCCACGTTTCCATCGACAATAACGTCGCTCGTTTGCAGGTGAGTGTTCCGCTCGGTGACGTCCGATGGCTCAAAGGTCATTACCTGAATGCCGAGTGCACCGTGCAATCAGCTGTAGCCGGAAATCCGGCGGATGCGCGGGTCACGAGCATCGTCGTTAACGGCCGGTCGGTGGGAGAAGACGTGCTGAGATGGCAATACGGTTCGTGGTCGCTGCACCGTTACATTTCAGATTGGTCGGACGAAAGGAATCTCCGGACGTTCGAGATTGGGGACGGCAAAGTAATTCTGGAAACAAAAAGCAGCGAAGGCAGCGAATAACAGCGAGACGCTGTACCCATTTCTCACTGCATAATCTCTCGGGCAAAGACGTTGAGCTGCCCGTCTTCCTGTTTGCGCACCTCCGTGATTTCCAACGGGCGTGCCTCATCGCGGCTAACCACCGAGCCTCGCGGCGGCGGAGTGTATCCGTTGGGGAACTCGACGATGATGCGCGTCGATGACCCGGCGCCAAAGTGCAAAACCGTGTCGGTCAATTTTGAGCGCGGCCGCAGAACGGCCCGATTCGCGTCGGAGAAATTTACGACGAACTGTCCTTTCAAGTAAACGCGCTCCCCGGCGGTGCCGCGATCAGCAATTTCTTTCAGATCGTTCGCGCCGATGAGCCGGCCGAGCGGCATTTTGCCTGCTGGAAAAGTTTTCCAGCTGCCGCCGCCCGCGGTTGAAGCCAAAGTGCCGGACGTATCCGCTGGTTGCGCGGGAACGGCCGGTACCGGCGTGGGCACCGCTTTCGCCAAAGCAATCTCCGGTGCCGATGGCTTTGGAATTGCAACCGCGGGTTTTGCCGATGTTTGCGGCGTTGCCGCGGTCGGTAGCGCTGGAGATGTCGATGTTTGCGCGACCGCTGCTGCGCTTGCCGACGGCGATGGTTTTGGCGTGGCCTTTTGGTTCTTCGCCAGTTTGCCTTTCGGCGTTGGCGTTGCTTTCGCGCCCGGTTTTCCGTGCTTCGTCGCTTGCACGATGGCCGGCGTTTCCACCGGTTTTGCTGGTTCCACTCGGATCAATTGGTTTTCGGGAGGTGGCGGCGTCCCAGTTGGCGCCAAACCCGGAATTGGGACCTGGCCGGCAACCGGAGCGGCAGGTTTTGTCTGCCGATAATTGGCGAAGTGCATTTCGGCGCGCAGCCGCGATTGCTCTTTAAATAACGGCCAGCCCGCGTCGAGATTCAGCGACAACGGGGGCTCGAGGCTGAACGTGCCGGTTCCGCGCATGATTGTGTATGTCCCGTAAAGCAAGGGGACTGCCGTAATCATGATTCGTCCGTCAGCCAGACGCTCGGCATGAACGACTGCCGAAAGATCGTGCGTGCGCTCGAACTTGATTTCCAAACCGACATTGAGCGTTTGCTTCATCAGCGGCGTGGTTTGCGGATCGGACGGGTAAACGTGCTCCATGAGTAGCTCGCCATTCTCGATCGCGTTGGTCAGGGTCACCATGCCGGAGGTAAACACATCGCTCGAACTAAGTTCGCGCGCTTCCATGATGACGTAACGGCCGACCACGTAAGGCACCAGGCCGCGCACTTGTTGAAAATTGCGGATGTAATTGCGCGCCAGCTCGGCGTTTGTTTTCGCCAGCTCCGCCGATCCCATTCCAGTGTAACGATCGTAAAGCTGTTTCGCGTTCAAGAATTCGCCGGCCGGCGCGGCGGTGAGTTCAAAACGCTTTGGCTGCTCGATCTTGTGCAGCTTTTGCAGGATGCGATAACTGTCCGGCCGTTCCGGTTGATTGAAGACATAGAAGCTGCCGAGCCACGCGGCCAACGCGAATCCGGTCAAAAGAAGAATCGCCAGGGTCCAGCCGAAATAGTTGATGCGGCGTCGCAGTGGACGCGCGTACGGCTCCTCGTAGCGATAAAGCCCGTAGTCCATTTAAGGGAGGGCGGAGAATTGGTGCGATTTCAAGCCGGCTTGGTCACTTCAAAGGACGTGCCGCAACCGCAAGTCCGGGACGCATTCGGATTCACGATTTGAAAACCGACGCCGGTCAAGCCGTCGCGAAAATCTAGCGTCGAGCCGCGCAAGTAGGAGGCGCTTTCACCGTCGATAAAGAAGTCGACCCCATCACGCTCGACCACCGCGTCGCCCTCCTTTTTTTCGCCGAGTGTCATCTCGTAATGCAAGCCGGAGCAACCGCCCTTCGCGATCTGGACGCGCAGCCCTTTGGGCGCTTTTTGTAACTGCGCATCGAGCAAACTGCGCAGCTGTCGGGCCGCGTTCTGGGTGACGTTAATCATGGGTTTTTAAGGTACGGCGCCCCCCGGTTTCGTCAACCAACCCGCAGATGTTGAGATGTTGAGGACGTTGAGATGTTGAGACATGTGCTAGGATTTCATCGACTTCAACTGCTCAACCGCTCCACTCCTCAACTTCCCCATGAGTCGCATTCGTTTGCTTCCCGAAACTGTCGCCAGCCAGGTCGCGGCCGGCGAGGTGGTGGAGCGGCCGGCGTCCGTGGTTAAAGAGCTGGTTGAAAACAGCATCGACGCCGGCGCACACAAGATCGACATCTTCATTCGCCGCGGCGGAATGGCGTTTGTCCGCGTGATTGACGACGGCACCGGTATGGACCGCGACGACGCGCTGCTCTCGCTCGAGCGCCACGCCACCAGCAAAATTCGTTCAGCCGCGGACTTGGAAGCGATCACCACGCTTGGGTTTCGCGGTGAAGCGTTGCCGAGCATTGCCAGCGTCTCGCGTTTTCGCCTAACGACTCGCGAACCAAACGCAATCGCCGGCACGGAAATCATCGTCAACGGCGGCAAGATCGACATCGTGCGCGATGGCGGCGAGGCGCCCGGCACCCAAGTGGAAGTTCGCTCGCTTTTTTACAACTTGCCGGCGCGCCGCAAATTCCTCCGCTCGGAAAACACTGAGAGTCGAAACATCGAGCATCAACTCCATTTGCAAGCGATCGGTCATTCGCAGATTGCGTTTACTTTTGGCCGCGACGATCGGTTGGTGTTTCAGCTTCCGGCCGCGGCGACTCTCAATGATCGGATCCGCGATTTGTACGGAGCCGAATTGCTCGAACGTCTGCTTCAGATCGAAAGCTCGAGTTCGTCCTCGGTTCAAATCAGCGGCCTAATCGGACAGGCGGGGTTGAGCCGGCAAACGCGCGCTCAGCAACTCATTTTCGTAAATGGCCGCGCGATCGAGAGTCCGCTCATCACGGCCGCAGCGCGCGAAGGCTATCACACCGCGCTGATGAAAGGACAATATCCGGTCACTTTTCTCTTTCTCGATCTCGATCCGGGCACTGTCGATGTAAATGTGCATCCGGCGAAACGCGAAGTGCGATTCCGCGACCCGAACGGTGTTCGCGAAGCCATCGTCCAGTGCATCCAGCAAACCCTGGAGCACGATCGAGCCGGGTGGCAGGAAAAATTTCGAGCGCCTACAGTGGAACCTTCACCCCAACCGGTCGCCGATCTAACATTGCGACCCTCAGTAAGCGTTCCCGAAATATCAGACCGCGAGCTTCCGCATCTTGAAGGTAGGGGCGGTTCACTGAACCGCCCGCGGGCGATTGAGATCAATCGCCCCTACCAAGAAAAGCCGCTTGAAGAAACAAGCGCAGGCAAGGTTGATCAGCAATTTCAAATCATCGGCGTGCTCAACAAACTTTATATTTTGATGGAGAACGCCGATGGACTTGTGCTGGTCGATCAGCACGCAGCCCACGAACGCATTCTTTTCGAAGAACTCCGCCGCCGCTTGGAAGAGCAGGGGGTTCCTTCGCAAAAATTGCTCATCGCGCAAACGTTCGACTTGCCACCGCGCGACGCGGATTGGATCGAACGCAATATGTCGATCTTGCAAAAGATGGGGATCGGGATCGAGAGCTTCGGACCGAGTACGTTCAAGATCGACAGTCTGCCGAGTTTTTTAAACGCATCGGACCCGGCGCAGTTTGTGCGCAAGGTGATTGACGATCTGAAAAGCGCGAGCAACACGAGTTCGCCGCTACGCCTGGGTGAAGAAATGATCGCGAAAAGCGTTTGCCGTCACGCGGTCAAGGCGAACGATCCGTTGCGTTATCTGGAAGTGGAGAAACTGATCCAGGATTTGCTCGAGTGCGACCTGCCCTACTGCTGCCCGCACGGGCGACCAACCATGATCCAAATTTCGAATGCCGAATTGGAGAAGAAGTTCGGCAGGAAAGTTTAGATCGCGGATTACGCAGATTCCTGTCATTCCGAGCGGAGTCGAGGAATCTCTCGCTATTATCTCTGGAACAACGGCCGCGAACAGGAAGAGATGTCTCGACTTCGCTCGACATGACAAAGGATGCGATCCGTCCGCGTGATTCGCGTTAATCATTTCCAATGCCTGGCGATGAGCGCTTTGATCGCCGGCGTTTGCAGGCAATAGTTTTCTTTCTCGTCGTTCGGTAATTCCGGAAACCATTTCCACCAAAACATTCCGGCCAGAAACGGATGTTTGCTGGTTAGATTGAGAGCGGTATCGATGCAGCGCAGCTGAATTTCCGCAGCGTGGTCACCACCGGTCTTGAATCCCCATGGTTCGGCCGCAGCACGAGCGCTTTCGTTGTAACCGATCTCGGTGAAGAGGAATTTCTTTCCACCGTTTGCCCGCGAGAATTTTTCCAGCTCAGCGCAGCGCTTCTCCCACGCCGCGGTAATTTCTTCGGCGCCTGGATCGGCGCTCCTGGTCAACGGGAAATAGGCGAGCACGCCGATGTAATCGAGCGCATCCCAAAATTTTACGTCGGCATATTCATTCCAGTTCGCGCCGTAAGTTAGTTTGCCGTGATAAACCTTGCGGACGGCACCAATGATTCTTCGCCAGCGGTCTTCAAGCTTTTGGGCGTAAGTAAATTCGAGTCCCACACACAAGACGGCCGCGTTGTGCGCCTCGGCGATTTTCGCCATTTCCACGATCCACCTTTCGTAATCGTCGAAGAAGCGATCCCATTCGACCATGGTGTTGAAAATGATTTCGCCGCGCCAGGAGAACTTGGATCCCCAATAACCGATGTGTGGAATAAGCATGACCGACATCCCGCGATCGCGTGCCCAATCGAGCGGCACAGTGATATGTCGGTAGTTATCGATGTCGCGGAATGTGACGTGGCCGTCGTTTTCAATCCTGGCATAGGGATGTATGGCGACGCTGTTTACGCCTAACGACTTCAACTCATCGAGCGTCTGCGCCATTTCCGGCGTCTGCCATTCGATTCCCCATGTCTGGCACGAAACGGTTACGCCTTTGAAAAATTGCGGAGATTGAGCGCCGCATTTCGCGGCAAGAACGAGCATTATGATCGCCAAAATTGTAGGACAACCGCTCCGATTGCCGCGATCTCTATGCCTCTGCATCCGTCTGTGATAAACTCAATTTGATCTTCCTCAACAACTCAACCTTTCAACAGCTCAACTCGTCTTTGGATGGAAGTCGAAAAAGTCAATGTGCTCGGAGTCGGCATTAGCGTGCTCGATCAGGATCGGGCGCGGGAATTTCTTTTCGATGCGGTGCGTAACGGCCGGCGCGGTTACGTGACGATCACCAATGTGCACAGCGTGAGCGAGGCCCAGCGCGATCCCGCGTTGCGCGACATTTTCAATCGCGCTTTGCTTTCCACTCCGGACGGGATGCCGATGGTTTGGATGGGACGTTTGCAGGGACAACCGTCGATCCGGCGCGTTTATGGCCCGGATCTGGTCTTGAATTTGTCCGAGCACTCTCGCGCCGCCGGATTCAGTCACTTTTTTTGCGGCGGCAAACCGGGAGTGGCGGGAGACTTGGCCGATACTCTGCAAAAGCGGTTTCCCGGTTTACGTGTCGCAGGAACTTTTTGCCCGCCCTTCGGTCCGCTCAACACCGAACAGCGGGCCGCGCTTGCCAACAAAGTGCGGGAAACGCAGCCCGATTTTTTTTGGGTCGGAATCAGCACGCCGAAACAGGAACGGTTCATGGCCGAGTACATGTCGATCTTGCCCGAAGCAAAAATTTTTATCGGCGTGGGCGCGGCCTTTGATTTTCTTTCCGGACGCGTGCGACAGGCGCCGCGCTGGATGATGCGCATTGGGCTCGAGTGGCTCTTTCGACTTTTTCAGGAGCCGAAGCGGCTCTGGCGGCGTTATCTGATTTACAATCCGCTTTTTATCCTGCGCGCCACGGCCCAGCTTCTCGGTTTGCGTTCGTATCAACTGTGACCACTAACGTGTTCATTGCGCTGTTTGGCCGCAGATTCTAGAATTGACGCGGTGAGGGAACAGCTTAGGCAACTCGGCGAAATCGGCCGCGCTTTATGGGAATGGTCGCGCCGGAATCCACTTCAGGCGTTTTTGTTCGCTGCTGCGCTTGCGACCGTCGTTTACTTTTTTGGTTTTCTTCCGCTCTACGCGAATCGCGCCCAGTCGATTTGGACATGGGCCTGGATGCGTTTTCTGCCGCAGTACAATCAGGAGCACAGTAAACTGATCCCGCCGATCGTCCTGTTTCTCGTCTGGTATCACCGCGGTGAAATTCGCAAGGCGCCGAAACAAGGAAACAACTTCGGACTGATTTTTGTCGGAATTGGAATTCTTTGTTACGTGATCGGGGCACGCGCCCTGCAACCGCGTATCGCGATCTTTGGGTTTCCGTTTATCGCGTTCGGAACGGTTCTTTTTCTCTGGGGCAAACAAATGGCGCGTGTCCTTCTTTTCCCGATAGCTCTGCTTTTTTTCATGACTCCGCTGGGCGCGATCGAGCAGACGACTTTCCGGCTGCAATTTTTGATTATTGATGTCGTTAGCGCACTGAGCCGGCTGTTCGGAATGGCGATTTATTCGGTTGGCACGGGCGTCTATCCGGTTTCCGGCAACTGGGGTTTCGACATTGCAGAGGGATGCAGCGGAATACGGTCGCTTATTGCCATGGTGATGGTCACGGCGATCTACGTTCATATTTGCGAACCGAAACTGTGGAAAAAAATTACCATTCTTTGCTTTTCGGTCTTGTTCGCGATCGTTGGCAATGCTGGACGGATTTTCACAATCGTTGTGCTAGCCAAGCTCGGGTTTCCAAAACTAGCAGGCGGCTTGTATCACGATTGGTCCGATTGGGTCTTCTTCCCGATCGCGCTTCTGAGCATGTACGGCTTTTCCAGGCTTCTGAATGTAAACTTTAAGACTTTGGTGACGCGTAAACGACCGAAGGAAAAGGAAGCCGTTGTCTATGACTACTAATCGGCTGGTCGTTCTCCTGCTGACGTTGGTTATTGGTTTAAGTGCAGTTTTTTTCCTGCCGACGTCCTCTAACAGCGAACCAGTCGGGATCAGACTCGCGTTGCCTCAGTCCATTGATAAATGGTACGGCGTCGATCTGCCGATTACCGAGCGTGAACGACAAATTCTGGCCGGCGATACCGAGTTTGCGCGAAAGCAATACACCGATGGCGCGGGCAACACGATCAGCGCCTCAATTGTTTTGTCCGGTCACGATCTCGACAACAGCATTCATCGTCCGGAACGCTGCCTGCCCGCGCAAGGCTTGACTATTGCGGATTCCAAAAATCTCGCGATCACTGTGCCCGGTTGGGGAAATCTACGGGTCACGCGGCTGCACAATGTGCGCCAGGTTCCGACACGCGATGGCAAAACAGTTCCGATCTATAACCTGAGTTACTATTGGTTTGTCGGTTATCACCATCTCACTGCGTCTCATTTGCAGCGGACGTTTCTGGACATTCAGGATCGAATCTTAAAGGGATACAACCAACGATGGGCTTACGTCACAGTCGCCTCCGATATCACCCAGGGTGTGATGCCGTTTGGCCGCTCGGAGAAGGAGACAGACGCTTTACTGCAGGATTTTATCCAGCGCTTGTTTCCGCAGATCAGTGACGAGGCGCAGACTGTCGCTCGAAAATTTGAAACGCCGGCAAAACCCGCGTCACTTTGAAATCGTGTTCGCGCAGGTAATTGTCGATCTTGCCGCGCCGATCGTAAATGTCCGGCTTGGAAAAACAAACAAGGTCAGGCATTGCAACGCTCTCCAACGCGCTTTCGGTCAGGCTTGAGCTAAATGTGAGATTTGGCGAATCCAGCGGCAGGTTGTAATACGCGCCGGTACTCTCATCGGCGATCCACCAGACTTTTTCATTCGCGGCGATTGCGTTGCGCGCCAAATTCACCGCCGATCCGTAATCATCGCGCCAATGCCGCGGCGCAAAACGAATTTCCAGCGCGGAGATTAAAAGCACGACAATCGCGATCATTGCGACAGCGCTGAGCCATCGCCGTTTGCTGAACAAGATTTGCTCGAAGCCGATCGCCAAAAGGATTAGCAGAAATGGTAGGAGCGGAGTGAAATGGCGACCGAGAAGCCGCACGTAACTAATCACGGCCGCCGCAATCAACAGGGCCAGCGGTAGAATTACGGTGATGCCGAAGAAAATAAAATCGCGACGCGTCGCTTTTCTGCGCAGCGCAATAAAAGCTGCGCTCAACAAAACGAGGATAGCGATCGCTCCGAGAATCAGCGGTGCGATGTATTCGAAAATAACTTTTTCTCCCTGTTCGCGCATAGCTAATCGACCCGGGCCGAGTCCGGCAACACCGAGCAATTCATAAAAAGCGAAGGCAAGATTGGCGAATGAGGTTTGGCCAACGTTCGAAGCGCGGGCGCCTAGTCTGAGCGACCAGACGTAATACAAACCCAAGCCGATAACGGTACAGATCGCGGAGGCCGAAGATACCGGGAAGCGCGACGCCGTTTGCACAGTGCGACGCGGACCCGCCCAGAAAATGAATGTGCCGGCAGCGGCGATCGCCCAGGGCACTGCGATCAAATTCGTCGCGCAAACACCAACGATTCCCAAAAGAAATAATCGAAACCAAGACGGAGAATTGATTGCGCTTTCGGAAACTTCTCGCAGCCGCAATAGACAGGCGGCGGTCAATGCCGAAAATGCAAAGAGCACGATGTACGGTCTGGCTTCACTGACGTAATACCAGAGAAACGCATTGGTCACAGTAACAGCGGCGATTGCAAATTGGCGGTGTCGATCTTTTGGAAACGCGCAAAGCAAAGCGAGAAGGCCGGCTGCGAACCAGGGAATGTTGGCAGCGCGCAGCGCGATCTCGGATGTGCCGAAAATTTTTGCCCAGGCCCACAGATAAAACATGTAGAACGGCATCTGCAGATCCGAGCCTTTGTCCTGGATCATGGCCGTCCACCATTTCGCGAGAGAAGGCTGCATTGCCTTCGCCGCGCTGTGCGCTTCATCGATCCACAAACTTTGATTGCTAACCGCGAACGCGCCGACAAGCAGCCCGAGCAAGATCGACAATAGAACAAATTTGATTCGGCTATCGACTTGTCGATCCGCGTTTGCGTTCGAATTGGTCACGGGCTGGGAAAATTTACGATCCGACGCGGTGAATCTGACGCAGCATTCGGAATCCCATTTGCACGATCTTGCGCAAATTAATGCTGTTGGTTCCGCCTTGTCGCGCGCGAAATCGGATCGGAACGTAGCTCCAGCGCAAAGTCGAATCGCGTTTCAACGCCAAAGTCAGTGCGATGTTTTGAATGTCGAAATCTCTGGGCACGCTGGGTAGCGCTGTCTCCAAGGCCGCACGCTTCATCAGACGGTAGGGAACATTTGCATCCTTCAAGTTTCGTCCAGTTATCGTCGAAGTAAGAATGCTCGCGGCTTTCGAAATTATTTTGCGCACAAGACCGTCGTCACGCGTGATGCGTAATCCAAAAACACAATCGGCTTCGTTGCGCTTCGCCCAAAAGAGCGGAAAAAATGCCGGATCGCATTGACCGTCGGAATCGATTTGCAAAATCCATGGCGCCTCCTGTTGCAACGCCGCCTCATAACCAGCGCGGCAACTTCGGCCATGGCCTGAGTTTGGTTTGTCCAGAACCAGAAGTTGATCGGGATATTGCGACTGCAGTTTGTGCAAGATCGACAACGTGTTGTCCCTCGAACCGTCGTTTACGGCGAGCAAACGGGCGTTGATTCGCTCGCGCGCGAACGCTTCCAGCCATTCCGTTATGACCGCCGCAATGTTTGCCTCTTCGTTATAGACCGGCATGGCGGCGATCAGCTCGACGGAATTCATGAGCGAGCCGTCACCTTGCAGAGAAAATTGGCGGACGCGATCCGTCGTGAACGCATTTTAGGAAGCCGGCGGCGAAATCGAGCGATTCGCCGATGACCTGATCCATGTTCAGGTAACGATATGTTCCGAGCCGGCCAACGAACGAAGTGGCTTTTTCTGATTCGGCCAGTTGGACATATTTCTGGAGAAGATCGACATCGGCGGAGAGCCGCTTTGGATAATATGGCAGGTCGTCCGGTTCCGTTTCTTTGCTGTATTCCGTGAAGTAAACCGTGTTGTCATGCTGTTCCCACGGCGCGAAATGTTTGTGTTCGTGGATGCGCGTGTAGCCGACGTTTAACTGCGGGTAATTTATAACCGCGCACCCTTGGAAATCTCCACGTGCATCGGAGCGTTCGAACGTCACCGTGCGATAGCCGAGCCGGCCGAAACGGAAACCGAAGTACGCGTCCAACGGCCCCGAATAAAAGAGGTGGTCGCGCCGATCGGTCGACGCCGGATCGAATGGGGTCCCAAGCAGGACCGTAATTTTCTTGTGGTCCAGAAAATTGCGAACCATCTCCGTGTATCCCTCTTCCGGAATCCCCTGAAACAAGCTGTCGTAGTAACTGTCGTTATAATTAAACCGCAGGGGAAGACGTTTCAGGATTGAGGCCGGTAGTTCGCGCGGTTCGCAGCCCCACTGCTTTTTGGTGTAACCGTAAAAGAACGCTTCGTATAATTCGCGCCCGATCATCTTGAGCGCTTGCTCTTCGAAGTTGGCGGGCTCACCGATGGTTTTGTCGGCGATCGATTCGATGAACTTGCGCGCTTCATCGGGCGTGAAAGCTTTGCCAAAAAACTGGTTGATCGTGTGCAGATTGACGGGCAGCGAGAAAATTCCCTTGTCGATCTTAGCTTTGACCCGATTTACAAAGGGGCGGAACCGCGCGAAGCGATTGACGTAGTTCCAGACATCCTCGCGGTTGGTGTTGAAAATGTGTGGGCCATATTTGTGCACCATGACCTGTGTTGCTTGATCCCGTTCCGTGTAAACATGTCCGCCGATATGGTTTTTCGCTTCGAAAATCGTGATGCGACAATCGACAGCCTCGGCCAGTTCTCGGGCGAGGACCGCTCCGGCCAGCCCCGCGCCAGCGATGACGTAATGTGAATTGGCCATTAGTTGACGGCAAAATAAATGAAGAGCGCAAGCCAGCGAGCGAAAATTAACAGCGACCTTAATCTTATTGTGCTTGCTCCGATCGACGAAATACTAGAAGCCTGTAATCTTGCGTCGATAGAAAGCCCATATCGATCTTGTTTTCCCAAAAGCCCGAACGAACAGGCTTATAACCGGCTCCCGTCGGCGTCCACAAACCGCCGACAATGTCTGTAACTTTTTTCACCTCATCAGGCGCTACGACCAATACGGTTAAGCGTTGTTTCTCGGAGTCGAGCATCGCTGTTAGGTAAAATGGGGTGAAGATTTCGCGAGCTCGCTTCTTGGCGGCGTAATAGGTCGAGAATTCTCCGTACATGATATCTTCGGGACCGACATTTTCCTCGATCAGCTTTTCCACATGCGCGTAATTTCGGTCGCTCCAGTTGTAGGTCGCGGTGACACCATGAAGAAAAATGCTCACGGCGATGGCTGCGGCTGCCAAGGTCAGACTTATTTTTCGCTCAAACGACCCAAACTGGCACTGAGAAAGCGTCGCGCATATGCAGATCGCTAACGGAATGTATGTCATCCAACCATAGTAGGTCGGGAACTTACCTGAGAGGACCAATACGATCGTCAGAGTCGCCGAATAAAATATTCCAAAGAAAAGCGGCGATCGCCAACTCGCCTGACGTTTTCTCCAGGCTACGAAGCCAAGCAGTAGCGCTGCTACAAAGAGCGGAACGAAACTAAAATCCTTTGGAATGTGGTTGCTGTGCCTAAACGTTCCATGCAGTAAAGAACTAAACATGTTCACGCTGGTGTGACCGCGAATTGAAGCCAAGAAACGATCAAATACGCCAAAGCTCTTATAGAAAGCGATGAGTGAAACCGTTCCTGCCGCGGCGCCGGACCAAAGCACTGCGATTTCGTGCGCAATTTCGCGCCTGAGATAGATGATAAGAAAAACGCCACCGACCAATAGCATCGGTGCTAGTTGAAGGCCTGCCCAAGGGGCGGCAAAGCCAATCAGAAAGATTAACGTCCAGCGCCACCATCGTGGCGGCACCGAATAAAGATAAAATAGAGCGGCGACAAGGCACATCGGCAGACAATCGGGACGGCCGCTGCGGTAAGAAAAGATCGTGCTGTATCCGCCCAGCAACAATGCGACCAAAAGAAGTCGGTATCCGCTTTTTTGAATCAGCCCGAGTCGTATCACTCCCCGCCAGAAAAGGAGGCACGCAAGTACAACGTACGCGTAATTGATCGATCTTACAGCAGTGATGGAATCACCGAAAAAGTTCATCCAAAAATAAAGCAGGATTGCGTGCAGCGGAACATTACCCGCCCAAAATTCGTGTGAATGTTGGACGTACCACGCACTCGATGTGAAACCGTGCCCCATTCGTAAGTTTATGGCGGGGTCCGAGTAGGAAATTTCGTCAATCCAAACAAACGGGTATCGGGTCGCCGTAATCAGGTTCAAAACGAGAAACAGAATCATTATAGTCGCAACCCAATACGCTTCGGACTTTGTGGTTTTCAATAACGTGGGCATAATCAGGCGACTTTTGTAGCGACTTCTGAAGAGCGAAAATTATTGTAACATGGACGTTGGATTTTATCTCGCTGATCAGAACCCAGACCGTGATCGCACGATCGGTATTACGGTTTATACCAACCATCTGATCGAAGAGCTGTCCAAGCGCCGAGAATTGTCGCTCGCAGCTGTCGTTTCGACATCATCATTCAAGCCGCCATTAGCATCGATCGGTTTGACGACATTGGGGATGCGAACGGACAACTTGGTCGGTCGCCTTGTTGCCGATCAATTACACACGCTTTTTGCACAGCCAAAGGTAGACCTCTGGCATTATCCAAAAGGATTTTTGCCGCTGCTGTCGCAACCAAAGCGCCCGACCGTCGGCACCGTGTGCGACGTAATTATCCAGTTCTATGCCGATCGATATCCAGGCGCTCGCTCGGCCGCTGCCTACGGCTATTGGCTTGGAATGTTGAGAAAATCCATTCCTCGCTTTTCAGAGATAATAACGATCTCTGAATTCTCGAAGAATCAGATCGAACAATTTTCCGAACGTTGCAAACTGCGATGCCCGCCGATCACGGTCACTTATTTAGCGCGACGCTGGGTCTGCGAGGACATCTTGTCCGAAAAAAAGAATTACGTTCTACACCTCGCCTCTACAGAACCACACAAACAGACGGCGACTCTCCTTCGATTCTGGACGGCATTGCAGTCCAGGCGGCAGGATCTTCCGGAGCTTCACCTAGTGGGAGGACTCGATCGGGAAAGTGAAGCGCTCGTCGACTCGATGAATCGAGTGCATCGATTCGCGCGCCTCTCGGAAGCCGAGTTGAAGCAAAAATTTTCCGTAGCTAGAGCGCTAATCATTCCGTCGGAAATTGAAGGCTTCGGCCTTCCGGCACTGGAAGCTTACGAGGTGCGCACGCCGGTTGTATTTGCAGCTGGCACACCAATCCGGGAAATCCTCGGTGCGGAAACACCGGGAGAATTCAGTCTCACTTCCGTGGAATCGTTCGAGGCCGCGCTTGATGCCGTTCTCGCCCTCGACGCAAACGAAGTTGAGAAAATAGCTATCGAACTGCGCAATCGCTTTTCATGGTCGCGCTGCGCTGACGAAACGATTGCGGTTTATAAACGCGTGGCAATTTAGTGTAAGCGTTCAGGTCGTTGGCCACCTGGCGCCTACGTTGTCCGCGACAATTCGCCGTCGGGCATTCGGCGATGCCAGAGTGTAGATATCGATCTTCACCTGCCTTGGCCGATACGCGCCGGCGATCGCTTTGCGCAAACGATGCAAGGCGATCGCTGTCGCGCGTTGGAAGTGTGACATTGCGGGTAACTCTTTGCGCCAGGCCTCGAGTTCCTGTCCGGTTAAGGATGTCGCGCCGAGATTTTGGCCCGTAAACGTGAACACAGCCAATAGTTCGGGGACCGTTTCAACAGAAACTCCGGCGTCGAGGAGACGGTAAATCCAGGCGAGGTCGCCGATTGCCTTCCATCTTGTATCGAAGTAAAGCCCGCGCTCTACGAGTTTTCGTCGAAAAAATGTTGCGCAACTGGAAGTATTCAGGTGCGAGCTATGAAGATGGCTCTTGTTGGGTTCGATTGCTCGGCGATACGACAGCGCCTTTCCATCGCGATCGACCAACACAACGTCACCGAACAAGATGTCGATCTTGGGATTCCGTGCGAACCGATTCGCGACGTCACGAAGTGTTCCCGGCAAGTATTGCTCATCACAGTTCAGATAAGCGCAGATATCGCCACGCGCTTTTTCCAGTCCGCGATTGATCGCGTCGTACATCCCGACATCTTTTTCAATAAACAACTTTGCAACGTCACGTGAACGACCGACGGATCTGGTCGCACCGTCGAACATCTCCTTGATTCCGTCAGTCCCGGCGTCCTGGATGATGTGTTCAACTTCAATTCCTTCTTGATCGGCGACGGATGCCATCGCCAGCCGCAACCAGTCTAATTGGCGAAAGCTCGGCGTAATAATTGAGATCATTTTTCCCGTCTTCGTTGAGACATGCTTGTGGAAACCCTGAAACCGATGGATCGAACCCTATGCGGTAGCCAGCTCCTCGCGCGCACCGCGCAGTGGCTTGTCCAGATTGACCGCGTCATCGGGCAGTTCTTCCGACGCAATTGCTTCCTTCAGGCGGAGGAAAGCTCCCGCGAGAGCAAATTCGAGCGGCAAAAACGTGCCGACGTTCAGAGCTCCAAACCAATAGGAGATGATCCAGACCGCGAGGTATAACGCAAGGAAGCGCAAAGCGATGTACTCAGGATCGCTTTTGCCGAACGGTAAACGAAAGGTTCGAACTAGAAGGCGTAGATTCCAAACAATAAAGAAGGTTGTCCCAATAATTCCGAAAGTATCAAGGGTTGCAAACAAGCCATTGTGAATGTTGCCAGTTTCGACTGTCTGGCGATCCCAGTTCGGATTGTATTTGTACACCGACCCCTTGGCCCATTGACTCTTAAAGCCAAATCCTCTTCCCAGCCACGGTTGCTCGGGAAAATACTCCTTCGCCCAAGTGGTCCAGACTCGTCTTCGAAAATCGTTCGATGCTCGAGCATCCCCGGCCATGTCGGCATCCCATTGTCCTGGTAGGAATGCCAGACCGCGCTGTATTTGTCTTGGAAGATGGAAAATCTGTGAGTTTACGAATGACAGCGTAAACAGGATTGCCGCAAATATCGGCAGAAGGGCGATCACTCCAGACTTCAAGTCCCGAATCCCAGCGGTGAAAAATCCGATGATTGCATTGATTACAGCGCTACGGAATCCAGAGAAAAGCGCAGCTACGAATCCTGTGGCGAGACAAATCAGGCGAAAAAAGTTTTGCGGATGCAGGATCTGGGTCAGCCGAACAGAAGCCAGGACAATCAGAATCAGCACGAAGCCAAAGTTGCCGAACGCCCCAATCCGCTCAGAGCTCATGTCTAAGGAGGTCCCGGTAACGACTTCTTCAAAACCCGCGCTCGAGACGGCAGAATAGAAAGGGTAGATCACATAAATTGACTTGGGGGATACCGTTGTGATTACACCAATGAGTAGATCGAAAGCGGCTACAGCCAGGACGAGGTAAGGAAGTTTGGCCCAAATCTTGGATTTCGTCGGAATGCTTTGAACGACGAAAAATGCGGCGAGGCCGACGTACACATTTACGTAATGATGGCCGCCCCAGATCGTCGAACCAAGAAAACGCATTCCGAAGCGATCATGCACGCCGTGCCAGGTAAGGATGGCCATGAACCCGGCGATCATCAGAGTGTCGAATCGGTTTCCCAATCTTAATCGAGTCCGGCGCAGTACAACGTCCCCGACCAGGAATTTGGCTACGCCGATCGCCATCAAGATTTGAAATGGAGTAAACGCCGCTCGAAGGATGGGAAACGTTCCGCCGAGAAAAGACGAAGCGATGGTGAGGACCCAAAACGACCGGCCGGAAAAAAGCGCGATGCAAGCAACAAAGATAATCACGGCCCCCAAGAGCATAGGGCCGTAATTCTCGTGGCCAATTTGCGACCCAAGGAAAACTGCCAATACCAAACCGGCGCCGCATAACGCCAACACCTTCAGTTGCTGACTCAGGGCGGGATCTTGCATGCGTTTTGTTCGCTCCAATTATATCGCAACAAGGTCTCTTCGACAGGTATTCTTGATTGGTTTATCGACCGGCGGCGACCATTTCATAAGATTGGGTGAGTTTTTTCCAGGCTTGCTCCCGGGAAAAGTCGTATCGTGTCTGATGCTCAAGGCTTTTTCTGTGGCCGGCGTCCCTCCAAGGCATTTCGCTTAGCGCGGTTTTCAATTCCCTACAGAGGCTCTCGACATCGTCGTTTCGTGCCAGCGAACCGAATCGGTACTTTCGCACGTACTCGCCAGGCCCGGAATTATCGTAGCACACTGGCCATAGCCCCATCGTTAAAGCTTCTTTTAATGCAGTAGGTCCAGTATCCACCCGCGTCGGAAGAATGAACACCGAACTTTCCTTCATCGACTCGACCAAATGTGGGGCATCAAGATCGCGCGAATGATGAAAGCGTTCGTTCATTCCCGTGTCTTTCACCAGTTTTTGCATCCGATTTTCGTTCTTAGACGTTCCTTTTCCGACGACATGAAGCTTCCAATCTTCGGGTGCGATTTTTGAGAAGGCGGCAATCGCATCCATCACATTTTTGCGCTGGTCGATAGCGCCCACGAAGAGGACCGTTTTCTGGCCGCCGTCGGAAGGTGCTGCGCCAAGAAATTCTGAACGCAGCGGATGCTCAATTACGCGTTTTATCGCCGCTGGCGGACAAAGAGAAGCGGCGCTATTTAGCGAGTAGTCGCTCTCCGCGACTACATTTCGAGCCCGCCTTAGCGTCATTCGTTCAGTGACACGCACGACCAGGGTTCGGTAAGTCCTCGGGAGGTATTTGTGATAAGTGCGAATCAAACCCTGGATTCCGATCACATGTCGTTGCGGAGCAAGACGGCGCGCGACCAAACCAAACGAATCTTCCGTCCCCCAGCCGTGAACTAGATCAGGCTTCAGTTCTTCAAACAGTGATTGAAAGTAACTCTTGTCGCGTTGGAAAAGCAGTACTGCCCGCCCACGCCGTGGACAAGGGAGCATATGAATTTGTGCTCCTTGATATTGAACCGTCTTACGCTTATCGCCTCCGGGCCAAAGGCATGCTAGATGAAGCTCGATTTCCTTCGGAGTTGGCAGGTGGGCCACAATCCACGGCAAGGCAGATTCGGAACCATGATCCTCACCCGCAAAAACTTCGTCCTGCACGACTCTTGGCAGTCTGCAAATCCAAAGCACTCTCATGCGTCTCCGACCTTATCCAGCGTGCGGCCGCATGAAACCCGAATTGATAGCAATCGGCAAAAAAACTGTGGCCCTGCTGCAAGCCGAGCAACAGATTGTTCTTCCCTTTTGTGAGAACCAGCGAATTGCTGCTTTGCCTAGAAAGAATGACAGCACAGATTTCTTGATTGAGTTTTTTCGATGAGAGTTACGCTAGCAAGCCTTGATCTATTTTGGATCGTCAATCAGGCGCGGGTGCTCCAAAGCGGGGGCTTTCTCGATCATTACTTCACGACTCGCGTTCGACCAGAGGTCGAAGGTATTCAAGGTGAATTGGGAACAAGTTGTTATCCGCTTCATTATCTGCTTCGGATCATGCAAAGGTGGCCGCGGTTTGTCGGCGGCAATCATTTCTACCTCCAGCTTTGTCGGGGGTTCGATTATTGGATCCGGGCTCAGTTCCCCCGGCAGACCGACATCCTAACGATTCTTTCGGGCGTTGGCCTTCAAAGCTTCCGGGCGGCCCGCGCTGCAGGCGTGATCACAGTCGTCGAATGCGGATCCACGCATACCGATTTTCAGCATGAGGTCGTGCTCGCGGAGTTCCGTCGCAACGGGATCAATCGCCCGCTTTTTCCAAAGAGTTATCGTGATCGTGTCCAGGCCGAATTTGAAGAGGCGGACTATATTCAAATTCCAAGTAGGTTCGTCGGGCGGACATTCATAGAGCATGGCATTTCCGAGGCAAAGCTTCTTTACTCGGCTTACGGAGTTGATCAGGAAAAATTCAAAGCGAAAGAAGCGCTTCGCGCGGAAGAGCCGTTTCGTGCTATCTGCTCATCGGGCATTAACTTGCGCAAAGGCGCGCGCGCGCTCATGGAAGCCTGGCGTAAACTCTCATGGACCGACGCCGAGCTGCATTGGATCGGGAAGCCGACAGCGGACACGGCGCATTTGTTTCGTCAGAAACCGAGAACCGTTATTATGCACGAATGGATGGGTCATGAAGAACTTTCCGCACTTTACCGAGGTTGCGACGTTTTTGTCCTTCCATCCTTTGAGGAAGGTTTCGCCCGCGTGATGCTGGAGGCGGCCGCCTGTGGACTTCCCGTAATCGTAACGCCTAACACGGGGGCTCAGGACTTTCTCTCGCCGGATGAGCCTGAAGGTTGGCTGATTCCAGTAAACGATGTCGATGCATTGTGCGATTCGTTGATATTAGCGAAGCAAAATCGCGACAGAACATTCGCGCTCGGACAACGCGCGGCACAAAGGGCACGCGCTTTCACCTGGGATGCTTATGGTGAAAGAGTATTGGCGAACTATCAACGAGTGTTGGAATGCAAAGCGAACCGGCCGGCTGTCTGATTTGCGCACTTTTCGAAGCACTCGGACAGCGTTCGCCGCATCCGTTCGGCGTCGAATTCATTTGTCGCGCACCGAATGATCTCTGCTTTGTATTTATCGAAAGGTTCCTGAATCGATAATGTGGTCATGAGCGCCGGCGCCAGTTCGTCAACTGTTGTTGCGCTTGCGCAAAGGCCGACCTCGTACTGGCGCGCCATTCTTACCAGGCTGCTTTCAGAATGACCGAGTGTAATGATCGGTAATCCAGCCGCGAGGTAACTAATAAACTTCGTTGGAAAACTGAAGCGATTGTAACGCGGATCATCATCATCCAACGCCATTGGCGCAAAACCCCAATCGCACTCAAGCATCCTTTTTAACAGCTCGGGCTCGGGCAGGTCGCCATTTTCCACCATCCACTCTGAGTTAAACCACCGTTGCTGCGCGTAGGAATGTGCCCCAAAAAGGTAAAGCTCAATACGTCGCGGAAACGATTTGCGAATTTCTTCACTAGCCGACACAAACAATTCGAACACTTGTTCGACCAAGATTGTGCCGGCGTAGGCGATTCGGACTCTGGGCGAGAGAGCATCGACGATTGGCGTAGTACGTCGAAGGTTCTCAATTTGATGAGGCTCCAACCCAAACCGGATTATTGCATCGGCGGGAGAACCGGTTCGGCTAGTCAAATCTTGAGCCATGGTCTCGCTGATTGCGTCGCGCGTCGTAGCTGCAAGGTAGAGTTGATCCGTCAAACCTGCCATACGTGCACAGCGCCGCTTTCCGAAGCGTTGTGGCGAACTATGCACGTCTACGTAGTCGTGGAGTGAAACGTGGAAGGCGTACCGTGAGTTCAGCAAGCACCGAGCGAGTGGGAAAATGGACCAATCATGTGGGATCGCCCAGATCACGTCCGGTTGCACTTGATGGATTGTTTTCTTAAGGTGAATCGACGCGAACGGCGTCCAAAACCAATCGAGCAGCGCCGATTTTATGCGAGTTAGTCGCCGGTGAGGCACCAGTTTGCGGGGGGTCGTCGCGCAGAATTGGCGAGCGACTGTTTGGCCGAATCGTTGATCGCGGTCGGGAAAACAACTCCACCAAAACAAATCGTCCGCTGGCCAGTCACGCAACATCTGCCGCACGATCGCTGGCCCGCCCCCGGAAGCGTTTGGCGGAAATTCTGTGGCGACGAGCAACTTCACTGGTTCGTCATGCCCAGTTCCGTTTCTCAACGAGAACGCGTAGACCCAGCATAAAATGGTGTAGTGCTGGATTCAGACACTCCGAGATCAGTGGCACCTGGCCAACTGCGACCATTCCTTTGAATTGATAAACAGGAAATCTCGTCAGGGAGACAAAACTATGCCGCAAAGGATGACGCTGAAGATTACACCAAAATTCCGGCCATTCGTCGGATGTCCGACGCCAGCACGGAAGATCGGTAGGCTTTCGCATTAGCGATTGCGCGATGACCCGTCGCCAGCGATACGCTTGGCGACGGAACAGGACGTTACGGACTCCGTAGGATTTTCGCTTTGGCCGGTGATGAAGCATCAGGTTGAGTGGCTCATAAAGTGTATCCGGAATTGGGACCTGTTCCGCCATGCCAAAGAAATGCACGCGCTTTTTTTGAAAAAGGAAAATCCGCCCGACGGGCCATCGCTTTGTTATGAACTTGCGCCCATTCCAAAGCGGCCAAAGGCAAGTGTAACCAGAAATGCTTCCTTCTGGCTCGGGCGCTTCTCGAAAACGCCGAAGCCACTCTTTCATCTCGGCGCTCGGGAATTCATCTGTATCCAGACGTAAAATCCAATCATGCTTCGCCTGCCACCAGGTAAAAGGCCAATGCGGTTCTTGTTGGTAACATCGCGGTCCTTCGAAATAACGTCCGTCATGTTGCATTACTAATTCGTGAATGCTCCCAGGGCGCGGCGGCAACGGTGGTGTTTTGTAGAACGGTGGAAGCGACGCGTCGGGTGCGAGCGCACTATAATCCAACGCCATTTCTTTTGCCGGTGCCTCAACAGGAGGCGATGTCGCGCCATTACTTACTTCCGGGCCATCATGAACTACCACAAGATCGTCGTACAAACCGGAGCTCTCGTGCAAGAGCCTCTCAAGAAGGTCACGCTCTCTGAAAACGCAGACGGCAAGGGAAAGCGTGGGCATTACGAGGACGTCATGAAATTGGTTTAGGTTTCACGGTCGGGAGTCGTCGTTTCGCTTATAAATAGAGGCTGAGCGGGATCCGAGGTCTCTGACCCAAAATGCATTGCCAGAATAATTCCAGCCATCGATGCCGAGCCCGACGCAAAAAAATCCAAAGTCAGTCAGTAGAGTATTAAGGTCAGGGAAGAACAGAGTGCCTTCGTACGGCGAATCAATCAGCGCAACCTCGAGAAAAACAGCCGAAGTGCGATGCAATGCGTTGGGGCCGCTTTTTAAGACATCGCCTTCGGCGCCTTGTACATCAATCCAGAGAAGATCGATCTTATCTAACCCTGCGGCCTCCTTATCTAGAGTGCTGACTCGTACTTCAAAGGAGGTGACTTCGTTCTTGTCGATTTTGTTGAAGGCAGACCAACGATCCGGATTTGGAGGAAGAAGCGATCCATTTCCCGCGAGTGGCAGCTCATGAAAAGTTGCTGTTCCAGTGGAATTGCTCAAAGCCAACTCGCGCGCTTCCACAAAGTCCACCTCACGAAAATTCTCAGTTAGCTTCTTGTACCATTGAGGCGATGGCTCGAAGCATAGGAACCGACTACGAGGGTAGGCACGTCGAAGCCGCAATATTTCTCCCCCTTCATTGGCTCCAACAATCACAATCTGTTCGATCCGTTCGGCGGGAACGTGCAAGTAGGAATGCAATCGACGCTCCACCTCAAATTGCATGGCATCGTAGGCTGGAGGCAGTTCCATCTCAGGATGATCGGCATAGTTTCTTCCCAACCGGCGTCTGGCAGCTTTCGTTAAGGGCGAGTGCAGTGGCCGCACGAGATCCCAAAATTTTCTCTTTATAAGATCGACATTCACTTCTGTTGATCGAATCCCGATACACTCTCGCCTAGGCGGCAACGAAAGGCTTTTCGCCATTGATGAAATCGGACCCGGTAATGCAGCGGACGAAGCGCGATTTGCTCTCCGAAGGAATGCCCGAACTGGTGCTGGTCCAAGTAAGCGGCGGCTGCTTGTGCGGTAGCCAAGTCTTCGGAAACGTGAAGATTTTCGTGAACGCTCGCTCCGGCTTTCAAAGCTGCTTCGAGTCGATTCAGTGATTTCTCAGGATCAGCAAGATTCCTGATATGAGCCTGCGCGCTCTTCCCGAAACGCGTTCGTAATTCAGTATCGTTCGCCAATTTCAAAATAGCCTCAGCAATCGTTTTGGGCGTGCTGGCTATAAATCCGCACTCGCCATGCCTAACTAATTCGATTTGCGCCTGGTCCTGCCACGGCGTGGAATTCGCGATCACTGGCTTCCCATAGTTCATCGGTTCGGCGATCCCATAACCAAAACTTTCGCCGACACTCGAAGTATGCAACACCACATCTAGACTTGCCGCCGTCAGTGCGAGTTCGGCCGGATCACTTGTCGTCGGAAGAATAACAAATCGTTCGCGGTCGGATGCGCTTGCGAGTGATCGCGCGACGGCCTGCGGCGGCTCGCGCAGCAACAGTTTAAGGCGCTGGTTACAGCGCGCCGCGATGCGAAATCCCTCAATCGGCAGATCCGTCCACTTGTTTGGTTCTGGCCGGGATAGGCGGCCGAAAACAACATCATCATGCCGGATACCGAGGTCGCTTCGAAATTTTTCGATCTCGGCGGAGCTTGGCCCATCATCGGCATCGAGCGGATAGACAGCGACGCTGGCGTGACGAAAGAATTCTTTGTCCAGCGATTGAAAAGAACGCCGTGCCGCTTGCACGCAACTTGTCCAGGAGACGAACAAGCGAAAATTCGTCCACGCGTTTTCCTTTGGGTTGTCGAGGTGCCCAAAGATGTTTGTCTGCGCGACGGGAATCTTCGGCATCAGGACTAAAGCCTCTCCAAGAATATCGCCCTCATGCGGATGTCCGGGCGCATGTGTGTGAATGACATCCGGGCGAAGCTCCTCCAACTGCTTACGTATTGCCCTCGCAGCGGTCACGACATGCACTTCAATGCGATCTGCTTCTAATGCCGCGCGACGCGGTCCGTCTTTCAACGTCAAGACGTGAACAGTGTGACTGCGCTCAGCGAGCCCTCTCGCCCAGCGGCACGCGGCCTTTTCCGAGCCGCCGATCCCAAGTTCGTTTAAGAAAATAACGATCCTCACCTTTTGCACCAAACGTGAAATGCGACATCCCTACTAGGATACCTGTAATCTTCGAAGAACGTTATCGTGCGATAACCAATCGTCTTCAAAGCTTCTATGGCACTTTCCCACTGCTTACCTTGTGCCGCGAGGAAATTGGGATGCAATTCGAGCCAAAGCCGCGGTCCATTATTTAGCAGGCATTTGCGTGCTCCCTCGAGTACCTCCAGCTCGAACCCTTCAACATCCAATTTGATAATGGATGGTATCGTGCGGCTTTCTTCGATGTATGCATCCACTGATATCGAAGGCACCTCTGTCCGCATGAAGGTATCGGATAGGTCATCGTGCCGAAGCATTTCATCGTTCGTTTGCAACCCACCCGTATTTGTCGTTCCAAATCCGACCGCTTTCCCGATGATCTCAAATCCTCGGAAATTATTCAGCTGCGAGACGATTCGAATTTGTTCCACGTTCGCTTGAATCGGTTCGAAGAGATGTACGTTTATCTTATCTCCAAACGCGGCTTTAGCTGCGGCCCCGTACGCTCCGCGAAATGCCCCGATATCGTAAAGGGTGTCTCCTGGCTGCAGTCGATTTAAGAAATACCGAAGCTCGTCTCGACCCGTTCGGGATTCGCAAAAAAAACAATAGCTTTCGTAGAATTCTCGAAGCGGAACTTGAAGCGAATGCTTCGAACACGGGAGAACGCAAGGAACCGTGCCTGAATGCTCTCGATGCAGCCACCCTTGAAGGAATTTGCCCCATGCCGGCCATGGGAGGCTCCGCAGCTGAACGAGTTTTCCGAGGATGCTTGTTGCTCGCATCGATTTAAGACTGACGCGGCAATCCTAACTCAAAGGACGCGCGCCGTCGCCGTTGCGTTCGCCCGAAAAAGAAAATTTCGCACTGGTTGATACAAGAGTAGCGCGCTAATTAGACCTCCGTGTAGGAGTGCTGGGATCAGTTGCCACAACGAATTGCGTGGCCAAAGAAATATTGTGGAGAAAAAGGCGAGAGCGATCGCCACTTGCGCCGCCAGGTTCTTCCAAGTTGACGCGGCCAACCATCCGCCCGCGCCAACCAAATGAATCACAAACAAGTCCTGAACGATTAAGACTACTCGGCTGAAAAGAAATGCCCATGCGACGCCAACGACACCGTTCCATCGCCATCCTGCAAGAACCCCGACCACGAGAAGGGCGCCAGCCAAGATGCTGAAAATCAAGCCGGTACCGACGCGGTTCAGTGAGCCGAGTTGAGCTGTTGAAATATTACTAACTCCGGTGAGGCAGCAGCCTATGATAATCGGGACAAGAATTGGTGCGACGGCGACGCCGAGGTTTTCGCCGAGCCACAATCGGAGCAAAACGGGATGCCAAAGCCAGATCCAGATGGAAATCAATGCGTACCAAGGGAATGTGAAATCGAAAATTTCATTATAAACGGCCGCTATTGATTCACGGCTCTCTCTGCCGATCGCTCGGTTCGTATTATGAAAGACCGGACCCATGACAGACGCACTCAAACCAAGAATTCTTCCGCCTACGTTCGAACAAATCGAATAGTTGGTGAAATCAAGGGCCGGCGCCAGTTTTCCAAGGACAAGGCGATCAGCGGAGCCGAGAAAAGAACCGACCAGGAGCGAAGCGAAAGTTTTCCCAGTGTAGACGGCCATTTCACGTGCGCGATGCCAGGCAGCGTGCCCGAAACCAAAGTTTAGTTGGTATGATTTTTTTGCATGCCCGACGAAAATTCCCAATTGCAATGCGCTGATCGCAGTTGCCCAAAGAATTAGAACCAGAGGATTTCGCGTGGCCCGGGCCAAGATAATGGATGGAACAATCTGCAAGGCGCTCGTCGCAATTCGAAGCAAAGAAAGAAATCTAAAATCCAGATGGGCCTGCGACAGGATCAACCAAAATTGACCATAGTAGGAAAGGAACAAACCAACTCCGCCGGCAATGAACGACCATTGTAACAGTCGAACGAGTGACGGATCTACGTTGAACCACTTCGGACCGAAGATCACGCCAACAAAACCAAAAATGAGGCCCATCATGGCCAAGAGCGGAATCGCGATGGCATTTCCGGTGCCCCAGTATTCGCGAACGCCTTGAAGATCATTACGACCGAGCGCGACGCCAATATAGCGACCTACCGCAACTCCCAGTCCAAGGTCCATAAAGCCAAACGCGCCAGTAAAGGTGAGCACGTAAAACCAAAGGGCATAGAGCTCCGCGCCAAGATACCGATAAAAAAGCGGCACGGAAACGATGTTAAGAGCAGTTACAACGACAAGCGGGGCGATGCTCCAGAGCGTCTGCTTTTTTAGACTCATTTTTCTTCGTTCATCGTAAACGCGCTGCGTACGGTTCGCTCTGATATTACAATTTGACCAGATACCAGTCACGCGGACCGACTGAAGCGCGCAAGTTCAGGGAAATTACTCGCACGATCTCCGCGTTCATGCGTTTTGCCCAATCCTCAGGCGAACATCCAAACCAGTTTTCAAATCCATCCGTTTTCACCAATACATATTCGACACCGCATGTCTTTAGATCCGCGGCGGTATCTTCCGGTCGTACGTGTTCAATTCGTCGCGCCCCGAAGGGCCGCCACAGGGAAGTTTCAGGATCGTCGTATGTAAACAACCCGAGAACTCTCCAATTCTGTGGCAGCGCCTCGCGTACAGGCGCAAAACCGTCCCAGCGATTATGATAGACTGAATAAACTTCTTCCACGCGCGCTATAGCCGGATGCTGCCCGGCTTTAGCGTGAATTTTCTCCAAAAGAATTCCAATTGGAAACAACGGACGTGGCGGAGAAACAATCAGCAAAGTTGCCGCGATCGCGAAAACAACGAACGCGAGCGTTCTCCACCAACGTCGTGTTACAAGGCGCTCCTGCGCTGGGTTGGCCAGGAAAAACGGAATCATCAGGATATAATAGGGTGCGATTACACGACTGATGGTGATTGCATTTGAGTTGGCAAGGATTGCAAGCAGTGAAACGAATGGCGCGACTCGGATACTGGTTTGCCAGATTGAAGGAGCGCATCTTGTTTGCCCTGGTGAATTCTGAAACATTGCCGCTGTAACGCTGATGATTAGTAGGACGGAGACGCCGAATCCTAGTCCGGCGTTCTCTTCAATTTGCATTTCAGGGAGGTCGAACGCGGTGACGGCCGACCCCGATTCCATTTTCTTGTCCAATTGCTCGCGCCAACCGCGCGGCATCCCGTGCTCCACCTTTTCATGCCAAACTTTTGTGAATGGGAATAGTGGCGGCGCAAGATTGTTCATCGTAACAAGCGTCGTTTCTACACCGGCAAGAAGTACCGGCCTTCCGCGTCCTCCGAGGCCTTCTGCAGCCGTCCCCGACCAATCGCCGCAATACCGGGTGTTAAGAACGGCGGTGGGAAGAAATGACGAGCCGATCGCGACGACGCAAAGCGCGGCGGTTCGCATCGGCCAGCGTTTAATCAAAGTCAGCGAAGGCAAGATGGCGATTGCCCACGGCAGCAGTAATGGCAGATTGCTTGCTTTGGCACTGCTCAATAACGCCGCCGCAAGCAAAGAAGCGAAAAAATCACGCTGCGATTTTGAGATTTTAGCGCGCAACGAAAAGTCCACTGCGGCTAATGCAAACGGCGCACCGAACAAATCGTTGCCGATGCTTCCAGCTTGCAACAAAAAGCAGTAACCAGTTGGAACAATCCACATCCAATGCCATGCGACGCGGGGGCGCACGCCGAGACGCGTGAAGACGCTGAAGATCAAACCGGGCAGCAGTAGAAAGGAGACAATATTGATTAGGAATAACAGCCGATCTGTTTTCAGCAGCGCAATGAATGGCGCGGAGACCCATTCGATGCCGCAGCCGCGCATGTTGATACGGGGAAAAACACTGTGAATCCAATGCCACTGGCCTGCTGCGAGCCAGTGCAGCACGCGTGGAACGCGATAGGCGAGTGCGTCGTAATTCGTCGGCGGATACAACGCGCCCCCTAAAAAGGCCATCGCTGCGAGAATCAAAAACACGAGCGGAAACGAACGGTGGAAACGTCGGCGGAATTTTTGCCAGCGGATTCGTGGAAGAAAACTGTCGGAATTTTTGTTCTGCCAGATAAGCAGTGCGGTAAACCACAATAGCAGGGCAATGGCGTAGCCAGCGGCGTTGAGCTGGTGCAGGACGGAAAGCACCCAACCGGCGCAGTTAAGATAGGCGCAGAACCAAACCCAGAGAAGAACGGCTTTCACACTATACGTAAGCGGCGGCTACGTAAGATTGTATTTCACGATGCATTTGAGGGCGCTCAGTCCGTCGCGCCAGCTAACCTTCTTACCCTGAGCGTAGGTGCGTCCGCTGTAGGAAATGGCTACTTCGTAGATGGGCACTCCGAGACGCGCCACTTTTGCCGTGATCTCCGGTTCGAATCCGAACGCATTCTCTCGCAGCTCGATTTTTTGGAAAACTTCGCGCCGGAAAGCTTTAAAGCCGCATTCCATATCGGTGAGGTTCAGGTTCGTGGCCATATTGCTAAGCAGGGTGAGGAAGCGATTGCCCACCGCGTGCCAGAAGTAGAGCACGCGGTGCATTTCCGATCCGATAAATCGCGACCCGAACACAACTGCGGCCCTTCCATCCAGAATCGGCTGCAGCATTTTCTGATACTCCGCCGGGTCGTACTCCAGATCGGCGTCTTGAATGAGGACGATCGGCGCTGTCGCCATCGATATGCCGGTGCGAACGGCCGCGCCTTTTCCGCGATTCGTTTCGTGTCGATGCAAAACCATCCGCGGGTTTTCGGCGCGTAATCCATTGAGCGATTCCCAAGTCCCATCGCTCGAGCCGTCATCAACCACGACAAGCTCGGCTACCGCCGGTTGCACCAGGACTGCGCCGATGATTTGGCGGATCGTCGCCGCTTCGTTGTAGACCGGCATCACGACGGAAAGACAACGATTGTCGATGTTAAGTTTGGAGGGGTTCAATGGGGCAGGCGATTCCGTCATGCTTAATGCTCCACACTCTTAGCTGGCACGATTCCTTTCGGCATCGGATTGGAGTCGCTTGAGCACATTCCGTACTTCCAGAAATGTCGGAATGTAATTTGCAATCAAGAACGCAATCACCGTTCCGGCGATTACGCCCGCCACCCCGTAGATTCGCACGAACCAGATCGACAATAACAGATTCAAAACCGCGGTGACGCTTCCGTAAATAGTCATCCCGCGCAAATGTCCGGTGGCGTTAAGCAAACAGCTCGCCATGTAAAGATTGGAAAGCATCAGGTTCCAAAGCGCCATCCAAACGATCACTGAGAACGATGGCACCGCGCTGGGGCCGGCCCAAAGCCGAATGATGTCGCGTCCGAAAATCACCAGCACGGCCAGGATTGCAAGCGTAACAAAAAAACTGAACATGAAACTTGAGCGGAAGGTGCGTCGGATCCAGGCAAAATCTTTTCGCGCGAACGCGTTGGTGTACGCGGGCCAGAGCGACGGATAAGCCAGCGTTTGCAGCATCGTCGCGATTGCGAACAGGCGAAACGTCACGCTGTAAGGCGTTACCT
>WNFR01003441.1_pt1 | contig 30586 bp, 29 predicted proteins | sample 5400221 | NCBI WGS metagenome assembly WNFR01 (sample SAMN13153357, study PRJNA577476) | soil metagenome | isolation source: 40 cm soil under Madrone tree | place: USA:California | collected 2016-06-14
CAAATAGGTCCGGCAATAGACCTTGTGCCTTATGATGATTACACCTTCGTTTCGATTCCGCCGATTACTTCGACGCAAAGACCCCTTAGTCCATTGGACTTAGACTTCAGAGAGCGGTTCTGAATCCGGCGAAATCAATTCAGTTTCATAAGAGCGAGATGTAAAAGTCGCTATTGCAATGCCACCGAGGATCGCTGTGAATGCAAAGAGTTCGATAACGTACCGCGGTTCGGGATTTTCGATTGTGGCGAAGAATGCAACCCGTGGAATCGTCATCAAAAACGCCAGTAACACCCACCGTCGCCCGCCGGAACGGTAGAGAAAATACGCACCTGAAAGTCCCAAAATCGTATATGCCCAGGTGAGAAAAGTGAATAGGGGCAGCCAGAGATGCTGGTAAGTGGTGTGATCCAGGTCCGACAAGGGAAACAGTTCACCATCGAACGGATAGTACTGCGAGTGCGTGTCGAACCAGAGCGCCATGGCACGCTTGGCGGGTAACGAAATGTAGTATCGAAACCGCGAATGGGCAATGCGTTCGCCCGCCAATCGGGCGAATTCGGCGTCAATATCCTGAGTCATTGCAACGAGCGGTGGGGGTCCGTCCGCTTCGTCCTCTGTTTCACTATCTTCCTCGTCCGCTTCCTCGCCCGAACTTTCATCGGATTGATCGGCCGAGTTATCGTTCGATTCGTCTTTGGAATCCGCCGAATTATCTGCCTCTTTGCTGTTAGTGCTCGTATCGTCCGCCGATTGATTCGCTGCCATTCCCAGTGGGCGACGCTTGTGGAATCGGGTGATTGTAACGGTCGAGTAGAGCAGCAACACGCGCCTTTTCCTCGGCTGAATCGAAAGCGCGATCCGGAATATCATCAAGCTTTATAGGTTTCTCGTTCAAAGACCAAAGCATTGGATCGATAAAACGGGCATCGTCGATCCATGTGCTGAGCCATTTGGAATAACCTAGCGGAACAAATTCACCCGGCATCTCGGCATGTGCCGGAGCAAGTGGTTGAAAAACATGAAAAAGGCGTTCATTCCTTGCTGCCCAGGGCAATAACACAGCGGCAAACGCAATGGACATCAGGGCACCGCCAAGAAACGCCTGCGCCACGCGTGGAAGAAAACCGGAAGCTTTCTCCCCGGCGCCTCCGAATAAATAGACAAAAACCAGTGTTAATCCAATACCTCCGAGAAAGAGTCCGGCATCAGGCCGAAACGTTACACACAAGCCGCCAATTAGTCCGGTCGATATCCACCAAAATGCAGCCATCGAACGCCGCGGACTTTTCAGCGCGTATGTTGCGGTGAGCGTCATGCAGCACGCGAGGAAGACCGTTACGGTTTCCGTCAGCATGGTTCCAACATAAATCACCATGAACGGACACAGAGCTGCAAGGACAAACGCGGCCGCAGCGCTTATTCGTTTTCGCTGTTCGTTTGGATCCCAGTTCCAGGCAATGAGAGCGATCAAAATACAACTGAAGGTATCGATGACACCCTGCACCATACGAACAGCGTTATTGTTTCCGGGGCCGAATACGGCGTAAACACCGGCGAGGAAAAGCGGATAGCCAGGTAGACGGATCAGAGTGGGCTCGAATGGAGGCTGGTCGTCGACGGAATAGACATGATGCTCCAAAATATTTCGCGCAAGCTGGGCATAAAGAACACCATCTCCGGGACTGTCGTTCGCCAGATAGCGTGCGACCGCGATTCGACTTGCAAGAGTTAACAAGATTGCGGCAACGATGCAGCCAATGACGATTTTTCTACTTTTAAGGTTCAAAGGCATCAGACAGTTCATCCGAAGGTTCAGGCTTTTGCTTTAACGCAATGTTTAAGGGAGAGAGGAGACCCGCAGTGCGCGATCGAAACAGTAGTTTAGCATTAAATCCCGGCAATAATGGACTCGTGCACGCAAGGCTTAACCGCCGCGCCTGTGTCACAGTGGCGTAACCCGATCAATGCCAAAGTTTCTGTTAGAGCCCTCGAATCGCCAAAATTCACGCCGGAAGGGGGGCGTTTTTCCGCAAAGCACTGAGAAGTGCATGAGTCATTACCGCTGAGATTATTATGGCGCCACCCAATATGGCCCAATTTGACGGTCTTTCGGCGACAAAAAGAAAAACCCAGATCGGGTTCAAAACCGGTTCGATATACCCTACGATTCCGGCCTCGAGCGAACGCACCCCACGCGCGATACCTAACGTAAACAGGGCATAGGCCACCCCGATCTGGACAATTCCGAGGTAAAGAACAATACCAATATCCCGTGGTCCAATGGTCGCCAGGCCTGAACTTCTCGATCCCGCATCGAACGCCAGCACCGCCACGGAGATCAGCACAACCAGGAGATTGCCATAAATTACTGAGGAGGCACGATTTATGCGCTGTGAATGTGGGTGACGTAAAAAAAGAAAATAGAAGGCCAGGCAAAGCCCGGACGCCAGTGCCGCCAGGTTGCCTTCGATATCGTCAGCACGGAGTTTACCAACAAAGAAAAGTGTCATCCCTGCAATGCAGACCGCAACAACAGCAGCGTCGAGGGCGCGAAACTTCTCTTTGAAGAGCAACGGTTCGAATATAAGAACGTAAATTGGTGCGGTGTATTGAAGAAAAATAGCATTGGCGGACGTCGTCTTTTTTGTCGCAACAACGAAAAGTATCAGGAGCGCCGCATAAAGGAACGACGTGAGGGCCGTCATCCGGTTAAATCCGAACCCTTCCCTCCGCGTTAACAGGGCAACCGTCACCGCGGCCAAAAGTGATCTGCCAAGTGATATTTCAAAAGTCGACAGTCCGGACTTTTTTATGAATAGTCCGCCTGTGCTCCAAAGGAGGGCAGCAAAAACAATAAATAGTATTGGCGGTAGGGTCTGAATTCCCGGGTGAGCAAACGTGCCGCTTTTTCGGTTCATTCGCTTTGTCGATCGGAGCCGAAAATAGCTCGAAAAATTACGAGTCCTTAAACCAACGAAAAAGTAGACGGATTTGGCCTCGGCAGCCGTTATTTACCCGCCCCGCCGCTTTTATTCGTCCAGGCTGACCTTCTGTTTTTTCAGGTATTTGCCGAAAACTCCATTCCACGGAGGAATCACAATCGAAACAGCACCCGTTGCCCGGGCCTGACAGGCGAGACGTATGACAGGCTTTGGATCGTTAGTTTCGATATAGCCAAAGCGCTTGATGCTGTTTGATTCAAGGCGTTGGACGTCGCTAAGCTTTTCTGCCCCGCCCAGCACACCCACCCAGCAGGTGCCACATGCAGCAGAACGACACTGAACAGGAATCGGCCCATCGATACAGCGCGGGTCCTTCGCACGCCATTTCTGTTTGTCATCAACAGCGGCGCCGGAAGCAATTTCCTGATCGTTAAAGGCTTTATATTGTGCGGTCGCGTCATTTTCATTAAATACAACGGTCCACGTCTTGTTTATGGTCTTGAGAAACCCAAGAAGTCCCTGACTGTCATCTTTGGCCCGGTCGCTAAGGATCTTTTCGGGGCTGCGGCCAACCAGCTTCGAATCGATGTGTATTTTGCCCGCCGCGGCCTTGAATTTCTCCAGTCCCACCTGAACGAGAGTCATAAACGCAACGGCGGTTATGCCGGTGGTCAAGGACTTATCGACCTTTGCAATCTGTGCCACCTTGGCTGCAACCTCGAGCACGAGCGCCGAGAGACTGTCCGCGGCGGCGCCTCCTTCCGCACAGTTTGCAACTGCGGCCTTGACCTGAGGCCAGTAACGGTGGCCGTAAAGAAACTTGTGAGACGAATCGATTTGGTCCTTTAGATAGTAATTTCCTTCGAGTAACAGCTCGGCGGCGAGCTTCTCCGGATCCTCAGATTTTTCAAGCGCTCGGAATAGATCGAGGGGGTAGAAAGCGAACCAGATCCGGGTTGCATTCTTATCAACATCGTGGATTGAGGGAATAAGGTCGGCGACGGTCGTCGACCACCCCTCGGAATCATATCGATTCAGGAGACTCAAAACGGGGCTCACAGCACTAACACTCATGCGCTACCTCTTGTGCAAAATAAATAACCAACTCAAAATCGCTTACTTTACCAGTAAGAGGGTGCTTGCTCAAAACGGACAACTACTTTGTGAAGAGCGTTGAAGATACCAGACAGATGAGATTGTGCCGAAATGGGAGCGGCAGAGCGATTGAAACGGCGTTTTGGGAGTGCGAAACTCGAGGATTGCTAAGAATTGATGATGTTGCTCGCCGACGGGGATAGCTGGGCCGTGGAGCACTAGCTCATTCAGCCAAGCCAGTGCTGCGTCTTCTACGATTGATTCTGAAAAAACCTAACATCGTTAGGATTGCTCTTAAATAAACAACTTCTTTATTTTCAGCTAGTTGCGTGGCACATGGCCCGCCATGTGGTCGTTCTTCTTAAATAAGAATTACGCCCAAATCGGAATATAACGGGCGAACTTGCGGGACCCGCCGGCCTTTTCATCCGCCTTGATCAGTCCTGTTTCTTCAGTAGCTGAAATAATCTGTGAAACGATCGCGGACTTGCCTTCGGACAGTCGAAAGCGTTCCCTGAGGCTCTGATTTGTCATCCGTTCAGCCATGACCCACTTAAGTGCACAATGTTGGTAGCAGGCTCGAATTCGGTCCCGCCGGTCCATGTCTTCGAATGGTTTCGGTCCATAAATAATTGCCTGGGTACGGCGATGACCTCCTCGAAATTCCGGGGCGGGCAACTGGTAGAACTCAGCAGCCTGAACAACCTTATCAATTCCACTACTCTTTTCCTCGCAAACACCGAAGCGTCTCATCAAATCGGCGAGTCGCTCGTTACGCGATTGATAACCGTCAATAAAACGGTCTACAGGTACGATGGGTTCACCCGGGTTCGATATTTCAACACGGTTGGAATATAACTCCACCATCATCGAAGTGCCAGACTCGCTAAAATCCTGGTGAATCAGGGCATTCGCCACAAGCTCTCTAATCACGATTTCCGGAAGAAGCTTCACTTCTTTGCGGAGGGCATTCTCGATCACTTCGTTCTGAGGGAGTTGGCTCATAACGAATCGAATTAGCCCCTGGAATCCGACCGCATAGCCCTTAGTCCCTGGCTGGTCCAGTTCCGTTTCAATTTTGGACGTGCCAGAGTAGACGACGACCCGAGGGACTTTTCGTGACAAATCTGGAAACTCTTCGAGCCTCTTGGCCAATAGCAATGCGCCCAATCTTCGAATGCTCAGCCCATCCCCGTCTTGGTCTACCAATCGTTCAGTTACTAATCGATCAATGACCCCAAGTCGTTCGCTTGGATAGGGTAACTTTAGAAGTTCAAAGTATCTCTGGGTATCGAGAAGTTCAACGACCTGTTCCGAACGTAATCCCTTTCTTGAATGTTCCTCCAACCAATCAGGCTCACCTTCGGCGAAGATGCGTCGCAGTTGATCTTCACTCATGGGCACTAATTCTTCACCCGCGCGCATCAAATAAGCCCCTTCCCGATGATAAGCGGTTCCGCGAAGACGTGACGGGATGTGAAATACCAGGACGCGACCATCAGGATGAATCACTTCAGCAATATCAACCCGAAATCCAAGAGAATGAAACAGTTTAGCCGCTGCCTGCGTTACATCGGCGAAAGCTGCAGTACCGACAACAGGTCTCGGTGGTTTGTCTGCGACACCAAGAATCAGTTGGCCGCCACCCTCGTTCGCGATTGCGACGCAGTATCCATGAAGCTTCTTAGTATCGAACTGCACCTTAGCTTCTTTAAACTCGAGATGTTGATTCTCCGAGGGGGATTTTCGCCAAAGATCAATTTGTTCTGGAGTCGTCCGCATGGTTTTCCTAACTCTCGTTACGAATTTCGCTCAGGGCGACAGCCAACTTTTTGTGTGCGGAGAAGAGCTCATCAAGTTTACTGACACATCGGCTGTTCTGCGATCCAAGTCTCTTTAGTTCGTCTATAAGTAATTCAGTAGTGGAAGTAGTCTATGAAGATGTCGATTTTCTAAATTCACCAAGTGTTGACAGGCAGACACACTCGACAAACGATTTGACGGTGGCCATTAAACCATAACTGTTGTCATGATAGTTTTCGGCCACTGCCTCACAGTGATCCCAGGCGAAGTTGGCGTTGTCGACCGGCGGGACGCAATAAACCCAGCGCTTGTATTGAAATATGCTGTAATTGGAGAGCGAGGTACTCAAACGATCGTTAAAATTCATACGGCAAGGTTACAAGCAGAGACAGCAACGGATTATCGTGTACACGGCAGGGGAAGTCCAGCAACCCGCTGCTAGCTTTAACACAATCGACATCATTCGCCACGCGCACTCGGTCGAACCTATATTGCAGCATGGTCTTCCCTTCCCTAATTCAGGAGTTCCTTCATTAATTCCGGCGCCATGGCCGGGGACACGGCTTGTTCCCCACGCCGCGGATGTGTTAATTTTTGGTTATAAAACCAAGGGTTGTCAACGCGTCCCTTCTTCTGACCCCATATCAAGCCGCTTTTATACCGGTTGAATTTTTGGTGGAGGATTGAACGGTTATGGAGATGAAGCGTTCTGTTGCGATCTCGGGCGGGCGGACAATGGACGGGGCATACAGCTTTTCCCTGAGTATCGGGATTGGCTTAATCCTATTTATCGGTGGTCTTGTCGTTGCGATTGTATTCGGCGACGACAACAGCGTGGGGCTTTTGTTCGGCATACCAATGATTGTTGCCGGGGTGATTTTGCCTCTTTTTTTGATGCGCGATCATTTCACCAGCCATGATGTGGTAGTTCCCTGTCCTGCATGTGGGGAGTTAATCAAGGCGTCAGATCATAAGCTTCAGCTGGACTGTTCTTCATGCGGTAAAACCGTCACAAACAAAAACGGCGAGATTCACTTGACCGAGTAGTTTGGACGGATTCATAAACGCTTAGCAAATTCGTTCGATTGGTTGGCGCATTCCGTAAGGTGCGTCCGGTATGGTTTTGTGTGCATTCCGACAATTCTTCTTTGATGCTCTGCCACCCCGATGTGCGGAATGGCGAGGCCCGATATCCTCAACCTAAGCTGCCTGGACCGCCATTGGCGCACGTTTTTGTGCCAGCAAAACGCGAAATGACGGCTGGAGCCAGCGCACCCAGTCAGAGTCCGATTTACTGTTGAAGGCCTTCCAGGATATCCCTCGGGAGTCTTACAACGCGGACGCAGCTGCCGAGATTCGCACCACAACTACCTCAAGTGTTCGGCGAGACCACCGGCAGGAGTTGTGTACATTACTGGACGAGTTGCGTAATCACTGAATGTAAAGATAAACATGATCGCCAGCCATAATACGCCTGTCGAAACGATCAGCCATGTTAAGCGCGAACTGTAACGAACGTGCATGAAGTACAGAATTACGAGGGTTGCCTTGATTACAGCGATGGTAAGAGCGGTAACCGCATTTGCACCACCAAAGAACCGTTCGTCGAGGTCAACAAACGCCATCATGACCGTGAGCCCAGTGCCAAACAGCAGTGCGCCAAAGATCAGAAAGTAGATTTTCTTTGAGACTATATGTTCCGACATCAGTCCAGCCTTAATGATGTTCCAGGTGACGGCCCAGGAGATAAAGCAATGGGAAAAGGAAGATCCACACGATATCGACAAAGTGCCAATAAAGACCCGAGACTTCGACAGGTCCGTGATATTCCGGCGAAAATGTGCCCTTCCATGCCTTGTAAACCAGCCACGTCATAATTCCCAGGCCGACGATCATGTGCAAGGCGTGCAGACCGGTCATCGCAAAGTAGATCCAGAAGAACATTTCGACCTGATGTGCGAGCACACCAACCGGCAATGGTTCTTTAGCGACATCCCAGTCGAACCAGCCCGGGATCGGGATATGGTGCTCCCTGAATTTGTCCGCATATTCCAGGCCCTTGATGACCAGGAACGTGACGCCAAACGCCATGGTCACTAAAAGAAACACAATCTGTTTTCGCCGCACCCCCGTCTGCGCGTAATAGACGGCCAATGCCATGGTCAAACTACTGCAAATCAGGACGACCGTATTGATTCCGCCCATGACGGGATCGAGACTGTTACTGGCAACAGCAAATGCCCCCGGGAACTTATTGCGGTACAACACATAGGCCAGGAACAAGCCGCCAAAGAACATGACCTCCTGCGCGAGGAAGACCCACATCCCAAGCGAGCCCGCCTCGCGTTGCTGCTCCATGTTGTCAAAATGGTGCTGTAACGCGCTGTTAGGATGAACTCCAGCTTCATTTCCAACGTGACTTATAGCCAAGACGTTTACTCCAGAAAGAACAGTAAATGGTGAATAGTAAATGGTAAATCGTGAATGGCAATCAACTCGCCGCGGCCTTTGAACACCGATGATTAGCTACCCACGAGACTCACCGAATCCATATCCAAATGACCATTTACCCAATCACTTCCACCAAAAATTCTACCAAAAATTCATGCTTAATTTACTGAACAAGCACCATTTACCATTCACCATTTACTATTTACTACTTACCATTTACTACTTACCATTTACCGTTTTACACCCACCACTTGCACCTGCTCGTGCGGTGCAAACTCATAAGCTTCCCATGTGACAACTGGTGTCGTTAGGAAATTCTCGGTTGGCGGCGGGGACGACGTCCGCCATTCGAGTCCTGGCAAGTTCCAGGGATTCGCAGGCGCCCGGCGTCCGTATCGCATGGACCAGACGAAATAAATCGCCGGTATCAAAAGCCCCGTTCCGAGAATCGATGCACCGGCCGTCGACATAACATTCAAGACCTGAAATTCCTCCGCATATGCGTGATAACGCCGCGGCATTCCCATGTAGCCGAGCAGAAACTGCGGAAAGAACGTAAGATTGAAACCGACAAAAACGACCAGAGCTGCAAATCGCCCCCAACCTTCGGGATACATTCGGCCCGAGATCTTTGGCCACCAGTAATGCAGGCCGCCGAGGTAACCCATCAACGTGCCGCCAACCATGATGTAGTGGAAGTGCGCAACGACGAAGTAAGTGTCTGTGACATGAATGTCGACACCCATCGAAGCGAGAAACAGCCCCGTCATGCCTCCGACAGTAAAGAGCCCGATGAATCCGAGGCCGTAAAGCATAGGCGTGTCAAACGAGATTGAGCCCTGGAAAAGCGTTGCCGTCCAGTTGAAGACCTTGATTGCCGAGGGAATGGCAACAGCAAAACTAAGAAACGAGAAAATCATTCCCGCATACATGGATTGACCACTGACAAACATGTGGTGTCCCCATACCAGAAAACCGAACACGGCAATTGCAAGACTCGAAAACGCCACGAAGGTATAACCGAAAATGTTCTTGCGGGAGAAATTTGCAATCAACTCGCTGATAACACCCATCGACGGCAAAATCATGATGTAAACAGCAGGGTGCGAATAAAACCAAAACAGGTGCTGAAATAGAATCGGGTCGCCGCCAAGCGCGGGGTCAAAGATTCCAATGTGCGATAGCCGTTCCAGCGCAACCAGTAGAATCGTGATCGCAATGACTGGCGTGCCGAGCACAAAAATCAAGCTGGTTGCGTAAGTCGACCACATGAACAGCGGCATTCGAAACCAGGTCATGCCTGGTGCCCGCATAGTATGGATCGTAACGATGAAGTTCAGCCCGGTCAGGATCGAAGAAAAACCATTGATAAAAATACCGAGTCCAGCCGCGACCACATAGGTGTTGGAAAAAGTCGTACTGTATGGTGCGTAGAAGGTCCACCCTGTGTCGATACCGCCGTTTAGAAGGGCCCAGAGCGTGAAAATCCCACCAAGAGAGTATATATACCAACTAAGTAAATTGAGTTTTGGGAACGCCAGGTCCTTAGCCCCAATCATTATCGGAACAAGGAAGTTTCCGAGCACAGCAGGAATGGAAGGTATCAGGAAAAAGAAGATCATGATAATTCCATGCTGCGTGAATAGCTTGTTATATGTGTGCGACTGAACCAGGTCGCCCTGCGGAGTCAACAGTTCCAGGCGGATAAACATCGCATAGATCCCGCCAAGAAAAAAGAACATCGAAACCGAGGCAAGATACAGAAGTGCGATGCGCTTATGATCTTTCGTCAACAGCCACGACTTGATGCCGTGTGTCGCGTTCAAATAATTAACGCGCGGCGATTCTTCAGGTAAAAGTATTGATGTATCCATGACTTCGTTATATCAGTGCCTGGTTGTTAAATTGCTCCCATTTGCACACTCAGGGACGGCGGTTGTTCTAATTGTTTCCACTGCCGGCGCCAGGCTTACTTGCCGGCTGGTTGGAATTCGAAGGATTCGCCCCCTGCGAATTAGCCGGCCTTGCCCCGGCGCCGGATGTCCCGGTACTTTGCGGCTGTGTCGTCGCCCCTGCCGCGGGCGCCGGCTGTTGCGGACTCAGCGATTTAATATAAGTAATTAGCTGCAATAACTGTTCTTCGTTCAATTGCCCGGCGAACGTCGGCATTATAGGCCCGTATCCCGCCACGATTTTGGCCTGGGGGTTAAGAATGGATTCGCGAAGATAAGACTCGTCAGCGACAACCGTCGCGCCAGTGTCCAGTTGCACTGGTTTGCCCAGAATCCCGGTAAGCGCAGGGCCACGGCCACCCTGTCCCTTGTCCCCGTGACACGAAGCACAACCAAGCACATTTGCGTATAGATTTTGCCCGGCTCCTCCGGGTGAAGTCCGACCCGCATTCCCGGAAAGCCAATTGTTGAAGTCTGCCGGCTCCATCACGACGATCGATCCCGTCATGCCGGAGTGATTCGTACCGCAGTATTCAGCACAAAACAGGTGGTATGTCCCAGCTTTGGTAGCGTCAAACCACAACATTGTGTAGCGTCCAGGGACAACGTCCTGTTTGACACGAAACGCAGGTACAAAGAAGCTGTGAATGACGTCCTCTGTCGTCATGATCAGTTTGACCTTTGTCCCGAGAGGCACATGCAGCTCGTTGATTTCACGCTGACCGGTCGGATGTTCAAACTTCCACATCCACTGCTTACCGACAACAGAGATCTCCATCGCTTCTCTCGGCATCCTGTACTGTCCGAAAAAGATCGATGCACCCCAAACAAACATGCTCATGGCGATCACAAATGGAATGACCGTCCAAAGTGTTTCGAGCGGGAGTGATCCCTCAATTGGTCGCGGTATTTCATTTGGCGAGCGACGCCGGTACCGCACCGCGAAATACGTGATAACAAGGACGATAAGAGTCGTGAAAAAAAACGTAACCCCAATCAGATAAAAATATAGCGCATCCACGCGACCAGACATGGTGGAGGCGCTTTCAGGCAAGAATGGAATCCAAGACTGCATAATTCTAAGCAGTTCCTCCTGCTCTTAAACGCGCAGTTACCAAACCGCGCTTTCGCAATAATAAAATAAGTACAATCATCGAGAACACAGTCACAATTCCCGCAAGCCTGACCACGTTCATAATTACTAGACCGTATTTTCCTGTCGAGGGATCGTAGTGATAGCAATACAACAACAGCTGATCCACAGGGGAGCCGATCTTGTTTGCCGAAGCATCAACCAACGCCAGTCGAAAATCCTTTGGCGCATACTCAATGCCATAAAAATATCTGGAGAGTTTGCCTTCAGGCGTCAAAACCATGATGCCGCTTGCATGAGCGTACTGGTTCGTCGCAGCGTCGAATCTGTATCTGTAGCCCACAGCATCGGCAAGCTTCTTAATAGAGCTTTCCTCTCCCGTCAGAAAGTGCCAGCCTTGTGCGCCCGTAGGCCGTTGATAATCCGACACGTAAAGCTGTTTTTTTGAGGCGGCAAGATCGGACTTTTCACGAGGATCGAAACTGACGGTGAGCACTTCATATTCGCGACCTGCGTCGAAGGAAATCCCCTTCATTGCGCCGGTCAACCCGTTTAAGACCTGAGTGCACAGCATCGGGCAGTTGTAATAAGCGAGGACGAGCACGACCGGCTTGCCGTGGAAATATTCCGCCAGTTTGACGTTCTTTCCGGTTTCATCGCTAAAGGTTAGATCCAGGGGAAGCTGTTGGTTCAGGTGCTGGTCGATGCCAATGTCTTTCAAGGCCGACGGCAATCCGTTGGCGGATTGTCCCAGTTCCGGTCTGGGACTGTACAGGGGGCCACTAGTCTGGTTTGAACCGAACTGCGCCTCCACGGGAAGGCAGAAAACGGAAAGAAGGCAGAAAGTAAATGGCAAGAGGCGATAGAATGTAAAAGTCATTCCAGGGCGGTGCAATACTTTACGTGCGGCTTTTCCATACGCACGAACGACGGTACCCGGCACCGTATATACTTTGGTCCTCGGCGTCGTCCGGCTTTCTGCCTTCGCTCTCTTGATATCTTCTGACATATTACCTACTGCTTTCCGTACCTAATTATCTTTCTTTTCAACTACTCTCCCCGAATTGGAATCTGAAGGCATGTTCTGCCCATATGCTCCGAAGGTAGGTTCCGGCGGTGCCGACGTGGCTTGTACATCCTGGGCAAGGGTTTGCTTCATTGCTTCTTCAATTGGAATAGTTGTAAATCCCGTCTTTGGATCGACACGCCCGCCCTCGAGCTGCTTTTGCCAATACCCCACCAAAATCCGGCGTTCAGCGTCAGGGCCAGGAAATTGATCCGGACTGATCGTTAAATCGATAAACTCTCCGTTATCAAGCGTCACTCCCCAGCCTCTCGCCTCCTGCAGCCGCGGCTCCGGAGGAGGCTGGCCGATTTCCTTTGCTGCCAGCTTTGAAACAGGGTGAGCGTTTTCGTAAGCAACTGTCCGCTCTTCGTAGAAATTCAGAAGAAGCCGCATCAGGATCATTGAAACGGCGATCAACAGGAACAAGCCCACGATGAACGAAGTAATCGCTTTTACATCCACGTCAGACTCTTCATGCGACACATCTTCGTTTTGGATGTACGACACATCGGGAGTTCTGTGAATATCGTCTTTCTTTCGGCCGCTATTGCTCATGTTTCCTCTAAAATTTGCCTCACCATTTCTAATTAATGGTGATCTGCGTGCGCCGCTGCGATGAAATCATTCATATAAGGATCGTTCAACGGCAACAAAGGCCGTTGTTTCAGCTGATAGGCAAAAAACATAAACCAAATGCCACCAATCCCCAGCGCCGCTGCAATATTTGTGATCAACGATAGAATGTTGGAATGAAATCCCGCGTGATTGAAAGCAGGAATTACCACCCAGTACAGGTCAACGAATCGCATAAGAAAGACCAGGACTGCCACACCAAGAAGCCGTTTTGCGTTGCGTTTTAAATCCCTGGACAACAAAAGGACAAACGGTAATACGAATTGTAGAAGCACCAGGGCAAGCGCAACGTATTGCCACCCTCCGTTTAGCCTTTCGAAATACCACTTGCCCTCTTCGGGCAGATTCCCTGACCAAATAATCAAGAACTGTGAAAAGTTGAAGTAGGCCCAAACCATGACAAAGGCCAGCAACAATTTTCCAAGGTCATGAAATATCGGCTTGCCAACCAATCCGGCGAAGGGTGGTCGATCGTGTAAGACGACCATTATGGCAATCACAAGACTGAAAGCACTCAAGGTCCATCCAATTACAAAAATCAGGCCGAAGATCGTCGAATACCAGGTCGGATCAAGGGACATCATCCAGTCAACGGAAGCAAACGTCACAGTTAGAACGAACAACGCGGCTCCCGGTCCACTCAACTGTGTCGACAACCTTGAAAGCCTGCGCTCGGCCGTTCGGTCCTGCTCGATGGAAAAACGATTCAAGAGCCATGTGAAGGTTAACCAGATGAAAAAGAAGATTGCAGTCCGAGCAACGAAAAACTCGACGTTCAAATAGGCATGCCGCTCTTTGATAATTCGCACTGCCTCTTCTGTCAGGTCCGGACGGTCCAGTTGCAGCCAGGGAAAGATGTATTTCAAACCAAAGATCAGCGGAATAAACAAAAGAAGCGTCAGCCACAAAGTTCGCGTTCCGGCCTCGAGCACGCGCCTGATAGCGAGCCCCCACGAACCCCGAATCAGATATTGCAACATCAGCAGCGCTAGACATCCCACTGCGACACCGTTCCAAAAAATGAAGCCGAGAAGGTATGAATGGAAGAATTGAGCCGCGCCTCCCATAAACGAACCGATACCAAAGATGACGAGGAAAATAACCCCGACAAACAGCGAAAGCCGTTGAATTCGATCTATTTCGGTCGAAGCTGTGTAAGTTGCGTCCACGGCTATCTTCGCCCTCCGGCTTGATTCTGTGCGCGATTCCCAGCGGGCTGAGGAGTTGCGTTATTGGCGTTTGAGTTGCCAGCTGCGTTGGCATTGGCATTGGCATTGGATCTGCTGAGAATAGCTTGGCATGGCCCCCCATCCGTTCGATATAACATCGAAATAGTGTCCAACCGGTGCCGTTAACAATCGAGCATCGTTAAATGTCGGGGGCTTGCGATTAAATCCCCGGCGAATAATCATCCCGTCGCCGTGTCCTGTCAGTCCATGACAGACCGAGCAATAAATCTCATATCGCTGTTTTCCACGATCCATTACGTCCTGAGTGATCGGAAATGGAAATACAGTTGAATCGACCGGCTGATTTGCCGCGCTTGTTGCGGGTACGACATTTCCACCCTGCGCCAGGTTCCCAGTCCCAGGGACTTTCCCGGTGAATAGCAGCGTATCCTCCTGGAGAAAGCCGCGCGCGACAGTGCCCTCCGGAGGTCGACGCATCGAGGAGTCGTCACTAAAGAAACTATCCGCGCGATAAGCCTTGTCTTTTGGCTGATCCTGCATATCCATTCGGCAGGAAGAACCGAAAACCGACAACAAAATAATCAGAAGGCAAAACGCCACAGGCGGCAGACGAAAAAAGCCCAAACGCCCTTGTCCGGAGGTTTTTACATGCTGCCTGTCAGAGCCGAATTCCCTGCCCAAAAGACCAGCTATGTCTTTTTCAGACGTGTTCATAAAACTCATTGTCCATTGCCATTACGGCCAGGTTTCATATCCACGGAAACGTCGCTCGGAAAGCTATTCTTCGACATCTGATACCTCGCGGGCTCCCAGGCTCTCAAGGAAAATTCGTGTCTCAGTGTGATCGAATTTCGGATCTTTTGCCTCGATCACCAAAAAGAATCTGTCACGCGACGCAAGTTCGAATCGCGGCACGTTGAAGACCGGATGATAGGGCTGAGGCAAACCATTCAAAGCCAGCATGCCAAATATGCCCGCGAGGGCCGCGCAAAGAATCGTCATTTCGAAGGTGATCGGTATGAATGACGGCCAACTGTCGGGAGGCCTGCCGCCGACGTTAATCGGATAGTCCCAGACCTCCAGGTAGTACTGCATGAAAAAACCACTGAAACATCCAATGAGACCGCCAATCAAAACGACCAGGGGCATTTTGGTCTTATGGTCCCCGATCGCATGAAACAGATCCTCGATCGGAAACGGCGAATATCCGTCGATGCGCCGGTACCCGGATTCATAGGTATCACGCGCCGCGGCAACCAATTCTGTCGGCCCGTCAAATTCGGCCATCAAACCATATAGCTTTGGATTCAGATCCATAATTTCAACCCTCAAACCCGGGACAGGTGACAAGTGACAGGTGACAGGAAAGTGCATTCCTGATTTCAACCTTTGCTGGAATCATTAGCATCGCCTCAATTCGTCGCCGCGACGGATGAAACCTGGCACTTGCATCGTCGCTCTACTTCCTGTCACCCGTCACCTGTTACCTGTCACGGTCCTAAACCGGTTCTTCTTCTACCTCGGCCGCGGGCAGAATAGTTCGCATCTCGAAGATCGAAATCATCGGAAGGAACCTTATAAACAGGAACAACAGCATAAAGAAAAGCCCAATCGTTCCAAACAGCATCGAGAAATCCCAGATTGTCGGCTGGTAGTTGCCCCAGGACGAAGGAAGGAAATCCTTATGAAGGCTCTGCACGATGATGACGAATCGTTCGAGCCACATACCAATGCTGACGATAACGGAAGAAATAAAGACCATCGGGATGCTGTTCCTAAACCGTTTGAACCACAGGATTTGCGGCGACAGTCCGTTACAGAAGATCAGCAGCCAATAGAAGAGCGCATAGTTGCCGGTCATCCTGTCCCAAATTACGAACCGCTCGTACTTGTTTGCGCTGTACCAGCCGAAGAACGCCTCCATCAGATAGCCATAAAAGACGATCAACCCTGTAGCAAGCATAATCTTCGCCATGAAAGTGATGTGTTTCATGGTGATGAAGTCTTCGAGGCCGTACAGTTTCCTGAGCGGAATCGTCAGGAAAAGCACCATCGCAAACCCGGCGTAAATCGCACCTGCGACAAAGTACGGAGGAAAGATCGTGGCGTGCCAGCCCGGAACGATCCCAACCGCAAAGTCGAAACTGACGATCGTGTGAACCGATAGCACAAGAGGCGTTGCAAGACCCGCAAGCAACAGATAAGTATTTTCGTAGCGGTGCCAGTGCCGGGCGCTCCCACGCCAGCCCATCGCAACGAGCCCATACAATATCTTCCACGTCTTGCTCCGCGCGCGATCGCGAAGAGTCGCAATGTCAGGGATCAGACCAATAAACCAGAAGAGAGCCGAAACAGTGGCGTAAGTCGACACCGCGAACACGTCCCACATGAGCGGGCTTCTGAACTGGGGCCAGATGCCCATTGTATTGGGGTATGGGAACAGCCAGTAAGCCAGCCATGGCCGGCCAGTGTGCAGCAGCGGGAAAAGGCCGGCGCACGCAACCGCAAACAGTGTCATGGCCTCGGCAAACCGGTTGATCGAAGTTCGCCACTCCTGACGAAGCAGAAGAAGGATCGCGGAGATCAGCGTTCCCGCGTGCCCGATACCAATCCACCAAACGAAGTTAATGATGTCGAACGCCCAACCAACAGGGATATTGTTGCCCCAGATTCCGATACCGGTTGTAACCAGATAGGTGATCGTCAACATCAGGATTTGAACGACCATGAAAGACAATCCAAACCCGATGTACCACCAAAGCGGTGTCTTCCTGGTAAGAACAATTGTGCTGATCTTGTCGGTGACGGATGCAAAGGTATGGCCCGGCCCGATTACCGGTACGGTTTGATGCAACTGGGCCCCTGGATTCGGACTCTCCGGCGAGCTACTCATGCCTTCTCCGTAATTTCTTTATTAGGATTAGTTACCACTGACAGGTACGTCGTTCGCGGCCTGGTGTTCAGATCCGCAAGAAGCGAATAGTTGCGCCCCTGAGCCTTCAATTTGGAGACCTGACTGTCCGGATCGTTAATGTTTCCAAAAACAATGGCTTCCGCGGGACAGACCGCGGCACAAGCGGTGACGATTTCCCCATCGCGGACCGTGCGGTTTTCCCTCTCGGAGTCGATTTTGGCGTTCTGAATGCGCTGGACGCAATAAGTGCATTTTTCCATTACACCGCGACTGCGTACTGTAACTTCGGGATTGCGCATCAATTTATATGTTGGAGTATTCCAGTCCTGGTACAGCAGGAAATTGAAGCGCCGAACTTTGTATGGACAGTTATTCGAACAGTATCGGGTACCGACACAGCGGTTATAAACCATGTCGTTCAGGCCTTCCGAACTGTGAACCGTGGCATGCACAGGGCACACAGGCTCGCATGGCGCGTTTTCACAATGCATACACGGCACCGGCATGAAATAAGGCCCTTCCGGACTATTTTCGTCGGTACCACGATGATAGCTGTCTACGCGCAGCCAGTGCATTTCACGCCCGCGCTGAACCTGTTCTTTGCCCACAACAGGGATGTTGTTCTCTGACACACAGGCGACGACACAGGCGTTGCAGCCGACGCAACTGTTCGTGTCGATCGCCATACCCCAGGCGTAGCCAAACCCCTGTTTCTTGTAATCGAAGGTCTCCCTGCCTTCCTTATAAAACGATTCGTCATCAGTCGGATTTGGCAATAGCTCTGCCGCAAAATCCGGTTCTTTGTTGTATTCGTCGACCGTCTGAACGCGAACAATGTCGCGATTTTCCATATTGTGGTGAAGCTGTGTTGAAGCAATATCGTATTTACCGCCGGCACGCTGAACGTTCAGGCCAATACCCGCCCAGGGCGTGTCAGCAGGCCGGATCGCGTAGGCATTAAAGCCGGTCTGATTACCAATTCGACCGACGCGCGTGCGGCCATATCCCAGCTGCAGCGTCACCACCCCGTCTGGTTGACCGGGTTGTATCCAAACGGGGACGTTAGTTAACGTCCTGTTCTGAAATGTCAGGTTTGCCGTATCGACGTGTTCAAGGCCGCCCTTATATCCTTCGGTCTGATTCAACCCCAAATCTGCCGCAGTTCGGGGGCTCATCGTTGCAACATTGTCCCAGGTTATATGGGACAGCGGCTTGGGCAGTTCCTGGAGCCAGCCGTTATTTGCGAACCGTCCGTCGTAAATGGTTGGATCGGTGCGAAATACTATTTCAAGAGAACCACCCGGTTGAGCTGGAGCGGTGCCATCCTGGGCCGGCCATGTGGGGCTTAGCGCAAACGTCTTAGCCGGCAGAGCCGTGTTTGGGATAATCCCGTCATGAACTGCCTTGCGCCAAACCTTGTCAAAGTCGCCCGTTATCTGCGTGCGCCAATAATCCTGGAGCAGGTCGTATGGTTTGCGATCCGACTGCTGTGAAAACGCCGCAAGTACTTCGTGTGCTGATCGACAATCTGAATAAAGCGGCTCAATCAACGGTTGAATAATCGTCACCGTTCCATCGAAAGCTCGCGCGTCGCCCCACGATTCAAGGTAATGACTCTCGGGAATATTCCAGTGGCAAAATTCGGAAGTTTCATCCTTATGCGAACTAAGGTGAATAGCCAGCTTTGCCTTCTGAAGCGCGTCCTTGAAATTGAAATCGACCGGAGCGGTGTAAACGGGGTTGCCCCCCAATATCACGAGGGTTTCGGCGGCTCCTGAATTCAGGTCCTGAACCAGATCTCGCAAGCTTGCGATCTGGTCCTGAGGGTTAGCCTCGACAGGGTCAGTGTGGAAAACAGTCGTTCCAACATTCCCAAGCGCGTCATTCATCGCATGCGCAAGCGCATGAACGATGGGCGGCTGTTCGTCGCCGACAATCACCATACTCTTTCCACGCGCCGACTGGAGGTCGTGAACCAGCGAGGCAACCCAGGCACTGTGCTGACCTGCTGAACCCTGGCTGCCACCAAATTTAGCTCCAACTCCGGCAGCAACTGCGCGAACCAGGCCTTCGATCTCGCTCGGTTTCAACCCCAACCGGTGATCGGCTTTAGCGCCCGTTCGTGTTCTGTTCGATTCGATCACATAGAGCCGATTCAGCTCGGCATGAGCGCCAACAACCTTTCGTCGACGCGAATAGGCACGTGTGTATCTCAAGTGCCCGGGCCCGGAGAACAGGAAGTCGCCTTCAATGGAAAAGATCCGGTCGGCCTTTTCAAAGTCATAAGTCGTATTGACGGTCTGGCCAAACGCCATTTTCGCACCCAGGTGCGCGTTGGAACGGGAAGCCGGTTCGTATTGGTGCCATTTCGCTTTCGGAAACTCGGTAAGGATCGATTTAATCTGGGCTGCCAGTGTCGGAGAAGTAACAGTTTCCGTCAAAAACCGGAGGCCGGAACCTCCACGCGGACGCTCGGTATTGAGCAGCCCCAGAATGTCCCCGAGGAATTTTGTCCACGGGCTGATCTGTTCGTTTAGCGTGACAGTTGTGGCCCGATCAGGATCGTAAAGGCAAAGCAACGACCCTTGCGCAAAGAGATCTGTCGCACCAAGACTGTCCGGGTGATCAGGATTCCCTTCAATCTTGGTCGGTCGGCCATCACTGCTGCGCGCCAGAATTCCTGAAGCGTAGCCCCCAAGCGTCATGGCACTGGCGTAAAACAAAGGCTTGCCGGGGATTTCACCCTCTGGTGTGTTGACATAGGGAACAATCTTCTCGGGCGGCTGATAGACGCAGCCACTCAAGCCCGCGAGGGCAAGCGACGCACCCATAATCTTCAGAAAAGTTCGCCGCTCGACGGGCGAGTTCCACTCTTCCGCGTGCTGCGGGTACTCCCGCGCTACGAACTCGTGAAATTCAGGTGAATCTGACAATTCCTCGAGACTGCGCCAAAACTGCTTGCCACTATTTTGTGCAAGCACGCGATCGCGCATTAAAGCAAAGTTGATATGACGATTCTCGCTGGGCATTCAAATATCCTTAGACTTACCGGTGACATGTCGAACAACTCGTCAGTACGTTTGGCTTTTGAATCTTGTACTGCGCGACGAATTTCTTGCCGTTGGCAATCTCCTGGTCCGTCTTGTTTTCCATCGGCGCGGACATATCGAAGACCAAATCCTTATTCCTTACAAACCGCTCCGGATTTCTATGGCATGTCAAACACCACTCCATTTGAAGAGATGAAAATTGGTAAGTTAATGCCATTTTGTCGACCTGCCCATGGCATGTCGAACAACCTACACCTTTATTCACGTGAATACTGTGGTTGAAGTAAACGTAATCGGGGAGGTCATGGACCTTTGTCCATTCAATCGGCTTACCGGTCTCCCAGCTTTTTCTTACCGGGGCAAGGTAAGGGCTGTCGGCCCAGATCTGCGTGTGGCAATTCATACAAGTCTTGGTCGGCGGAACACCGGCGGAAGCGGCCCTTTCGACGGTCGTGTGACAGTAGCGGCAATCTATTCCGTCATCGCCGACGTGGTGCTTATGACTGAACTGAACGGGTTGTTCGCGATCGACGAACGCACCAGTGTTCCACGACGAACGATTAACCTCGGCAAGTGCCCACACTGCGGCGCCCAAAATGAATAGTGCCCCGAAGATTGTCACTCTCGCGAGAGTATTTGTGCTGCGACGGAAAATTTGCGGCATCGCTTCGGCCTTTCGCCTGCCCCTTTCAACACACCTGACGGGAGACCCGGGAAATATCACCCACAGTTAAAAACAAAAAAGACCCTATGAGCCCGACGAATTTATCGAGTCGCAGGTGCCTTCGTCTCCCATCCATTTTCAATACAAAGATTGAAAGTGATACTACTTTTCTGACCAATGTGCAAGTTTTCACGTACAAATATTTTTCAATTTACCGGGCGATTGAATCATTAATTTGTTGCAAATATGCGTTTAGGATTAGTTGAAAATTGATCCTGAATCCACGGGTGAACGGCTTGCCAGCCATCACCGTACGACCACAGCTGAAGCTTCGTGCCTGCCTGTCCTGCCCGTATTTATTGCAGAAGCAATTCACAGAAAGTCCACCGCAATTCCCGTTTCCGCGGACACACCGGTGGCTTCGACTATTCCCCCAAAACCAGCTTATTACCTTACCGGCTGATTCGGCAAATCCGCCTAAATTCAATCAGGCATCTGCGACAGCAGACTGGATGAACGCAAGCCCAATACAAGGTAATTGGCTCCTCGGCTGGAGGAATAGGAGCCTTGTCCATTTTGGTCGGTCTGCTGCCGCCGGATTTTCCAACTCCGATAGTACTGGCACAACATCTTGACCCGCTGCGCCCCAGTAATCTCAGCACAGTTCTCGGGCGCCGCAGTACGCTTCCAGTAATTGTCGTTGAAGACGGTGCGCTTTTGGAGGCCGGAAAAATCTATGTTGTTCCAGCAAACCGCCACGTGACTGTAGGAGCTGGTCATGTTCGACTGGACGCAGATCATCAAAATCGGCCTCGTCCATCGGTTGACCTTTTATTATTAACAGCTGCGAAAGCGTATGGAGACCGACGCCCAGGGCAAGACCGTTGTTCACGATTCCATACACACAATCGTCCCCATCCACGACGATAATGGAAAGGTCGACGGGATCGTGGTTTATTCGCAGACCGCGCAGAACGAAGAGAACGAGGAGAAGTAAAACTTATCCCGTGGAAAATCCGTGGGAAAGGCCGTTTTGAGTTAAACAGCCTTGCCAGTTTTCCCGGCCTCGTAAAACGCGCGGCGATGAATTTTGTAACATTCGCACGCGAGCTCTTCCAAGCGCTCGGCATTCAGAATGTGAATTAGTCCCCTGCTGTAACTGATTACGTCCTCGTTTTGGAGGGCCCCGGCGGCATTCGTGATACCGGCCCTTCTGGCGCCCAACCGCTGCGCGATAATTTCCTGAGTCAACGGCAGGTCATGGCTCTTTACTCGGTCGCGGATCATCAATAGCCAGCAACACAACCTCTGAGAGACGGTGTGCCGGCAGTTGCAGACGGCGCGCTGAGAGATTTGCGTGATCAGCGAACGGTACGAAACAAGCAGAACGCGCTGCAGAGCGTCATTCTTCGAGGCCAGTTCCTTTAAAACAGCCGTCTTCATGCGCACCGCATTACCAGCAATCTGCACGCGCGTCCAATGGGAAGAAATACCGCCACCTAATATCGCGGACATCCCCACCACCCCCTCGCTGCCAACCATATTAACTTCAACAGTTGCGCCATCTTCCATGATAGCTAGCGAGCTTACGACACAGTCCACTGGGAAATATATCGAACGAATTGGTTGTCCAAAATCATAGAGGGGGTCATTGACCGGCAGGTAAACTGTACGTAAATGGTCTGAGAGTTGAGTGTAAAGCTCAATAGGGAGTGCGCTTAAAACACTATTCTCTGCCAGGGGCGCAGTGAACGCCGATCTCGAAGCTAAGATGGACATTGTTCCTCCTTCACAAAGTCCCATTAGGATAGGAAAGAGCTAAAGAAAACATGCAACAAGCCAGTTAACCGATGACGAATTCAAAGACACGAGGGAAAGGTTTGAGATTAGCACAGAGTGCAGGTCATATTATAGTTAAAATTGTCGGCATTAACGGTCTGATAATTTTCTCATTATTTTTTCAACAAATTGCGAACTAATTGATCTGTTTTCAAACATATGACCAGCCCGAGCTTTGTAATTTTTACCTTTGGCGTGAGCCGAATATTTGAGACAACTAACCGAAATACGCGGAAATACGGGAACAGGGTATTTCAATTGCATGTTTGACCTTTGTATTCGGCGCGTGAATGCAAATCATTCATTTCTTCCGAGTTATTTGCGCGCGATGTGTTCGACAAGCGTTCAGGAAAAGGAGTTTTTGGAAGAGAACACGGAGGATGAAAATGGCTGAAAAGGCTGCGACCAGGAAAAAACAATCTAAGCGAGAGTTGGTCGATACCGGAAAAGATAAGCGCTACGCTCGCCGCAACGATAAGGGCCAGTTTGGCGAAGTGGCCTATGTCGGCAAGTCACTATCACAGGACGTTCGGAAACACGCAAAAACTGTTGTTCCAGCGGGTCAGGGAGATCGTGGCGATCGAGCCAAACGATAACGAGCTGTATGCCAACCGACCTTAAACACTCTGTAAGGTATCGAGGGCAAGCAGAGCAGCGCCAATAGCAATCGCATCCGAACCCAAAGATGCTGTAATTATTTTCGTTGCCTCGAAACAGGGTTGAAAAGCTCGACGGTGGGCTTCTTTAATGATTGGATCCAAAATAAACTCCCCAGCTTCCATAACCCCCCCGCCCAACACGATGCATTCCGGATTGAGAAGATTGATCACCGAGGCAATTGCGGCACCGATATATTTGCCAGTTCTCTCCATCATCATGGCGGCAAAATCGTCGCCGTTCTTCGCTTCCCTGGCGATATCATCTGCGGTGAAGTCGCGGTTCAGGGCAAGTCTTGAAAGCGAAGAGGTGTTATCGCGGTACAAGCGTTCGTGGGTTCTGCGAACGATATTTGGCCCCGACGCGACCGTTTCAAGACAACCGGTGTTTCCACACTCGCATTCGATGCCATCTTCGGCATCTATTGTGATGTGCCCAAATTCACCCGCATATCCAGAGGCGCCCGTCCAAAGTCTTCCTTCAAGAATTATGGCTCCGCCAACCCCAGCTCCGATCGTGACATAAAACATGTTTCGGCAACCGAATCCGGCTCCTGCCCGAAATTCACCGTAAGCCCCGGCATTAGCGTCGTTCTCCAGTTCGAAGCGTAAACCGGTCGCCCTCATAAGGTCAGCATGCAAATCGGTGCGAACGGCAGAAGGGAGATCCGTAGACACAACGACGCGATCCGTTTGACGGTTAACAAGCCCCGGGATCCCAACACCAACGGAGATAATGTCCGGTGAAATATCCTTGAAATCCGCAATGATTTGCGCAATCTGCTCGGTAAGCGCGTCGGGGCGAAGATCCGCGCGACGCCGCTCTAAAACCTTACCGTCGGCCGCGACGAGGACTGCCCGCAGGACGGGAGTTGCGACATCTATGCCTACTACAAAAGGATGTGTTACGGTCACTTCCGACATGTATCAACCTGAGGATGGACCACAGCCCTGGAACCAGTCGAGAATAGAAGCAACGTCATTCTATTAAACGATTTACAGGACTGTCAAACATTGGTTCCTGCGTGTAGAATAGCGTTGCCATACAAGACGTTTCGATTTCCCTATTTTAACGGGCGTGCACAAGAACCGGGAATTCAATATGTCACAAATACAAATCAAGTCGATACTCCTTCCGACCGACTTTAGTGAAAATGCTAATTACGCGATCGAATATGCTACTTCATTGGCGCGGCAGTTCAGTGCATCGATAATTTGTCTTCATGTAATCGAGCCGGTTTTGCCGTCTGTCGGATACACTGGTCTGACAGAACCTCTACCCATGCCTGACCTGAGCGAACAGTTGGAGAATTCCGCCGCGGAGGAACTGCCAAAGTTCGTCGGATGCAAAGCGTTTTCGACTCTTGTTGTTGATGAGGTAATCGCGCACGGAGACGCGTCGACGGAAATCGTAAGAGTTGCGAAGGATCGTGGCGTCGATCTTATCGTAATCGCGTCGCATGGAAGAACAGGTCTTGGCAGAATCCTGTTTGGATCAACTGCCGAATCTGTCGTGCGACACGCTTCATGCCCAGTTTTAGTGGTAAAGCCGGAACAAGCAAACGAAAGTCGACAAGGGCAGATATAGTTTCGACCTCGAAACTAATGATTGCCCTTCGTTCTTCATTTTATGAGCGGTCAACCATTTTACGACCTCATAGGACAATACGGTCTATATGCGGTGTTCTTCCTCGCAATGATCGAGGGGGACATAACGCTGTTGCTGGCGGGGGTCCTTGCTCATAGTGGTTTCTTTGGTGACTACAGCTATTTGAAAGCACTTGCGGCTGGTACCGCGGGTGGAGTTGTATCGGACCATATAGCCTATTTCTCCGGCCGTGGATTCAGGCAGAGTATTCGTAGTCGGAAATTTTACCGTGACGCTCAACCACGTCTTGAGCGGCTGACACACAAGGTCGGCCCCCTGGCAATTTTTCTTTCCAAGTACATCTATGGTCTGCGCACGGCGTCCTGCGTTTTCTACGGTGTGGGACGAATGCCTTTCCTAAGATTTTTGTCGTTGACGGTTTTAAGTTGCGCACTTTGGGTTGGAATTCTTGTAAGTGCGGGGTACTTTTTCAGTGGCGCAATCACAAACCTCATCGGCGATTTTCATCAAATCGGGTTTTTCCTGCTTGTTATTGTCGTCATAGGAATCACAGCCTTCTATCTGGTAGAGCGCCTGTACATTTCCAGGAGAGTCGAGGAGGACAGCCCGGAGTTGATTCACGAGTTCGAGCAGGCAGCACATGAAAGAATATCCGGATTCAGCCAGGACTTTCAGGAAAGACTCCATAAGAAAAGACAAAACCAGCTCCCACGCAACAAGAGGGCAGGTCGCAGAGCCAAACGGCCCACCGGACACGGCTAAAGGAACCGGGGGAAAGGGGAAGGGGGAATGGGGCAAGGAAAGAGACTCTCAATTTGCCGTGCTCCAGCGCGTATCCGTTATCGAGTGCTTATTATCTGAATCATTTCTGTATTTTTCTGAGGCTTATCTTTACCGCGTTTATCAGGCTTAGGTGGACTTACTTACATCGAAGACGGTTGAGTTGGTTCGCGAAGCCTTTACCTGTGGTTTGCGAATTGAAGGCTGCTCGAATAAGCTCATTCCGAACTTTTATCCGTAACTCGAAAAGGCATCTTGTAATTCTGTGATAATCGAATCTTCAGCACCAACCCGCGTCGACCTTTCCGGTGGAACTATTGACATTTGGCCACTTTATCTTTTTCACCCCGGAGCATCGACAGTAAACTTCGCCGTGAATTTGCGCGCCAGCTGTCGAATCGAGACGAACGACGACGACCGCATCGTACTTGAGTCACGTGACCGTAAAGAAGCCTTTGAAACCACCCTGTCGGCAATCGAGGACCTGATTCAGGAAGAACGGCTGGAGTTAATCTCTAAGCTGGTTCATTTCTTCAAACCCACAACTGGCTTTCATATGACCGCGGAGAGTAATGCTCCTGCCGGTGCCGGGCTCGGCGGTTCATCAACGCTTGCAATTGCATGTATCGGAGCCCTGAATCGCCTCGTGGGCAATCGTTACAGCCCGGACAAATTTATCCAGATTGCCGCCAATATCGAAACTACCGTGATCAAAGTGCCCGCCGGAGTTCAGGATTATTATTCTGCCCAGTACGGAGGCCTGTCATGTATCCATTTTGGGATGGATGGGATCGTGCGCGAAGCTCTGACGACTGACGTTGCGACGCTTGAACGGCGCCTGGTCATATGTTACACGGGGGAACCGCGACTTTCGGGCATCAATAATTGGGAAATGACCAAGAGCCATATCGACGGCAATCCGGAGATTTTCACTTCGTTTGACCGGATAAGAGATTCAAGCATCAAGATGCGAAGCGCCCTGCTGACCGGAAACTGGGTCGAGGTTGGCGAGGTTATGCGCGAGGCCTATCCGAACCGTAAGAAGCTTGCACCGAATATCACCACACCGCACATGGACAGGCTGGTGGAAAAAGCGCTTAAGAATGGTGCAGTGGCGGCCAAGGTTTGTGGCGCAGGCGGAGGCGGATGTATCGCTTTTTACTGCGAGGACGCCCGGCGACGAGATGTGGAGCGTTCTCTGTTAGACGAAGATGGAGTTCAGGTACTTGACTGGGCGCTGGACCCTGTCGGTCTGACTGTGACCGAGAGCTAAAGATTAGACGGCGTGCAAGGGTTCTCGTTCGATTCGGGGGGTCGAAATAAGAAGCTGTCCGATGATCGCGACATCTTTGCTCTGGTTTATTATTCCGTCATCTCCTAAACTCTTGCCCAGAGCCATTCTCCGTCCCAAATTTGTTCCTTTGCCTCTTCCCATTTCCCCTGGTGTTTCTCACACGCCTTACTTTCCGGCCTTAGACTTAGCGGCGGCGACCACAGCTTGCAAGCGAGCAATCTTCTGCTCCTTAGTCTCTCCGGGTACGGGCCCGGAAGGTGCAACAGACTTCTGTTCCGCCATCGGCGGCGGGGCCGGAGTAGCAACCGGGGCTTCCGCGGCTTCTATCTCAACTGTCGGCGAGGCGGTAACCGGCTGACTCGATTCGGCTTTTGCGGCGGCAACCTGAGTATTGGCCGGCGCAGTTTCGCCTGCTTCTTTGCGGCGTTTGGCTTCCGCCACTACGGCCTGTAAACGCGCTATTTTCTGCTCCTTTGTCTCTCCCGGGACGGGTCCGGACGGCGCAGCAACAGCCTTTCTTTCCTCTGCGGACGGTTGGGCGGCGGCAATGACAGGCGCGGTTTCAGCAATTGGAGAGGTAACGGTAGGCCGTTCAGCCTTTGCCTTCGTAACCGCGGCTGGCGATTTGGCTGGTGCGGTCTCGCCAGCCTCCTTGCGACGTTTGGCTTCCTCGACGACGGCCTTAAGGCGCGCGACTTTTTGTTCGGGAGTTTCACCTGGAACAGGACCAGAGGGGACTGCCTTCGATTGCGGTGCCGGAGAAGCGGCCTGGGTAGCGGGGGCAACAGTTGCAGATGGCGTCTGTTCGACTGCGGACAGGGGACGTTCCCCGGCAGAGGAAACTGGAGAACCCGCTTCGCCGCCTTCCCCCGCGGCCTCCTTTCGCCGCTTGGCTTCGGCAACTACGGCTTTTAGCCGTGCCAACTTCTGCTCAGGTGTTTCCCCGGGCGGCGGTCCCGCGGCTCCGGGAATCGGCGCGGCCGACGCCTTCTTTGCTGCGGATTCAGCGAGTTTTCGCGCCCGTTTTTGCTCGACAGTTTCTTCCGTCGCCGGAACAGCAGCGGGTGGTGCGACTTTCGCAGCCGGGGCAGCATGTCCGTGCCCAAGCGGAGGATTCACTTGCACCAGCGATCCGGACTCGTTCTTTGCAAAGGCGGGAAGAGTTCCGCCTGCTGCCTGCAGGAGAGCGGTCAACTCGCGTTCGACGAAACGATTCATCTTGCCAGGATCACGCAAATGGCCCAGCGGCGGCCCCATATATAACGTGCCGCAAATGTTGCACTTGAACAGCACGTCATCGCCACGTAAGTGTACGCGAGCGTCTTCGCCACCAGTATTTAGCTGCTTTAGGTGCCCATTACACAGCTTTCCCTTTTCACTTCGCTCGTTGCACACGGTTTGCGCATTCGTGATTTTCTTTGGGACTGCTGAAATCTTTGGCATGGAAGAACCGGACGCGTTGGATTCGCTGGTGTTAGCTGACATTGACCTCGCCTGTTTCCTAAGAAAAAGTATATTGAGCGCTTTGATCACTAACTGGGTGAGATTCATCTTTAATCTTACAGATTGAGCGCATTGGCGGCAAGGTTAGTTCAGCAAATTCTGTGCGGCAGCCACTGTTGACAGCGGAAGCGATAAAGCAACAAAGCGGTTGAAGTTGATGCCGTCCGACTTTTAGTGCGCCGCGTCGAGCCCTTCAGCTGTTTCAAGAATTCCCGGCAATTTTCCATACTGCTAACATTGCGCTTCCGACCCAATTATCTGTTACGCTCGTTTAATGCTTAAGAGTGTTTTGGGATTATTTTGGCTAAATATGCCGAAATTTTTTAGAAAATTCGTAATTAGATTTTCGCAACAACGATTTGCGGTTTCTGTCGGGGTAGCGATAATTGACGACGCGAATCGAGTGCTTCTGTTAAAACACGTCTTTAGACCGGGATCCGGTTGGGGAATACCTGGAGGATTTATAAATAAGCGCGAAGACCCGGAAAAAGCTGTCAGACGTGAACTCGCCGAGGAGATTGGACTGAAATTGGAAAACGTCCGGATCGTGCATGCAAGAACGTTTCGCAATGCAAATCACGTCGAAATATTGTTCCGAGCGACCCCGGTCGGCACGCCAAATCCAAGGAGTGTTGAAATCTCTGACCTGGGGTGGTTCAGGTTCGAAGACCTGCCCCACGGCCTTAATGAAGACCAAAAAGGATTTATAGAGTGCATATTAAACGGGGATCCGCTCTAATCCGCTTTTCAAATGTTCGCTGCTACAATTAAGATGTGTAGCGTTTAATAACAGATTTGAAGGTTACCTGTTACATTGAATAAACAGGAAAGTACCGGTAAAAATTCAAGGGAGAATCTAAACAATGCCACCTCTGATTCCATCGCCAGAGAATATTATGCAGATGCTAAAGAAAACGAGTGCCTTTCGAGAGGGTCATTTCGTTCATCCTTCGGGCAAGCACACGGCACATTATTTTCAAATGCCGCTGGCGTTCCGTTACTACGACACTGCACGCGTACTTGCAGTGGCGCTAAGTCGAAAGTTTCGCGTTGACAAGGAAATTGCTGCGATGCTTCCAAAGGTCTCGGTCATCAGCCCAAGCTCCGGGGGCATACCTGTAGCATTTGGTGTTCGCGACGCGCTGAGCGCCGAGCAGATCTATTGGGCGGAGAAAGAAGAAGGCAAGCGAATGTTTCGACAGTACATCAATCAGGGAGATATTCGGCCTTGTATTATTGTTGATGACATCATTCGTTCAGGCAATGCAATTATTGAAACGATTGCCCTGGTCAAGGAACTAGGCGTGGAGATAATTGGATTTGGTACGATCGTTAGATTCACGTCAGCTCCGGAGAGTTTTGAGGGTATTCCGGTAAAATCACTGGTTGATTTTGACGCTCCGACGTACGACAGCGCGGCACATTGTGTCGAATGCAAGAAGGACGCGCCGGTGGAACACGTGAGGTTCTAAATCAGGTCACGAACGATTGGGACATGTGCGAAAAACCTGCCGCAGAGGGACGCAGAAAACGCAGATAAAAAGCGATCTTGGGGATTGAGTGATTCCCAAGGACAGGCCACGAAACCTTAGGCTACCGGCTAGTCGTCGATGTCCTTCAAATCGATGTATACGTAATCCGAGGGCATCGGATAGAGCGTGTACGTGCCTATTTCACCTTTCCGCAGTTCGTTGCCAGTTGCGGTGTCGTAGGCGAAGACCCGCTTTCCCATCAACTCCAGGACAACAATCCTTTCCGTTTTATCCCACAGCAACGTCTCTCTGTATTTACGATCAGAGAATGGCATCAAGTCGGGTGACCGGTAAACGGTCTTTCCGTCGACTTTGACAATAAAGTTAATATCGGCCAGATTTTCTTTCCTAAGGAGGACAGCGCGATGATCGCCGTCTGCAGTCGTTATCGTCTGCACATTTCTGCCCCAAAGGATCCCGCTAATTACACCATATACTGGCGGAGTCGCCGCTCCAATTAGCAGGCAAGCCGGGCATCCAAACAGTACGAGGAATCTCAAAAGTTTCTGTTTCATAA
>WNFR01000884.1_pt1 | contig 30578 bp, 26 predicted proteins | sample 5400221 | NCBI WGS metagenome assembly WNFR01 (sample SAMN13153357, study PRJNA577476) | soil metagenome | isolation source: 40 cm soil under Madrone tree | place: USA:California | collected 2016-06-14
CCCCGACCTCGCGGGAAATGCCAGTACGGGGTTAATCGAGCCCTAAGGGGTAATCAAAAGCCGGCAATACCCGTGGCGCCAACGCTCGTCTCATCCAACGGGGTTGCTGAAGTGCTTACGCTCCACGCGTCCCACACTTGGTCTGCGAATCTGGGATTCAACCATTCAACCTAGCTCCGGACGGTCACATTGTGAATCGGCAAGCCGGTTTGATGGTTCGATACCGATCGGCGCCGCAACTCCTTGCTTCGATTGGCGCGGCCTGCAAAATCCCTGGTCAATGTTCAACGCCGGTTCGCACTAGGACTTGCCGAGATTCTCAACAAGCATATTGCAAAACAGCGCACCCTGTTCGATGGCGTCGTCGAGGGCGACGTGGGTATGGGCATGCGAGTCGAACCAATGTTTGGGCATGCCGCCTTTAGTGCTTTTGCGATAGTCCTTTTTCAGCAAGGCCATTGCGTAGGTTTTGATATCGAGGGCGGAGAAGCTGAAGGGGCTTTCGCCGGCGAAGCGAATCAGGTACCAGTAAACGAATAGGAAATCGAATCCGGCTGGGTAGCCGACGAATACTGGCTTTCCGGGAAGGGCTTTGAGCCAGAGGACGTAGCGGCGCATGGCCGCTTCAGGCATTTCCAGTTCTTGCCGGCACGCGGCCCAGGCCTCGGGCTGTTGGGCCCACCATTTTGCCGTCTTGGGATCGGCCGTTGCGCCCGGCAGCGTTTCAAGGTTCGCGCTGAATGTGCCTATCAATTCCTTTCCGCCTGTATACGCCGCCGAGCCAAAACTCAACATCGAGTTCGGGCCGGGGATCGGCCCGTCGGCCTCAACGTCGGTGCTCACATAGATTTCTTTGCTGCTCATGGCTGCGACTTGTGCCGCAAGACATCCCACCGTTCGGTGACTGCCACCCGTAGCTTGCTATCGTCGATCTTTGCGATCCACTCGCGCAATTCGCGACGAGAGAAGTTCGCTGGCCAACTCAGCTCGGGGAAATGTCGCAGCCGCCGGCCGCGCCGGGTCGATAAATACAGCGCGTCGAATAGAGCTTTAGCAGGGGTAGCGATGTCGAAGTTGCCGGTGTTTCGATACGGACCGTAGCCGCCGATGAGTGCGGGGTCGAGTCGGTGGAACTGATATGTCCCAAAAGGGGTTCGTACGGTGGGACGTATACGTTCCGCCACGATCTGAATCACGTGCGGCGCTTGGTCGATCATGCCGTGAAGATTAAGGGCGGAGAGTAGCGATACATAACCGCGAACGTCGGTCTTTTCTCCTTTTGTGGCGCGCAGCAATTGTGGAATGATGGCGTAGGGTGAGAAGTCAGCATGGCCGGGCAATGCCCAAAGTCCACGTCGAACTTTGGCAATCAGCCCTTCCTTTGCCAAAGCCGAAAGTGATTGGGTCGCCCAGACGGGCGAACCTCCAGTGGTTTTGATGACGTCGGCCGTAGTGAATACGGGTTGATGATGCGTCAGCTCGCCGAAGACAGCGGTATCTACGGCGTTCATGTGATTGTTTCCGGTGGTACGGCGAGGATCTGGTCGATGAGATCGCCGACAAACAATTGACGCGCGATCCAGGTGTCCTCGTCCTGCAACTGCTCGCGTTGCGCTGGATCCAGGTAGGCCAGAACCGTGTCTGAATACTCGGCGTGGGATATTTCGAGCGCTCGGCCGCGCGCGTTGCGTAGCGTGGCATCGTCTAGCCAGCGTCTTAGGAAACCAGTGTCGATACCTCTGAGCGTTCCATCTCCAAGAACAAACAGATCGAATACGTCACGGGCCTGCACGTGCGTGCGCGAGGCAAGGGCATTGATCTTCTGACGGATAGCTGCAGGCCGGGTGTAGCTCGGCAATAGAAGCGGCGGGTCATCTGGGCGAAGATACTCGCGGACGGCGGAATCATTCGCCGGGCTGACCGCGTGCTCGTCTCCCCCGCATCTATCCCGGTAAGACACGTCGATTTTGGTCGGCGGTCGGATGCCGCCGCGTGCGACCAGCTCAATTTTGTAGCGCAGTGTCGTATCGGTCGACTTACTCGATCGTCCGCCGATTAGCGAGGCCTGGAGTATGCCGAGGGCTTGCAGACGCCGTTGCACATCTCCGTCAGCCAGCGTCGCCGGAATGGCGCGTTGCATGGCGCCCGCGACGTCCTTGCCCACATCCAGATCAATGTCTTCGCTGAATCGGATACTGCCGAAGTAAAGGCGTAGATTGGTTCCACCTTTCAGAACCCAATCGCGTCCTTGCAGTCGCTCTGCCAGAGCTCTGAGCAGCACGACATGAAAGCCCTCGCGCAGGGCAAGCGGAGAAGTGGTTGTTTTATTAATCGACATAATTATCCTAAAGCCATAATAATATCGATTAATAACGAGGGCAACTATTTTCAAAACAAGCGCTTGAGAAGAGGTGCCAAGCCACGTCGGGATCAGGAGCGCGCTGTCGCGAGTCAGGATGCCGGCCATCATTGGCCTGCGCAAGCGATTGAAATTACTTGAGTTTTATGCGCATCATGATCGGAGGAACAGCCCAAATCGCCCACGGCCCACCATTTACCGCGGGGTGCTTACCGGGCACTAGGTGGTCGAACGTTCGAATCGTAATCCGATATCGCACTAAATCAAGAATTTGCAGTGAATCGGGCGGAACCTCTCGCTGCTGGGAGTGACCAAAGAGTGACCAAGCGCCCGCTGACCTAACCTGACCCGAAGAAACCTCGGGTGGCCGGCAATAGGTAACGATGACCCGTTGCTGACAGTCGCCAACGACCGCAATCGGGCACGCCAACACGGGATTTTCGGGAAGTCGGAGGCGTATTGAACGACGATCCCGGTGGTGTTACCTTAGTAATACCTGACGTTGGGAGGAGTTATGAGTACCCCTGTAGCGACCACGCTCAAGATTGCCGCCGACCTCAAACGACGGGTCGTAGCGGCAGCCAAAGCAGCTGATAAATCGCCCCACGCATTTATGCTGGAGGCGATTGAGCACCAGACTCGACTGGACGAACAGCGCCGAGCATTTGTTGCCGAAGCAATGGCTGCGCGTTCCGAAGCGCTCACGAGCGGCGAGGGTTTCGCAGCGGCGGACGTGCATCGCTACATGGCTGCTCGCGTCCGTGGCGACCGGGCAGCGCGACCGAAAGTGCGAACGTGGCGGAAGTAATCTACTCTCGACACGCATTTGCTGACCTGGAGCGATTGGCCGATTTTCTAGCTAAGGATGCACCAAAGGCTGCCATTACAGCGATTGACGTCATTCGCGACGGGATCGAGATTCTTGGGCGACATCCTCTGGTCGGCCGGCCATGTGAGGAGGGGCTGAGAGAACTCCTGATCTCTTACGGCAAGAGTGGCTATGTGGCGCTCTATAGCTATGAGCAACGGCACGATGTCGTGTTGGTGCTCGCAATTCGTCATCAGCGCGAAGCTGGCTATTCGACGTAGAGCCGCCACGAATAACCATTCGGAGTCGATCTGTTGGCATCGCGGCCTTAAAAGTAAAGTAAACCTAATCCGAACCATTGAGTGGCATTACTGCGGCGAGTTACACCGTCTCGACCAACCGTGTCGCGCAAAAAAACCGAGATCCCAACTATCCCTTCGATCGGCCCGAAACCAATCCAACGTTCTGAATCCATCCATCCCTGAAAACCGCGACGGTCACGACTGTTCCTACCTGTGTCTCAAAGTATGGACCAGAAATATGCGTGCAGCGGCGCTTTCTAGGAGCCGCAAACTTGCAATTCTAAGGTCCGAAATTTCCCGTTCGGTTACATGCGAAACCAACGGAGCTTCCATTCAATCTATGTGTCGTCGTCGGATGTTCCCTTCGCAAATGATTTCGGAAATCATTTTCCCATCGAAACGCAGTTAGTCTCGGTACGGCGCACCCCCGTATGGCTCGCGCAAGGCGCGGCGTGCCGAGTTATTGCTGATTGGCTTACTCGCCATCGGGTTGCGACGCATCATTGACACGAGGCACGGGAATTTGCTACTAGTGTGACGAACATTAAATACTTTCTGAAGAATTTGGATAGTGCAACACGTCTGCACGTCGGAGAGTCAAATGGCGATACTGACGGTCGGGCATTTCGAAGAGGTCGCGTCCGGCAATTATCTTGAAGGGCTCGCTGTCGATTACGAGCGCGGGATCGTCTGGTACAGCGACGTCATTGGTGGGGGCGTGCATAGCCTCAAGCCGGACGGAAGTAGCGTATCTCTGAAAGCAGGCCGGATGTGGACGGGGGGTGTGCTGGTGGCCGGCTCGCTTCAAACTTGGGTGATCGGAGCCAACGGAATGCTATTCCCGGATTAACCGCAGCAAGAAAGAAGGTTGCGCGTTTGGCGATGTAACTGTAGGAATAATTGCATGTCAGATAGCCGTCAGCGTATTCCGAACATCACGCCCGCCGAATGGACCGACAAGTTACTCGATATCTTCGAGTTTATGGAAGGCCCTGCAGCACGGGTGAAGGGGCCAAAATACAATGCGGTTAAGGCGCTGGTACATGCCCCCGAAGTCTCGCTGGCCTCGATGCGTTTCCACAAGGCCCTCACCCAGTCTCAAGGACTTGCACCGCGTCTGAAGGAATTGATCATCCTTCGTGTGTTGTGGTTGAACCGAGCGGAGTACCAATGGTCTCAGCATCTCCTGATCAGTTCTCGGTACGGGTTCGATAGTGCGGATTACACAGCAATTAAGACCGGTACGGTATCCCCCGGGTGGTCTGGGCTGGAAGCTCTGGCGGTTGAGGCCGTCGATCAACTTGAGAGATTGGGAAACATTGATGATGCGCTGTGGGCGGGGCTGACCCAACATCTCAACCATGGCCAGATTCTGGAACTACTGTATCTAGTCGGTAGCTTCAAAATGGTTGCGTGGATCTTCAATGCCATACGCCTGGATCTGGATCCCGGAATGCAGGGATTTTCCGATGAGGATTGGAATCTATTAGATCGCTTGCGCCCGGGGAATGAGAAACGGGATGTGTAATATGCGAGAGCGGGGCCAAATCGGTAGGGCTCCTACGTTTGAGCAACCCCACTGCCGGCCGGCGGGTGTGTCGCTTTAACTCGCGTCTTTAGTCCAGAGAGACTTAGCTCGGCCGAGGAGGGTCGAAGGCGATCGGCAGGTGCTTCGGCCCCCACACACCGGGAAAAAGCCGCCAGACCAGCTCGCCGTCACGGCGCGGGTTCTTCAGTTGCTGCGCGATGAGGTGTAACCCTTCGCCAATCTGCAATTTGGCGAGGAACATGCCGAGGCAGCTGTGCATGCCACGGCTGAAGGCTGTGTGACGGTTGTTGACGTTGGGCCGTTCTGGATCGAACGCCAGACCGTTCTCGAACGGCCCGGAGTAGCGGCAGACGACACCCATTGGGAATATCAGCATTGTCCCCGCCGGTAGGGTTATGCCACGGTATTCCACGTCATGTGTGGCGTTGCGGTAGCTGGTTGCCACGCCCGAATGCCGCAAGACTTCATCGACGACTTTGTCGCAATAGCGCCGGTCGCCTGCGCATCGTAGCCACTGTGCCGGCCGATCGAGCATGAAGTTCATGATGTGAGCGAGTTGGTTCTTCGACGTGTCATAGCCGGCGACGAAGAGGAACAGCAGGAGGTCTCGCAGCTCCGTTGCGTCGACCGTGCCTCCGCTTTCCGCGGCGATGAGCGCGTCCAGCAAATCCGCCTCGCCCGGATGGCCACTGGCCTTGCGTTCTTTCACTAAACCATCGACGAATTCCCACAAGTCGTCAAAGCCCTGACGGATCTTTGGGAATATACGCCGGTCGAGGCTGAAGCTCTGGCCGACGATCTCAAGCCAGTCTTTAACTTCGGGAATGCGAGCAAGTGGGACGCCGATGAGGCTGAACATGACCGCCACCGGGAACCTAGAGGCAAAGTCCTCGAAGTCAAAGCGGCCCTTTGGCGCCCATTCATCGAGCAGTGACAAGATGACCTTCTGAATGCGCTCCCGATAGAAGTTGACGGCTCGTGGCGAGAATGCCGCTTTTGCGGCTGAGCGAATTCGGTCATGGTCGGCCCCATCCCGGGCGATCAAGCACTCGACTTCGAAGCGCGCCCAATTGGTGCCTTCACCGCCCATGATTTCGACTATGTGGGCGGCCGGCGTCTTGAGTTGCTGATCCATCAACAGGATTTCGGTGCAAGCGCTATATTCGGTAACCACGATACCGAAATCGCTTTTCGCAAGCCAGGGGTGCTTCGCGCGGGCAGCAAACATGTGTGGGTTGGGATCGTCGGCAAAGTGCTGCTCGCCGATCGGTAGCTGGTAGAGGTCAAGTTCCGTTACTGAGAGCACAGTCTTTGCCTTTTAGGTACAACAGCCGCCGTTTACGCCGAGAGTCTGACCGGTGATGTAGCCGGCATCGTCGGATGCGAAGAAAGCACAGGCGACGGCTACTTCCTCGGGCTGGCCGATCCTGGGGATCGGGTAGGAAGCAAGGATCTGTTCGTGCGATACAGGAAAAAGATTTCCATCAATTGCCCGCTTGCTCATCGGCGTCAGGATGAATCCCGGCGAGACCGAGTTGACGGTGATCCCCTTGGGCCCTAGCTCCACCGCCAGAGAGCGGGTCATTGCGATGACGCCGCCTTTCGTCGCGGTGTAACTCACCATATTGGGCGCACCGATTTGCGCGCCCACCGCGGAAAGGTTCACGATTCGGCCCCACCCGGCGGCGACCATGTCGGGCAGCACCGCTTGAGCCACAAAATAGACGCCCGTGAGGTTCACCGCTATCAGGCGGTCCCAGGTCTCCTCGGAGATCTCGGGGAAGGGACAAAAACTCTCGATGGCGGCATTGTTGATGAGGATAGTGATCGGTCCAAGCGCCTCGCGAATACTGGCGACGGCGGCATTGACCTCAGCGCGGACCGATACATCGGCTTGCACGGGGAAGGCTCGGCCACCTTCCCGAGTAATCTCCCGGACAACTTCCGCAACATTTTTGCCATCTATCCCGAGGATACCGACCGACCTCCCTTCGCGGGCCAATCGCAGGCATGTCGCCCGGCCTATGCCCGAGCCCCCTCCGGTAACCAATGCGGTCCTGCTGCTTGGTGTCATGGTGTCGTTACCTTCTCGTATGGTCCGTCGTGTCCAGCTCGAACAAAGTTCTCGCGCGCGTGTTCGTCACTATGTTAGCACGTTCGAGAGGCAACAAGTGAAACTGATACAGTGCGGTGCCCAAGGTGCGTCAAGGGCATCCCTCGATCTGCTGCTTGAGAGCGCAACGCTTCATCAGGCCAATGGTCTCCTCACCATCCCAGCTATAGCCGACCGCGCATTGCTGGAGCACTGACGAGTCCGCCATCTCAAACAGATGGTGATCGAAGGTGGAGAGGACGGTCTTTCCCGCGATCCGGATCGTATCGTTCCCGGATTCGAGTATGAGCGGTACATCTTCGCCGTTGGCTTCTAGCCGCGTCATCCACGGCGCCTGCACGATCCGAGCCGGCACCTGCTCTGCGTCGCCCGTAAAAACGAAGCCTTCGTTGAACGAAGGCGAGCCGTCTGCCTTTGGCGCGAACGCAATCGCTCCCATGGCGCGACCCGAAGGGAACAGTGCGGAGTGCTGGCAATGGCCGGTTGCTGCACTCATGTTGCGCACGCCTTGACGGCGAACACGCATACCTGTCCCTTTGATCGGATGCTTCTCGCCAGCGACGTTGACAACGCCAGTGATCCGACATACCTGCTCGTAGCGCAAGCCGCCCATAAGCTCACCCTCGATCGAAGATTTCATCAGCCGGGCGGTCTCTGCTGTCATAGCGCCCATCAGCCAGGGCGGTGCCGCCATCTGCGCTTCCATGCAGAAAGCGAGTTCTACGGGTCTGCCGCCGGTCTGCCCGGCCATTTGTGATGCAGTGGTGGATTCCTCGGCCGTACCTTGAAATTCCACTAACCACCGGCGGAACGGCTCGACGCAACGGAAGCGCAAGGGGCCCGCGCCGAGGATGGAGTACTTGCCTTCCGGCCCAAGGGGCGAATGGCGAGGAAACTCGTCCCAGACTCGCAAGGCCCGACCATCTGCGAGCGCAAGGTTAAGCTGTACCCAGGGTCGGTCCCATCGTGAGCCGACCGCATCAATGGTCACCCGCGGAAAGGCAAGCGAACCGGCCTCGTCCATGATCCACAACGAGGCGGAGTCTCGCATCTCAGGAACTGCAGGCCGTTCCGGCATGAAATATTCAAACTCATGGCCGAGGCCGCCGGTAAGGTCGATTGGCATACCGTTCACTCCGTCAGCGGCGGCCGAATGCCGAAGCCGAACCCGAAGCGATCGACGTACTCATTGAACTGCCGGTTGATTGCGTCGGCATCCATCCCGAACTCCTCAGGCGAGTGCTTGTGCGCGCCATGTTTGGTCTGTGAATTGTCGGCCAGCCAATTGCGAATATTGGTGGCATGTTCGTCGGAAACCTTGAGACCGAAACGTTCATAGATACGTGCGACAGTCCGCATTGGATCAGCCATCACGTCGTGGTAAGACACATCCATGAATCGGTCTTCGCCCAGCGCATCACGCGTGCGCATGCCTTTGAGGAAGGAGACACACTGGTGGTCGATTGCCAGCCGGCCGTGCAGCTTTCGCTCCGTACTGGAAACGGGATGACCGGACAGACCCCCGAGGATCGATTGCACGCTGGCTAGCGAACCGAGCTGCTGCGCAAGGTCTCGATGCGTCCAAATGAGCATTGCGTCGGGATATTGCGCTGCAAGTTCGCCAAGCCAGAGCAAGTGGTCAGATCCCTTGAGGGCCCAGCGCTTGCCTTGGTCACCCCATTGCAGGTGCTGCAGGAAATCGTGGTGGAAGCCTAGCGCCGCCCGATGATCGCCGTCCAGGAGGTAGCGCCGGTAGCGCTCGCTCCCGTAAAAGCACCAGAGCTCTTGGCAGGTGAAGACCATGTTCAAAATGTCGCTGCCGCATTCGGCGAGCGCTCCCGCTCCCTCCTCGATCATGTAGGGATGCGTCACAAAGATGTCGGGAATCAAGTCGAATAGCGCCATCATCCGCTTGTGCGCGCCATCAAGTCGCTCCCGCGAGGGCTCGCCGAGCCTAACAGGGGGACTTGGCTCAAGGCAGATCCAGTGCTCTGGCGCCATATTGTCCGGGTCCTGGCTGATCAGGGTGTGCAGCAGCGTCGATCCCGAGCGGGGCGGACCAACAATGATGAAGGGCTGCCGGATCTCCTGTTTAGAAATCTCCGGATAGGTCTTGCGATCCGCGACGAGCTGAAGCCTTGTGCCGAGGTGATGCAGGATATAGTCGAGTGCCACTTCACGCGCGCGATTGGTCATCCCAGCCCAAGCATCTCGCTGCAGCGACGAGACATAGGCTTCGAGCGGCCTCTTGCGCACCGGATCGCCAAAATCACTCAAGCCGCTCCGTGCACTGGCGATCTCCATCAAAGCATCGGCGTCCGGACACGGTCCCATTTCGCGTTCAATTGTTGCCATTCACTTCTCTCCCACGATTCGCCTCTTTAGGGCCGGACTCCGAGGGGGGTGGTGGCGGCTGATAGGGGGCTGCGTTAGTCGGCCATGAAGCACGCGTAAACAGGCCGCCATCGAGATGGATGACTTGCCCGGTGATGACGGAGGCTCGATCGGACAGTAGGAACACGACGGCCTCGCCGATTTCTTCCGCCGTTCCTGACCGGCCGATGCAGTTCTGCGAACCCGCAACCGCGCCTACCTCGCCGCCGACCACAAAGGGCAGAGTGGCGTTGGCCCGTATTCCGTGTCGGCCATATTTGGCGGCAATGAAGCGCGTGACCGCATTGAGGCCCGCCTTCGCCACTTGGTACCCGAACCGAACCTGGCCTGCGACCAGCGAAGCGGCCGATGAATTGAAGACGAAGGACCCGCCGCCCCGCTCGACCATCGACGGAATCGTCAGCTTCGCCAGCGCCAAAGCGCCGTTGAGATTAACGTCCATGGTCATCTGCCAGACATCGTCGTCCGTTTCGATGCTGGAATGCGCGTTGTCGTAGAAGCCGGCATTGTAGAAAACGCAATCGATGGTACCGAGAGCGCGGACGGTCGCCTCGACCGCGGCGCTCAGCGAATCAAGGTTGGTGAGGTCGCATTGCAGCGCAATGGCGGTGCCACCGGCTTTATGGATGTCGCGGGCAAGCTCGTTGGATAGCTCCGTCCCGCGGGCCGCCAATGCCACCCGCGCACCTTCCCGCGCCGCAATCAGCGCAGTTGCCGAGCCCATCTGCGGACCCACGCCCGCTAGGAACAGAACCTTTCCCGCAAGTTCGCCATCGCGCTGCAAAGTCGATCTCCCGCTCAATGCTCGTCAGTTTGTTAGCAATCGGCGACAAAGTCAAACAGATGACGCGACCAACGTCGGCTCACACCTACCCACTTCTGAACCTCATACCTCGCAACTATGCGTCCTGGAATGGAATGACGTGATCGGCGTAGTCAATATCGCCCAGAACAAACCAACTATTCATGACGGGCGGTGCCATCCGCTCCCTCAGCACCAGCTTGTGGTGCCAGGGCGAGTCCGGGTGGTCGTCCATCAGTGGACCGAGAGGCAGGCCGATACTCTCCAAACGAGCCTTGTGCTTGTCCAAATCCCGCACGCCGAACACGACCGCGAGCACGCCTTCGCCATGCGTCTCGAGACGGTCATAGAGGGCCTGATTGAAGTCCGTGCGCTGCGGCAGCGGGGCGACAATCTCCAGCCCCGCTTCCCAGCTCAAATACATGACGAACCCCATTTCTTTGCGCTCGAAGCGCACGAGTTTTGCTTCGGTGAGCCTTTCAAGAGCGACTGCGTTCCCCTCGATGTTCTCGGGGCGCGAAATCCACGTCACGTGGTCTATGTGATTGATGAATTTTTTCATGTCTGATTTTCCTTTCGTCGGTTCTTAGCGGTCGTTTCGAACGGTCGGTTCTAGCAGTGGCAGTAGGCGCCATGTTCGTCTATTTGTTAGCATCCGGTGGCGGCGTAGTCAACTTGTTAGTTCCGGCCTGGTGTGCCCGCAGTGCCGTTGACGAGGGATTTTCGGCACGCGCGGTCCAGCTACCGAACGGCAAGGAGTCCCAGGGTCCCCAAGCCGCAGGCGAGACGAAACCGAGGTGCTAATAACGTACGGCGGTGCAACGTTGACCAATTAGCGCCATCGTGCTAATAAGATGACGAACAGTCGGTAAGGAAACGGGAGGCAGATGATGAATGGCAACGAGAATCGCCTGAAAGGAAGCGTGGCAATCATCACGGGGGCTGGTCAGGGCATTGGCGAGGCGATCGCCAAGGCATATGCGAGGGCAGGCGCCAAGCTCGTCATTACCGGCCGCACTTTGAGCAAACTCGAAGCGGTGGCTGAGCAAATCAAGGCCGCGGGTGGAGAAGTGCGCTGCCTTGAAGCACTAGCCGGCAATCGCGAGCATGCGGAAAAGACGGTGGGATCTGCGATATCCACCTGGGGCCGGGTGGATATCCTGGTGAACAATGCCCATACCTTCACCGACTACCTGGCTATTGAGAACCCGACGCTTGAGGACAATATACGTATCGACATGGACTCGTCCTTCATCGGCTCGCTCCAGCTGATGCAATGCGTATTTCCTCACATGCGCGACGCCGGTGGCGGTTCGATCATCAACTTCGGCTCGAGTTACGGTATCCGTTGCGAACCCGGCTTCCTGGCCTATGCCGCCAGCAAAGAGGCCATTCGGACGTTAACCAGGACGGCGGCTAAAGAATGGGGCAAGCTCAAAATCCGCGTCAACACGATCCTGCCCTCCGCGATGTCGCCCAAGGCACTGTGGTATCTCGAGCAGAGCAAGACATATGACTTAGAGCTGTCCAAGGTCGCGCTGGGCTATTTCGGCACTCCAGACGATATCGCGCCGCTCGCCCTTTTCCTTGCCAGCGATGAATCCAAATACATCACCGGCCAGACGATCGGCGCCGACGGCGGCAGCACAATGCTTTGAAGCTCGGATCTTGAATAATGCTCCCCAGAGATGAGAAAACGATCGTCGTGGTCACCGGTGCCAGCCGTGGGGCCGGTCGCGGTATTGCGATCGCGCTCGGCAGTTACGGATGCACGGTCTACGTGACCGGGAGATCTGAAAAGCCTGGGGATGCACCTCTTGCGGGAACCATCCATGAGACGGCCGCGGCGGTGACAGCGGCCGGCGGGAAAGGCATTGCGGTACGAGTCGATCACGGCAACGATGAGCAGGTGAGAGCGCTCTTTGCGCGGGTGCGCAGCGAGCAGGGACGACTTGACATCCTGGTTAACAACGCCTGTGCTCTGCATGACCAGCTGACGGCGCCCGGAAACTTCTGGGAGAAGCCGCTGGCGATCGGCGACATGCTGGATGTTGGGCTTCGCAGCAGCTACGTCGCAAGTTATTACGCAGCGCCCATGATGATCGAACAGAGAAGCGGGCTTGTGATCTTCACCTCCGCCTCGGGTGCGGTTCATTACGTTTACGGTCCCGCCTACGGCGCCCATAAAGCCGGATTGGACAAGTTCGCCGCCGATATGGCCGTCGACTGTAAGGACTACAACGTCGCCGTGATGTCCGTCTGGATGGGTGCCCTGCTCACCGACCGGCTCAGGATGGTGATTGCATCCGATCCGGCCAAATACGGACACCTCGAAAGGACGTCGGAGACACCGGAGTTCACGGGTCATGTCATCTGGGGACTTTATAGCGATCCGCAGCGGATGGAAATGAGTGGCCAGGCTGTCATCGGAGCGGAGATGGCAGTGAAGTATGGCATCAGGGACAGCGACGGCCGGCAGCCGCTATCCTACCGCGACACGCATCATGTGGCACCGCGAGTGCAGTACCCGAATATCATCCGCTAGTGGCATGAATGTCACCGCAGATTCATCGGCGATCATAAATAGGAGTCAGGGCAATGGGCACAGACGATCAACTTGAGCGACTTCAGCGTGATGTCCGGTATTTGATGGATCGGCAGGCAATTTTGGATTGCATCGCGCGTCATGCGCGCGGTCACGACCGCCACGATGTTGATCTTCTCGCGGCCGCTTACCATCAAGACGGCGTCGATGAGCACGGCTATGCCATCAATGCCGGACCCAAATATGCAGAATGGGCGAATGCCGCACACAACGCTGGCGCTCGGCTGCACTTGCACAACATCACCACGCACATCTGTGAAATCGATGGTGATGTCGCGCACTGCGAGAGCTATGTCCTGGTGGGTTTGCTCAACCACGATGAGAAGTCCGCCCGACTAATCAACGGCCGCTATATCGACCGGATGGAGCGCCGCAATGGAGAATGGAAGATCGCGCTGCGTCGCTCGACCGTTGATTTACTGATCTCAGGGGACGCCTCGATACTGAAAGCGCCAATGTTCATTGAGCAAGGTTACATTAAAGGAATGCAGGACAAGCGCGATCTTTGCTATCAACGCCCGCTCACCCTCGAGGAGACCCCAGCCGATCGTTGGTGAGTTGTTGTCTCCGGTGACGCGAGCGGGCCTAGTCCTCAAAAATGAAAGACGTTCTGGTCGACGGTCAATCCTATTTAGCGGGCTGCGGGGCTCTCGAAGGCCCGCCCCATTACCGGCGCCACACCTGGCGCCGGCCGCTATGCCGCCTGGGCTAAACCACTACCTGCGTACATCACTCGAGAGTTCCGATTTAGCACCTTGCTTTATGGTACCGTTCGTCAATGTAATATTTGCTCCTTAGTTGGCACTGGCACCCACGATGATCGATGAATGCACTGGCCCAAGCGGCCACCGCATAGACAACTTCGGACCCTTTGGACGACAAGACCATTTACGATCCGGCGTCCATCAAGGAAGCGGCTCGCTCCAGCCTCGCACTGGTTCCGATAGGCTCACTTTCGTACGATCTTGTTCCTTGCAAGGCTCCAACCTCAAATGACTTCTACCAGACGCTTGGCATCACCGGGATCTCCCATATGGCACTCCATGCTCGACAGCGCCGAAGATATTTTGCGTGAGGAGGGGTATGGCGCGCTAACTTCGCGCCGGGTCGCGGAACGCCTCGGAGTGAAGCAGAGGCTGGTTTACTACTATTTTCGGACCATGGACGACCTCATCGCCGAAACATTCCGACGCCTAGCGACCCGAGAGCTGGAGCGGCTGGAAAAGGCTCTTTCAGGCATGTTCCCTTTGCGGGAAATCTGGGACGTCTGCATTCATACTCATGATGCACGGATGGTCGCCGAATTCATGGCGTTGGCAAATCGGTCCGATTCTTTACGGAAAGAGGTGGTCAACTACATCGAGGAGTCCCGCAGAATGCATGTGGACGCGCTGAAGAAGGCTATGCCCGCAGCAGAAGCGGAAGGTCACCTTTCTCCGATTGCGCTCGTAATTTTCGCGACGAGCGCGGCGCTCACACTACACCGTGAATCTGGCATTGGGGTAAGGATGGGACATGACCAAGTCCTACGCGTGATCAGCAGATCCATCGAACAATGGGAAGGATCGCGCGTGGTAAGTAAAGCAGACCGGGCAACTGGTCGCGGCAAAGCACTTGTCACAAGGCGGGGCGCCTCGCAGCGCCACAAAAGAAAATTGCCGAAATCTCGCACCTGAAAAACCGAGAGAATGTCGCTTCCTCCCTGAGAATCGCGCTGAGCAGGCGTTCGAAGCGAGTGGCCACAAAAGCGGTAGAGCTATTCGGATTGCGGCGGGACTAAGCTGGAGTGCGGCAACGCGGCGATCGGCGCTCGTTAGTTTTGCACGAATTCACGCTCGAAATCAGATACTCCGCCCGAGATCTTTGTCTTATCGCTGTTTTTGACCGGGTACCTATCGATGCCGCGCCGTGCGCGCGCCGTCTCCCGGCGGTCGCACGAGAGTGGACCAATACTTAAATTCGTCAGGTCGAAATTGCATCTGGTTCCGGGCTTCAATCACGTGAGGGTCTTCGGGGCACGGATCGCCGCCGCCTCGCTCTCATCGGCAAAAATGTCAACGACAGGGTAACCTCAGGAAATTGCAACTCCGCCCCGCTGCTGACAGGGGCAGTTCTTGCTACTCCGTACGGAGGTACCGTTCGAAGTCCGTTCGGAATCGATCCGGCGCAATGCTTCGCCGATCCGGGGTGGGAGATCTGGTTGCGTCTGACCGTCAGGCCACTCGCTGGAAGTCACTGAAGCAGATGTCTTTCGGTAATGCGAACGCTAGCAGAAGTGGTTAGGTAGTGACATTGTTAGCCTATCGAACCTGGTTGGAACTGTATGCTTTACGGGTATCTGGGAATGGCAACCCACGAACATCATTAGGAGGCGTTCGATGGCGTTTGCAGGATCGCAGGAGACCGGTTGATGATCCGCGCGCGCCTCCGCGGTTCGCTACGTCTATCGGCAGGTCGAAAAGCCTATTTTTGTCACTGAAAACGGCATTTCGACAAGAGACGATGCTGTACGCGCGCACTATATTCCAGAAGTGCTCGCCAGCCTGAAGTCAGCCATCGATGACGGCATACCGGTCATCGGGTGCATGCACTGGAGCCTCCCCGACAACTTCGAATGGATGCTGGCTTACGGTCAACAGTTTGGACTTGCATCGGTAGACCAACTTTTCAGCGCACGCTCAAGCCGAGCGCTGAAGTCTTGGGCAGCATTGTGCGGGCCGATACGCTTGCTTAATGGTGGAAACGATGTGCAGGCGCTTTGGCAAGACTCCCGGGTTGCCGAGTCCCGCGAATGGCTGAGTGACTGCAAAGAGACGTCGGCCATTCTAAGGAAGAGAAATGACAATTGACTCCTCAATGTCCAGATTGAGCACCACAATCTAGCTGCCCTCCAAGTAAGTCTTTTCAAGCGCAAGCGCGGCGGTTCCTCTCCATCGCCAATCGGTGTTAGCGATGTCAAAGTCTATCTTTGTACAACGCAGTATCGCTGGGAGCGAATATTTCCTAATCGTTGAAAAGAGTGACCCGGAGATGAGGTCGCGAAAACGTCGATCACGCACTAATATAAGTACGTTACCCGGGTCATCGGCATTGACATGATTGGCGATAACCAGCCCAAGATGAAACCCCGCATCTTCAAATAGTCTAACCGCCTTCTTATCTCCCGTCTCCGCAGTATTTAGGAGGCGATTGAACTTCATGACTAAGTGCGCTACGTCCGGGAAAGCCGAGCGCTTGAGGAGGCCCGAATGCTGCACTATTCCGTAGATAGAGCTGTACATCATCAGACACCCCGTGCCACCACACATACATGGACGCGCATAAGCGCCGAAGGCGTTTTTTGCGTGACCTAGTTCTTGATTAAATCCGTTGCGTGTGGGCTTCGGAAGGCCGTTGGCATATTGTGCTGAGCCGATAGCCAAGTCTACATTTACCAGCGTGAAGTCATCGAGGGCGCGCGCGCTGCCAAACCAATGTTCTGCACGAGCCAGGCAATTCATGTCGTTTTCCAGCGTGACGGGAAGTTTCAGCCGGTCTTGGATAACCTCAGCAAATGCAAATGGTGGGGTTCGAAAGGTCGTCATAGAGTGAATGATGCCGTGAACGCTGTCGATCACAGCGGGAAGCGCTATTCCAATGCGGCCAATCTTGGAGCGGGCGAATGGGTAGTCTTCAATCGCTTCTTCTAAAGCCTCCGCAACTTCTAGTGCGAGTTCACGGAGCGAGCGCGGTGCTTTGAGCGTGTAGTCCTTGGCGAATATTTTGTTGCCGGTTAGGTTGACGAAAGCAGTTGTAAGCACCCGTTCTCCCGTCAAGCTGACGCCTACCACCACGGTTCCCTCCGCATTAAGCTCAAGGTAGCTTCTCGGCCGGCCGCCAGTCCGATTAGTGGCCCCCTTCCTCTCGATGACTAGTCCGCGTCGGATCAGATCCGAGGTCAACTGCGTGATCGTGCCACCAGAAAGGCCGGTCAGCGCTGGGAGTTCAATACGCGAGACCGGGCCGCGACGGATCGCTTTTAGGACTTGAAGGCGATTGAAGGTGTGATCAGTAATGCGCATTTGAACTCTCGAATACTCTATCACAGGCCCTCAGCTTACCAACCCGCAACAACGTTTGATCTTGGTTCATTCATAGACAAAAATAACTATGCCCAGTCCAACAAAGGGGGATTCGGCGCCAGATTAAGAGCGGAATGACGCGGGCGACACGATCCAAATGCGATGAACCCCAATTCTTTAATGTTCTGCGTTTGCCCCATGGCTCAGCGCCTATCCCTTCCTGCGTTTGCACAGAAACGCATCGATCGGCGGCGCCGACTGCGGCGCCGGTTGCGTTCGCCATCGGGTCCGCCGGGCCTCTATTTTTGGTGTTGATGAATGGCTCGATTTGCCGTTGCTGTACCGGTGCGTCCATGGTGGATGCAAAGGATCGGACATGCGTATTATCCGATATCTACTTCATTGCGCTCCCGCCCGGCGCTAGCTCAATCTCGCCGCCAGTGGGACCTCGACGGTGCCGAGTCTTTTTTCGATTGGTTTCCGAGTGCCGAAGCATCGGCGCAAATGGATTGGAGTCGCAGCCTCCTGTTGCGGTGCGCAATTTTCCGTCCCCCGTGGCCGACCTATTTAAGATGCCTAAGCGCGCTGGATCGGTCCAAAGTGTAGCGGGATACCATCGTTCCTTTAGCGACTAAAATAACCTTGACACGGGAATATGACTTGTGGTCGGATTACTCATACAAAAGGATTTCAATACACTTTGAGCGGGAGCAAGGTGAACACCCGCATGTCTGCGCGCTAAAATGGGAGCGCTAACATTAGGTTCGGAAATAATTGACGCAACTTGACCGGCCAATTTAGGGGGAAGGATGTCTACTAGAAACCTGTCGTCTGTGATTTCGTCAGCGCTGTGCCTAGGCAGTATGGGACTGTCTCTGTGCACGTTGTCGGTCGCGGCCTTCGGCGATGATGGCCCGCCGCAGGCCAAAGCTTCCGATGTCAATTCGCTGGCAGAGATTGTGGTCACTGGCACACTGATTCGCGGAGCGGGGCCAGTCGGCTCCTACGAGATCACCGCCGGGCCGGAGACGATTGAAGCGCAGGGCGCGGTGACTGCAAATGACCTGCTTTCGACAATCCCGCAGGTCAGCAACTTGTTCAATAATGTTCCCGGTTCAGTGCTTAACATTGCGCCGAACCAAATCCAAGTTGTGACGCCCAACCTGCGTAACCTAACGCCGCCAACGGGTTCCTCCTCCTCCTCCACCGTCGTGCTGATCGATGGCCATCGTATCGCCGGCGTCGGCGTGACTCAGTCAGCGGTCGATCCTGACGTTATTCTGACCGGCGCAATCGAGCGTGTTGAGGTGGTGCTCGACGGCGGATCGGCGACATATGGCACGGACGCAGTCGGCGGCGTGGTCAATTTCATCACCCGCAAGCGCTACGATGGCCTCCAAGTCGACGCTCATTATGGTGACGCCGGAGGCTATCACACCACCGACGGCAACTTCACTGCCGGCAAGGACTGGGGCTCGGGCTCGCTATGGGGCTCTTTCATGATGCAGGAGAATGACGCGCTTTTCGGCCACGACCGCGATTTCATCCGTCAAGTCGATTGGACCACACCGGCGCTGAAGCCCATCGGGCGCGAGTGCAACCCCGGCAACGTCACCCTGCCTGGTGCCTTCAGTTTCACGACGTTCACCTTTGGGCCGAGCACCAATTACGGGCTTCCGAATCTGACCAAGCCGGGTTTCAACGCTTGCGACTTGACCAAGGATGACAGCTTCGTCCCCCAAGCCAAACGCTACAACGGGATTATCGGCCTCCACCAGGACGTCAACGATGCGGTCACGGTCGATGCCAAGGCCTTCTATAGCGTCCGGACCACGACTTCCTACATGCCATTGCGAGGCGTTGCGACGGTTACTCCGGCAAACGCGTTCTATGAGCCCGCAGCTGCTAATCCGACCGCAGTGCAGACGGTGGATTTTACGTTCGCTCCGGTGCTCGGAAGCGAAAGCGCCCCGTCTGGCACTGCCTACCATGAATGGGGCACCAACGCCGAGATCGCGGTCAAGCTCACTGACAACTGGCAGATCCGGTCGCTGCTCAATATCAGCGCCAGCAACAGCAAGTTCTACATCACGAGCCTCAACGAGACGCTTCTGACCGCTGCAGGCAGTGCGCCGAACCCGCAGGCGGCGGTGAATTTCTATAATCCTGCTGCGACCCCAAACCTTGCAGTAATCCGGGCGATCGCCAATAGCGAAATCGCGGGGCAGGGCAAAGACACGCTGCTGAACGCAAGGTCGGTCATCGATGGGCCACTGTTCAAACTTCCGGGCGGCGATGTTCGCATGGCGGCTGGCTACGAATTCCTCAGCGACGAGTTCCAGCAACGTGTTGCGCCACCCAATTCGGCGATTGGAGCACTTTATTCAGTTGCCTTTACCACCTACCAGCGGCACACGAACGCGGTCTTTGGCGAAACGCAGGTGCCAATCGTCGGCGAGGACAACCGGATTGCCGGGATCGACTCCATGACCCTCGCGGCGTCCGTGCGCCACGATCAGTACAGCGACTTTGGCGGCACGACCAACTACAAGTTTGGCGTGACCTATAAGCCCGTGCAATGGCTGACTTTCTTGGGTAACTACGCCACTTCGTTCCAGGCTCCCTCGCCCGTCGACCAACTCGGGTCCCAGCTCAACACGATCAGCTTCTTCCCGTTCAACGCTTTTGTCAGGCCGGGCGAAATACCGGTTGCCACTGGCACATTGGGCCTGCAGGGAGCACAAGCAAATCTCAGTCCCCAAACTGCAAAGATATACTCATTCGGCGCAGAAATTAATCCAGTTTCCGACCTACATGCCAGGGTCGACTACTACCATGTGAAGTTCCAGAACCTTCTGACCATTCCGACGCCCAACGCCGCGATTTTCACGAACTTCCCCAATAACGTCACTACCAACGTCAATGGGCTATCCGCCGCTCAGTTGCTGGCTTTCGCCAAGCTCGCACCGAATGGGCTGTCCGTGGTTCAGCCGTTGGTCGCGGCGGGTGTGCCTGTTTACGAGACCGTGAACTTTCTTGAGGGAAATTACGGCACGCTAACAGACGATGGCATGGATTTCGCGGTCAACTATCGGCACGCGACCGGCTTCGGTGCCGTAGACAGCTCGCTCGCCGGAACCTACACGCTTGACCGCAAGTCCCAGCTCGGACCGGGCGCGCAGGTCATCGACGTACTCGCCTCCGACACATCAAAACTACAACTGCAAGCGACGCTCGGTGCTGACATCAAGAATTTTCGTGTACAGGCAACCCTGAATCATAGCAGCGGCTTCAACGTGGTCCCCAGCGCGACCTTGCCGCAACATTCGGTGAGCAACTACGACGTCGTTAATCTGTTCTTCAAATATACGATTCCGGGTGATGACTTGCTGACTAAGAACCTGAGCTTCACGCTCAATGTCAACAACGTGTTCGACCAGGACCCGCCCGTGTACCGGTCGAACACGGGGAACGGTTACGAAAACTCTTTCACCTTGGGTCGCCTATGGATGCTCGGCGTGTCGAAGAAATTTTGATACGCATGCTGCGCTACATTGCAAGTCGGCGCTCCTTTCGCGCCAACAGATCATGGTTCCACATCTTGGCTTTTGTCATGTTGGGCCTCTCCGTGCGCCTGAGCCTCGCCCAGACTGACGCGCCCATTGCGACGGCGACCGGGGCCGCCGTCGATCCGCTGTTTGTGGATCCGTATATCGATTTGGATGAATGGCGCGATGTGCCGGTGCGCCACCGATACGTGCACGGCGGGTTCAAGGGAACCGAGACGCGTTTTTCTTTTTATTTCCCGCCGAGGGAGCAATATCAAGGTCGCTTTTTCCAGCACATCACTCCGGTACCTGACAGCGAGAATCTTGAATCGAAGGTACCCGCCGGCGAGTACAACAAAATTGGGTTTGCCATTGCCAGCGGCGCCTACTTCATTGAAACCAACGGCGGCGGCCACATGGACCTCGGCAAGGCCGCCGGGGCACAGCTCGGATCCCCGGTTAGTGCGTACCGCGCTAACGCGGCTGCCGCCCAATATTCACGCGTCGTTGCCCTGCAAATGTACGGAGGTAAACGACCTTGGGGCTATGCCTATGGAGGATCCGGCGGTGCCTACCGCACCATCGGCTCCATCGAGAACACAACCGGGGTGTGGGACGGCGTGGTGCCCTATGTCGTCGGCTCGACCATGGCGATCCCGAACATGTTCACGGTGCGCATGCATGCCATGCGGATTCTCAAGGACAAGTTTCCGCAGATCATCGACGCGGTGGAACCCGGCGGCAGCGGTGACCCTTATGCGGAACTGACGGCCAATGAAGCGGCGGCGCTGCGCGAAGTGACACGGATGGGTTTCCCCCTACCGTCTTGGTTCGGTTACAAAACGATGGGCGTCCACGGCTTCGCGGCGCTCTACCAAGGTGTCGTGGCCGCTGACCCGAGTTACTTCACGGATTTCTGGACCAAACCCGGATACCTAGGTTTTGATCACCCGGAGCAATTGCTCGACGCGCGGATGCAGTTTGTGAGCACGATTGCGGCGCCAATCACCGCAGCGCAAGCGGCTCGGTCACACATCAATACCGATGCGTCGAGTGGCGGGAACCGGGGCGGCGTCGACAGTGCTTTTCGTATTCCGGAGGGCGAGGAAGGCCAGCGCGTTGTCGGCTTCCGACTGTCGGGGACACCGCCGGCGATCGACTTCCTCGGCGGCGATCTGATCGTGCAGAGCGGTGCCGCCAAAGGTCGCAAGCTGCCACTCAGTCACATTGTCGGCGATGTCTTGGTACTAGGAATTGCGGATTCGTCCGTTGCGGCCCAGCTAAAGACGGGTGATTCGGTTCAGGTCGACAACTCCAACTTCGTTGCCGCGCAAACCTACCACCGTCACCAAGTGCCGGGCTCTGAATTCAAAGTGTGGGACCAATTCCGCGGGCCGGATGGCAAGCCACTCTACCCGCAACGGCCGATGCTACTGGGACCGCTATTTGTCCAAGCAACTGCCGGGTCGCTGCAGACAGGCAAGTTCGAAGGCAAGATGATCGTGGCAGCTTCGCTATGGGATCGGGAGGCGATGCCATGGCAGGCAGACTGGTACCGATCACGGGTGGAGCAGCATTTCGGAGCGAAGACCGACGATCATTTTCGCCTTTGGTATACGGACCATGCGCTGCATGGCGATGAGCCGGTATTGGAGGACGTCACCCGGGTCGTAAGCTATCAGGGTGTGCTCCAGCAAGCGTTGCGCGATCTCGCGGCGTGGGTGGAAAGGGACATTCCGCCGCCAATGTCCACCGCCTACAAAATTGACGACGGACAAGTAATCGTTCCTGCCTCCGCGGCTCAGCGGCTGGGAATACAGCCCGTGGTCACGCTCACGGCAAATAAACATGTCCGTGCCGATGTCGAAGTCGGCCAGTCGGTGACCTTTACCGGAACCATTACGGTCCCCCCCGGCGCCGGTTCGGTAGTCGCCGCACAATGGGACTTTGATGGCACCGGTACCTTCGCGACAAGTTCCCCCGTACCGAAGCACAAGGCCACTGTAACGGTCAACATCACTCACCGGTTTGACAAAACAGGCACTTATTTTCCCGCGCTTCGCGGCATCTCGCAGCGGCAGGACGATGTCTCAACGCCGTATGCGCGCATTCAAAATCTGGGCCGGGTGCGGGTCGTGGTGCAATGATGTCGATGTCTGCGGCTACACCCGTGGGCGGCGGCCCTTAAAAAATGCCAGCAGGTGAGAGACAATCACAGTGAGCACGAGTTGGGCGAAATCCTGCTTAGTTGCCGGTATCGCACTCATCCCTGTTTCTATGGCCCTGACGCAAAACGCAGTGCCCCGCACGCCATGGAGGGCACAGTGGATTTCGGCCGCCAACGCACCACCGCATGCGCCAGGCGTGTTTCATTTCCGCAAGACCATCGAACTCCCCAACAAGCCTGAGCAATTCATCGTCAACATTTCGGCGGACAATCGCTATCGACTCTTGGTGAACGGTCAACTGGCTTCTAGCGGTCCGGCGCGCGGAGACCCCGCGCATTGGCGTTATGAGACAGCTGATCTTGCGCCCTATTTGCATGCTGGACGCAATGTGCTTGCCGCACTCGTTTGGAATTGGGGCGACTATCGTCCGACGGCGCAAATGAGCCTGCGCACCGGTTTTTTGGTGAGTGGCGAAAATGAGCACTCGGCAGACACCAACGACAACTGGAAAGCCGTTGCGGATCCGGCCTATAGCTTCAGTCGCGTTGGCGCACCCGACGATGGCGGATTTTACGCCGCCTCTCCGGGTGAGAATCTTGATGCCCGGCTCTATCCATGGGGATGGGAATCACCGGTCTACGATGACACTCGGTGGCCAGCTGCCATCCCTCTCGCAGCGATGCTCGCCTTGCGCAGAGCAACCGAGGACCACGGCCAGTCGAACACTTGGCAGCTGGTGCCGCGCAACATTCCCTCGATGGAAGAGAGACCGGTGTCCTTTGTACGCATCCGCCGAGCGGCCGGCATGAAAGTGGATCCAGCGTTCATCACGGGCGGCCGCGCGCTTCTCATCCCCGCGCATCAGCGCGTCTCCGTGCTGCTAGATCAGAACCGCCCAATACATTCCTCCCTTCTCACTTTGGTGGGTCGCGATGGTCCACGATTACTGGATGTTGCGTGACGATCCCGCCTTTGTGCAGCGTTTTCTGCCGGGCATACGCGGTGTGCTGGAGTGGTACGAAAGGCACCTCGACGGAACAGGAATGCTCGGTCCGATGCCGTGGTGGAATTTCCTGGATTGGACCGATGCGTTCGAGCGGGGGGTACCGCCCGGCGCCGACGATGGCCACTCAACCGCGATCACCCTGCAATACGTCTACGCGCTTCAACAGACCGCGGAGATGGAGACGGCGCTCGGCCGGCCGGAGGCAGCTGGCCGCGATCGTGCGATGGCAGAGAGGTCCATCGCGGCTGTACGCGAGCACGCATGGAGCGAGGAGCGGCGTTTGTTTTCGGACTCGTTAGAGAGCCAATCCTTTAGTCAGCAGACAAATGCGCTCGCGGTTCTGACCGGCGCGGCGCGCGATCGCCGCGCTGTAACTGTCCAGCTACTAAAGGATCCTCAGATTGTTCAGGCCAGCTATTACTTCCGCTTCTATGTAGACGAGGCAATGCACGCAGCCGGCGTCGCCGACGCCTACCTGACGCGTCTCGTCCCGTGGCGTGAAATGATCCGCAATGGTCTGACGACGACGCCGGAGACTCCGGACCCCTCCCGTTCCGATTCACATGCGTGGAGTGCACATCCGAACTATCACCTGCTCGCCACAGTCCTTGGTGTGCGCCCGGATTCGCCGGGATTTCGTACGGTCGCCATCGCTCCGGCTTTGGGGGCGCTAAAGTGGGTCGAAGGACGCATACCTCACCCGGCCGGCGAAATTCGTATGCGGCTTGAGCGTGTCGGTGCGGCGGGTGTGAAGGGACTTATCACGCTCCCGCCCAATATTTCCGGGAATTTTGCTTGGAACGGCCATACGCTGGCGCTCCAATCTGGTCAAAACGTAATCCAGCAATGAAATTGCAGGCATGCATTGTGGGGCTATTGATCACAGCAGCACGAGCGGCAGCGACGGTTATGTACTTCATGCATGAGTTAAATGCCTCACGCAACACAGGTTGGCTGATAGGCGTTTCTATGCAGGCTCCGGCGGGAACGGATACGAGAAGCCAAGCCTTCGTCACGCTGTTCCACCGATTTTGCAAATCGCGACGGCTAAAGGGGCATTTGGAGATGTTCCATGAGTTAGCGGTCATGGCAAGAAGCTCGACCGATAGCTTTTTAACAGTCGCGCTCCTCGCTCTGGGCGTAATAACCTTCTGCGCTCCCGTACTCGCAGTGGAACCGACCAACACTTCGAATAGCTCCACTTGGGAGCCGACAGTCCAGCAGTGGGGCTTGCAGGAACTCATCCTCCACAGTCACCGAAACTACAACAACCCGTTTCAAGACGTGAAAGTTGCAGCCGTGTTCGGCTGCTCCGGGCAAACCGTGAAGGTTGACGGCTTCTACGATGGCGAAGGTACTTGGAAAGTGCGGCTGATGCCAACGCAGCGGGGCTCCTGCACGTTCAAGACGAGTTCCAAAGATACCGCACTGAGCGGTGTAACTGGACGGTTTGTCGTCGAAGCTCCCAGCGCCGGTGAGCATGGACCAGTCCAGGTGGCGAAGACCTATCACTTCGACTATGCAGACGGCGCACCCTATTTCCCGCTTGGCACCACATCCTACAACTGGCTGAATCGCGATCCCGAGCTGCAGGAGCACACGCTGGCGGCTCTGCGACAGACCGGCTTTACTAAACTCAGATTCGGTCTGTTTCCCAAGTGGTATCGGTTCAACCGGGTGGATCCACCTACATTTCCATTTCCCCGCAACGCTGAGGGGCAATTTGATTTTGAGCGCTTCGATCCACGATTCTTCGCTAACGTCGAAGCACGTATTCGGGAACTGAACGCCGTGGGTGTGCAGGCCGATGTGATCCTGTTCCATCCCTATGACAAATGGGGCTTCGCGAAGCTGGATCAGGCTCACAATGAAGCGTACCTGCGCTATGTCGTTGCCCGCCTCGCTGCCTACAGCAACGTCTGGTGGACGATGGCAAATGAGTACGATCTACTACCTCCACGAGACTGGGATCGCTTGACGGCGCTGGTGCACGCCAGCGATCCGTACGGCCACCCGGTCGGTGTCCACAATTTCGCCACCTGGTACGACCACAAGAAGCCATCGATCGACCACGTAATTCTTCAGGACGGAAGTCCTAAGGCTGCGCGAACGGCTGCCATCGCGCTCAAGCGTTATCACAAGCCGGTGGTGGTCGACGAATATGGGTATGAGGGCAACAACAGTGAACCTTGGGGTGAGCTGACGGGGCCTGAGGAAGTCTCGCGGCATTGGGACATTACGATGGCCGGGGCCTACGCGTCGCACGGCGATACGTATGTGCACCCAGGTGGTGTGCTGTGGTGGGCGGCGGGCGGCGAACTGGATGGCGAGAGTCCTGCGCGGCTGGCGTTCCTCAAGTTGGTCATGACGTCCTTGCCATTTCAGGACATGGTCCCGGCGCCCGAATTGGTCGTGAACGGGACCGCGTTGGCCAAGCCGGGCGAGGCTTATTTGTTTCGCGTGGTTTGGGGTGAAAAGGCTCTTACGATACCGCCGACCCAGGTTCGACTCGCGGGCGCGGAGCTGTTCAAGGTCGAGCTCATCGATCCCTGGCGCATGAAGATCTACCCTCTCGGGTACACGGAATCGGGCGATCAAGCTTTCAAACTGCCGATGGTGCCGGCGTTGCTGCGCATAACCGCGGTCGCGAAGGGCGAGGGCGCGCCGCTTCCGATCAATACGCTGGCCGCGAACTTTGTTGGCGAGACCCCCGCTACCCTCCCGGTCACTCCAGCGCTGTTCAACGCCGGATCGCCGAATTACTCCGTTGACTTCGCAATCGGACAGCTTCAGCAAAATCCCGCGGCCAACGCGGTGTTGGAGAAGTATCTGCCGAAGTCCGTGCCGCGGAGCGGATTCATCACTGTGGTGCCGCTCGACGTGCTGCCGAAGTTCATGCCGGCCGTCAGCCAGGAATTGCTCCAATCCATGCAAGCCGAACTCGAGAAGATCCCAGTCGAATGAATCAACGAGGAATTCGATGCCTTTTCGTCCCCCGCTGAGGATCGAAGACAGAGGATATTTGACAATGGATAGGCGCGAATTCTTGGGGGGCAGCATTGCATTGGCAGGCTTTCCCCTCTCCACATTCGCCAAATCCGCGGAACTCGATAGCCGGTTCCGTCGGCGACAGTCATTTACTCCCGGTGAGGTCTGGCTGGATACCTCCGGAAAGCCGATCCAGGTGCATGGTGGATCGATCCTCAAAGTGGGTGGTCAATTCTTTTGGTATGGTGAAAATAAGGAATTCACCACTGGCGAAACCGATGTCTGGACCTGGGGCGTGCGCTGCTATCGATCGAGGGATTTCTATAATTGGGATGATCTCGGTCTGATTATACCGCCCGATTTAACTGACAAGTCTGCGCTGCTTAGTCCGGCTCGGCTGATCGACCGACCGCATATCCTCCACGATCTAAAGGCCGGTAAGTTCATCTGTTGGATCAAAATCATGGAAAATGATCGGCAGACGCGCACAGTGCTCATCGCGAACAACATCCTCGGTCCTTACCGCGTGGTTCGTAGTGGAATACAACCGCTTGGCATGAACGCCGGAGACTTCGATCTGGTGGCAAGCCCCGACGATGGTAAGGCATACATGTATTTCGAACGTGTCCACAGTGAGATGGTCTGCGCCGACCTTACCGACGATTACTTAGGTTTCACGGGTTACTACTCGACTCATTTCCCCCGGCCTGGCCCACCACTGGTTCGAGAAGCCCCGGCCTATTTCAACCGGCGAGGCCATCACTATCTTGCTACGTCGGGCACGACGGGATACTTTCCAAATCCATCGGAAATTGCAATGGCAGATACTTTTCACGGCCCTTTTACTACGCTGGGTGATCTTCATCCGACCGATTCGTCGCGAACCTCCTTTAATTCTCAAATCAGCTGCATATTCAAACATCCTAGAAAAAAGGACTTGTACATCGCGATCGCGGATCGGTGGATGGGCCCTGAATCCGGGGTGAATTTCGAGACAGGAGAAACATCCCGTCTAGTGCAAAGCGGCTACGCAAAACACTTCTCTCGGCCACCTTTGCCACTGAGTGCCGAGGAGGCGCACGTTTTCGAGACGGCGGGTTCTCTGCGTATCAATACCTCCAGATCACGTCACGTGTGGCTTCCAATGCGGTTCGACAACGATCGTCCCTTTATCGACTGGCGCGCCGAGTGGACGCTGGAGGAATTCCCGTCTTGAAGTGCAATCATGACTGACGAAATTAATACCACTCGCAGGGCGCTGCTGGGTTCGACAATACTGTCAGTAACGTTTCCATCGCTTGTCGCTGCAAAGCCTCTCTACCGAGATCCTGCACTATCTGCGTCCGAGAGGGTCTCCGACCTTATTGGGCGCATGACCCTTGAGGAAAAAGCAGCGCAAGTGCGCTCGATGTGGGCAACCAAAGTAGATTTCCTTGATGAACATGGATTCTTCTCTCAGGAACGCGCGTTGATTGCATTAGCCGATGGAATTGGCCAGATCGCGCGACCATCGGATATTCGCGGTTTTGCTGGTTGGGATTCGCATCCGTTTCGGGATATCAACGAAACCGTGACGCTCGTGAATCGCATTCAACGCCTTCTGGTGGAAAACACAAGGCTCGGCATTCCCGCCCTTTTCCATGACGAACTTGCGCACGGATTGCTCGCCAACGACGCCACAATCTTCCCAATTCCGCCTGGACTCGCCAGTACCTGGGATCCAGACTTGATAGAGCAGGTATTTACCGTCGCCGCGCGTGAAGCCCGTCTCCGTGGAACGCATGTAGCCCTCACACCGGTCGTCGACCTAATCCGCGATCCACGATACGGTCGGGCCGAGGAATTCTTCGGCGAGGACCCGTATCTTGTCGCTCAAATGGGCATCGCAGCGGTTCGTGGCCTTCAGGGCCGACGGCGACCACTGGATCGAGATCGTGTTTTTGCAACGCTCAAGCACTTCGTGCATGGCGCACCGCAGGGGGGACTTAATATTGCGCCGGCCGACTTCAGCGAGCGGACTCTACGCGAGAGTTTTCTGGTTCCTTTTGCGGAAATCATTAAGGGTGCAGATCCGGCGATTATCATGCCTTCCTATAATGAAGTGGAAGGTGTTCCGTCCCATGCCAGTGTGGAATTGCTGCAGTCAACGGGGCGCCATCGGTTGGGATTCCAAGGTGTCTACTTTAGCGACTACGAGGGGATTGGTAGTTTGATGGACCAGCATCACATTGCACGGACGAAAGATGATGCGGCGGTGCTGGCACTAAAAGCCGGTGTCGCCGCGGATTTACCCGAGGGAACAAGCTATGCGAGGTTACCGGACCTGGTGCGCGCCGGCCGTATCAACGAAGCGCAGCTCGATGCGGCCGTCGCGCAAATTCTAGGCCTCAAGTTTGAGGCAGGCCTTTTTGAGAATCCATATCTTGAGCAGCGGCGTGCGCGGCGTGAAACCAACACCGCCGCGGACATTGCCCTCGCCCGTAAAACTGCAGAGAGGGCGCTGGTTTTGCTTAAGAACGATGGAATCCTCCCATTGGAAGGCAAACTGGCGTTGGCCGTCATCGGCCCCAATGCCATGGAGCCGCTTTTGGGCGGGTATTCTGGCGAGAACGCCCGTGCGGTTGGCATATTCGACGGTGTGAGAAACGCCGCCCCTTTTGGCGTGACTGTGGAACAATCCGACGGAGTATGGATCACCGCGCCAGATGATCGAGGTCGGCATCGCAGTTACTCACCGCTGGCTCCCGTTCCAGAGGCAGATGATCTAATTCGTATTGCCCACGCCACTGAGATGGCCAAACGCGCTGATGTGATCCTGTTGGTTATTGGAGACGTACCCGCAATCACGCGGGAAGCCATTGGGCCAACTTTGCCCGGTGATCGCTCCTCGCTTGGGCTGTGGGGACGGCAGGATGAGCTGGTAGATGCGATGATCGCGACAGGCAAGCCGATTGTCGCGCTATTGCTCAATGGCAGACCGCTCGCGGTCTCGCGCCTTGCGCAGCACGCCAATGCTCTGCTTGAAGGGTGGTACCTTGGTCAGGAGGGTGGCAACGCCTTTGCGAACATTCTATTCGGAAAGACAAACCCCGGCGGGAAGCTCACTGTTTCTTTCCCTCGATCGGTAGGTGAGTTGCCCGTCTATTACAATCAACATCCATCGGCCTATTTGAATCAGTATGTGGAGGGCAAGCGAGCCCCGCTGTTCGCCTTTGGACATGGCCTCAGCTTCACGACTTTCGACATTTCCGCTCCTCGTCTTGGGAAATCCCAGATATCAGCCCATGAAGACGTAGCGGTGGAAGTGGATGTTGTCAACACCGGCACTCGCGTCGGTGACGAAGTCGTGCAGCTCTATATACAAGCCGAATTCAGCTCGGTGCCTCGCCCTGTTCTGGAACTAAAGGGCTTCCAGCGTGTGAGCCTATCTCAAGGTCAACGAAGGACTCTTGGTTTTCGCCTTACGCCAGACTCTCTCGCATTCTGGAACATCGACATGAAATGGGTGGTAGAGCCGGGAATTTTCACAATTTCGGTAGGGTCAAGCTCGACAGAACTCAAATCGGTCCGGTTAACCGTCAGCGACCAGCCGACAAGCCCTAATCCAACAGTCGACCGCGTATCGTGAGAGACGCGACGCTTTCTGCCGCGCGACTGATCATCCGTGCCGCTCAACCGAAGCCCCAACCCCGTCGTGTACGCAGACGCGTGAACACCGGCAGCGGTGCATGACAAGAATCGCACCGCCGAACCTGGCACTGACCACCATAGTCATGCCTCGGCGGCGCGATGATCGTCTCTTCCGGGGTGCTGGGTGCATCGGGGGTCTCGATCGCGGCCACATCGACCGTGATCGACATCGTGAACACCGGTCC
>WNFR01000990.1_pt1 | contig 30542 bp, 20 predicted proteins | sample 5400221 | NCBI WGS metagenome assembly WNFR01 (sample SAMN13153357, study PRJNA577476) | soil metagenome | isolation source: 40 cm soil under Madrone tree | place: USA:California | collected 2016-06-14
CCCGCCCCTGCGACATGTGGTCGAGGACCGTGAAGTGCTCGGCGATCCGCACCGGATCGTGCCACGGCAGCACCATGACCATCGTCCCGAGCTGCACACGCGTGGTCCGACCGGCGAGCCAGGTGAGGAGCTGCGCCGGATCGGGACACATCGTGTAGTCGGTGAAGTGATGCTCCGCCGCCCAGACGGAGTCGAAGCCGAGGGGCTCCGCGAGATCGGCCATCGCGAGCTCGTGTGCGTACACCTCCGCGTCGCTCCGCGCGTTGCCGAGATTCTGGAAGAACGTGCCGCTGCCTACGTGCATGGGAAGCCTCCGTTCGTGCCGAGCACCTCGTGGAGCGTGCGATGAAAGTGCGCGACGCCGGGCTCGTTCCGGCCGAGCACGAGAAACGGGACGGCGCCGGCGCGCAGGTTCGCCTGGATTTTCTCGCACGCCGCGAAATCTTCCGTCGTCGTCACATTGTCGATGAGATCGAGATTGCGCTTCCAGTAATCGCGCTCGCGATCGTTCGCCGGCGCTTGCGGCGCGTAGAGCGTGACCCGAACCTCGCACGCGTGGGGATCATGCGGGTCGGGAAAGGATTGATACAGCTCGACGTGGTCCTGCTGGTAGATCAGCACGGCGTTCGGGAACAGCTGATAGAGCAGCGTCACGTGCGGCAGCAGGCTCGCGCCATCTTCCATGTCGTCGAACGAGCGCCGCACGCCGACGATGCGGCAATTGCGGCCGAACGCGTCGAACGCCGAGAGGTTGCCATGAAAGATCGGCCGCAGCGTCTCCGCGTGCAGGAAGTGGAGATGATACGCCTCCATGAAGGAGTCGATCGTGAGCTTCCAGTTCGTCGCGAACCGATGCTCGCGGCGCTCCACCCGGTAGTACGATGCGAGGTCGAACCCGGCGAGCTCCGCCTCGGCGCCTCCGAGATGAGCGCTCGCCGTCGCGGCCGCCGCGGCGCCGCCACGCAGCGCGTCCGACGTGAAGCCGACGTACACGAGCCCGGCGTGCTCGCTGACGGGGAGCCCGCGCAACCCGAGGTCCGCCGTCGCGACGTCGGAGAATCCCGCTCTTCCCGGCATGCCGGCGAGACGTCCCTCGGCGTCGTAGCTCCACGAATGGTACGGGCAGACGAGCACGCGGTCCGCATGGCTGTGGCCGGTCGCCACCCGCATGCCGCGATGACGACACGCGTTGACGAACGCGCGCAGCGCGCGGTCCGGAGCGCGCCAGACGACGGCCGATCGCCCGCACGCCTCGAAGCTGAACCAGTCGCCGGGTGCCGGCGCGTCGGCGCTGAGGCCGGCGAGCACGGGACCCGTCGCGAAGAGGGATTCGACCTCGCGGGCGAGGAGCGCGTCGTCGGTGTAGTCCGTCGATGGAAGCCGGTACGTCGCGGCTGCGAGGTCCGTCGAGCGCGCCTCCCTCAGCGCCCGGATCCGCGCCGTGAGGCGGTCTTGTACGGCGCGCTCCATTGAGCATCGTTTCTAACCATCGTTAGAAATATATGTCAATCACGTCTCCACGTGTGAGGCTGAGTGCGTGTTGACAGCGTGGAATCAAATCTAATAGGCATTAGAATATGATGAGCCCGCCAGCCCGTCTCGCCCCCTCCGTGTCGAAATCCGCACGCACGCGTCAGCGCATTGTCGACGCGGCCGCCGCGGCGTTCCGGCGCCACGGGTTCGCGTCGGTCACGTTGAAGGACATCGCGCAGCGCGCCGGGCTCCAGGCGGGCAGCCTCTACTACCATTTCGACAGCAAGGAGAAGCTCGTCGACGCGATCCTATCGGCCGGCGTCGAGGCCGCGATCACCGCGACGGGCGAAGCGGTCGAGGCGTTGGGCCCCGGCGCCGATCCGGTGGCACGGCTGCGCGCCGCGATCGCAGCGCACGTCCGGGTCGTCCTCTCCGAGGGTAGCTACGCGTCGGCGAACCTGCGCATCTTGGGACAAGTCCCGGACCCCGTCCGCGAGCGTCACCTCAAGCTGCAGCGCACGTACGGTCGCTTCTGGGCTGCGCTCCTGCGGGACGCAGTCCGTTCCGGCGCGCTCCGTGACGATCTCGACCAGTCGGTCGTGCGCATGCTGATGCTCGGCGCGCTGAACTGGACGACCGAGTGGTATCGGGCGGGGCGCCGCTCCCCGAGCGAGATCGCGGCGCACGCGGCGACGCTCGTCCTCGACGGGATCGCCAACCGCGTCTAGCCCGCCCAGCCTCCGTGATGCGCGCACCCACGTGATGCGCGCCCCCCGCGATGCGCGCACCCCGCGACGGGGCGAGCCTTGGGTCGGCGCGCTAGCTCTCGCGTTCGCCGCAAAGCTGGTCGCGGAGGAGGTGCGCGTACATGCCGAGATGGTGCTGCCAGAGCATGTCGCGCTTGTTGCACGGATTGTGGCCGTCCTTGCCGACGAGGGGGACGGGCGAGCCGCAGTGGTCATAGTTGAGCGACAGCAGGAAACGCACTCCGGAGCTCCTCGCCTCCGCCTCGATCATCTTGAGACGCGCGCGTCGTTTCAGGGATGCAGACGTCGCGCGAACCGCCTTCGCGACGCTGGGGACGTCGATCGCAGACGCGACCAGGGCCGATGACAACGGATTCGGCTTGCTGACGTCCGGGGGCCACTGCAACGTCAGCGGCATTTGCGGCGCCCAGTCCTCAGTGTTCGTCACTCGGAACGCGCGACCGGGGAAGGAAGTGAGACGGTCGAAATCGAATCCGTATTGATCGTTCCCCGGCTTCGGCGGCGCGAAGAGATACGTCTTGTAGCTCTCCGGCCCGAGGCCGCCGACTGGTTGGTGCTCGAGGAACGAGCGCAGGAGCGTCGCGATCGCCCCGCCTTGGCTGTGGCCGGTGACGTAGAAGCGCGTACCCGGGCCGGCGAGCTGCTGCATCTGCGGCCAGATCCCGTTCCGCGCGTCCTGAAAGAGCAGCGCGAGCGCGCCGAACGCGAACCCGAAATGGACCGCAGCAAAGGGATTGCGGCTGAACACGTAGCGGACGCTCTTGCGCTTCGTCGTCTGCTTGTCCGGATGGCGGACCTGCATCGTCATCGTGCCCTGCGCCGCGATGAGGGGCAGCAGGACGTCGTCGAGAATGCTCTTCGCGCTCATGATCGTGCCGCGCACGACGATCGCGTACTCGCCGGCGACGGCCGTGTTGCCCCAGAGCTGCCAGTAGTTGTCGAGGCCGACCGTCGTGGTCGGGCGCACGACGCACGTCCAGCCGGCGGGTGGTTGCGGTGTCGGCAAGTGACCGATCGTCGGATCCGGCGTGGTATTCGTCGGTCCTTTGTAGACCTCGGCGCAGAGGCCCATCATGGCGAACGCCTCGGCGCAGTCGAAGCCGGGGGTAAACGTGCTGCCGCTCGTCACGACAGCTCGTCGAGCAGCGCACGCGCCTCGGTGAGATCGATGGTGTCGTACCCCTCGGTGAACCACGCGTATGCCGGTGCGAGCAACGCGCGCGCGTCGGCGGTGCGGTCCTGCCGGCGCAGCAGGCGCGCGAGGCTCACGGCGGTCCGGAGCTCGAACGAGCGCGCCTCCTGCTCGCGCGCGGTCGCGAGCGCGCGGCGAAAGAGGCTCTCGGCATCGGCTGCGGCCTTCGCACCGTCGCGGCGCAGCAGGAGCTCGCCCTTCAGTCGCAGGAGCTCGGCGCTCCAAAACGGCGATTGCCGCATCTCCGCCAACGTGAGGCCGTTGTCGATCGTCTGCAGTGCGGCATCGAGCCGGCCGCACGTGGCATACGCGTCGGCGAAGATCCCGAGCGCCGACGGTGCCGCGACCTCGGTCCCGCTCGCCGCCATGCGAGCGACCGCCGTCTCGATCATGTCGAGCGCCGTGCTCCCGGCCTGGGGCTCTGCCGTCGCCCAGCCGCGATAGAGGCGCCCGATCTCGAGCCAGAACGTGAGGTGCTGCGCCTCGGCAAACGCGATCGCCGCGTCGGCGGCTTCGCGTGCGCGGTCGCGTTCGCAGCGCATGAGATGGATTGCCGCCTTGAAGGACAGCGCGTAGGCGCGGCTGAACGGATGGATCCCGTCCTCCGCCACCGCGACCGCCTCGTCGGTCATTCGCAGCGCGCGATCGGGAAATCCCAGGTACCACAGGGCCTGCGCCGCATAGACGCGCGACGAGACCCCGGGGTTCTCGCCGTACACGTACGCGAGCTCGCGGTGCCGCTCGGGATCGTACAGCGCGATCGCGCGCTCCATCCATTCGAGACACGTCGCGAACTTCCCTTGCCAGAGTTGCGGGCACCCGACGGAGATCGACGCCGACAGCAGCAACGCGCGATCACCGGCGCGCTCCGCGACGTCCATGAGATCTCGTCCCATCTCGACCGCCGTCACGAGCTCGTTGCGCGCGTGGTAGAAGACCGCGAGTCCCCAGATTGCGCGGAAGCTCTCGGGGGCATCGCCGACGACGCCGCAGAGCTCTCGCGCCCGTGTGTACGCCTGCTCGACCTCGATATCCCCATAGCCGCGCGACTCGAGCAACGGCGCGCCGACCTTCACCTGCAGTCGGAGCTCCTGGCGATCGCGATCAGGGCTCGGCGGCAGGGTCGCGAGCAGCGCGAGCCCTTTGCGAAGGTGACTGATCGCCTCGCGATGCGCCGATCGTTGAGCCGCGCGCGCGCCCGCGCGCTCGTACAGCGGAATCGCTTCCGCGACGAGCCCGGCCTCCTCGTAGTGACGCGCCGCGACCTCGGGCTCGAGCGCCACACGCTCGGGGAAACGCTGCTCGAGCGTCCGGGCGATCCGCGCGTGGTACTCCTGGCACTTCTTCTTCAGCAGCGACCGATACGCGGTGTCCTGCACGAGCGCGTGCTTGAATGTGTACACGGCGCGCGGCGGCGTGCCGCGCCGGTACACGAGCTCCGCGCTCCCGAGCTGGTCGAGCGCCGCGGTCAGCGTGGCGGTGTCGCGCGACGTCACCGCCGCAAGCAGCTCGTACGGGAACTCGCGGCCGATCACTGCCGCGAGCTGCGCTACTCCCTTCGCCGGCCCGAGGCGGTCGAGGCGCGCCATGAGCGAGTCCTGCAAGGTCGCCGGGATCGCGAACCTCGGCAACGGATCGGCACGCTCGAACTGGCGGTCGTGCTCGACGAGCAGGTCGGACTCGATGATCGCCTTCGTGAGCTCCTCGACGAATAGCGGAACTCCGTCGGTCTTCGCGACGACGTGGTCCAGCACGACCGCGGGGAGCGGTTTCCCGCCGGTCACGCGATCGACGATCGTCGTCACTTGCTTGCGCGTCAGCGGATGCAGCGCCAGGTGCACGACGTGCGATTGCGTCGCCCATGAGACGTCGACGCCGGGGCGGTGCGTGAGGACCATGAACACGCGTGCCGTCGGCACCTGCCCGACGAGCGTCTGCACGAGCTCGAGGCTCGACGGATCGATCCAGTGGAGGTCCTCGATCAGCATCACGACCGGATGCTCCTCGCTGATGGCGAAGAGCCACGCCGCCAGCGCTTCGAGCGTCTTCCGGCGCTGTGCCTCCGCGCTCAGGTGCTGCAGCGACGGGTAGCGGTCCGGGACCGGCACGGACAGTAAGCTCGCGACGAGCGGGACGGCCTCGTCGAGCGTGATGCCCGTCGGCCGCAGCGCCGCCTCGATCTTGCCGATGTTCACCTCCGGCGCGTTGTCGCGCCGCAGGGCAAGGCGATGCGCCAGGCACTCGACGATGGGATGGAACGCGCTGTTCTCGTGGTACGGGGAGCAACCACCCTCGATCCACGCATGTGCCGTCCCCGCCAACCGCTCGCGGAGCGCCTGCACGAGCCGCGATTTCCCCATCCCAGCCTCGCCGCTCACGATCACCGTCTGCCCGTGCCCGTCGGTCACCTGCTCCCAGCGGTCGAGCATGAGCGAAATTTCCTGATCGCGGCCGACGAGCGGCGAGCGCGCCGCGGCCTCGCGTCCACGCCGATCGCGGGTCGGGCTCGTGCGCAGGACCCGGAAGACGGGCACGGGATCGACGATGCCCTTCAACGAACGCATGCCGAGATCCTCGAGAACGAATGCGTCACCGATGAGATGCCTGGTCGCCGCGCTGATGACCGCGGTCCCGGGATCCGCAACCGTCTGCAGCCGTGAGGCGACGTGCAACGTGTGGCCGAGCGCCTGCTCGTCGCTGCCGATCGCGCCGACGACGGCCATGCCAGTGTGGATTCCGATGCGCACGTCGAGCGGGCTCGCGTGCAACCGTGGGCTGTTCGCCGAGACGCGCGCGTTCAACGACGGCAGCTCGTCGAGGATCGCGAGGGCGGCGCTGGCCGCCCGGATCGCGTCGTCTTCGTGCGCGCGCGGATACCCGAAATAGGCGAGAATACCGTCGCCCGAGTACTGTGCGACGTGGCCTTCGAACGCGCGGATGATGGCCCCGCACGATTCCTGATACGCGCGCACGACGTCGCACAGCTCTTCCGGATCGATCTGCTCCGAGAGCGGCGTCGAGCCGACCAGATCGCAGAACATCACGCTCAGGTGACGCAGCTCCGCATCGATGCTCGGCGGCTTCGTGCGCGGCGCGGTCGCGACGGCACCGGGGCGCGCCGGGGATGACGACTCCGCCTGCGCCGTCGGGCCAGTCGTCGCCACACCGAGCCGCGCTCCGCATCTGCCGCAGAAGGCCGCGTCCCGCGGGTTCTCGCCGGTGCAGCTCGTACAGATGCGCGTGAGCGGCGCGGCGCACGCGACGCAAAATCGCATCCCCTCGAGGTTCTCGCGCGCGCAGCGGGGGCAGAAGAGGCTCATCGCGATCGATCCCTGTCAGCCCGCCGCGCGCGTCGGCTCCGAGGGTGCCGACGCGCCCGGATCTTCGCCGTCGAGGTACGAGACGACGTCGGGAGGAAGCTGCGCGTAGAAGAAGGGCCCGAGCTCGGCGGCCACGCCGGCGCGAAACGGCGCCCGCGGCGCGGGCGCCTCGCCGCGGGCGAAGGCCATGAACTCGGCGTCGGTGGAGAAGAGGTGGTGGAGTTGCGCGTAATGCGGGCCGCGCCACGCGGAGCTCATCGCGCGCACGATCCCCATCCACCGCGACCCGCTCGCCCACGAATGGGGGGTGCGCCCAAACCGTCGCAGCGTCGCCGCCGGCGAGTAGCATTCCCGTGCCATGTCGGCGATGAGGCCGTAGAACTCGGCGGCGGAATAGTTCTTCAGTCGCACGTTGTGAATGATGGAGGTGTCCTGACAATTGTACGGCACGTCCAGCACGCGTCCATTCTGCCCGAGCTGCGTCCCGAGAGGAGCGGAGTCGCCGAACGCGGTGAACAGGCTGTGCACGGGAAATGCCGCGGGCGCGAGCTCCATGAAGCGCCGGGTGAGCGCGAACGGCTCGTCGCCGACGTCGTCGTCGAGGCCCCACACGAAGTTCGTCTGCACGTGCGGGATGTACTGGGTCACGAGATCGACGTGGCGGCCGACCGCCTCCGCCTTCGCCGTTCCGATGCTCCCGCGTTGGCGCGCCTTGGCGCCGAAGCCGAACCAGCTCTCGATGCCGACGATCAGCCCCTGGAAGTCGCGTGCCGCGAGCTCCTTCAAGTGCGGCTCGGTCAGCAGCGACAGGCTGCTCTCGGCGACGAAGCGGACCGCGCCGGGGCGTACCGCGGAGTCGATCGCCGCCATGTACTCGTCGAAGCGGACGCCGAAGTTCGGGTCGTGCCACCCGACGACGGGTCGCGCGAGCTGCTGGGTGAGGAAGACGAGGTCCTCGCGGATCTGCTCGTAGGGCAGCGTCTGGTATCCGACCTCGGCATCGACGCAGAAGCTGCAATCGTAGGGGCACCCGAGGCTGCCGAGCATCGGCACCGCGGCGATCAGGCGGCTCTTCGCGAGCGCGTGCTGTGCGAAGCGCCAGCGCTGCCGCACTCCCGGCAGGTCACGAGGCTGGCCCGGGGCGCTCACGTGCACGCCGCCGCGGGGCTGCGGCTCACCGTGATGGATCAGCTCGCCGATCAGCGCCTTGTCGGTGAATCCCGCGACGTAATCGAAGTGCCGGCGCGCATCGCGCGCATACGCGCGCGCGTGCGGACCGCCGAGGACGGTCACGACGCCTTGGCGTCGATACAGATTGGCGATGCTGTAGGCGAGATAGGCCGCCGGCGTGAACGCGCTCAGAAACAGGATGTCGACGTCGCGCGGCAGCGTGCGGTGCAGGTCCTCGAAGCCGGTGTAGGTGTCGTACTGCACCTCGCAGCCGAGCTCCTCCGCCCACGCGGCGATCGCCTGCGGCATGATCGACACGTAGTTCGCGTTCATGAGCCGCTGGTAGGGCGAGCGCGTCCGCTTCCGGGCGATGAGGTCGACGACGCCGACGCGTACGCGGCGCCGGCCCCTGCGCGCGCTGCTCGTGCCGTCGTTGGTCACACAGCCTCCGCGGGCCGTGGCGCCGGGCGCGCCGCGTACCGTCGCATTTCGACGAGCGCGCGGAACGGGCGACGAACGAGGAGGCTCGGTTCCGCGAAGCACTGCTGGAAGCAGCTCCGGCAGTCCTTCGGCGGCTGGCCGTAGCGTCGCACGGCGAGGGCGAACGCGTCCTCGAAGCGCTCAAAGTCCAGCAGGTTCGCCGCGACGCCGCCCTGTCCGTCGGCGCGATCCGCGATCGGCCGACACGGATAGACGAGGTCGCCGTTCTGCATGACGCGAACGTTCAGCGTCGGGTAGCACTGGAACTCGTCGAAGCGGAGCATGTGCTCGAGGTACACCGTGCTGCCGAGCACGTCGTGACCGGTGCGTTTCATCCGCAGCACGTCCTCGATCAGCGCCCGGTAATCATCGTTGTCGACGAGGTCCGCGTGCGGCTGATCGTTCACACCCTGCGGGGAGATCGAGAAGCCGATACGACTACCGACACAGAACTCGATCACGTCACGCGCCATGCCGATCGTCTTCGGCATGACGACACAGTTCACGACGAGGCGGTACCCGTAGGTCTCCTGCAAGCGGGCGTAGCGCTCGATCACGGCGATGATGCGCGCCGCCGTTCCCGGACGGGTCGCCAAAATCGCGTCCCAGGCGGCGGTGTCGAGCGAGTCGAGACTGATGACGAGGCGGGAGAGATGCGGTAGCACGCGCTCGCGTTTCGGGAGGAGGAGACCGTTCGTGATGAGCGAGATGTATCGAAAGCGCAGCTCGGCCGCGTACGCGACGAGGTCTTCGATCGCAGGGTGAAGGAGTGTCTCGCCGCCCGTGAAGATGATGTTCTCGATGCCGGTGCGGATGACGCGCAAGACCTGCATCGCCTGCTCGCGCGGCAGGAGCGCGTTCATCATCCGCGCGTTCTTGGCGAGGCCGAAATCCTCGCAGTAGGTGCAATTCAGATTGCAGTAGCTCGTGACGTGATAGGTGGCGACGATCGGACGCATGACGCGGTTCGCGGTGAAGCGGGCGCGAAGCGCGTTCTCGACGAAGGAGCGGGCCGTCGCGAGGCCGGTCGATCGAGGAAAGCGGCGCCGGACGGGGCTCACGACCCGTAACGTGGGAGGCCCAGCCCGACTGTCCTGGCATGTGCTACGCTCGGACTCGGTCGGGGCTCCGATCCTGTGCGTGCGCTCTCCGATCATCGATCACGACCTTCTCCTCGTACCGCGAGGCGTCGTCAAGGCGCGGCGGCCCAACGTGCGCCACAATAGCGCAGACGATCGAGCTATCAGGTCAATGTGGCGCATTCGTTACACCGCCGGCGACGACACGGACCGGCGTCACGGCCGCGCCGCGGGAACGACGGGATAGACCGGAGGAACGAGCGATGAACGAGACGAGGCTCCAGATCGTGCGACTGCCGTATATGATCGCGTACGCCGAAACGTCAGGCTTCAAGGATACATACGGCGGCGACGTGGGCGGGGTCTTCGTCGAGGCGATGCTGATCCGGCCGCGCGACGTCGCGTCGAAGACCGTCGTCGTATTCAGCCACCCGATCGGCGGCGGGAGCTTCCTGCCTATCATGAGCGCGCTCGCGGCGCGCGGACACCACGTGCTCTTCGTCAACACGCGCTACCGCGGCAACGACGCGGCGCTCATCATGGAGAAGTGCGTCCTCGACCTGGGCGCCGCGATCGCCGACGCGCGCAAGCGCTTCAGCTACGAGCGCGTCGTTCTCGGCGGCTGGAGCGGCGGCGGCTCGCTCGCGCTCTTTTACCAGGAGCAGGCGGAGCGACCGACGATCACGACGACCCCAGCGGGCGACCCGGCCGACCTCGTCGGCGCCGCGCTCGTGCCGGGCGACGCCATCTTCTTGGTGGCGGCGCACGTCGGCCGCTCCGTCACCTTGACGGAATGGATCGATCCTTCGGTCGTCGACGAGGCCCATCCCGAGCGCCGCGACTCCGCGCTCGACCTCTACGACCCCATGAATCCCGCACAGCCCCCGTATCGCCCCGAGTTCGTGGAGCGCTACCGCGCGGCGCAGGTCGCGCGCAGCGAGCGCATCACGCAGTACGCCGAGGCGACGCTCGACGAGCTGCGACGCCGCGGACGGGCGAACGACGAGCACTGCTTCGTCGTGCATCGGACGATGGCGGACCCACGCTGGCTGGACCCGGCGCTCGAGCCCAACGGACGGAAGCCGCGCTGGTGCTACCTCGGCGATCCGGAGACGGTGAACGACGGGCCGGTCGGGCTCGCGCGCTTCACGACGCTCCGCAGCTGGCTCTCGCAGTGGAGCCTGCGGACATCGCGCGCCCACGGCGAGCGCAACGCCGTGAACACGAGCGTCCCGACGCTCGTCGTCGGCAACGGCGCCGACGACGCCTGCCCGCCGAGCCACACCCGTCGGCTCGTCGACGCGATCCCGCACGGGAAGAAATCGATCCATGTGATACAGGGCGCCTCCCATTACTACGTGGGCCAGCGGGCCGAGCTCGCGGCGTGCATCAGTCACTACGAACGTTGGCTCGAGGAGTACGGCTTCATGGAGCACACGCGATGATTCGACCTTGGCTGCAGATCTCCCGCGGCCGGACGCCACGGCAGGGTGCTCTGGCCGGTGAGCGGTCTTCTCGCCGCCGCGCGGGCGATTCAAGCCGTGTTCGCCGCGCTGGCGCGCGAAGGCAGCACGTCCGGCGTGACGACGGCGATGCTGCAATTCGACGAGATCAACGCGATCACCGGCCTTCCGGAGCGCTACGCCCGCGAGAAGACGTGGCTGCCGCGCAGACGCCGCTCGTAGAGGGCGAGCGGCGACTCACGTCAGCCGAGCTCGGAGCGCGAGCCCCGTCGACACCCAGACCGTCGATCAATCCGCCGCCGATCTCGTGATCGCGATCGGTCTCGGATGACCTTCTGGTATCGCGAGGTCGTTTGACGACGCGGGTCCGCGACGATCAGGGCGGGCCTTGCGGGCTCATCCCCGGTCCGAGGACCTGGAAGAAGACGAACGCGTTCGTGTCGACCTCCTCGAAGCAGCCGCCGCTCGCCTGACAGGCGTCGACCGCGTCGATGTTCTTTGCGGCCGCGATCGTGTTCCACGCGTCGAGATTCTTCACGAAGACCAGCACGACCGGCCACCACGTGGACTGGAACGCCTCTTGGTCCTCGATGACGAAGCTGTGGGGGGGAAGCACGGCCTCTGACGATCCCCGCGGCACGGAGTGCGACAGGTCGATCGTGGGAGGATTGTCGATGCAGTGGCCGCGGACGGGGCAGTGCAGCGTGTCCGCGGGCGGGGAGAACCCGACCGGGATCAGGAGATACACGTTGCTCACCACCGGACCGCTCGGCGGCAGCACGGTCGCGGGACTGCCCGCTGTGCAGGTGGAGCCGCCGTTGTTGTCCTGCCCCTGGGCGTCTTGCCCCTGGGCACAGAAGAACGGATGCGAGTACTCGAGCTGCACGACGTTGCCATCGAACCACGCATCGGTGAATCCGATGTGGATGCAGCCGTTCCCACCATCGCGGCACGGCAGCGCGACGCCGTCGGATGCTTGTGCCGAGCGGGCGCTCGATACCCACATGCTTCCGACGGCCAGCAACATGACGATGCCGAGCCGCAACGACGAGACGCGAGCGAGGATGGACATGTCTGCCTCCTTGGATCAGCGGGGGTTGGCGTCGATTGCAGTAGGCGCCGGGGTGGCGGTGTAGTCAACCCGCCTGGTGGGAAAAATGCCCACTCGGTCCTGCATCCGGTCTCGACGACCGCGTACGTTGCCGGGCCGTCTCGTGGCGATGACGCTACATCCGTCGCAACGGGCCTGTGGCGACGGCGCGTTGCGTCCGTCCCGACCCCGTCATCACGTGAGGGTCAGTCGCTCTTGGCTGTGAACTGGTCGGACTCGTTCCGGGCCGGCGTCGAGTACGTCGCCTCGAAGCACGCGCCGTTCGAGCCGATCAATTGCGCACGAACGGGCAGCGTGCCGATCGGCAGCGCCGGCATGTCGAGCTGCGAGCCGCGACCTTCGACGATGATCTGCGCGTTCCCGGCGGTGCCGGACTTCAGGAGCACCTTCTGCACGCCGGCGGGCGTGAGGTCGTGGTCGAGGTAGCGGTAGCCCTTCGACGTCTCGCGCCAGCACGGACGCGGGCGCTCCGCGTTGCAGGTGCCGGCTGCCGGGACGGCCGACGTCGAGATCAGATCGGCGTTGCCGTCGTAGATGCAGAGGTTGTACGCGGTCGTCGTGAGTGGGTTGCCGAAGTCGGGTTTGGTCGTCGCCGCGCCTTTGCTCCACTTCCAGAGCAGACGGTTCTTCGTGCTGTCGCTGCCGTAGCGGAATTGGAGTTGCGCCTTCTGTGATTGGGTCGGCACCTTGCAACCGGTCGCCGGGACGGTGCCGCAGACTGCGACGCCGGGCGTGGGATTCGGCGTCGGCGTCGGCAGCCCGGAGACGTCGAAGGCCGCCGCGCGGCCGAGATTGCCGCGGTCGTCGACGCCTTGCACGGTGCCGCTCGTGATGCCGGCGGGAATCGCGAGCGTCTCGGTCGCGCCCGCGGGTTGCGTCGCCGGGAGATCGACGCTGCCGCCGCTGTGCACGACGCGGTAGTGATCCACCTGGCCGGCGTACCAATCATCGCCGGGCGCGGTGAAGCTGATCTGGTGCAGCGTCGCGTTGTTCGTCAGCGAGCGAATGATGCCGGGCGGGCGCGTGTCGGTGCCGTAGCGGCCGGTGTTCCACTCGTCGTGGCGGTGGTGCCACCACTCGACGTTCGCCGACGCCACGCCGTCGGTGTGCCACACGAAGGTGTTGCCCTCGCGCGTGTTGGCGACGAGCTCGACTTTGCCGTCCGAGTCGAGGTCGCCCGCCGTCGGCGACCACACCACCCAGCCGTTGGTGAACTTCGGGAAGCGCGCGAGCGCCGCCTGCACGCCGCCGGCGCTGTACGCATGCATCGCGCTCGAGTCGCCGCCGTCGACGATCTCCGCCAGCCCGTCGCCGGTCACGTCGACGAAAATCGGCGCGGAGAGGAAGTTGAGCCCCTGGAACGACGCGGGGAAGCCGGGGACGACGCTGCCCGTCGCGGCCGTCCAGGCGCGCTCCTTGTTGAGGATCGGCAGGCCCGAGCCGGCCGTGAGCAGCGCGCCGATGATCGAGGCGGCGCCCGAGCCGGTCTGCGCGTAGGTGAGGGTCCCGCCGAAGAGCCCGAAGGCGCCGGAGGTCGTGAACCCGACGGGCACGTCGGGAAACGGGAGCGCCGGATTCGGTGGACCGATCGGCGGGCTCTGCCATGGCGACGCACCGAACGGCGTGCCGTCGCCTTTGAACGGATCCGCGGTCAACGAGAACACCGGATTCGAGACCACCTCGTCCTTGCCGTCGCCGTCGATGTCGGCGACCGCCGGCGAGTTCGAGCCCTCGGTGATGAACTCCTGCGCGCTGCCGTAATAGAAGGCGGCGCTGTCCATGTTGGCGGTCCAGAGGTAGGTGCCGTCGTGGTCGTACGCGATCAAGTGGCCGACACCGGACAGCACCTCGACGTCGGTCGACGGCATCGTGTCGGACATCTGGCTGCGGACGACGATCTCGAGCTCGGGGTCGTCGTCGAGCTGCGCCAGCGCCGGGCTCGAGCTGATGCGGAAGTCCTGGATGCGGATCGGCGTTCGCGTATCGCTCGGGTTGTTGAGCATCGGGCGCGCGATCGGCACCGAGTCGGGGACGCGCACCTGGATCGGCCAGTTGCCGGTCGTCACCTCGCTGCCGTCGGCTTTGTAGAGATGGATGTGGCCGTCGTAGCCGGCCTGGATGATCTCGAGCGTGCCGTCGCCGTCCCAGTCGGAGAGGATCGGCGCGGCGAAGATGCCCTCGTGCGGCGGACGTGAGTACTCGCGCGGGATGCGCGGCGATTCCAGCGGCACGACGCCCGCCGCCGGCTTCACCGGCCAGCCGGGTCGGCGCGCGCCGTCGGCGCCCCACACGTAGACCTTGCCGGTCGAGGTCGCGGCGACGATCCAGAGATTGCCGTCGTGGTCGAGGTCGCCGACGGCGACGTTGATCGGAATCGGCTCGTGACCGGGGTTCACGCCCGGCCATCCGCCCGGCTTCTCGATCTCGGTCGCGTCGGTGCGCACCGGGAAGCCCGGCAGCTCGCCGCCGGTCGCGGAATCGATCGCGTGCACGAAGCCGTCGGCGTCGCCGAAGACGATCTGCAGATGCCCGAGACCGGCGAGATCGACGAGCGCGGGCTGGCTCTCGCCGCTGGGTGAGAAGCAGTAGCCGGCGGGCGCGCCCGCCGGCGCATAGCCTCCGGCGCACTCGGCGCCGCCACGGATGCGGCGCGGGAAGCTCGTCATCGCGTCCGAGTCGTGCTGCACGGCGATCGACCGTCGGTCCTCGCCGGAGAGCGTCACGCCGGGCGTCTTGTCGTAGCTGACGCGGAGCCGCAGGGTCACCGTGTACTGCTCGGTCGTCGACAGCTGCTTGTCGGTCGAGAGCGCGAATTGCGCCGCGTACGCGGCCGCGGCGATGGCGCTCAGATCGAGGTCGCCGAGCTTGCCGTCGAACGGCGCGCTCCGCGTGCCGGTCGCGATCGTCGACCACGACGTCGGCTCGGCGCCGAGCGCCCACTCGAGCGTCCAAGCGTACGCGCCCGTCGGCGAGCGGCGCGCCTCGGTGTGACCGTACACGGGGACGATCGTCTGCGCCGTCGGGTCGTAAAGCGAGAACCATTCCGGCGAGTCGATCCACGCGACCGGTCGGATGCGCCCCTGGCGGAGCTCGCTCTGGAAGCGCGCGACGTTGATGCGGCCGTAGCCGGTCTGCAGGTCCCAGCCGACCTGCGTCGGCCACGCGTTCGGCACCGACGTGTAGTCGGACGGATCGATGTCGGAGGCGGTCGCGATCATCAGCTGCACGATCTCGGGGCCGGTGAGCGGCGGCGTGACGTAACCGAGCTCGGCGGCCGTGCGGCTCCACGCCTGGAAGAGGCCGAGCACGCCGCCGAGGGTGCCCGTCGACGCCGACGTCGACGTGGTGCCCGCGACCGACACCATGTTGCGCGTCCCCCACGACGTCTCGCCGGAGCGCTGGCGGAACGTGCGCGTCGTATTGTCGCTGCTCGGGCAGAGTGGGGTGCCGGGTACACAGTTCGGCAGCCCCGGCACGCCGCCCTCGTTGTCTTTGACGACGCCGTTTCCCGCGACGGCATGGGGCCAGTACATGCCGCCCTGGTGATCGGTCGAGTCGAAGTCGTTCGACGACTCGGCGACGATGACGTTGTGCCGCCAGAGGTACTCCTGCGCCTCACGCATGAAGGTCGAGTAGCCGAGGTCCGCCGTCAGGCTCGCGATCGACGCGGCGCCGGAGTCGGCGGCGAAGAGGAACGCCTGTGCCAGGTCGTCGGAGCGGTCGAGCGCCTCCTCGCCGGCGCGGATCGGCATCACCATGCAGAGCGGGCACGCGCCGATCCGGCCGCCGTCGTTGATCGCCGCCTCGCCGGCGAGCATCTGGCTGTTGTGGTGGCCGTAGGTGACGTCCTGCGAGTGCGGATTGTTCTGCCGGTTGTAGAAGTCCCAGCCGGAGATGTCGTCGACGTAGCCGTCGCCGTCGTCGTCGATCCCATTGGAGCACTCGATGATGAGGTCCTCGGGATCGAGGATGCCGTTGCCGTTGTGGTCCGGCGTGCCGGGGAAGTCGAGGACGTTGAACCACGGGTCGCCGTTGTCGTGGTAGCGCGCCGCGCACACCGGATTCGCCATCACCTCGGCGCGGTTGATGTAGATCTTCTTGATGAGCTCGGTGTTGCCGTTCCGCCAATAGTTCACGCCGCCCTCGATGTAGGCGACGACGGTGTCCGGCCGCCCGAGGCTCGAGAAGGTGTTGCCGCTCGACGCGAGCGGCGGCCAGTCGGCGATGTCCTTCCACGCCGCCTCTTGCGACATGCCCGACGCGCCTTCCTTGTCGCTCGCGTTCGGGTACTGCGTGGTGTCGATGACGCTGCGAAAGCCGTAGATCCAGCCTTCGGTCGGCGCCGTGCCGTCGGCGGGGAAGTCGGCGCGGACGGTGGTCGCGACGGCGAGCGCACACAGCGCGAGCAGGGTGACGGCTTTCATGAACTCCTCCGGGCAAAAGTCGAGTGGCGTGGCGGAGTGTCCGTGAGGGGTCGCGGCTCCATCAATGACGAGAAGTCATGAAGGCCGCCGCGAAAGTGCGGGTCGGAACCTGCCGAGAAGGGGGAGCGTCCCGAGGCGGATCGGCGCGCGGGCGGCGCGGACCGCTCGCGGCGGTCCGCGCGGTGACGGACGATCCGAGCTCGGCCTCAGCCTAGCCGCGGCGACGTGACTCTCGTCAGGACGCTGGGAACAGCGCGAAGGATCCGATCGAGCGGTTGCTCGGTTGCGTGCTGCCACTCAGGCGGATCGACCGCGTGACGGCCGAGTCGATGGAAAACGTCTTCATGCAGCTCCCGGTGCCATTCTCCAGCGAGCCGCGGCAGAAGTCGTTGTCGGTTTTGCTTCCGTCGATTCCCTCGAGGCGGGCAACCAGATCGAAGCTGATGTCGGACTCGGGCGCACGGGTGACCGTGCATGTCACGACGAAGTTCGTCGTCGTGCCGTTGCGCGAGGTCTCGGTCGAGCCGCAGGTGAGACTAGCCTTGTGACTCGAGCCACCGTCGCCACAACCGGATGCCACGAGCGAGCACATCAGCACACACAGCACTGTGGCCAACGTCCACTGCATACGGTGCACCATCGCAGTCTCCTTTGCGGGGGCAGAGGTCAGTGAATCGCGTCGTCGTTACTGGCGGTCGGCCTCTCTTGAGTCAAGCGCTGCCTTTTGCGATGCAAAGTCCCGAAGGAGGAACGCATCATGGCGCTACGACTCGGAGACATCGCACCGGACTTCACCGCCGAAACGACGGAAGGTCCGATAAAGTTTCACGAATTCATCGGCAACAACTGGGTGGTGCTGTTCTCGCACCCGAAGGATTTCACGCCCGTCTGCACGACCGAGCTCGGCTACATGGCGCGCATCAAGCCGGAGTTCGACAAGCGCGGGGTGAAGATCCTCGGCCTGAGCGTCGACCCGGTCGACTCGCACCAGAAATGGTCGCAGGACATCAAGGAGACGCAGGGCTACGCTCCCAATTATCCGCTGATCGCCGATCCGGAGCGGAAGGTCGCGAACCTCTACGACATGATCCACCCGAACGCGCTCGACACGCTGACGGTGCGCTCGGTCTTCGTCATCGGCCCCGACAAGAAGGTCAAACTGATGCTCACCTACCCGGCGAGCACGGGCCGCAACTTCGACGAGATCCTGCGCGCGGTCGACTCGCTGCAGCTGACTGCGAAGTACAGCGTCGCGACGCCGGTCAACTGGAAGCAAGGCGAGGATTGCATCATCGTCCCGTCGGTCTCGGACGACGACGCGAAGAAGAAGTTCCCCGGAGGCTGGAAGGCCTTGAAGCCGTACCTCCGGATCGTTCCGCAACCGCGGTCGTAACGCGGTGATCGCCGACCGCTCAGCGTCGCGGTCGACGTGAACCCCGCGGGAGGGGCGACGCGGTGACGCCGCCCCTCCCTGCGATCGGTCGCGGCGGCGCGAGGCTACGACGCCGTCGGGTGCCCGCCATGCAGGCGCTCGAGCTGCTGGCGGAACGCCGCGCACGGATCCTCCACGTCGACGCGCGGGGTGAACCACACGTAGTCGAACGGCACGCGTGTCCCGAATTCGTCGCGCAGCGAGGCGTCCGGATCGCTGCGTCCGGGCGTGACCTCGACGAAGGCGACGCTCGCGATCCCGGCGTGAGGAGACCAGCGCGCGACGTGGAGCGGCACCGCGACATCGCGCCGCACGTGACCGACGCCGGCGATGAGGATCGCGCCGTCGGCGCCGGCCGCGATCGCGTCGACCAGCGCGCGCGCCAGTTGCGCGTCGCGCGCCTGCTGCATGTCGACCATGCGCTCGAGCATGCTCTCGGGCGCGTGGCCGCAGTGATCGCGACGGATCTCCGCCGCCACCACCGCGCGCGCGTCGGGACCGAGGCACGGATGATCGACCCCGAGGCGCGCACGCGTCGCAGGGGCGAGCGCGCCGACGCCGCCCGCGCGCATCGCGCGCAGGTCCGCTGGATCGAGATCCGCGGCGACGAGCGGCAGTCGCGCCCGCAGCGCGGCGTCGACGATCGGCGCGTAGAGAGCCCAGTCCCAGCCGCGACGGTCGGGCGCGACGGCGGCGATCACGCGCTCGGACGCCGGCGCCGGGCCCGCGAGCGCCGCGGCGAGCGCCGTGCTGCGGTCGACGGCGATCGGCTCGAGCGCGACCGCCGGCCGCCGGCCGCGCGCCGCGAGCGCGGTGACGATCTCGGCTTGCAAGCGGTGATGGTCGGCGTTGTCGTGCTTGTCGCCGAGGAGAACGATGTCGGTCCCCGCCAAGCGCCGCATGAGCGCGGCGCGCGGGATCGGCCGGCGCGCGGCGACGTCCCAGATCACGCCGACGAGCGGGTGATCGCGCGCGACCGGCGACCGCCACGCGTCGTCGTGGAGGACGACGGTGCACCCGGCGACGAGCGCGAGCAGCGGCAGCGCGGCGCGCACCGTCTCAGACCTCGATCTGCGCCCCCAGCTCGACCACCTCGTTCGGCGGGATGCCGAAGAACTCCGTCGGCGAGCGCGCGTTGCGGGCGAGGAACATGAAGAGCGCCCGCCGCCACCCGGGGAGGCTCGAGCGGCCGGTCGCGATGAAGGTCTCGCGGCCGAGGAAATAGCTCGTACGACCGCGATAGACCGCGAGCCCCTGCGTCGCCGCGCAGCGCATGACGTCGGGGACGTTCGGCGTCTCCATGAACCCGTAGTGCGCGATCACGCGCCAGAAGCCGGCGCCGAGTTGGGCGATGTCGACACGGTCGGCGAGCGGTACGACCGGCTCGTTGGCGGTGACGATCGTCAGCAGCACCACTTGCTCGTGCAGCACCTGGTTGTGCTTCAGCTGATGGAGCAGCGCCGGCGGCGTTCCTTCCGGATCCTGCGTCATGAAGACCGCCGTGCCACGGACGCGCACCGGCGGGTCGAGCCGCAGGCTCGCGAAGAACTGATCGAACCGCATCCGCACCTTGGCGAGCTCGCGCATGCGCCAGCGCGCGCCGAGTCGCCACGTCGTCATCACGCTGAAGATCGCCAGCGCGGCGACCATCGGGAACCAGCCGCCGTGGAAGATCTTGGCGAGATTGGAGGAGAAGAACGCGACGTCGACGACGAGGAAGAGGCCGACGAGCACGCCCGCGCGCACCCCCGACCACTGCCACTGCCGCCGTGCGACGACGTAGAAGAGGACGGACGTGATGCTCATCGTGCCGGTGACGGCGATGCCGTACGCCGCCGCGAGGCGTGACGAGCTGCCGGCGACGATCACGACGGCGATGCACGCGAGCATGAGCGCGCCGTTCACCGCCGGGACGTAGATCTGCCCTTCGGTCGCAGCCGACGTGTGCACGACGTTGAGGCGCGGCATGAAGCCGAGCTGCACCGCTTGTTGGGTCAGGGAGAATGCGCCCGAGATGAGCGCTTGCGAGGCGACGACGGTCGCGACCGTCGCGATCGCGATCATCGGATAGAGGAGCGCCGGGGGCACGAGCGCGTAGAACGGCCCGTCGACCGCACGTTGGCACGCGACGCCGAGGCTGCCCGCATCGGCACAGCTCGACAGCAGGAGCGCGCCCTGCCCGAAGTAGTTGAGGAAGAGCGCAGGAAACACGACGGCGTACCACGCGAGGCGGATCGGCCGCCGGCCGAAGTGTCCCATGTCCGCGTAGAGCGCCTCGCCGCCGGTGATGCACAGCACGACCGAGCCGAGGACGAGAAAGCCGTGGAAGCCGTGCGCGCCGAGAAAGCGCGCGGCGTGCGTCGGCATGAGCGCGGCGAAGACCGCGGGCTGCGTCGCGATCCACGGTGCGCCGGCGGCGGCGATGCTCACGAACCACATGAGCGTCGCCGGCCCGAACACGGCGCCGACGTCACTCGTCCCGCGTCGCTGGACGAGAAAGAGTCCGGCGAGGATCGCGACCGTCACCGGCAGCACCCAGGTCGCGAGCGCCGGCGCCGCCATCTCGAGTCCCTCGACGGCGCTGAGGACGGAGATCGCGGGCGTGATGACGCCGTCGCCGTAGAGGAGGGCGGCGCCGAAGAGGCCGAACGTGATCAGCCACGACGTCGGGTTCTCCGCCGGCCGCAAGAGGGCGAGGAGCGCGAGGATGCCGCCCTCACCGTGATTGTCGGCGCGCATGATGAACGTGAGGTATTTGACGACGACGACCAGCAGCAGCGACCAGAAGACGAGCGACAGCACGCCGAGCACGTTCTCGGCGCTCGGCGCGATGCCGTACTCGCCGCCGAAGCACTCCTTGAGCGCGTAGAGCGGCGAGGTGCCGATGTCGCCGTAGACGACGCCGAGGGCACCGAGCCCGAGCGCCGCGAGGCTCGCGCGGCGTACGCCGTCGTGGCTGCCCGCCGGCGGGTGCTGCTCGGGGCAGGGCGTGGCGGCGGGTCGCGGCGCGGGAGCGGGATCGGCCGTCATGAAGCGACGACGTCTATCGTGAATCGGCGCGCCGAAGAAGCGGCGCGAGCGGGCGTCGTTCGGACTACGAACCGCCGACGCGGAGGGCGGCGTCGTGAGACGACCGCCGCCCTCCGTCGAATTACCGCAGGTCAGTTACTGACAGGTACACGAGAGACCGGCCGCCGTCGGCCTCACATCGCAGGTCGTTCCCGCGGGACAGAAGCCTCCGCATGCGCCGGCGGTCTCCGCGCCGAATCCGCACGGCGGCGGCTGCGCGCACGTGCAGTCCTGCCCTTGCAGGTGACAGACGAGGCCCGGCGGGCAGCCGCCGCCGCAGACGTTTTGCCCGACCGTTTGGCACGGCGAGCCGCACCCGCACTGGTTCGCCGCGTTGACGGCGCAGATCTCGCCGGGCGGACACGGGCCGCCGCACTGGCCGGTCGCGGCATCGATTCCGCAGGGCGGTGGACCGCAGACGCACTCGGTCCCTTCGAGATGACAGGTGCCCCCCGGTCCGGCCGGATCGCAGAATCCGGTGCACTGCCCGGTGGTCGGATCCTGATGACACGGACCTGGCTGACAGATGCACGGGTGCCCTCGACGATACGCGCCGGCCATTCCCGCGCGTCGTGCCGCGAAGTTTACGCCTGGATACGAACGGGTAAAGAAAAATCTGCACGTGGAAATCTTCTTTTGATGTGAGGGACGGCACGCGCTGCACGACCCGACACGGCGAGTGTCCACCACCCGCACAGACGGCGTGCGCTCGCGCATGCAGGCGTGCCGCCACTGGCATTTTCGGCCACCGCAACTCTGGCGCCATTCGGTGTTGAGAGTGGACTAGGAGGTGTCACGAACCATGTCGATTCGCATCGCAGTTCCGGTCCTCGCCGTCGCGCTGCTCGCGGCGCCTGCATTCGGCGCCGGGCCGTCACCGAAACCGTCACCGGCCGCGAGCCCGGCGACCGTCAGCTCACCGAAGTCGAGTCCGGCGACGATGAGCTCACCGAAACCCAGTCCGACGCCGGCGAAGCACGCCGCAACGAAGCACCGGGCGCGCAAAGTCGCGACGGCAAAGACGAGCACGTCTCATCGGCACGTGCTCACGCCCACCACGACCGCGGCGCCGAACGGCGTCGCGAAGTAACGTCACAGAAGCGCGGGGTGCGTACGACCCCGCGCGACCTGCGCCGCTGGCCTAGCAGCGGGTCACTCGATAGCTTGAACCTGTCACGCCGCGAGACTTCGTCGACGCGAGGAGCGCGATCATGAGTCGATTGCTCGTCTGCCTGATGCTGCTCTCGGTCGCGGCGTGCGCCGCCCCGCCACGAGGCGGTGGCGTCCGGCCCGCGCCGCCGGGACCATTCGACGCCGTTCGCGCGGTGTGGGGCGACTACTCGGGCATGTGCCCACGGAACTACGACTTCTGTCAGGCGCAACGGCGCTCGCTCTGTTGCCCGAGCTGGCGCGGCTGTTGCGAGGACGCGTCGGGGCCGTACTGCTGCTCGGCGCCGCCGCCGCCCGGTGACTCCTACGGCCAGCGCCGAGAGTACGAGCACGAGCAGTACGAGCGCGACGACGGCGGTCGATCGCAAGACGCCGCCTGCGACGCGCGCGACATGATGTGCTCGCAAGGCGGGCGCACGATCTGCTGCCCGCAACGCTCGCGCTGTTGCGCCGACGCCGACGGTCCCTATTGCTGCGGCTCCGACGATCGCGGTCGGTACTAGCCTAGCGGTGTTCACGATCGAATCAATGCTGCATTACGCGGCGGTGCTCGCGGCGACGCTCGTCGCGATGCTCGTCGTCGATACCGGCGACACGGCCATGGCGTTTTCCTTGACGAGCCCGGCCTTCACGGCGAACGGCGCCATCCCGAAGGAGTATAGCTGCGACGGTGCGAACCGCTCCCCCGAGCTGGGCTGGTCGGCGCCGCCCAACGGGACCAAGGCGCTCGCCCTCATCGTCGACGATCCGGACGCGCCGGCGGGCACGTGGGTGCACTGGGTGCTCTACGATCTCCCCGGCGATGTGACTGGGCTCCCCGCGGGCGTGCCCGCGGACGAGACCGTTCGCGGCGGGACGCACGGCACGAACAGCTTTCGCAAGCTCGGCTACGGCGGCCCGTGCCCGCCTCCGGGGAAGGTGCACCATTACGTTTTCAAGCTGTACGCGCTGAACGCGCCGACGGCATTGAAGCCTCGAGCGACGAAGGACGACGTGCTGCACGCGATCGAAGGCCACGTCGTCGGACAGGCGGAGCTGATCGGGACGTACGCGCGCTGAGACGCGCGCGATCAGGGCTTCGCAGGTGCGGCGTCCGGCTGCTTCAACGCTTGGCGACCGCGCTCGATCAGCCCGTCGAACGCGGGGAACGCGAACTCGACGCTGTAGCCCATCAGAAATGCCAGCGTGACGAGCGGCAAGTTGAACCCTTGGAGTGACGGCTGGTCGACTCCAGGCTGGGGCAACTAACCTAGGCTAATCGTCGCCGGCCGGCACCGGCTGTACCGTCTCGCCGTCGCGCACTGCTTGGCCGACGTTCAGCGCGACCAGGTCGTCGGGCGCGATGCCGGACGTCACCTCGACGGTGCGGCCGTCGTCGAAGCCGAGCGTCACCTCGGCGAGGTTGAGGCGGTCGTGGCGGACGACCGGCACGTAGACCTTGCCACGGCGAAACACGAGCGCGTCCGTGGGCACCTGCGGCGTCCCGCCGCGCAGCGCGACCGTGAACGTCGCGCGCGCGTACATGCCGGAGAGCAGCGCGCCGTCGTCGTTCGGGACGTCGACCTCGACGCGCATCGTCCGCGTCGCCGGATCGAGGGCGTCGGCACGGCGGGCGACGGTCCCCGTGAACTCGCGGTCCGGAAGCTCGCGCACTCTCACCGTCGCCGGGTCGCCGACACGCACGTCCGGCGCGGCGCTCTGGGGCACCTCCGCGTACACCCGGACGGGCGAGATCGTCCCCATGATGAGAATCGGCGTGCTCGGCGAGCTGCCGGAAGTCGTCGCCTGCGGCACCAGCGTCCCGGGATCGACGTTCCGCACGGCGACGATCCCGTCGAACGGCGCGCGGATCGTCTCGTAGCTCTGCATCGCGATGAGCTGCTCGAGCGTCGCCTTCGCCTGGAGCATCGCTGCTTCCGACTCATCCGCGGCCTGGCGCGCGACGATGCCCTGGCGCACCAGTTCGCGATTGCGGCGGTTCGTCGCGACTTGCAGCTCGTAGTTGGCGCGCGCGTTCGCGACCTGCTGATCGATCTCGGGCGATTCGAGCTCGGCGAGCGGCTGGCCCGCACGGACCCGGTCGCCCTTGTCGACGTAAACCTTCCGGAGATAACCCGAGACCTTCGCGTACACCGGGGTTTCCGACCATGCGCGAATCGCCGCCGGCACCTCGAGCGTGCGCGTCGGCGGCAGCTGGCGCGGACGGGTCACGACGACGCGCCGGCCTTGGGCGAGCTCCTGCTCGCGGCGCTCGGTGTCGCGGCGGATCTGCAGCTCGCGTGCGAGGGTGAGCGCCGCCGTGACGACGATGATCGCGAGCACCGCGACGACCCACCCGATCGTAAAGAGCCGCCCCGGCCGGCGCGGCCGATAGTGCCGTGCCTCGTCGTCCGGTACCGTCGTGCGCTCGTCCACCTCAGCTCCTCCCCGGCGGCGATGACGGCGCCAGCGCCTCGAGCTCGGCGTCGCGCTCGTGCTTGCCGATGACGGTGCGGCCGACGACCGAGTAGACGGCGGGCACGACGAAGAGCGTCGTCAGCGTCGCCATGACGAGGCCGCCGATCACGGCGCGACCGAGCGGCGCGTTCTGGTCGGCGCCGGAGCCGAGCGCCAGCGCCATCGGCAGCATGCCGAGAATCATCGCCAGCGCCGTCATGACGATCGGCCGCAGCCGAATCCGCCCCGCCTCGATCGCGGCCGCGACCGGGTCGTAGCCGTCCTCGCGCAGCTCGTTCGCGAACGTGATGAGCAGGTTGCCGTTCGCCACCGCCACGCCGACCGCCATGATCGCGCCCATCAGCGACTCGACGTTGATCGTCGTGCCGGTGAGGACGAGCATCCAGAGCACGCCGGCGAGTGCGCCAGGCACGGCGAGCAGGATGATGAACGGCTCGAGCCACGATTGGAAGTTCGCGACCATCAGCAAGTAGACGAGGATGACGGCGAGGATGAGCGCTTCGCCGAGCGTCGTGAACGACTGCCGCATCGCCTCGCTCTGCCCGCGAATGGTGATCTTCGTGCCCGCTGGCAGATCGCCGAGCTCCGCGATCGCCCGCCGCACCGCGGCGGCGGCGCCGCCGAGGTCACGGCCGTGGACGCCGGCGTTGACGTCGATCACGCGCTGCACCGAGTAGTGCGCGATGACGGCCGGCGAGATGCCCTGGCTGATCGTCGCGACGTTGCTCAGGAGCTGCGGTCGCTGCGTCTCCGCGCGGGTGCCGGAGAGCGGGATCGCGCCCAGCGCCTGGAACGAGTCGATCATGTGCTGCGGCGTCTGCAGCAGCACGCTGTAGTTCACGCCGTTCGACGGATCGAGCCACTGATTCGGCTGCAAGAGGAAGCTGGTGCTGAGCGCCGTGAGCATGCTCGACGCGACGTCGGCCTCGGCGATGCCGAGCTCGAGCGCCTTCGTCCGGTCGACGTTCACCCGCACCGTCGGGTAGTCGAGCGGCTCGGCGATGCGGAGGTCCGTCAGGCCGGGGATGCGCGCCATGCGGTCCTCGAGCCGCGACGCGATCGCGTAGTCGGCGTCGAGGTCGAAGCCCTGGATCTGCGCGTCGATCGCCGCGGGGAGGCCGAAGTTCAGCACCTGGCTCACGATGTCCGCCGCTTGGAAATAGATGCGGGTGTCGGGGAAGTCGCGCGCCAGCTCGGTGCGGATGGCCTGCTGGTACTGCGCCGTCGGATGGTGCTGCGGTTGCAGCTGCACGAGCACATCGGCGTCCTGCGGGCCGATGCTGTCGGTCTGGTAGAAGGCGAGGTTGTACGACACCGGGATGCCGACGTTGTCGCTGATGGCGGCGAGCTCGTCGGCCGGAATGATCCCGCGGATCGCGCGCTCGACGTCGTCGACGATCCGCTCCGTACGCTCGATGCGGGTGCCGGTTGGGGCGCGCACGTGGAGGCGCATCATCCCGGCATCGACGGCCGGAAAGAAGTCCTCGCCGACGATGAAGAGCAGGACGGACGGCACCGCGATCGCGATCGCGACGGCACCGAGGGCGAACCGGCGCCGCGCGATGAAGAGGCCGAGCGCCGTCCGGTAGCGCTCGCGCACCGCCTCGAAGCCCGCGTCGAAGGCGGCGATGAAGCGCCGCCAGGCACCGTCGCCGCGCCGCTCGTCGTGGCGCTCCGGCAAGAGGTAGCGCGCCATCGTCGTCACCAGCGTCCGCGACAGCAGGTACGAGGTGAGCATCGCGAAGACGACGGCGAGCGCGAGCGGGGTGAAGAGGAACTTCGCCACCCCGGAGAGCAGCACGACCGGGAAGAACACGATGCAGATCGCCAGCGTGCCGACGAAGGTCGGCATCGCGATCTGCGACGCGCCGTCGAGGATCGCGACCAGGAGCGGCTTGCCCATCGCGTGATTGCGATGGATGTTCTCCACCTCGACCGTCGCGTCGTCGACGAGCATGCCGACGGCGAGCGCGAGGCCGCCGAGTGTCATCGTGTTGATCGTCTGCCCGCAGAGGTAGAGCGCGACGAACGCGGTCAGGATCGAGAGCGGGATCGAGATGATCACGATCAGCATGCTGCGCGCCGAGCCGAGGAACACGAGCACCATGAGCGCGACGAGAATCGCCGCGGTCCCCGCCTCCTGGACGACGTCGCGCAGCGCGGCGCGCACGAACTGCGACTGATCGAAGCTGAGCGCGACGCGCAGCCCGCGCGGCGCGGTTGCCATGATGTCGGGGATCATCGCCTTCACCCGGTCGACGACCGCGAGCGTCGACGCGGCGGCGTGCTTGATGATCATCAGGTACGTCGCGCGCTTGCCGTCCACACGGACGACGTTCGACTGCACCTGGTGCGTGTTCGTGACCGGCGCCACGTCGCCGAGCGTGATCGGCGTGCCGTCGACGACCTTGATCGGCAGCGCGTCGAAGTCCTGCGCGGCGAGCGGGCTGCCGTTCAGCTCGACCGCGTACTCGCGATCGCCGATCTTCGCCGTCCCGGCCGGGATGATCACGTTCGTCGTCGCGAGCGCGTTGCCGACGTCCTGCGGCGAGAGGCCGTGCGCGTAGAGCGACTCCGGCTGCAGGTTCACCATCACGGCGCGGCTCACGCCGCCGAGCGGCGCCGGTGAGGCGAGGCCCTCGATCGTGAAAAGCTTCACCCGGATGAAGTTCAAGCCGTAGTCGTAGAGCTCCTGCTCGGGCAGTGTGTCGCTCGACACGGTGAGCTGCGCGACCGGGACGTTGGCGGCGTTGTAGTCGATGATGTTCGGCGACTGCATGCCGGGCGGCATGATGCGCAGCACCGTCTGCGCGACCGAGTTCATCTGCGCGATCGCGCCGGCGACGGTCGCCCCGGGATGGAAGTACACCTTGATCATGCCGATCCCGGAGAACGACGACGACTCCATGTGCTCGATGCCGTTCACGGTGGTGGAGAAGGCGCGCTCGCTCAGCAGGACGACGCGGCGCTCCATGTCGGTCGCCGAGAGGCCGGGGTAGTTCCACACCACCAGGACGACCGGCAGATCGATCTGCGGGAAAATGTCGACGTTCATCAGCGCGAATGACAGCGTGCCGAGGACGAGCATCAGGAGCGCCATCACCGCCACCGAAAGCGGCCGGCGGAGCGCCAGGCGGACGATCCACATCGAGACGCTCCCCCGCCCTTACCAGGCGGGAGGCACGCGAAATGCGAACGAGTGCGCGATCATGCGATGGGCGACGTCGATCGCCGAAGTGTAAAGGACGCTCCGAGACTCGGCAATGTGGCCGAGCGGGTGGTCGGGAGCAAACGAGCCCGGGCGCTGGCGGTGACCGGAAGCGCCGCGCTAGATTTGCGCCGTGGCCGATTTCTACGCGCTCGCCGAGGTCATGGAGGTGGCGGTCTTCGTCGTCCAAGGGGCGGAGTTCCGCTACGTGAACCCGGCGGCGGCCCGCATGACCGGCTACACGCGCGACGAGCTCCTGCGGATGAAGTTCTGGGAGGTGGTACACCCCGACGAGCGCGCCCTCGTGCGCGAGCGCGGCTTCGCGCGCCAGGCCGGCGTCGACGTGCCGCAGCACCTTCCGTACCGCCTCTACACCAAGGCCGGCGAGACGCTGTGGGTCGGGTTCAGCGGAACGCGCATCGACCACGAGGGCGAGCCGGCGATGCTCGGCACCGCCATCGACATCAGCCGGCACAAGCAGGTGGAGGAGGCGCTGCGGCGGAGCGAGGGGCGGCTCCGACGCCTCGTCGACTCGAACGTGCTCGCGGTGCTCATCAGCGATCTCAACGGCCGCATTCTCGAGCCGAACGACGCGTTCCTGTCGATGCTCGGGTACACCAGGGCCGACCTGCCGCTGCGCTGGGACGAGCTCACACCGCGGGAGTGGCTTCCGCTCGCCGAGCACACGATCGGCGAGCTGCGCAATACCGGCGTCGCGACGCCGTTCGAGAAGGAATACCTCCACCACGACGGGCACCGCGTCCCGGTGCTGATCGGGGTTGCGCTCTTGGAGCACGGCGGCGACGAGTGCATCACGTTCGTCATCGATCTCACGAAGCGCAAGCGCGCCGAGCGCGCGCTCGAGGCGTCGCTCGCGGAGCTGCGGGCGAGCGAGGAGAAGCTGCACCGCTTCGCGGCGCGCGAGGTCGCGGTACGTGAGGCGGAGCGCAAGCGCCTCGGCTTCGACCTGCACGACAACGTCTGCCAGGAGCTGACGGGCGTCGGGATGTTGCTCGCGTCGGTGCGCCATCGCCTCGGTGCCCGCCAGACGAGCCTCGCGACCGACCTCGTGCGCGCCGGCGACTTTCTCGCCGAGATCGTCGAGCACCTGCGTCTCATGGCACGCGAGCTGCGGCCGTTGCAGCTGCGCGACCTCGGCCTCGGCGAGAGCCTGACCGCGCTCGCGGCGCGGATGAGCTCGCCGACGACGTCGGTCACGGCACACGTGCCGGCGCCCATCCCGCGTCTCGGCGACGACGTCGAGCTCTCGGTGTACCGGGTCGCGCAGGAGGCGCTCGCGAACGCCCTCCGCCACGGCCACCCGCGCTCGATCGTCGTGACGCTCGTCGCCGTCGACGGCCGGCTACGTCTCGAGGTTCGTGACGACGGCTGCGGCTTCGACCCGGCGCTCCGCCCGCGCGACGCGCTCGGCCTGACCGGGATGGAGGAGCGTGCGCTCGCGCTCGGCGGCCGCGTCGTCGTGACGTCGACGCCCGGCGCCTTCGATTGCCCGCTCGGCCGCACGAGCGACGCGCCGCGCTGACATTCCGCGCCCGGCGAAAGATCCCGCCGCCGCCGTCCGTCTCACCCGCGGGAGGCCATGCCAGCGTCCGTGCCGCCGCGATCGGAGGGACCCGCGAGCTTCGGGCTCGTCTTGACCTTCTACCAGCGCGATCCGGCCTACGCCCTCGGTCTGGCGGCGATATCGGCGCACGCCAAGCACGTCCATCCCGGCGTCCGCGTGCACCTGGTGCCGATCATGCGCGACGATCCCGTCGCGCAGGTCGTCGACGAGGTCGGCGCGCTCGCGCCCGACCTGATCGGCGTGTCGGCGATGGCGCCGACGTGGCTGCCTTCCGATCCGTATTTGCGCGCACTCAAGGCCGCGTACCCCGACGTCCCGATCTGCGTTGGCGGCTACCAGGCGATCGTCAGCCCGGACGAGACGCTCGCGCACGCCGCCGTCGACTTCGTCTGCGTCGGCGACGGCGAGGAGCCGATCGCGCGCCTCATCGGCCGCATGCGTCGCCGCGACGCCGACGCGATCCCCGGCCTCTGGGAGAAGCGCCCCGACGGGACCGTCACGCGGACGGCGCCCTGGCTGGTCCGTGATCTGAGCGCGCTGCCGTTTCCCGACTACACGATCTTCGCCCGCGACGGCGACGTGCGCTATCTCAGCCCGCACGCCGTCGAGTCGAAGCGCCTGACGACGCTGCCCGTCCTGAGCGGACGCGGCTGTCCCTATCGATGCAGCTATTGCGCCAACACGACGCTGCTCGATCTCTTCGGCGGCCGCGGCGGGCTCCTGCGCAAGCACGAGCCCGAGCCGCTCGTCCGCGAGCTCGCGCGGCTGCGCGCGCAGTACGGCATCGAGTTCTTCCAGTTCTGGGACGAGGAGTTCCTCTACGATGCCCGCTACGTGCGCCGTCTGCTCGCGGCGTATCGTGACGCCGTGGGCGTGCCGTTCTCGTTCTTCGCGCGCCCCGAGACGCTGACCGAGGAGCTGTGCGCCGTCGCCGCCGCGGCCGGGTGCCACTCGATGTGGATGGGCGTCGAGAGCGGGTCCGACGCGTATCGGCGGCGGTTCCTGAATCGTCGCACGCCGAACGCGCTCCTCCGCGACGCGGTCGCGACGGCGCGGCGCCACGGCATCAAGTGCATGGCGTTCAGCATGGTCGGGCTGCCGTTCGAGAGCCGTTGCGATGCCGCGGAGACGCTGCAGCTCAT
>WNFR01000892.1_pt1 | contig 30431 bp, 28 predicted proteins | sample 5400221 | NCBI WGS metagenome assembly WNFR01 (sample SAMN13153357, study PRJNA577476) | soil metagenome | isolation source: 40 cm soil under Madrone tree | place: USA:California | collected 2016-06-14
TTCACGAAGTCATATAGCCTTCTTCGCCGTGCTCGTTGATGTCGAGACCTTGACGTTCGACCTCGGGCGCGATGCGTAAACCGATGACGGCATTAACCAACGCTCCGATAAAGGCCGTGCCGATAATCGCGAGCGCGATTGTGATCCCAATCACCTTCAATTGCTCGAGCCACAACATATGCCCGACAATTCCGGCGAGACCGTTTTGATTGGCGGTATTTGCAGAAAGGTTTGGATTTACGCTGGCAGTTGCGAAAATGCCGGTGAGAAAGGCGCCGAGCGTTCCGCCGACGGCGTGTACACCGAAAGTGTCGAGAGCGTCATCATAGTGGAACCACGATTTCAGTTTGGTGCAGGCAAAGAATGAGACGCCGCCTGCCGCCAGACCGATGATGACCGCGCCGGTTGGATCGACATAACCGCAGGCCGGCGTGATCACAACCAACCCCGCCAACGCGCCCGAACAAAAGCCGAGCACGCTCGATTTCCCGCGCAAAGTGTATTCGATCATTGCCCACGTGAACGACGCAACGGCGGTTGCGAGCGTTGTGGCCGTGAAGGCGTTCGCGGCAATTCCATCCGCGCCGAGTGCGCTGCCGGCGTTGAATCCGTACCAGCCAACCCAGAGCATTCCGGTCCCGACCATGCAAAGCACCATCGAATGCGGCGCCATGATGTCTTTGCGAAAACCGAGGCGATGTCCGAGTAAAATGCAAAGCACCAACGCCGACCAGCCCGAAGACATGTGCACAACCGTGCCGCCGGCGAAATCGATCGCGGTGACTTTCGCGGCTGGATTCCAAACGCCGTTCATCCAGCCGTCGATCCCCCAAACCATATGCGCGACCGGGAAATAAACGGCGAACATCCAGATTGCGACGAAGGTCATGACCGCCGCGAATCTTATTCGCTCCGCAACTGCGCCGATGATCAAGGCCGGCGTAATGATCGCGAACATAAGCTGAAACATGGCGAAGACATTTTGTGAAACCCAGTAGGAATAATCGGGGTTCGGCTGCGAACTTACTCCGCGCAGAAATGCGAACCTAAACCCGCCGAGAAATGGCGAACCGCGGGAAAACACGAGCGAATATCCGACCGCCCACCACAAGATCGCGACGAGGCCGGCGATGCCCAGGCATTGCGCCAGGATCGACAAGACATTTTTTGCGCGCACCAGGCCGCCGTAGAAAAGCGCGAGGCCAGGCAGCGTCATGAAAAGCACGAGCGCCGCACAAGTCATCATCCAGGAATTGTGACCGGGACCTGAGCCGGAAATGTTTGAAATCGTTTGCGCGTTTGCGGCATCGGCACCGCGCGCGGAATTGCTCATGTAAGCTTCAAGGTCGGCGACGCGCTGCTCAAGTGAGGGCGCGCTTGGAGATCGAGAAGCCCGAGGCGGACTGGCAGTTGGTTGGGCGCGGAGCGAAGAGCAAATCGCCACGGCGGCTATAAGCAAAAGGGTTCGCATCATCACAAAAGTATTCCGCCCTTGATCTCCGGGAAAGCGAAGGATGGAACAATGCTTACTATTGACAGTCTACTTCGCGTTTGGTCAATCTTGATACAGCTTTTCAACTGTTGCGCTTGGCCGATTTCATATGAACGAATCCATCACTCAACTCAAGGACACGACGGGCAATCCCGCTCCGCTCGGGCTGCTCGGCTTTGGCATGACCACCGTGCTGCTTAATCTGCACAACGCCGGCTTCTACGAACTCAACAGCATGATTCTGGCGATGGGTATTTGCTACGGCGGCGGCGCGCAAATCATCGCCGGCATTATGGAATGGAAGAAAGGGAACACTTTCGCCACGACCGCTTTCCTCTCCTACGGCTTGTTTTGGTTGTCGCTCGTGGCCTTGATCGTCCTGGCGAAACTGGGATGGGGCGCCTCCTCTAACGACACAGCGATGGCCGCGTATCTCGCCATGTGGGGACTATTCACCGCCGTCCTGTTTGTCGGCACGTTGCGGCTAAGCCGGGCGTTGCAAATTGTTTTCGCCACGCTCACGATTCTGTTCTTTCTGCTCGCCATCGGTTATTTCACCGCGGCAAGTGCGGGATTTAAACACTTCACCGGTTATGAAGGAATCCTCTGCGGATTCTCCGCAATTTACGCCGGCCTTGCGCAAGTGCTCAACGAATTGTTTGGCAAAACCGTGTTGCCGCTTGGGCCGGTGACAAAATAATCGCCGCCATCGCGCCGGGCTACCGGGGCTATAAAGCGGCGCGCGCAGGATCGACAAGGAAAACTCCGCCGAGCGGTCTGGCCAAACCAGGTTAAGGCGCTCGGCGGAGTCTCTGCCTAAAAACTATGATCAACAGCAGATAAGATCGACATCGTGCGAAAACGTCGTGGCGGAGATTTGCTCGAGTGAACCCTCAATCTCGTTCTCACTATCATTTTCTTCGTTGAGATCGCTCGGCGGCGCGACTGCCGGCAAATCATTTTCCTGTAACTTGTCGTAACGCTGGCGAACATCCGCTGGGATTTTATCGAGATCTTCCTTTGTCTCGACCGGGCCGCTGAAGAGCAGTTTGCCCTGCGGATCCTTCGCGGTAAGCACCTTCTTGCCGTCAACCGTTTCCAATTTCATCTCGCCGTTGTCATCGGAGAAAACAATCCGCGCTTTGCCGAGGTCGATTGTGGTGGCTTTGACCGCGTCGCTGTCCCTAGATAAAATGCGAAGCTGACCAATTGTGCGCCTGGCTTGATCACGAGCTCGCATCGCTTCCCCGCGCGCGCGGACAACCGCGTCATGAATCACGCCGCGCTTTTCATCGCCGAGCTGCTCCTTCAAATCTTTGAGCCCGTCCTTGAGATCGCTCATCCCGAAATCGCCGAATTCATGATTGCCAAAAGGAAAATCTGAGTGCCGATGACGACCAGGCCCGAAGTCGTGCCGCTGCGGCACTTCTTTTTTTATCAATTTCGCCGTGACTTTTTGTTCCTTTCCTTTGCGCAAGAGCGTAAGGGTCACGTTTGTTCCTTCCGAATAACTGCGCACAAGTTTGGCCAGTTGATCCGGCTCGGTGAGAATCTGATCGTTTAACATTTTGATGATGTCGTTCTGCTGAACGCCGGCTGCCGCGGCTGGGCCGTCGGGAACGACGTAATCCACGACAAGACCGAAGCCTTTGGCCAAGCCAAGCTGTTCGCTGACGACGCCTGGGACCTCGGAGGTTTCAACGCCGAGAAATGTCACGGGAACCTTTTTTACCTGTCGTTCCCACGGGCTTGAGCCGGGCGACGGCCCCGGCGGATTCGGCGGGTTTGGTGGATTTGGCGGTGCTTGGCTAAATCCTGCCACCGGCAGGAAAACGATAGCTGCGATGATTGTGATCAGTTTTGTTTTCATATCTTTTGATGTTCTAAACAGAGTCGCCGCGGCAACCTTGCCGCTCGAGAAGGCAGCGGAGCGCCGACCCTACAAATTTGAAGAAGCTCGCGTTCATTGGCCTGAAACGGGAATGAGTGAAACTTCTTCGCTCGGATAAGAAACGCGAAGCGATGCGCCCGTGCTGGGGTTGCGCCATTGCAAGGTCTCACGTTTTTGCGAGCGGACGCGACGCACGGGTTGCGTCGCATCGTCGGCAAAAAGCAATCCTTCGTCCCACGTGTCGTAAACGACCTGGCTAAGACCTGAAACGACCAGTTGATCGGCCTTTTTGGTATTTGTCGGGGATGATGCAGGCGGAGCGGAAACGATCTCTGGCGCTTGTTTCACGAGGTGATCGCCATCGATACGTGCAAAAATCAAAAATGCGGCCGTCGCCGCGACTCCTAGCCCAAGGGTCAGCCAGTTCCAATGAAGACGCTGCGTCCGAGGCAGGACACCCGCGGTCGCAGCCGGTGCTGGCGCCTCAGCCAACGCCCGTTCGATTCGCGCCGCCAGACTTTCAGACGGTTGCACCGGACGCAGCTTCTTCAGTTGAGTCTCCAATTCGGAAAAATCATTCATGAGGCGGCAAATTCCTTTTCAAGGCGGTGAGCGCGTACCGATAACGGGAGGCCGCGGTGTTCTGGGAAATGCCAAGAACGTTCGCGATCTCGACAAAAGTGAGCTCGTTCCAAATCTTCATGACCAACACCTCGCGTTGCTCATGCGGGAGACGATCGACCGCATTATGGAGCGCCTGTTGAGATTCATCATGAACTTCAAAATGCGGCTCGACCGATGGTTCGCATTCCGAAAACGCATTGGCCTCACGCCGCGCGCGACGACTGTCGCGACGGATAAAATCCAGCGCGATGGAGCGAACGGTCGCATAAAGTAAGGCGCGGTTATCGATGCTATGTTGCTTTCGCCAAAAACGAACGAACGCTTCCTGGACAACATCTTCTGCGTCGGCGCTTGAGCGCATCCATTGCCGCGCGAAAAGCAACAGACCGGGAGCCAGCCGGGCAAAACAAACTTTCCAATCTTCATGAGTGGCGACATTCTCCATGACCTCTCTTCACGGTCTTTTATAATCAAGACGCCGCCAACCACGGATTTTGTCTAAGGAAGTTTTTCCTTCTCCGTTACCCTCGCCGTCCTGGATACGTAAGATGTCGCCAGATCCGGCGGAGCCGAGCAGCAGGTCGAACACTGCGGGCGAACGGAAGGAGCTTCCCGATCAAGCTGATTGGCTGCAATCGGCTGCCTTTGGCGCAGAGCGGGTCGATCTTGCAAAGAAGCGACGCAATCGAAATTGCTTAAAACTTTTTCCTTATATCCCAGCGACCTGGCGCGCCCTTCGGTGAGGCGGCCGCCCAGGCAATATCGCGAACGAATAAATTGTAAGGCAACCGCCAACGGGGGTGGCGCTGCGCGGTCCCGCCGAGCGGCAGATAATCGACCTTGTCGAAATAAAATCTGAGTAGCTGATCGAGTTCCTTAAAAGAAAAATGATGAACATGCAGTTGTTCGCCAGACAGTCGTTTGCCGCGCATAACTTTCCAGCGCCGGTGCAGGTGATAGTCGAGAGGAACTGAGCCGACAAACGCGCTCCCGGGTTTCTTTTTCAAGATTCGGTGCACTTCGCTAACCGTGATCGCGGGATGAGGCAGATGCTCCAAGACTTCGGTCATCATTACCGCATCGAAGCTTTCGTCTTGAAAGCAGATCGCGGCGGTGAAATCCATTTCCGCACAGGGTATCTTCTCCCGCGCGGCTTCCACCGCGGTCGGATCGATGTCTACGCCGATCCAGCGAATGAGTCCCACCATTTTGGTAAGGACTCCACCACGACATCCCACATCCAATCCCAGATTTTGGCGGTCGTGACCATTTACCTCCAGCCATCGTCTATAGAACGCTCCTTTGATCTCTTCATGTTGCGTGCCGATCGTTGTGTAGAAGGCGGAGCATCCCGCATATCGTTGGTAAAACTCTTGAACCAAGCGGCGCCCGCGGTTTGGCTCGTTTAGCAACAGCTCTTCCGGAAATCTATCTTCTGCGCTCATCATTTATCCGGCGCAGTTGTCGATCTTTCGATGCTCATTACTATTTGGCGTTCGGAAGCGCTCGGAGAATCAAATTGCCTAACCAATCCGGATTGGCCAGGCCTTCACGATAGGCTTGCAGCGATTCGACGGAAGAATTGACCCGCAAGTTGCTGTAAGACTGGTCGACGTTTTGCCAGCGTTCATGCCAGTAAACCGCAGCTTTCACCCGCGGATATCGTTTTAGAAATAGCTCGAGGCCTTGTTTGATCCATTCCCCTTTGGGACCGGAATGCGGGAACTCGCCCGTCGCCCATTCGGCGATCATGATCGGCTTGCTCGGATCGAGCCCGCACATTTCCTGGTACGGCCAATCGACCAGTGATGGAATGCTCGCCCACGGTTCGTCCTTGAATTGCTGGCCGTAAACACTCAGCCCAAGCCAATCGACGTAATCGGCGCCGGGATAATACGCGGGCGCGAAATTCCAGGTGTCGAGTGGGTAGGAATAATTGTTGGCATGAAACATCCATTTGATATTCGACGCGCCGCGCGCACGAACGCGATCGACGACATGGCGATAGGCCGTCCGGAAATTTTCGGGACCTTTCCAATTCTCGCGCTCGTCATCCCAATCATCGCCGCCGTAGTAAATCCCTGACCACGGAAACCAATCTCCGTTCATCTCCACACCGAACGCAACGATCATGGGATGACCGAATGCGCGCGCCGCGTCCGCCCACTTGTCGATGTAACCATCCCATTTTCCCGCAATAATGTCGGTGAGGTTGAACCGATCGGGCCCGCGATTTTGCGTGTAGGGCTTGTCCCACGGCGACCAGAAAACCAACGGAAAAGAGCCGTGCCGCCAGACCACATTGAGATTGGCAGTCGGAAAATTCTGCTCACCCCAATAGCTCGACGAGGCGATGACGGCCTGGTGTTTTCCAACCATCGTTTCAAAATCTTCAATCATCTCGAGCGTGACGTCGTCCTCCTCATCGCCAAAATCCATGAATGCGCCGGTGTACGCGCCATGCGTAGGGACGACGACCTCGACCGGGCCGTTCGAATCGACATGAGGCGAAGTTGTCGTCTTTTTGCATGAAACCAATCCGCAACAAACCATTAAAGAAATAACGAAACACGAACGACCGATGTCGAACCGGGCAACGCTCTTTATCATTCGGATTTCGTCATTCCTTCGTCATTCCTAATTTCTGCATTCTCTCCTCATGCCCGCACCGGCACGCTGGCGGTGCGTTCGAGTTTGCCCCAGCCGACCAGCGCGCCCTTAAGTGCGCGAAGAATCGCCTTCCAAATGCAGTAGCTGAGCATTGGCCGGTAAATCAAACGCATGGGAAGAATGCGCCATGCGCGCAAAATCGGCTCTCGTTCGAGAATGCAGGCCAGCGTCGCGAGAAGAACATCCATGGCGAGGAACGTGATGACAAACGGCATGACCGCTCGCCAGGCGCCGAATGGAAGAGTGGCGAGCAAAAACAAATCCACCATTGGTGTGACCGCGACGAGGATGATTTGAAAAAACCAAACGCTCGGCAAACTGAACCAGCCGAGCGCGTGATAGTTCCAGTTGAACACCATGTCGCGGTGTTTCCAGAGACATTGCAACGTGCCGTAGGCCCAGCGAAAACGTTGTCGCGCCAGCGTGCGCACGCTCTCCGGCGCTTCCGTCCAGGCGATCGCGCCCGGCACATAAACGATCCGTTGCCGATGTTTGTGCAGCGAAAGAGTCAAATCGGTGTCTTCAGCAAGCGTTTGCAAACTGAGGCCGCCCGCTTGATCGATCGCATCCTTTCGAATGGCACTGATCGCACCAGGCACGACCGTGATGCAGTTCCAGCGATTGTATGCGCGCCGATCGAGATTGAAACCGCATGTGTATTCCAACGCCTGACAACGCGCGATGAACGTGCGCAAGTTGCCGACCTTCGCATGACCCGAAACCGCACCGATCCGCCCGTCGGCAAACGGTTCCAACAAACGTGGGAGTGTGTCGCGTTGAAAATGCGTATCGGCATCCACAAACACGACAATTCCGTGTCGCACGGCGGAAAGCGCGCGCTGCAATGCTCGCGCTTTGCCGCGATTTTCCTGTCGCAACAAACGGAGGCGTGGATCAACGTCTGCGGCGCGCGCAATTTCCGCGGCGGTTTCGTCACGCGAACCATCATCAATTACGATGACTTCGATGTCGCCTTTGTATTCTGTATCGAGAAGGGCGCGCAAAGTTCCCGCGATTACTCTGCCTTCGTTATAAGCAGCCATCACCACGCTGATCGGTTCGGCAAAATCCGCTTTCGGTCCACGCCGGAAACGATACGCCAGCCAGATCACGACTAGCGTCCGAATGACCACCAGCGCGGTCGCCACAATCATAAAAGCCCAAAGAAATTCTTCGACCCCATGATAAAGCCGAAATCCCGTGCTACTCACCAGCCGGATGAGCGATTGACCACTCTGCTGCAATCGCGGCATGACCGCGTCACGCGTCGTTCCAAGCAGCGTGCTCAAGAGGACGACGGTATCGCCCCGGGTATGGAGCCAATCCAAAATGCGAGGAAGTGCTTCGACCGTTTGCGAACGATCCCCGCCGGCATCGTGCAGCAAGATAATGCTGCCATCGCGCCGTTGCTGTTTCACACGCTGAAGGATGATGTCGGCCCCCGGTTTTGCCCAATCCTGCGGATCAATGTTCTCCAGAACGACGAGATAATTGAGGTCCTGCGCGATTTGCAGCGGAGTCAGCTCGCTTAATTGCGAGGGGCTCGTGTCCGCCGCGTACGGAGGACGAAATAATGTCGTGGCGCGACCAGTGATGCTTTCGATCAAAAGCTGCGTCGCATTCAATTCGAGTCGCACATGCTCCGGCCAGCACAGCGCCAGGTTCGGATGATAATAAGTGTGGTTCCCGATCTCGTGTCCTTCATCGACAATTCGGCGGACGAGGCCGGGGTAGTGCTCGGCGTTCGCCCCGACGAGAAAAAACGCAGCCTTCACGTTGGCTGCTTTCAGAATCTCGAGAATCTTCGGCGTCCACCGCGGATCGGGGCCGTCATCGAAAGTGATTGCAACCTGATGTTCGCCCCCGGCGCCTTGGTGATAAAGGGTGGGAAATTCCGGGAACTTCGCGTACCTCGCCGTAAGGTAACCCTGAGAATCGGCCGCCAGATTTCGCATTCCATCCGAGCGGGTTTCATCCACCGTGACAATTTCACCGTCCCCCACATCAGCGATCGTGTCCGTCCCTCTGAGCACTTACAACGACTCGCGCGTTTGATTGTCGATCTTGAAATCACGAGAAAGATTCAGTGCGTCCCAAATCGCTGGGTCTTCCGTGCCCAGCCGGTAAAGCGCAAAGCCGCCCGCCTTTTGATCGCGCACTTCGCGCAATTGGTTTAAAAACGTCACCACATCTAGAAACCAAACGGCGTGCTCCTTGTCCGCGTCCTCAAAATAAAAATACGGATTGTAACCAGGCGCCTTGACTTCTGCAGTCTCGACTCCCGCGTTATTGGCGCGGCTCATCGCTTCGGGAAAGCTGATTAGCTCCGCTTTTTTCCCGCCGATCGTCCAATCGTACCCATAACTGCCCAGCGCGATGATCCATTGTTTTGTGTCCGCATCTTCGAGCAAAACATGCAGCCAGCCCTCAAACCAGGAACGCGACCCGAGCGGACCGGGTGGATCGATATCGGAGGTCTCGTCAAAAAGCAGCGCGACAAAACGATCGACATTGTCGGAGAGATTCTCGAAGTCGATGTAATCCAATTCCTGCCCTGGTTGAACACAGAGCCATAGTTGCTTCTCATCGTTATGCAGCGCGTCCGCAAATTTGTCGATGAAAGCGCTGAGATCTCTTTTATAGACGGGATCGATTTGCTCCCAGTCGATGACGACCCCTGCCGCCTTGGCATTTCGCAACACTGTGAGCACGCTGCCAATAAAACGATCTTGTCGATCTTGGGGACCGTGCGCGAGATTTTCGATTGCTTCCGGTTGCCAGCTGTCGCCGACCAGATTGGTCAACAGCGGCATCAACGCAATGCCGCGGCTCGCCGTAAATTTCGGCAGCCGCGCGTCCGCGTCGATTTGCAAATCACCCAGGCCGTTGGTCACCGCCATCCACTCCGGACAGAGATGCGTAATTTGCACCGCATGCTGCTCGAGCGACGCATAACTGTAAGGATCGCCGTTGGTGTAGAAGGCGAGCCGCACTTCGTTGCCTGGAGATTTTTTGCGCAGGTGCGCCGGTGGTGGTTGCGCTGGCGCGCCGAGTTTTTTTGCCGCCTGCCGGGCCGCGCCGAATTTCTGCCAGAGCAACGAGCTCGGCGCCACTTGTCCAGCCGGGTTCTCTTTTTGCAACGCCTTGAGTTGGCCCTTCAACTGCCGCAGCGCGAAGGGAACCTGCATCTGCGGCGCGACAAAAAGTGTTTGCACGAAAAGCACCGTCCCCAGGAAAAATAACACTCCGCCGACCAACAGAATCAGGCGCAATCGCGGCCATCGCTTGCCCGCCGGATCGGAGAAAACGAACGGCGTGAGCGCGTCTGGAGGGATGTCGTGCATGAGCTGCTATAATCGCACCGAACCGAGCATAATAAAAACAATCGGCGCCGCGCCATCACCTTCTTCTATTGGACGTTGAGCGTTGGACGTTGAACGTTGGACGTTGATGAATGTGGATCCGTTTCCGACTGGTCATGCCGGAATCGACGCGCGCTTACGCAAAGGTCCGACCATCCATCCAAGCGCCTGGGTCGTTCCCGGCGCGACGGTTATTGGCGACGTCACGCTCGAAGAGGAATCGAGCGTCTGGCACGGCGCCGTTTTGCGCGGCGACATTAACCGCATCGTCATCGGCCCGCGTTCCAATATCCAGGACAATGCCGTCGTCCATATCGATACTGGTGATCCGACGAGCCTGGGCGAGCTTGTCACCGTTGGCCACAGCGCCATCGTTCACGCCTGCAAGATCGACAATGAAGTCCTTGTTGGCATGGGTGCGATCGTTCTCGACGGCGCCGAAGTCGGCGCACGCTCCATCATCGGCGCGAACGCGCTCGTCACTCTTGGGATGAAAATTCCGGCGGGCTCGCTCGTCCTTGGCTCACCCGCAAAAATCCGGCGGCAACTCACGCTCGACGAACAAAACGACATTGCCCGCTGGGCCTGGAGCTACGTCGAGACTACCAAACATTTCCGCGAATTTTACAAAAACCTGTAGCGGCGTTCTATGAGCGTCGCATTAATCGTCCGGCGGTCATAGACCGCCGCTACAGTGACTTCGCCAATTCCCGCGCTCTCTCGCGCAACAATTCCGCCACACGCGCGATACTCTCCTCCTCACTCATTCCAGGACGAGTCGTAACATAAACTTCATCAAAAATTTCCCGCGCTTGTCGATCTTCACTGGCGCGCCCGACGATCGCGAAAACGCGTTTGCCAAGTTGGCGCGCGAGTCGCGCTACACCAGCCGGCGTTTTTCCTTCGAGCGTTTGTCGATCCAAACTTCCCTCACCTGTAATGACCAGATCGACATCTTTCATCTTCGATTTCAGCTCGACCGCTTCGGCAACGACATCAAAACCTGGTCGAATTTTCGCGTCGCAAAAACTCATGAGACCAAATCCGAGTCCGCCCGCCGCGCCCGCGCCCGGTTCGTCCCGAAAATCAGCGCCCAAATCGCCTGAAACAACGTCTGCGAGTTTAGTTAAGGCGCGCTCCAATATGTCGATCTTATCCTCGGTCGCGCCTTTTTGCGGACCGAACACGCGCGTCGCTCCGTTTGCACCGAGCAACGGATTTCGCACATCGGCCGCGGCAACGATCTTCGGCAACGCCAAAATTTTCGGTTTTTCAATCCAGTTCAGCCCAAGCAACTCACTGACCCTGCCGGTTAGCTGGTCGCTGCACCGATCAAAAAATCGGAATCCAAGCGCGCGGGCCATTCCAAATCCACCGTCGTTCGTGACGCTTCCGCCGAGGCCGATAATCATTTCGCGCGCGCCACGCCGCGGCGCACCGAGGATCATCTCACCGACTCCAAACGTGTTCGCAAGATCGACATCCTTTTCATTCGACTTCGTGCGTCGCATTCCCGCAACTTCGCTCATTTCCATGATCGCGAGATTTTTGTTCCCGATGTAGGCGTAGCGGCAATCGATCTCACGGCCCAAGGGATCGTGCGCCTTGCATTTCAACCACGAACCACCGAGTGCATCGCAAATCACTTCCGCCGTTCCTTCGCCGCCATCGGCCATCGGCATGATGTCGATTTTTGCGTTCGACAAAACTTCGCGCAGACCGGCGGCGATGTTTTGCGCAACTTCTCGCGCGCTCAGTGAGCCTTTGAATTTGTCCGGGGCAATGAGGATCTTCATTTGGTAGGGACATCCCGATGGGATGCCCACGGATGCCTTGGCGCGGCCTCCCTACCCTTTCAATTTGCTCTCAAGAATCTCGCCCGCCAACTGCGGATTCGCTTTGCCCTTCGATAATTTCATGACCTGGCCCTTAAGAAAATTAAGCGAGGCGGCATTACCTGCCTTGAAATCTGCTGCCGGCTTCGGATTCGCGGCAATCACTTCATCACAAAACTTCTCGATCGCGCTCGCGTCGCTTAATTGCTCAATGCCCTTTTCCTTCACAATCGCGGCTGCTCCTTTACCGCTGGCAAACATTTCCGCGAAAACGTCCTTGCCTTGTTTGCCGCTGATTTTTCCGCTGTCGATCAAATTGACGAGCTCATCGAGCGCCTGGGGCAGAATCGGGCAATCGCTGATCGCCTTGTTTGCGCTGCTCAGCGCGCTTTGGAGATCGTTGAGAATCCAGTTCGCAACGTTCTTCGGTTTCTTCGCTCCTTTGGCCGCCGTTTCAAAATAGCGTGCGAGATCGAGATCATCGGCCAGAACACCGGCGTCATACGATGTCACTTCGTATTGCTTCACAAAGCGCGTCCGTTTCGCCTTCGGCAACTCGGGAACGCGCGCCCGGGCATCCGCGAGCAACACATCGCTCTTCACCGGCACAAGGTCGGGATCCGGAAAATACCGATAGTCGTGCGCCGATTCCTTCGTGCGCATGAGAAAAGTTTCGCCCGCGGCGTCATCCCAACCGCGCGTTTCCTGCTCGAGTTTTTCGCCGCGCTCCAATGCACCGATTTGCCGCCAAATTTCGTAAGCGAGCGCGCGCCGCACGCCGCTGATCGAGTTCATGTTTTTAATCTCGATCTTCGCGCCGAGTTCCGCCTGTTTTTCGGGTCGCACAGAGACATTGCAGTCGCATCGGAGTTGACCTTTCTCCATGTCGGCATCGCTCACCGCGCCGTAAATCAGAATTTGTTTGAGCGAAGTCAAAAACGCAAAAGCTTCCTCCGGTGAATTGATCTCGGGCTGAGTGACGATTTCCATCAACGGCGTGCCGGCGCGATTAAAATCAATTCCGGTGCTCGACTCGAAGTGAAAACTTTTCGCCACGTCTTCCTCGAGATGGATGCGCACTAGATTTACTTCCTTGTCCTGAGTCGCGGTATTTTTCTGCGCGTCCTTCGGATAAGCGAGATCGTGCAACGGCACACTGCCGTTCGTGCAAAACGGCATGTCGTATTGCGAGATCTGATAATTCTTCGGCATGTCCGGATAAAAATAATTTTTGCGGTCGAACTTGCAGATCGGCGCGATGTCGCAGCCGAGCATCAGCCCGGTGAGCACCGTCATGCGCAGCGCTTCGTGATTCATCACCGGCAGCGCGCCCGGCAAACCAAGGCAGACCGGGCAGGTATGCGTGTTCGGGTCCGCGCCGAATTCCACCGGACAACCGCAAAACATTTTTGAGCGCGTCTTCAGTTGCACGTGCACTTCGAGGCCGATCGTTGTGATGTAGCTCATTTCTCAAGATTCCTCATACAACGTCCACAAAGGTCACAACGAAATCTCTGAGAAATTTTCATTATCCAATTTGCCATTAATGATTTGCTTAATCCCATTCTTCAAATGCGCCTCACCGAAGTTGATCAAAAGGCCCTTTGTGGACTTTGTATGAGGTCATTGCTGCTGCGTTGCGTAATCGAGCGCTCGCTGCAGGTCGAAATTCTTGATCTGATCGATGATGGAGCGGTCGTTCAGCACAGCGCGGATCTTTTCATTTTGCAAAAGCTCGAAAAGGCGCCCCTGCGCGATCATTTGTGAAATTTCGGGATCGTTGCGCAGCGCGGCGATTTTCGGATGTTCGGTCAAATTGCGAGCGCCGGGATATGAAAGAAAGCGCTCCGCCGTTTTCGGACTTGAGGCCACCTGGCCAACTTTACCAAGAGCTTCGTAAGTCTTTGCCGGAATAATGTCCGCCTTTTTGACCGCGTCGCCGATGAGGCCCATCTCGAGCGAATTTTTCAGACGCGCGAGCGAAGTCATCAACGGTGGAAGTTCTTCACTCGACTGGCTGAATAGACTACGCCGGACATCGACAACGTGGAGAGCGCGCGGTTGCGGTGGCGCGCTCACATCTTCCTGCCCGCGCACTCGCGCATCAGCCACCGCGCCGACTGATCTCACACCGACAACGAGCAGCCAGATGAGAAACGCACCAAAAAACAATCCAAGCACTGCGCCGGCTGATCCGTAGAGGAATCGTACGAGCAAGGAATCGTGCTGACGGGTCCGCTTGAACCAAATCGCGCCGAGGCCGTTGATAATCGCATAGACCAGAAACGCCAGCACCGCGCCGGCCAAGATCGACAACAACGCGTCGGGCATTTTAAAAAACGGGCGGACGATTGGCACCATGAATTTACCGCCGAAAAACGCGACAAAATAAGCGGCGATCAGCGCAGCAAGCCGCGCCAATTGTCGCACAACGCCAAGTCGCCAGCCGCGCAGGACCTCAAACAGGATCAGAATGAGAGCGAATGAAACGAACACCAATTGCCAGAGAGGCGAACCGGCGGCTTGTTGAATTTGCGTATTCAAGCGTTCCGATTAATTGCGCGCTGACGCAATGCATGATCGCATAGCACCAAAGCAGCCATCGCTTCGACCATCGGAACGGCACGCGGCAGCACGCATGGATCATGACGACCGCGCGCTGCGAGTTCAGTTTCGTCGTGCGATTGCGTTACAGTTTTTTGTTTCCGCGCAATCGTGGCCGTCGGTTTGAAGGCGACCCGAAAATAAATTTCTTCCCCGTTGCTGATGCCGCCCTGGATGCCGCCGGAATAATTTGTCGATGTCCGAACTCTGCCGCCGCGCATTTCAAAGGCATCGTTATGTTCCGAGCCGCGCATTCGCGTTGCGGAAAAGCCAGAGCCGATTTCAAAACCTTTCGTCGCCGGTAAACTCAACATCGCTTTCGCCAGGTCGGCTTCGAGTTTGTCGAAAACTGGCTCGCCTAACCCGGCCGGCGCATTTCTGACGACACACTCAATCACGCCGCCTAACGAATCGCCTGCCTCGCGTGTTTTCTCGATCAGAGAAATCATTTTCTTCGCCGCGACCGCATCCGGACACCGAACGATGTTCGCATCGACATCTCTCACTTTTACTTTCGACTTGTCGATCCTGGCCGCGACTTCGGCGATTTGCGCGACGTAAGCGACGATGTCGATCTTCGCGTAAAGCGCGCCCAAAACTTTTCGCGCAACCGCGCCCGCGGCGACACGCCCAATCGTTTCGCGCGCCGACGCACGTCCGCCGCCCTGCCAGTTTCGAATTCCATACTTCGCTTCATAAGTGAAGTCGGCGTGTGACGGACGAAACTTTTTTGCAAGATCGACATAATCCTCCGGCCGCGCATCTTTGTTTCGAACGAGTATGGCAATCGGCGTGCCGAGCGTTTTGCCCTCGAACACACCGGAAAGAATTTCACAGCGATCTTCTTCTTTGCGCTGCGTCGTAATTTTGCTTTGACCGGGACGCCGCCGGTCGAGCTCGCGGTGAATGTCCGCTTCGGAGATGTCGATCGTAGGCGGGCAACCATCGATCACCACTCCGATGCCGCCGCCATGCGATTCGCCGAAAGTCGTGATGCGAAAAAGTTGGCCAAATGTGCTACCCACGGCGGGAAATGTTAGGTAGATGTCGCGTAATCACAACGCGCAATCATTCGGAACATTGGGCTTGCGGCCTGTGCGCCAACGGGCTTGCGGTCCGTTGCCAACGCAGAACAAGCAGCATGCCTTTCTTGCGCACAGAGAGAATGTCTATGTTCCTATCGCTTCGAGCGCGGTTTGCAGATCGTCGATCAAATCGCGCACGTCCTCAACACCGACGGACAGCCTGACGAGCGAGTCAGTGATGCCAAGCGCTTCGCGTTGTTCTTTCGGCACGGACGCGTGCGTCATGAGCGCCGGATGATTGATCAAGCTTTCGACACCGCCCAAACTTTCCGCGAGCGAAAACAGATGCGTGTTCTCGAGAAATCGCGTCGCTCCGGCGAGATCGGTCTTCAAGATCATCGTGACCATTCCGCCGAAACCGCGCATCTGCATGCGCGCAAGATCGTGTTGCGGATGCGACTTGAGTCCGGGATAGCTGACTGACTTCACCTGCGGCTGCTCTTCCAGCCAGCGCGCGATCTCGAGCGCATTCGCGCAATGACGCTCCATGCGCAACGCCAGCGTTTTCAGACTGCGCAGCACCAGAAAACTGTCGAACGCCCCCGCGATCGCGCCGACGGCATTTTGCAGAAATGCAATTTGATCGCCCAACTCTTTGTTGTCACCTACGACGATTACGCCGCCGACCATGTCGGAATGGCCGTTGAGATATTTCGTGGCCGAATGAATCACCAGGTCGAACCCGAACTCGATCGGCCGCTGAATCCAGGGACTCGCGAAGGTGTTGTCCGAAACGGAAATAATATTTTTCGCGCGCGCGGTTTTTGCGATCACTTCGAGATCGATCAGTTTGAGCAGTGGATTACTCGGCGTCTCGATCCAGACCATGCGCGTGTTCGGCTTGATTGCGTCCTCGAAGCGGTTTGCGTCCGTAAGATCGACAAAGGTGAAATCGAGATTAGCAGAACGGCGACGCACCTTTTCGAAAAGGCGGAACGTGCCGCCGTAAAGATCGTCGCTCACGACAATGTGGGAACCGCTGTCGATTGCGTCGAGGGCGGTCGACATCGCCGCGAGGCCGGATGCAAAAGCGAAACCGCGCGTTCCGCTTTCTAAATCGGCGATGCATTTTTCGTAGGCGAGGCGCGTCGGATTAATCGAGCGCGCGTAATCAAAGCCTTTGTGCTTGCCCGGACTTTCCTGCACGTAGGTCGAGGTCGCGTAAATCGGCGTCATGATCGCGCCCGTGCTCGGGTCAGGTTTCTGGCCGGCGTGAATCGCGCGGGTGGCAAACTCGTGCTGCTTTTTCATGTCGATCTTACGTTAGGCAGATTTCAAGGAAGGGCGATCTCCAGATCGCCCACGGCGGCCTGGAAGCCGCCGCTTCCTGCTGGTGCTACGAAAATTCGCGACTCGTGGGGACGGACGATTTCGGCATGTGCAGCCGCAAATAGGAAAGCAAATCGGTGCGCGTGATCAGGCCGAGAAATTTATCCCCATCCATGACAATGGCGACGCGGCCGCGATCGAACACCGCCAGCAGATCGTTGATCTTCGCTTTTGGCGAAAGGGTCTCAAGCCGATCGGTCATCGCGGTTTTCACCGGATCGTTAAAATGCGTCGGATCGCGATGCACTTTCACCAACAGATCGGATTCGTCGAGGATGCCGAGAGCGCGTCCTTTTTCATCAACGACTGGCACTTGCGAAACATCCGCCTGCCGCATGCGCTTAAACGCAGTCAGAAGACTGTCGCTTGGGCCAACCGAAATAACTTCGCCCGCTTCCACGCGGTGGCTGATTAAATCACTCAGGTCCCCGTGCGGCGGGCGATGAATGAATCCCTGCTCTGCCATCCAAAAATCGTTGAACATCTTGGAAAGATATTTATTACCCGTGTCCGCCACGAACGTGACCACGCGCTTTGGTTTGGTTTGCTTCCGGCAATAGCGGAGCGCACCCGCCACCAGGGTGCCGGTGGATGAGCCGCCCAAAATTCCTTCCTGCCGTAAAAGTTCGCGCGCGGTTGCAAAGCTTTCCTCGTCATCGATCTCGAAGGCGTCGGTCACGTACGACATGTCGGCGATTTCGGGAATGAAATCTTCGCCGATACCTTCGACCGCCCAGCTTCCCGATTCCACAAGCTTGCCAGTCTTGACGTATTCATAGAGAACGGAGCCAGTAGGATCGGCCAGAATCATTTCGATGCCGCGCCGCGGTTTGACACGCGAGAAGAAGCGGCCGAGCCCGGTCAGCGTGCCGCCCGAGCCCACTCCCACGACAACAGCATCAACGTCGTGCCGCATTTGTTCCCAGATTTCAGGACCGGTGCTGCGTTCATGCGCGGTTGGATTCGCTGGATTGCCAAACTGGTTCACATAGAATCCGCCGGGAATCTCTTCCGCGAGCCGCGCGGCGACATCCTGATAATATTCCGGATGACCCCGCGTAACGTCCGAGCGAACGATGCGCACTTCCGCGCCGAGCGCGCGCACGTGCGAAATTTTCTCCTGCGACATCTTGTCGGGAATGACGAGCAGCACGCGATAACCTTTCGCTCCCGCAACGAGCGCCAGACCAAGGCCGGTGTTGCCAGCCGTCGCTTCGATCACCGTGCCCCCCGATTGTAATTTTCCTTCCGCCTCGGCCGCTTCGATCATGGTGAGCGCGACACGGTCCTTGATTGAGCCAGTCGGATTTTGGTTCTCGAGTTTTACGAAAAGCTGGCATGGTCCGGTGTCGATCCTCGTGATTTCGACGAGCGGGGTATCGCCGATAAGCGACAGGATCGCCGGCGGGCGAGCGGCTGACTTTTGCGTCGGAACTAGTGTCGTGATCATGATCTGCGGGTCACTCGATGGACGGCTCACCTTTATGCGACCACTCCGATTTGCTGTCCTCGAGAAATTGCTGCAAGACCGGGAAACGCATTTCGCCGTAGTTCAAAGCATAGCGTAAATCGCCGCCTTTATAAACCCACGTGGTCGGGATCCACGAGAGCGGCAGACCGGCGAATTGCTTGATGTGATTGCTGCCGCGCGGCCCAGGATCGGCCAGGATGGTCACGTTCGGTTGATCGGCAATCTCAAATTTTGCCAGCATGGCGCGACCGTCCCCGCCGCCGTTCCAAACGGAAACGAAATAAAATTTGACCCGCGGGTTGTCCTTGATCGTTTTCAGCCAGCCGCTGCTTTTCAATTCGGCCTGGCAATTTGAACACCACGGCGCCCACAGATGCACGACGCTCAACTCGGGAGCTTTGATTGCGTCGAGAATTTTTGGCTCGGCTGGCGATTCCGCGCGCAGCGTTGCGGCAGCCAACACCGCTAAGATAGACCCGCTTCGCGCCCAACGGCAGCCGATTGAAACAATCAGCTGGGTCGCCCAGCTCCTTCTCTTTACATTCAAATTCCGATTCAGCTCATTTGTGAAGGAGCTGCCCGGCTTCGCCGGGTACGGCGACAAGCGTAAGATCGACATGTGGTTCTAACGTAAGGGGAAAACGCCCACCGCTCAACGGCGAACGCCCAATCTTGAATGCGGATGGAGGGACACGGCCCCGTCGTGTTCCAAATAATTTGGGCGCCGGCGGCGCGGCCGCCCTCCATTGGGTTTGACCTGCCCTCGGAAAACGCCTACTGTGGCGCTCCGTTTTCGCTGCGATAATCACAGTTCGCAGCGAAGCAGATTGGCGGACATAAATTGCCGCCACAGCGCCTTAAGGAGGCCTTATTTAATTTATGATTCAAATGCAGGATGTGATGTCGAAGCCGATGCCGGACTTTCGCGAAGGCAGCATCGTCAAGGGACGTATTCTGGAGATTCGGCCGCGCGAAGTGCTGGTCGATATTGGTTACAAATCCGAAGGCGTGATTCCAATCACGGAATTTGAAGATATCGATTCACTCGAAGTGGGCGACGAAGTGGAAGTCCTCTTGGAGCGGCTGGAGAATGATGAGGGCATGGTCGTGCTTTCGAAGGAGAAGGCGGCCTATCGTCAAAACTGGAACAAGATCGCGAGCGTGTTTCAGGGCGACGGCTTGATCAAAGGCAAAGTGAAATCGGTCGTCAAAGGCGGACTGATGGTGAACATCGGCGTGGAGGCATTCTTGCCCGCATCGCAGATCGACATCGTGCCGCCGAAAGATTTACAGCAGTTCGTCGGCAACACCTACGATTTCAAGATCGTCAAGATCAACGATGACCGGCGCAACGTGGTCCTGAGCCGGCGCGAACTGATCGAGCAGGAACGCAGCGAGAAACGCCAGAAATTCCTCGAAGGCGTAAACATCGGCGACAAGGTGCAGGGGACGGTGAAAAATCTCACTGATTTCGGCGCATTCATCGATCTCGACGGAATGGATGGTTTGCTTCACATTACCGACATGACCTGGGGCCGGCTCGGGCATCCGAGCGAGCTGGTCAAAGTCGGGCAGCAGCTCGAAGTGGTCGTGCTCGACATCAACAAAGAAAAAGAGCGCGTCTCTTTAGGCTTGAAGCAGACGCAAAAAAATCCGTGGGACCAGATTGAAGAAAGATTTCCTGCAGGGCAAAAGGTCAAAGGCAAAATTACAAACCTCGTCCCTTATGGCGCGTTCGTGGAATTGGAGGAAGGCGTGGAAGGTCTCATCCACGTCTCGGAACTTTCGTGGACGAAACGGAACATGCGTCCGTCCGACATTTTGACCGTGGGCCAGGAAGTCGAGGCCGTCGTGCTCGGCGTGAATAAAGAGGAGCAGAAAATTTCGTTGGGCCTGCGTCAGCTCGAGCCGAATCCGTGGGACGAGATCGAGAAGAAATTCACCATCGGCAGCCGCGTGAAAGGCAAGATTCGCAACATGACTGCTTACGGCGCGTTCGTGGAACTTGACGAAGGCATCGACGGAATGATTCACGTCTCCGACCTGAGCTGGACCAAGAAGATCAATCAGCCGAGCGAAGTCTTGAAAAAAGGCGAAGAAGTCGAAGCCGAAGTCATCGACATCGACAAGACGAACCAGCGGATCAGCCTCGGGATCAAACAACTGAGCGAAGATCCGTGGAAGAACATCGACGACAAATACAAGATCGGCGATCTGGTGAAAGGCAAAGTGACCAAGCTCGCCAGCTTCGGCGCGTTCGTGCAATTAGAAGATGACATCGACGGCCTCGTCCACATTTCGCAGCTGAGCGAAGATCACGTCGCCAAAGTGAAAGACGTGCTCAAAGTTGGCCAGGAAGTCGAAGCGCGCGTCATCAAGGTGGATAAAGTCGAGCGCCGCATCGGATTATCGATCAAAGCTGCCAATTATTCCGAAGAAGAATTGCGCAAAGAATCCGAAGCCTTCGACACACTCAAGCCCGGCGAAGACATGGTCGGGCTCGAGAAAGCCTTCGCCGCCGCCGAGCAGGAAGACTATCGCCCCGGCGAATCAAAAAAGGAAGCGAAAGAACCGAAGGAATCCAAGCGCGAGTCGAAGAAGGAATCCAAGAAGAAGTAGCTGTCCTTCGGCAGCGTTGCCTCGAAAAGGTTTTTGTGAATGCCTCCTCTGTCACAGATGATTTCGCTGGGAATGACAACTGCGCAGAACGAAAAAAGCGCCTCTCCGCTCCGCCTCGAATCGGAGGCAGAGCAGAAAAGGCGCGATTACTAGTTGCTAAGGTTAACTCTTAATCCTCGTCGAGGATCACTCGATCGACGACCATGTTGCCGCCTTCGGTCATGTAGTGAACGCGGACAGGGGCACCCACAGTGATTTTTGCTTTCACCGTGGCTGCGTCGAGCTCCCTACCGCTTCGCGTAACGTAGACGACACGTTTGCCAAAGCGATACTGCTTTGGCCCGGCACTCTCTTTTAGCACGATCGTGCCACCGGGTCTGAACTCGGTGATTGTACCGCTTCCCTCAGTCGTGGTCGTTGTCGTGGTGGTCTCGGTGACCTGTGCCCACGCGAACGGCGCCGCGACTGCCAACGCCATGCATAGTATTACCTTCTTCATTGGTTATTTGACGCGACACCAGCGGAGTGTATTCGGATTTCTCGAGAAATGGATAATCCGAGGAGCGAAAAGGCTTTGCGCGACACAGTTTCTCGGATCTTTGCAGATAAAGCAATCCGCTGGGAGTAGCGCACACGATCGACAAGCAACTTTCCGACTCAAAACAACTGCTTTCGCTTCGCGGCGCCTAGGAAACCCGTAGATCAGCACGCGGCGAGGTGTCGCGCCAAAGATAGACTTTACAGGATTGCAATGAGTGGCTCGATCGCGCATTCTCCCGATTGCGCTCGCGCCAGAGAAAATCCGGTGGTCATGCCATTTAGTTTTGCCCGATATAAGTGCCAGTTGGTGATAACCACCATGGCGGTCTTGCTCTTGGCAATGGCCGGTTGCGGAAGTTCTTCCCCTGAAATTGTCGGCAAATGGCAGGCGTCGGGGGGCGATCCGAAAGCAAGCGTTTGGGAATTCTCTACAGATAACTCTGTCCTGATCGGGAAAGCCCGCGGCAAGTACATTCTCAGCGACAATAACCGAGTTAAGATTCAGACCCCGTACGGAACCGGGATGTATCAGATGGAATTCTGGGGCGACCACATGATTTTGAAAGAGCTCAACGGTGCCAAGCTTGAGTTTGACCGGATAAAATAGAACCGGCGTGATGCCTCGACCCGAGGCCCAGCCAAAGGGAGAGACGGCAGAGGACAGAGGTCAGCGATCAGAAGGCAGCCGTCTGTGCGTCAAACCGCCTCCGCCCAAGCAGATCTGGCCTGCGTCATCCGACCTTCAGTCGAATGAAAATGGCAATGTGAACGGTCATCAATAGCGGGACAATAAAGCCGGGAATCAAAAGCCAAGGCAGGGTCGTCATGATGGCCGAGCTGGGTTCCGCGAAGATCAAACGCAGCGGACCAGGCGAGGACGTTGCTCCTAATCCGACCGCGGCGATCAAATCCGCGATGCCAACGACATTCCAAATCCATAGAATCACCCGAGCATTTACGGTCTGTCGGTAGACAAGCCACGCGACCGGGATAGCGGTTGCGCCGACAAAGATATCGCCCCAGCCGGCGACCGGCGCGAACGGCGCGGGCAAACGACCGGCCGCGAAGAGAATAATAAAACTCAGGCCGAGCAGGCGGACCGTGTGCACGCCGACCAGGAGCCAGAGCGGAACCTGATGGAAATTTTCGCGCAACGATTGGACGCGCGCCGCAGTTAGGCAAAGGATCGCGATCGGAAGCACAACGGCCAGGCCGAGGCCGGGCGTGCCAAGTCCATGCTCGTAATAAAGCGCGCGGGTCGCGGCCAAGATTACGACGATGATAAACCAAACGCCAAGCGCTAAGGCGATGCGAATTCGTGTCAACGGACTTGAACCGAATCCGATCGACAAAGCGGCAATAAGGATTGCGGCTGAGGCGGTTAATTCAATGGAACCGATAAGGTCAGTATTCATGGTTTGTTCCTTTCTTTTTCATTCGTTTTTTCCGCGCCTGCCCAGACATCGGCGGCAGAACGAAACGGCAACAATACGCGGATTATTCTTTTCGATCTTACGTGTATATACATCCTTTATTAGTGTATATACATCCTTCATTACAAAAAATTATTTCGACTTGGCTCAGGGCAGGCTACGGCAGAACCATCGATCAAGTGTGTATATACATCTTTCATTGCGAGAATTATTTTGGACGAAGCGGTGGCCGCACCGGCCGCGACTGCAGACCAAACCGCCGTAAGACCGTCTCCGCGCTGGCGTCCGCGCGTTTCCAAACGGGCAAGGCGGCCACGGCTTTCTTCCTCCCCTTTGGTGTTAGGTCCATCCTTCGTATGCGTTGATCGTGGCGGCCAATCGAATAGACCCACCCCTTGTTTTCGAGCAGGCGCAAATTTCGCGACAGCGTCGTCCGCTCAAGACCGAGTGTCGCAGACAAGTCCGAGATAGAGAGCGGGCCGGTCTGCGCGAGCGTGGCCAGGATGGTGAATTGGGTTGCGCGAAGCCCGCTCCCTCGAAAATGTCTCTCGTAATGTTGGGTCACGGCCCTGCTGGCGTGGCGCAGGGCAGAGCACGCACAAGTACGGCACGCTTGGAACGAAGGTGAGGAAGGCATTATCAGTGTATATACACGCATAATGCGAAGAATCAATTCGCTGAAGCAAATTTTCTGTTTTAGAGACGAGCGCGGGCTGGAGGATAGAAGTCCCCGATTTGCAACGTTATTCCGAATGCTTTGACTCTTTCGTTCCCACTCAATCGACCTATCGGCTTGGAGCATCTATGTCGCCCCGACCCCGCCGGCTTCGTTCGCAAACAGGCGGCGAGGCAGGCTGAGATCGGAAGTCAGGAGCCAGCTCGGAACTGAAAGAGCAGCGCGATCGCCATTGCTACATCGGACGCAGTACGCAGCGAGCGCGTGCCCAAGCCCGAAGCGCAAAAGAAGGCTTCATGATATCGAAGCGAATGGCTAACTTATGCGTGCCACCGGTTATGTTCGCGGAAGAGAATCCCGATTGTCATGCCATTTAGTTTTGTCCGTTATAAGGCCCGATTAGCGATAAGCGCCTTGGCAGTTTTGCTATGTGCCATGGCCGGCTGCGGCGGTCCTTCCCACGACATCGTCGGTAAATGGCATACGCCCGGGGATGCAAATGCCGTTGTTTGGGAATTCTCTGAAAATCGTTCTCTTCTGATCGGGAATACGCGAGGCAGATATAGTTTCGGCGACCATAACCGGATTAAGATCGAGACGCCGTTCGCTACCTCTGTTTATCAGATGGAATTCTCGGGCGACCGCATGGTTTTGAGAGAGGTGAACGGCTCCAAGCTCGAGTTTACAAGGATAGTTAACTGACGAGTGCCTACAGACGGATGAAGACTGGTAGCAAAGCAATATACGTGATGCGGATCCTGGTTTCAGCGTTTTCACACAGCCGCTTTGCGCGTCATTGAATCCGTTTTATTCCCGTAATCCGCGGTTCGTACTAGAACTCGGCGCTGCCGGGCGTGCGCGCGAAGGGAATGACGTCGCGGATGTTTGACACGCCGGTGATGAACATGAGCATGCGTTCGAAGCCGAGACCGAACCCGGAATGCGGAACCGTTCCGTAGCGGCGAAGATCGAGATACCATTTGTAATCGGCCGGATCCATTTTGTGACGACGCATGTTCGCCTCCAGAACCTCGAGGCGCTCCTCGCGCTGACTTCCGCCGACGATTTCGCCGATGCCGGGGACGAGCAGGTCCATCGCAGTAACTGTTTTATTATCATCGTTCAAACGCATGTAGAACGGTTTGATCTCCTTCGGGTAATTGAAAATGGTGACCGGGCATTTGAAATGTTTCTCGGTTAGCCAGCGCTCGTGTTCCGATTGCAGATTCAATCCATATTCGACCGGGAACTCGAATTTCTCTCCGCTCTTTTTCAGAAGTTCGATCGCCTCGATGTACTGGATTCTTTGAAACGTCCGTTCCACGACGAAGGCGAGACGCGCGAGTAATTCCTTGTCCACGAACTTGGCGAACAATCCGAGCTCTTCGGGGCAACTTTCGCGAAAATCGACAATTAGATATTTCACGATCTCCTCAGCGAGATCCATATTGCCGTTCAAATCGCAGAACGCCATTTCCGGTTCGATCATCCAGAATTCGTTCGCGTGCCGCGAGGTGTTCGAGTTCTCGGCGCGAAACGTCGGGCCAAAGGTGTAGACCTTCGAGAGCGACAATGCGAACGCTTCCGCCTCAAGCTGACCACTCACCGTCAGGTAAGTCGGGCGCGCGAAAAAGTCTTTTGCGTAATCGATCTCGCCATCTTTCGTACGCGGGGGATTCTTGGTGTCGATAGCGGTGACGCGAAACAATTCGCCGGCGCCTTCGCAATCGCTTCCCGTAATGATCGGCGTGTGCACGTAAACAAAGCCGCGTTTTTGAAAAAACTTGTGGATGGCGAAGGCGAGCCGGCTGCGCACGCGAAAGACGCAGCCAAAAAGATTTGAGCGCGGCCGCAGGTGCGCGATCTCGCGCAAAAATTCCGGCGTGTGCCCCTTCTTTTGCAGCGGATAGGTGTCCACGGCGAGGCCGATGATGTCGATCTTCTCCGCCATGACCTCCCAGCTTTGGCCTTTGCCCTGCGATGCAACGAGCTCGCCTTCTACTATTATCGAAGCGCCCGTGGTCAAACGCTGGACCTCGGAATAGTTCGCCAACAAATTTTTGGCAATGATCTGAAGATTGCGCAGGCAAGAACCGTCGTTCAACTCAATGAAGGAAAAATCTTTCGAATCGCGGCGCGTGCGCACCCAACCCTGCACCAAAATCCGCGCAATCGGCGCGGAACTTTTTAGCGCATCCTTTACCGAAATTGGTGAAAGTGTATCGCTCACAATCTCAATCAGGAAACCAGGAACCCAGGAAAAGCAACTCGAAGAAACGCGACCGCTCGCAAAGCAAAGATTCCATCCGGGGCCCCGCTGCAAACAGATTGAGATTCATGTTTCTCCGCAATGTCGGATCGTGTTAGAAGCAGCGAATGCAAAATCTGCACATACTCGCGAGAGCTCTATTTCTATTGCAGATCTTGGTTCCAGCATTTCTCGCGATTCTTTTTCTGCAATCGGGTATCGACAAAGTGGTCGACCGGCGAGGCAATCTCGAATGGTTGAAAGGGCATTTCGCCAAAAGTCCGCTGGCTGGAATAGTGCCGCTCATGGTCCTGGCGATCACGACCCTTGAGCTTGCAGCCGGAGCGTTGTCCGCGATTGGATGCGTGCTCGTAATTTTCTCGCACGATGCAACGGTGGCGTTTTACGGCGCCGTCGTTTCGGCGCTATCGATTTTAGCGCTCTTTTTCGGTCAGCGAATGGCAAAGGACTATGCTGGCGCGGCTGTGCTCGTTCCTTATTTTTTTGTGACGTTGCTCGGGATTTATCTGCTCGCCCAGTAAACAAGGGCAAAGAAGTGGCGAAACATGCGCAAAATTAATACGCAAGAGATCGCCGAGGACTTGTGGACTTCGCCGAAAGGGAAGTTCGCCGGGTTCGGCAAGAGCGTTTCGATTGCGCTCGGGCGAAAAGAAACTTCGACCGACTTGCAAGATCGACATCCATTCGATCTCGAGATCTTGCGACTTGCTCCCGGACAAACGCCTTATCCGTATCACTTGCACAGCGCGCAATGGGAGCTCTATCACGTCGTTTCGGGCGTTGGCCTCGTTCGTCACAAAGATGGGATGACACCAATTGAGACCGGCGACGCATTTGTCTTCGGACCTGACGAACCTCATCAGCTTACTAATAACGGCAAAGACGATCTCATCGTCTTCGTTGTCGCCGATAATCCAATCGGCGAGTCGTCCTATTATCCCGACAGCAAGAAATGGCTCGTGCGGTCGCCGGAGCGCAGACTGGTGCGTTCCGAGCCGCTTGATTATTACGATGGCGAGGAATAAATCGCCGGAACTATCCGAGCGGCAAATTTAATCCACAGGTTTTGCGTAAAGATCGCCCCGACGATAAGCGAAGATCGACGTCTATCTCATTCGTTAAGAAAACGGGCGAGAAGCCGGTGGAAGTGATGCGTCCCGGTTTCGCGCCGCGGCGAGTAACGCCCGCGGTTGTAGAGACGCGACCGGACGCCGCGCTGAACGGACTCGACAACCTCTTCGTCCTCCACTTCCACGCGATGCAGATTGGCGCCGACGCCGCTTGATTGCCGATCTTTGTCCCATACGTAACTGAGAAATGAAACGCGCGTGCGCTCGGGACCGAACGGGTAGACGACGTTCACTGAAAGGCCCCACGGATAAAAATTCATCATCAGGTTTGGGAAGAGCCAGTAATAAAACGCCGCGATGTTGGTGCCGCGATCGGGATGATCTTCTGGGAGCGTGAATGAATCTTCTTTCGATTTGCCGACGCCGAGCTGGAGCGTGCCATACGGATAAAGCTCAGTGCGGTATTCGCCATAATCGAGTCCGGCTAGACTTGCGCCGTGCACGTATGGAAGGTGGAACTCTTCCAGATAATTGTCGCAGTAAAGCGCCCAGTTCGCTTTCAGGAAATAATCGCGTGATGTGGATGGATCGAACACGGCGCGATCGAGCGGGAGAAAGTTTACTCGCTCGTTCATCGGCCTAACCAGTTCGTCAAACTCAAACGCGGGATTGAGATTGCAAAACAAAAATGGACCCCAACGGTCAAGCGCAACGCGCGGCAGATTGTCTTTTTCGCTCGGAAAATTTGCGACACCATCAAATTCCGGCATGGACGAAAACGATCCATCAAGCGCGAACTTCCGGCCGTGGTAACGACAGCGCATTCCCTTGACATGCCCTTCGCCCTCAACCACGGGCGCGCCCCGATGCGTGCAGACGTTCGACAAACAATGCGTCTGCACCTTTTCATCGACGGTCAGCAACAGCGGCTCGTCGAGACAACCTTCCAGCAACGTAAACGGTCGCACATGACCGGGCGACTTCATTTGCGCCGCTTCGCGCACGAACTGCCAGGAACGCGCGAAAATTTTCTCCTTCGCGCGCTCGTACCACGCAAGATCGACATATACATTCGCGGGCAATGTTTCCGCGCGGGAAATGTCATCGGTTATTTTGAATTTGGAAACCATGAAGCCAATAAAGGAACGCGGATGTAAGAGATTCCCATTCGACTTTGCTCAGGGCAAGCTCTCGACTTTGCTCGAAATGACAAAGGTTAACTCAACGGCAACCAGTTGCCCGGTTGCGGCGGCGGTTTGGCGCCGTTGAGTGAGAGGTAAGTGTATTCCTGCAAAAGACGCTCGTAGTCGGAAAGAAGTTTCATCGCGTCGTTCGGCTTCAGGCGGTCGGTCTTAATCGCGGCGTCGACTTGCGTTTTGAGAAGGCGCATCAATTCGACTTTGTCCCACTGAGTCATGGCAAGAACTTCGCCAATCGTGCTGCCTTCGATCACCTCCTCGATGTACCAACCGGATTCTTCGTCAGGATCGAGGAAGATGTGCACTTCGGTGACGCGTCCAAACAGATTGTGCAGATCGCCCATGATGTCCTGATAGGCACCGACCATGAAGACGCCGAGATAATAAATTTCGCCGGGCGTGATACGATGGAGCGGAAGCGTGTCGCGAACGTCCTGCAGGTCGATGAACTTCGAGACTTTGCCGTCGGAATCGCAAGTGATGTCGACGATCATGCCGTTGCGATCGGGCGGCGTGGTTAGTCGGTGGATCGGCATGATCGGGAACAATTGGCCGAGCGCCCAATGATCGAGCAGCGATTGGAAAACGGAAAAGTTGCAGATGTATTGATCGCCTAACGAAGTCTCGAGCTGCTTTATTTCGTCCGGCACATAGCGCAAACCGCGATGCATGTTGACGATTTGCTGCGCGAGCTGCCAGTAAACGGTCTCGATCTTCGCTTTCGATTCGAGATCGATCAGGCCGAGATCGAACATCTGCTGCGTTTCCTCCTTGATCTGCTGGATGTCGTGCAAGCTCTCGATGCGATTACCGCGTTTAAGCCGCTGCTTCACATCGAGAATGTCGGGCACGAGCTTGTGATCCTTTTCGGTGGCCTCGACCTTCAATTTCGGCGCGATCCGTTCGATGGAACTGAACGCTTCCATCACGAGCACGGAATGATGCGCGACGATCGCGCGACCGCCCTCACTCACAATGGCGGGATGCGCGACACCTTCTGAATCGCACACATCGGCGATGTTCCAGACGACATCGTTGGCGTATTCCTGGAGCGAATAATTCGCCGAGCTATCGAAATCGCTGCGCGAGCCGTCATAATCGACGCCAAGACCGCCGCCAACATCGAGATAACCGAGCTCGTGTCCAAGTTTTGCGAGCTTCGCGTAGTAGCGTGCCGCTTCGCGCACGGCGCGCTTGATAGTCGAAATGTCCGGAACCTGCGAGCCGACGTGGAAATGAACGAGTTTGAGGCAATGGGCGAAACCGGCGTCTTTTAATATCTGGCTCGCAGCGACAAGACTGGTCGTGTCGAGACCGAACTTCGCGTTCTCCCCTCCGCTCGGCGACCACTTGCCAGAACCTTTGCTGTGCAGCCGCACGCGAATCCCTATGTGCGGTTCGACGCCGACTTCGTTTGAAGTGCGAATCGTTTGTTCGAGTTCCTCAAGTTTTTCCACTACGATCACGACGGACTTGCCGAGCTTGCGGCCGAGCAGCGCGATCCGAATGAAGGCCGGATCTTTGTAGCCGTTGCAGATGATCAGGCTCTCCGGGTCCTTATGCATGGCGAGCGCGGCGACCAGCTCGGGTTTGCTGCCGGCTTCAAGACCGAAATGAAATTGCTGGCCGGCATCGACAATCTCTTCGATCACTTCGCGTAATTGATTGACTTTAATCGGAAAGACTCCGCGGTACTGATTGCGATAGCCGAACTCGGTCATCGCGGTTTGAAACGCGCGATTGACCGCTTCGACGCGGTGGCGCAACAAATCCTGAAACCGGATGACGAGTGGAAAACCGAGACTGCGCGAGCGCGCTTCGTTCACGACTTCGAGGATGTCGATGTTGCCACCGTTTTCCTGAAGCGGCCGCACCTCGACATTCCCGGCGCTGTTGACGGTGAAGTAATCGCCGCCCCACCGGTCGACGTTGTAAGTAGCGATAGCAGACTCAACGTCCCACTCGGTTTTCATTTTGATTCGTGTCGCGGTCGCAGCCGCAAAGCGCATATTCAATCAGCGCGCCGAACATGCAAGTTCAGTTCGAAAAAATTCGCGCGAACTTATTCACAAGCAGCGCACTGCTTGTTTTTCGTATTCGGTCGGATACCGTTCCGCGGGATGAACAAAACGGTGATTGAGGTGCAGGTGCGCGCGGTCCTGCCCACCAGCGGCGGGTGCGCCGTGTTTCTGGGAAACAACGACAAAGTGTTCATTATATATGTCGATCAAACGGTCGGCAGCGCGATCACAATGTTCATGC
>WNFR01008595.1_pt1 | contig 30422 bp, 24 predicted proteins | sample 5400221 | NCBI WGS metagenome assembly WNFR01 (sample SAMN13153357, study PRJNA577476) | soil metagenome | isolation source: 40 cm soil under Madrone tree | place: USA:California | collected 2016-06-14
CAGGACTCCGCCAATCTGTGCCGCGGCCGATATGTGAACACGCTTTCCAATCTGCGCACACGAACCAACCAGTGCGTGGCTATCCACCATCGTCCCCTCGTCAACATACGCGCCTGCGTTTACGAACATCGGCGGCATAAATACCACGCCACGGGCTATATAGGCGCCATCCCTGATACTCGATCCTCCGGGAACAATCCGAACCCTGTCCTCGACAGTAAACTGTTGAACGGGATAAGTATTCTTATCGATAAACTTCAGAGTTCCATCCGCCGGCGACATATCGCAAAGATCGCCCATACGAAACCCCAGAAGAATGCCCTGCTTAACCCAGCCATTTACATGCCAGACACCGTCCGCGTCGCGTTCTGCAGCGCGTATCGCTCCGCTATTCAGTGCCAGTTTGAACTCGCTGAACAGTTGCCGATCGTCACTCGAATAATCAGAACTGCTGCGTTTATCTTCCGTGCCTGCCAGTTCTTTGATCTGCTCTTCAAGCCGCATTAGATGTTTCCTTTAATTTTCCCAACTCGCCCAGGATTTCGCGCATCCTTTTCCGAGTGCTGTCTTGTACCGGGACCAGTGGAAGCCTGAGATTTTCGTCGATCAATCCCATGATCGCGAGGGCTGCCTTTACCGGACCCGGGCTTGACTCGATGAAGTTTCCCTCCATTAGCGGCAGCAGTCTGAAATGCAATTCCCTGGCCTGTTGCCAGTCTCCCTGCAGCGCTGCCTCGACCATCTTTGACATAAAGTCGGGCACTTCATTCGATGCCACTGAAACCAGCCCGTCAGCGCCCAGGGCGATCAGTGGCAGGGTAACGGCATCGTCACCAGAAAACACTCGAAACCCATCAGGCCGGTCCTTCAATATCGCCATGATCTGGCTGAAATTACCAGAAGCCTCTTTTATCGCCACTATGTTTTCGCTTGCTGCGGTTAGCGCCAGCACGGTCTCTGCCGTTAAATTTGAAGATGTTCGGCCGGGAACGTTGTAAAGCACGACAGGAAGTGTCTCAACTGCCTTGGCGACTGCACTGAAATGAGCGAACATTCCGTCCTGCGTCGGTTTGTTGTAATAAGGAGCAACAACCAGCACACCGTCGACTCCCAAATCTCTGGCTGCACGTGAATATTCGATCGCTGCCGCAGTTGAATTGCTTCCCGTTCCCGCAATGACCCTCGCGCGACCCCTCGCCGCTTCGACCGTGATTTTGATTACTCGGCAATCCTCTTCTTCCGACATCGTGGCACTTTCACCCGTAGTACCGCACGGTATCAATATCTTTATGCCACCCTCGATTTGATATTCGATCAGGTTTCTTAATCGTTGCTCATCGATTGCCCCTCCTGCATCGAACGGAGTGACAAGCGCCGTTGCGCAACCCCGCAACCAATCAACTCTCATCGTCATAACTACCGCACCTTTCTCTGAACGAGATCTTCAATTGCCGCCGAGAATTCAAAATACCCCTTGCGTCCGGCAATCCACTCAGCGGCAAAGACCGCCCCTTGCGCAAAGCCCTCACGCGACCGTGCCACGTGCGATAAAGTAATCTGATCGGCGTCGGAATCGAAGCCTACTGTATGCGTACCGGGAATGTATCCCGCACGTGTGCTGGACACCTCAACCTCGGTTCCAGACTCGGCTTCCACAAGCTTTTGGATGACTAACGCTGTACCCGACAGAGCATCGCGTTTCCTTTTGTGGTGCGCCTCCGTGATGAACGCATCATATTCACGGATCGGAGCAAACAAACCGGCCGCATATTGGACGACTCGATAAAACAGATTCACTCCAATTGAAAAGTTAGCGCCATGTACCATCGCCCCGCCGGCATCTTCCACAATGCGTCGATACAGGCTTTAACATTCGTTGGCACGGCACCGGCCACGCTAAAATCAATGGCTGCGTCATGTCCCCGAAGCGCGTCGACAAGTGCGTCGAATTTTCGCTCCGTGCCGTCTGAGGAAGGTGCGACTGCAACCTCGTGCCCAGCTTCTAATGCCAAACGCTCCACAATGCGTCCCATTGCCCCATATCCAATCAACACAATTTTCATTCAACTTACCATCCTGGCACCGCGAGTCTTCCTGCGTTCCCCATCTAACCCTTCACTCACCATCGTCTTGATCAAATCCTCCTGCATTCCGCTGATCCAACTCTACTCCACCAGTAATTTTTCAATCAAACGTACATACAGTTCCACGGAATGTTCCAACTCCCGCTTTGAAACCCTTTCCAAATCCGTATGTGCCACCAGAATCGAACCAGGCCCCAGCAGCAACGGCGTTCCCCAGTTGCTTAAATAAGGAATGTCCGTCGTGAACCTAACAACAGTCTGTTCGAATCCTTCAACATGATGCATTCGCACCGGCTCTGCCACCGATAGGTACTCGATCTCGGCACGACCGGAAACGACCTCACTCAAAACCCCCTTTATGACCGCGGACTCATTCACCAGGCGTATGTGAATGTCCGCATGCGCTTCAGCAGGGATAACATTCGAACGGGTCCCTCCCTCTATTATTCCAATATTGCACGTCGTCTCGCCAAAGAATCCGTCACTCGGCCACTTCACCTTTCGAATATCCCCAAGTATGTCCAGCAACGGCTCAATCGCGGATTTCCCCTGCTCGGGATATGCCGAATGCGCAGCCTTGCCGCTTGTCTTCAGCCGCACCCTCAGCGAACCTTTTGAACCTGTTGCCAGCAAATTGTCCGTCGGCTCACCATTCACCAGGAATCGGCATTGCTTCGCCACCGTGTGTTCGCTTGCACGGCGCGCTCCTATGCTGCCCTGCTCTTCATCAACGGTGAACAACAATCCTATGTCCTGCTTACCAAGACTTCGTAATCGCTCAGCGGCAGTAATCTGTGCCGCGATTATTCCCTTGGCATCACAGGCCCCTCGGCCATAGATAAAATGCTCATCTTCACTTGAGGATATAAACGGAGGCACTGTATCCATGTGTGTGGATAGCACTACCCTGGCCGGTGCTCTAGTCGTCGCAATAACATTGGCCCGATCGCCCTCCACCGTTTGTAACTCAACCCAGTACCCTAATTCTTCAAGGTAACGCACCAGGAATCTTCCCACATCTCCCTCGTTTCCCGATAACGAAGGGATGTCCATCAACGATCGTGTTAATTGAAATAACTCCATATAATCGAACCACAGTCGTTCGCCTACGAACCAAAAAACTCCTCGTGCAATCTGTTAACCGTTTCCTTCACTCGTTCTTCGCGTACTGAAAAAGTCAGATTAATCCTCGACGCTCCCTGCGAAATCAGCGAGACATTGATGTCACCCAATGTGCTGAATACCCGTCCGGCGATTCCCGGGGTCGTACGTATGCCCTCTCCGACCACACATACGATCGCCATCTCCTTTTCGACAATGACGTCCCCGATCTCGCTCAACTCCGCGACAATCCCATTTAAAGATGTTGTATCGTCGAGTGAGAGTGACACACTCACTTCCGACGTCGTCACAACATCCACCACAGTGCGATATTTGTCAAAAATCTCAAAGATCCGCCTAAGAAATCCATAGGCCCCCAACATTCTGCCAGATATAATTTGAACCGTCGTCACGCCCGATTTGTGCGCAATCGCCTTGACCGTTTGCACTGAACTGTCCGATTCACTAAAGACGATCGTTCCAACCTCTTCCGGCTTTCGGGAATTGCATATTCGCACAGGTATGCGGTCCTGTACGGCCGGCTGAATTGTCTTGGGGTGTAGTACCTTGGCTCCAAAGTAGGCAAGCTCTGCTGCCTCGGAATAAGACAACCGCGGAATCGTTCTTGGCTGTGTCACAACCCGCGGGTCCGCCGTCAAAACTCCCGTCACGTCGGTCCAAATCTGAATCTCTTTCGCTTCAATCGGAGCGGCCACAATTGCAGCAGTGTAATCAGATCCTCCGCGACCCAATGTGGTCGTTGTGCCATCCGGGGAGGCGGCAATGAATCCACCCAACACGGGAATCCTGCCATCCTCCAGGATTGGCAACAATTCCTTTCTAGCCAGCTCGTTTGTCTTCTCAAAGTCTGGGTTTGCGCGGCCGTGTTCGCTGTCTGTAATGATAAATTTCCTGGCGTCGACAAACGCTGCATGCAGACCCTTTGAATTCAATACCTCAGACAGCAATGCGGCCGAAAGGCGCTCTCCACAGGCGAGAACAGCATCGTTCAACACACCAGACGCTCCGTTTTGTCCGGCAATCGAAAATAGAACCAGCCGCACTTCGGCCTTTATGAGCCCGAGGTATTGCTCGAACTGCTGCTGCGCTTCCTTGCCGGTGAAATGACGGCTGACTTCTATATGTCGTGAAAAATGCTCCTCAAGCGGTGCCAACGCCTCTTCTGCTTTGCCTTCCGCAGCCGTTTTGACCGCTTCAACAAGTGCATTGGTTACCCCGGCCATTGCAGATACCACAACCACGGGCAATACTTTCGGCTGCGATTCCACAATCGAGATCAGCCGTCCGAACGACTCCGCGTCCTGCACCGAGGTGCCTCCAAATTTCATCACTACAGTTCTGGCCATAACCTCAAACCAATTCATCCAATTTAGTCTGCGCTTGTCCGCATGGAACTGCGGCAAATTCTTCTTCCCGTCACAAAAAACGAAAAAGGTCAGTCGTGAGCACATGCACACGACTGACCTTGGAATACCTCCCGCCAAGGCGCCTTAAAGTACAAAACACCTTTTGATCAATCCGCAGTAGCTCTTCACCAATCCGGTGACAGTCCCGCGGATTTAGCCACGGCAACCAACTCGCGTAAACTGAAGGATACAATACGCAAGCTTCGGCAACCCATCCCTTTCACCCCTGTGCTCTTTCGGCTCCTTCAGCCATCGCACGAGGACTACTCTTGAGGGTTGCGCCTCTACATTCGATAACAAAGATCAGATCTAAAAGAAACAAAACCTTAGCGTGCGGCCCTGAATCTGTCAAGACCCCGCGTTCCCCAAATAGGGAAACTATGATAAAACACCACATCAATTGAACCGGAGGTGACAACAATGAAAGCGATCAGAGTAAATCAGTTCGGCGGCCCCGAAGTCTTAAAACTCGAAGCGGTTCCCGACCCGCGTCCTGCGCGCGACCAGGTCCTGGTCAGGCTGTATGCGATTGGAGTAAATCCGGTTGATGCGTACATTCGCACTGGAAGTTATCCGCGCTTGCCACAGCTGCCCTACACGCCGGGGTCAGACGGTGCAGGAGTTATCGAGGGTATCGGCGAAGGTGTCAAACATTTCAGTGTAGGTGATCGAGTCTACTTGTCTGGCGCCATTACAGGCACATATGCCGAACTCGCCGTTTGCGACATCAGCCAGGTGCATCGTTTACCTGAGCATGTTTCGTTCTCGCAGGGAGCTGCTCTCGGCGTGCCTTATGCAACTGCGTTTCGCGCTCTTTTCCACCGGGCCAGGGCCGTGGGTGCCGAAACGGTTTTAGTACATGGTGCGACGGGCGGGGTTGGTACAGCTGCGGTCCAGCTTTCACGAGCAGCCGGACTTACTGTTATTGGAACCGGCGGCACCGAAGAAGGGCGGCAAGCGGTCCTCAAGAACGGTGCCCATTATGTGCTAGATCACCATGATCCAACGTACCTCGATCAAGTCGGCAAACTTACCGAAGGAAAGGGGGTCGATGTGATCATCGAGATGTTATCCAACGTCAATCTCGGCAAGGATCTCAATCTGCTTGCCAGGTTTGGACGAGTCGTTGTCGTGGGAAGCCGCGGACCGGTCGAAATCGACCCGCGCGCAACTATGGTCCGCGATGCCACGATACTTGGCATGTCGGTCTCGAACGCTTCGCCTTCAGAATTTGCGAGCATTCATGCCGCAATCGTCGCTGGCCTCGAGAACCGTTCTCTTCGGCCGGTCGTTGGCAAAGAGATGCCCCTCGCAAACGCGGCCGAAGCACATAAGGTCTTAATGGAACCCGGCGCACTTGGCAAAATAGTATTAATTCCATAAAGAATTGATACTGGTTGAAAAGCGCTCAAGCCAGGGCTCTGAATTCAACAGTGTTCCAGGACCTCATTCGGCTCCATCAAACGAAGAGTGCGGAAGCAACGCATCGCTCCCGCACCTTCCCATACCTTTACTCAGAACCTTTCTCGGCGCCTGACTTCCTCCCTTCCACCTTCCCCTTTTCCCCAGGTCTTTAAGACGCCCTTATATCCTCCTGTTGTTGAAACCCGGCATAATTTCTCGGCCCGCCATCGCCTCGCAAATCGTGACCATGCGAACGTCGGCGAATCCTGCTGAACAGAAACAGATTGAAGAAATGCATTCCACCCAAAACAACCAGAACCATACCGACCTTCGAGGACAGCGCTTCAATCCCCTCCTGTGCGCTTCCGATTCCGTAACCGAGTTTTAAGGCCAGACTCACATATCCAAAATTGATCAAGTAAAACCCGACAACCAACAGGTGGTTCACTGAATCGGCCAACGCAGCGTTTCCGCTAAACACATCAATCAGAAATACACTCCCGTTTTTATGCAGCGTGTGCGCGACCCAAACGGTTAAGGCAATACTGATCCCAATATAGGTCAGGTAAGTAACAACTATGACGTTCATCACGATCCCCCTTCAACATGCGAGATGCTTTACGTCTTTATGCTCATCAACCTGCGTGCCACCGCATTTACAAACAAATAGCGTGTATATTCAAGTCCGCGCATCCATTCTATTCCGCAATGTGCTTGAGCCACCGAGTTCGCCTTTGCATATTGCAAAAGATGGTCAGAGTCCTGACACTTGCTGATACACCTTTGTTCTGACCGCGCAATATGCCACTATCCGTCGTCATTGATTGATCGAGAGAAAGGGAACTAATGGACGAGTTTCTAATTTACGGGGCAAACGGCTATACAGGAAGGTTGATAACGCGTCTCGCTGCTGAGAAAGGGATGCATCCGGTGCTGGCAGGTCGCAATCGGCAATCGGTTGTTCTATCAAAGTTTTCATTGATCCTGAATTGCGCCGGTCCTTTCTCACGAACCGCAATGCCGGTCATTGAATCCTGTCTCCGTACCTCCACACATTATTTGGATATCACTGGCGAGATAAGCGTCTTCGAATCAATTGCAAGTCATGATGCAGCAGCCGCAGATCGAAATATAATGCTGCTCCCCGGTGTTGGCTTCGATGTCGTACCATCAGACTGTCTCGCGCTCCACCTCAAACAACGCTTGCCGTCTGCAACGAAACTAACCATTGCTATCCTTGGAGTGGGACGAATCTCCCATGGAACGGCAACTACTTTACTTGAGAATCTTGATGGTGGGGGCATGATTCGCCGTGGCGGCAATCTGACCATTGTCCCTGCTGCATGGAAAACGCGTGAGATTGATTTTGGTGTGCAACATGTGACTGCTGTCACCATCCCCTGGGGCGACGTCGCAACAGCCTTCTATAGTACCGGAATTAAAAACATCGAAGTATACGCGGCGATACCCGCGCCCTTGAGGAATTCGATGCGTCTGAGTAGACATTTTGGCTGGCTTCTTTCAAGCGCCCCGATCCAGCGTCTCTTGAAATTTGGCGTTGATTCCCAACCTCCAGGCCCCAGCGATGCCGAGCGTGCGAACGGCAGTAGCATTATTTGGGGCGAAGTCGAAAATATCGATGGAGAGAAAAGATCTGCTCGACTCTACGGCCCGGAAGGCTATACCTTGACGGCGCTCGCCGCACTCGAGATTGTACGACGTGTTCTTTCCGGCGAATTCAAACCAGGGTTTCAAACTCCTGCCCTGGCATACGGCTCCGACCTAATCCTTTCCGTTCCGGGCACCCGTTTCGAAGACCTATAGTCCGGTACTTCTTCGTTCCTACTCTCAAGCGGCCGTTCACAGCTTCATTCAGTCCAATCTGCAAACAGAATAGTGCGCCAATTCAACAAGTTGGTGGGTCGGCTTTTTCAGCCAGAACAAAAACCCAACATTCTGCAACGTTTCTATTCCCATTGATCCGCTGCAAACTTATTGATTGGCGCACTAATTCACCACGCAGGGATTCAGGGCAGTGCTTCGATCGAAACAATGAAGCGGAAATTGCCCTTTTGCTGGACACCCATCACGAATCTTACATTGATGCTGTTGCCCGGGGCCAACGGAGTACCAAGTGTAATGCTGTTCGCCGATAGGCTCGAGTTCCACCCGCCGCCGTTCGGTTGTCCACCACCCCCGACTTCGAGCGTTGTGCCCCTAAGGGTTATCGCACATGGCGTAGGATTGATGCCGCAAGTGCTCGCATCATTGATTCCAGCTACACCAATGTCAGGCGAAAATATCGGCCGCAAATCAGCATTCACCGAAATCGCGGGAAACGTTGTGATATCAATTATGCGGAAACGCAGTCTGGTAACGGGAATTCCAGTGGTATTGATAAAACGACGCCGTATCTCCAGGGTGCCAAACGTCGAATTGTTGGCGGCATTGCTTGTCATGTCCCGTAAACGGTTCGGAGGGCCTGTAATGGGCTGTGTAGAATCAATTGGTGCGGCCGCAATTGTACTGGTGATCACGGGACTCGACAGGTTTTTGGGACCAGGAGCGCCTAGCCGCTGTCCGCCACCTGCCGAGGTGCCATTGGTATCCACGAAATAAAAGTCGGTAACGTTGTTGTCGGTATCAATTGGTACGCCCCCCGAAGCACACGGGCCAAATGTGGCGTTGTTCCCCTGCTTGCCGCAAGTGTCGCGTACCCACGCGGAGTTGATACTGAAGGGCGTTAAGGTGCCGTAACCCGTACCTTCTTTGAAGAGTGTGTTTGCCTCGTTGGCTGGACCAACGGCATCCAGGCGATTTGCCAACGTAAAGTTTGCAGGAAGATCGCTGGTAAACAGAGCGATTCCGACATTGTCCGGGATGTCGGTCGTGTAAGAAGCATCCCCTGTAGCGGTCGTGCCATTACCGGCGGGGTAGCTTGCATAATTGTAGCCAACGGAGTTCACGGACAGGAAATGCCCATGCCCCGGGAACACTGTGCCGTTAGTTGGCGCCATTCGGTCCTCGCAGACGAAACTCGCTTATGACGAGTGTGCTTGCAACAAATGGCATTGGACTGGCGTTCATCGCAGTCATCGCTGAGAGCGGAGCGCCTGCAACAGTCGCCGCCCCATTCGCAGTTGGCGTTCCGGGGACGGTTGTCTCGCCACCCATAGCCACGTTAATCATACAGAAGCATAAACAGAATAGTAGTGCGAGCCTCCGATGGAGATCGTTCGCAAATTTCGAGCCCATATCTTTCTCCTCGTGATCGAAAGTGAAACAACTGATGATCAGCTTCCGCAACAGCCTATATGACAAGCCATTTCGTCACAGATTCAGATCGAAAATTGGTGATTAATGCCGGACTTAGCGCAAGTACAGAACTGAAGTGCACAGTTCTTCACAAGCTTGGGAACTCGACGGACCCTTCATAGTGGAGCGAAGTGATAATTGGCAATTCTGTTTCGAGGGGGTTGAAACGTAGATTTGCGGGGCGAGACCGTTGGCCCCGAACACCATCCATCTTACTTTGAATGTCGCCTTAATGTCACGCGTGAAATCTCCTGTGGAGACCCAATAGGAGACTCGTTTGACACTTAACTCGAACTAGCGAGCACAGCAGACTTTTGTTATCTAACGCACCATCGAAGTCAGGAATGTCAGGTATTGGTTCTGACCATGCGATACTTCAATAAGTTTCGCGTCACATGGAGTCAGGATCCCGCGGCAACGATCTTTGCATATTCCGCGGGCGATTTGCCAACAATCGATTTGAAATCCTTTATGAAGTGCGCCTGGTCGAAATATCCACAATCCTGCGCCATCTTCGGCCAGTCGGTGACGCTACCCGCGGCAAGTTGTTCGGCTGCTTCATGGAGCCGATATCGTTTGATCATCCACTTCGGGCTGACACCGACGTATTGCTTGAACATGCGTTGCAACGTTCTTTTGCTTAAGTTAAGTCGGAGCAAAATATCGTCGACCTTCGTAATTTCGCGATCGACGATGATGAGGTCAGCAACCTGACCAATTACGACAAGATTCTCATCGCGTTCCGGCGTCCGTTCGTGGAGGAAATTCTCGGCAAGTTCGATCTTCTTTAGTTCGTCGTCAAGCGAGAGAACCTTTTCTTCAAGACTCTTGCCATCCTCGCCAAAGATTTCCATAAAGCTGAAAACACCATCGGTAAGACCCGAAACCGGCGATTTAAGATAAGGGTAAAAGGCTCCGGGTTTGAATTTGACGCCGAATACCTGCCCCTTTCCTTCAAGGAAAGCTGAGAATTTCCCCTGCATCACACCGACGATTCTCGACCTGCCCTCTTCGAATATCAAATGGACTGAAGGGTGCGGCAGGGTCTCCTGCAGGAAGGGCTCCTGACCCCGGAGATCCCAATAGACACTCCAATAGTGTTCCACGAAAAAGTCCAAATCCGGAGATGGAAAACGCCGAGAATACCGGAAGTCTTTTCCGCTTGCTTTTGGGTTGAGGATGCCCCTCGGCTTTCCGGCGTCAGGTTTCACGATAGTTCACGTTAAAAATTGATGCCTTGTCGCGTTTTTACAATACTAAGCTTTGCAATCGTGCTAAAAGATGTCACAGCAATAGGTACACCAAAAGAAATTCGGGACCGGTTAAATATCATATGAAAAATGTATCACACGCAGTAACTACCGTCATTGCAGGTTTATGTCTGTACACTGGAATTGGTTTGCCCGTCTATTCGCAGCAGCCCAATTCGCCTGTTAAAAACGAAATCAAAAAGGGAGAAGTTATGACAGCTCACGCAAGCGGAACGTTTGAAGTAAAGTTAACCCCACAGACTAATGAAAATTCTGGTGATCCGCTCCTGGGCAGAATGTCATTCGACAAACAATTCCAGGGTGATCTGGAGGGTACAAGCAGGGGCGAAATGCTGACAGGCATGTCAGCCGTAACCGGTTCTGGGGCATACGTCGCCATCGAAAAGGTCAGCGGAAAGCTCAATGGCCGAAGCGGCACGTTCATTCTGCAGCACAGTGGAACCATGACACGCGGTACACCGCATTTGATTGTAACTATCGTACCAGACTCCGGCACGGGAGAGTTGGCCGGTTTAGAGGGTACATTTACGATCAAGATCGACGATGGAAAGCACTCGTACGAGTTCGCATACACGCTAAATCAGGAGAAGAAAGAATGAGTTACTCGACGGCAAGTTGATCAAACGAATGAGTGTCAGCCATGGACCAGCCCGGATTAAGATTTTCGATAATAGATTGCTCCCCAATTCGACCCAATATCCGCGTGCAGCCTGCCGTCGCTCGGGGTCAACGTCCCCCCGCCAAGAAGCTCGGTCCACGGTCCCATCTCGGCAACCTCAAACGAGACATGCTGCATGTACTGTGAGAAGTTCAATGCGATATAGAAACGTTCGAGACTTCCATCCTCAGCGTTTCCCCAGCGATGGTAAACCACGATATTTCTGGCGCGATCAATGCCAAAGCCCTGAGCGTTTAGTTCTGTTTGCGATTCGTCCCAGCCCCTTGGATAGAAATTTGGCGACCGCAACCCAGCGTGATTCTTTCGAATATCAATCATCTTTGAGTAAACCGAGAAGATCGCCTCGCCAGTCCCGTCTTGCAGCCCATTCCAATCGAGTGGGCGCGCAACAACGCGTCCCGGACCATATTCCGGCATATCATTGTCCGCGCCGAACTCCTGACCATTGTAAATGAGCGGCGCACCTGCTGATGTAAACAATGCAATTATGTAAGGCTGGGTTAAAAACCAGAATTCGCGTCCGCCGGCCTTGAGCATGAATCGCCGGTGGTCGTGGTTTTCGATGTAAATGGTGGGGACTCGGCCCGGATCAAAATCCCGGCCGGAATCCAGCATGCGCATGATCGAAGGTTCAATCTGAGGAACACCGTTGGGCCTCTCCCCAAGGTAACCCATGCTACGACTTCGATATCGATCGAGCCAGCAACTCGTGGCCCCGACCTTGTTGGTTGCGTCGATGGCCGCGTAGTCCCAACTGTGTTCGAGAATTAGCGAAAAGTTCCCGTTACCAGTGCGCGACAGATGCGAGCGCAACTCCGAAAGCAATTTGGGAATTCCGTGACCACGATCTCCGGGGCGGTACATCCCAAGCGTGTTGTCAAAGCGGATACCGTCAATTTTGAACATATCGATCCAGTAAATGCAGGCATCGCGGATGTATTCCAGGGTACACCGGTTGCTGTAATCCAGATCCTGAAAGAATTCATGTTCAGCGAAATTGCCGACGTAAGGACTGTCGGCCGGATCTTCGTAAAGCCAGTAATAAGGAAATCCCCGATCCGTAGCCGACGCATCGGCATGGTTGAAGACCCCATCCATTATCACGTGCAGGTTACGGTCATGGCATTCGCTGATAAGCCGTTTCAGGTAGACGATCTTTTCTGTTTCAACAGTGGGGTTCAGAGTGTACTTGTGCGCTACGGAAAAATACTGGACCGGGTTATAGCCCCAACTGAAATCCGTGTTCGGATCATCCGGATAAGCCCAGGCAGTCCACGGCATGAACTCGATGGCATTGACACCGAGTTTGACCAGTTCATCCAGTCTCCTGACAATGGTTTCGATGGGGGCTTCGTTTGGTTGGCGAATAACCGAAGTAAAGTCGTCGATCATTAGCTCATAAATGACCAGATCAGAAAGATGTAACCGTGGCGACTTAAGCGGTCGCACTACGTCAATGTTACCGCCAATGACAAAGCCTGCGTTCTGATTCTCAAATCCGCCGTAGCGCGAGCACGGGTCGGTGATAAACCTCTCGGGTGCGCTATCAAAGCGCACCAGGTACTTGTATTCATAGAAGCCGTCCGGAAGCGGTGCAGTTGTAAGCGAGTAGACCGTCCCCTTTAGGAGATTGTCGACGGGGTCGATGTAGTCTGTAGGGACCAATGGAACTGGGTTAGCGAGGTCCCAACGTTTGTTCACGGGATCCTGAAACCCGCCAACCGCGAAAATTTCTTTAACGCGCGGAAGGCCGCCACCCTCGTACTGAAATGGCGCCCGCTCGCCGTCCGGGATGAATAATTTGAATGTTACCGTTTTCGCCTGTTGGTCAACTAGACCACCGAACTGCTCGTACATAAACCTGTACCTCCAATTGCGTGTTGGTCCGAAGCAATCTGTAAAGATATGAACCGAAAATCTCCCGGTATTAAAACCACGTTATTCACCCACAGCATGCTGGAAATTTGCTGGCTCATAAAAAGCAGTGGTATGCCGTGGTTCTATTCGGGTCGAGCGAAATGGTCTACCACGTGGTTAAAATGATCGCTGCGTAATAGGACGTAAGATTTGGCGAGGACCGCAGCGAAGTTCGTCGTTAGCGCTTAATTATTCAAGTTCTCGAGCTATACAGCGTCGATTATACGTCTACTCACATAAAACCCAAAAGTAATTTCCAAACCTGACGCAAACGATTTTACTGTGAGCGTCCGCATACCCAACATCCAACATCCGTCAATTAACCACAGCCCATCTTTTGATGTACTATGAAAAGCAGATTTCTCCCTAAAATGTCGGAAGGCACATTTTCCACTTTATGAACGCGATATTGAACGAAGCCGAAGTCCGTGTGCTCGGCGCTCTTATTGAAAAACAGGTAACTACGCCGGAATACTACCCATTAACGTTAAATGCGCTAGTGAACGCTTGTAACCAACTTTCAAATCGCGAACCGGTCGTACATTACGATGAAAGCACCGTTTCTCGGGCTCTGGAGAGTCTAAGGGAAAAGAATCTTGCCTACGTCTTCTACGGTAGCGAGAGTCGTGTTCCCAAATACAAGCACGTTGCCAGAGAAAATCTGCATCTCGACGACAAGCAGTTAGCGGCCCTGTGTGTTTTGATGCTGCGTGGATACCAGACCGTGGGCGAGATCAAAGGCCGAACCGGTCGTCTCTACCCGTTCGAAGACTTAAACGAGGTTGAGGCTGCGCTCGAAAGTCTCGAATCCGCCGAGACCCCGTTGGTTGCTCGTCTCCCCAAACAGCCCGGCCGTAAAGAGTCTCGCTATGCTCATCTTCTTTTCGGCCCGGTCGAAGTCGACGAAACCCCGCGCGAACTCAGACCGGATTCATCGGCCCTAAAGGTTCGACAGGAAAATCCGAGAGTGACTGAATTGGAAACCCAGGTAGAATTGCTCCGCACTGACATCGAAAGCTTGCGGCAACAGTTCGAAGAATTCAAGAAGCAGTTCGAGTAAAATATGGCTGGGTAAACATAACTTGGAAAACACAAGGGGCTCGCCGATCAGCGAGCCCCCAAAAAATATTCTGAAATACAAGTATCAAAAATCAATCATTATTTCTTCGGGCTTTTCTTTAATAACAGTCCCCTTAACTTCATCCGCGCTTTATGCAACTGGGATTTGCTTGTACCGACTGAACACCCAAGTATACGCGAGATCTCTTCATGTTCATGACCCTCCACATCATGCAGGGTAAAGACCTTCTTATAACCAGGGGGCAACTGTTCGATCGCCTTGTCCAAAGCGATCCTGTCGACTACCGGCATATGATTCGGATTCTCTGTTCCCCGAACAATCTGTATCGGTGTATCGCCTTCTTCAGTCGTTTGTTCCAGTTTCACACTTCGTTTCCGAAAGTGCATTAACACCTGATTTACCGTCAATCGATGCAGCCAGGTGGTAAACGCCGACTCGCCGCGAAAACTACCTATTTTTCTGAAAAGCTGAATGAACACTTCCTGTGCCAAATCTTCGGCTTCTGAAGCATTCTGCGTCATCCTTAGACACAGGCTATAAACTCGTCTGCTGTGCCTGTCGTATAACACTTCAAATGATTCCATATCCCCGCCTGCCGCTCGTTGCGCCAGCGCGTAGTCGCTCGCAGGCTTCGGTTCGGCCCTCTGCTTTGACTTGAGCTTGAGCCCTATCTCATCAATCAGCGGGAATGTTGCAACGTCCGTATTCATACCCACATTATAGCAAATACCATGCCAATGCAGGGGTTGCTTTTTCAACGAAAAATTTTATCTTTTTTCGTTTCTGAACGATTTGTGAACCAAATAGGGGTTATAGGTACGCAAACAGTGCAAATTCGACGAATCCGTCCCAAGGTATTGTATCCGCTGAGGATGTTCGGACTGCTGAGGGCCGCTGGCGCCAAAAATCCCCACGAAAACCCCAGTTTGCAGGTATCACTGTTTCCTATGTTTTAGTCTGTTTTCGGAGGCGATTCTGTGATCCGGCCAGATAATTGCGCTATCTATGCGATTGTCAAACGCATCGGTTTCTCAAAAATCGTACCCTTCTCCAACTGGCGAATTCGCACCAACTGTCGCAATTTCGACAATAATGCCACGCCTCGTCCTTCAAAATTTACAGCGTCCTGGTCACCTTCGAAAGCGACCTTGGTTTGTCTGGGTTTAACCCTTTGGCTTCTGCCAATAGTGCAGCAGATCTTTAGCACTGTTAATAACCTTACCTTGTGGTGCAAATACGATAATTGGAAAGTGTCTCTCGATCATCGCCAGCGGACCATGCAACAGGTCTGCGTAGGAAAATCGTTCGGCCACGACATAACAGGTTTCCATCAACTTCAACGCCAACTCATAGGCGTTTCCGTAAATCAACCCCCTCCCTACTACAACGCAGTTCTCCATATAGACGTATCGCTGAACAAGTGATTCGACTTCACTGCGGCGGTTTACCACGGCATCGACATACCGGGGGATTTCTTTGTAGTCAGGTGCGGTGCCATCCTCGCACAAAGCTGCTGCCAGCATATAGAACAACATCATTTGTCCGGTAAACGTCTTTGTCGCCGCAACCGAACGCTCCCGCCCCGCATGTATGACCAGCAATTCATCGACCAATTTGCCCATTGAAGATGCAGGCTCGTTTGTAATGCCGACTGTAAATGCCCCCGCTGCACGTGCTTCGGTCAGGACAAAATTGATATCCTCGCCTTCCCCAGACTGCGACACCCCGACCACCAAAGCATCCTTAAGTCGCAACTTTGCCCCGTAAAGCGTGTATACGGACGGAGCCGCCAGTGAAACCGGAATCCCCGTTGTCATCTCCAGCAAATAGCGGCCAAATAGTGCTGCATTGTCTGAACTTCCACGGGCGACAATCACGATAAATCTAATCCCCCGCGCTTTAAGCAATGACCCAAGCCGGGCAACCTTCGAACTTTCTTCGTCGATAGTCTTTGCGAGCGCTCCCGGCTGCTCAGCAATCTCCTCAAGCATTAAAGACAATATGAAACTCCTGATATTCAAAAATGGAGCGTTCCCTCTTGTGAAACAGTCGGAGAACGATCACTAATCCTACTTCCCACTGGCCTTCGGCAAACTCAATAGATTGGCAAAGAGCCTGTAAGCCCCCGGTACTCCAGCCGGCAATTGCCGGAACCATGCGTACGAGGTATAGACGTAAAGGCCCTTGCCCATCGAAACGTAAACTTCTCCGCCAGTCTGTTTTCCTTCACCTGGATCGTGCGATTCCAACACCGCCGTATACCTTGGATCAAAATTGGTAAAGTTAGAGACGGTTCTTTCCTGTATCCAGCCCTTCCAATCATCATCATTGATCTTGTTTGGGAAATTGAAAATCGGATCTTCAGGTTTCAATATCGTAACCGGAGCCTCCTCATCTGTCACTCGTGGTCCAGCGGAAGCAAAACCGATTTGAGCAGGATATGGAGCAAGGCCTTTTGCGATGTAGTCAGGCCGCTGATATTGAACTATCAATGTGCCGCCATTGTTCACAAAGGCGAGAAGGCGCCTGTTGTTTGCCACGAAATCTGTTCTGACCTCTGACGCTCTGACCCCAACTACGATCGTGTCGAATCGTGACAGATCACCCGCTGCAAGATCGTTCTCGGTCAGCAATACCGGGTTCAATCCCATCTGCCGGATTGCCTCTGGCACTTCGTCGCCTGTACCCATTACATATCCCACCTTGACATCTGCAATCTTCAGATCAACTACTTGTACTTTGACGTCCGCGGGTGTGAAAATTCTGTGCGTGGAAATGTGTGGATAGCTGATCGTTTGCATCTGCTGATTGCAGATTATGCCGTCGATCTCCGCGACTGCTTCTATCCTGTACGATGATGGCGTCACACCTTTTGGAATGGTCAGTTCAAAGACTTCAGTCGTTCGTTCACCCTTTTGCGACAGCGTCACCGGCGTTACTTCCGGCGCCGCGCTCCAGCCCTGCGGCAGCTTAAGATGTACCGTGCCCTTAAGGGCCGTTGGTGAGTTATTCAGTAAATGTACGGTCAACTTTCTTGTCTGCTCAGCCTGCGATGTGGGCACAACCAGTACGCCAGAGTCCAGATTAACCGCCACCTTTGGCACAACATTGATCTCCCTGCGAATCTCACCTCTTATGTTGTCTGCATATCGAAACTGTACCGGCTTCCTTACGGTGATATTTGCTCCTCCGATTTCTACTTGCGCTTCGGCTGTCAGTAACGGCGGATCAAACGGGAAACTACGCGACGCGGTTCTTGGCCAGCCGAACAGGGCGCCATCTTCGGGTTCGTTCAGCCAGTACGGATTCGTAAATTGAGCATCCGCGGGCACCTCGACCTTGAAAAACCCGGAACCCTGCGGCTTTTCTCTGAAGAATCTAAAGACTCCATCCTGCGATGCCGTTGGCTCTGCCGTACTTTCAATCTTCCACGATGCCGGTCCTGTGACTTTTACTCCCAGGACCTTTACCGGGTTTTGTTCACGGAAATATAGCTTCGCTGCGATCTGCATCGAATCGCCGGGCGTCACTGTTTCCGTGCTGGCCAGGGCGTCCAAAACAATGCCCGCCGCCCGCTCCAGGGCTTCTGAAAATTGACGCTCCTTTTCACTCAGCAGGAAATCTGCTTCGTATTTCGCCGCGGGTATGGCATTCGATCTTGAAACCTTATCTTTTGCTACCCTGGTTACTCTTAATCCCTCCGCCAGCGTCGGGATGATTTTCTTTGGATCAAACGCCGAGTAATTCGCCAACGCCTGTGCCGCCGCATCCTGCATTTTTGCGAGTTCGTCGTCAATCACACCTTGCGGCAAACCGGACATCGATCGAATACCAGTTATCGAAGTGTCGATGTCATCGAAAACGGATACCTCCTCGCGCTTTTCCGCAACCAATCGTTGGACAGCTCGGACGCCGGAACTTTGAGCCCCGCGCAGTTCAATCATCCCCATTTCCTGGGACTTGTGCTGGCTGCGCCCTTCTGCCGCGATTTCAAAATAGGTCCTGCCTATCAAAGGATCTTCAGTACCTGTTTGAACCCGTAGGGTTGAAGGATTGTTGCCGCTGCTGCCAAATCCTTCGCTTACATAGAGCTTCTTTGCCTGCCACGGCATCAGGCCTTCAGCGATTTGTTCCGGGAATGCGTTTGGATCCGCGGCGGCTTTAAAGGCTAAGGGCGTAATGTATCCCGCGAATTGATGTTGACCGTGTCCATCAGCCGGCGTCCCGCTAAATCTCGAGATGATCACAAGCGGTCGAAACAATCGGATCGCGCGCACAGTGTCCCCAAGCACGACCTGCTCATTCCACTTCGAAGCCGCTTCTTTAAGCGTTTTGCTAAAACCATAGTCGAAAGCACGCGTGAACAATTGCACGCCTCCGTCCAGCTTTCTTGCCTGCAGCAACTCTTCGGTGCGAATAACGCCCAGCCCTTCCGACATTTCAGGGCCTATCAGGTTCTGTCCGCCCTCACCCCGGTTCAGCGAAAGATAGGCAACGCGGGCATACTGGCCCCGCGCCAGCGTTGCGATCAATGCAGTATCCTCGTCATCTGGATGCGCACCCGTATGCATCGCACTCGCCGTTGTCTGTAACCTGCGCAACAACTGGCCCAACCCAATCGCGCCCAGATCATATTCCGCCCTTACCTGAGCGTTTCCCGTTGACACTGCTCCCTGAAACCACAGCATCGAAAGCAAAACCACAACCCCAACAACAGACCTGACCGCCTGACCTCGCAACTTCTTCATAATCCAACTAAGATTCATCTTCACCATCCAACCAGGGTTCATCTTCACCATCGACCACCCCACCGAACTCCAAAATTCCACTACCGCGCTCTTACTAATATCTAACATCCAACATCTAACATCTTCTTTCTAGCCTCTAACCTCTGCTTTCCATCGGCCATTCCCCTTTTCTCCACGACCGCACCATGAATATGATAGTTCCCAAAACCACCAGTACCACGGCGTACCGAATCTCCTTCATAAAATTTGGCCTGGAGAAAAGTACGAACAGGAACCCGCTCAGGGCGACTAGTGCCGGCAACGGATAAAGCCACATCTTAAACGGCCTCTTCAAATCCGGCCGTCGAACTCGTAACACCATTACACCGACGATCTGCGCTATGAATTGAATAGCTATCCTGATCACCACCAGCGCGGCAATCACATCAGCGAGCCGTAGAAAACAGAACAACGCGGCCACCCCACCCATCATCAACAAGGACACATATGGCATCCGGTGCTTTGGGTGAATCCGCGAAAATATCCTGAAGTAATTTCCGTCCTTTGCCGCCGCGAAGGGCACTCGCGAATACCCCAGCAGCAGCGAAAAGACCGAGGCAAACGCCGTCCACATTATCAGTGCGGTTGCCAGCACTCCCGCCCAGTGACCATACAGACGCTCCATGAACGTTGCGATAACAAATCGCCGCGCGTCAGAGTTCGCCGTTCCTGACAACTCTCTCCAGGGAATCACACCAAGGATCGAGATATTCATCACCAGGTAGATCGCCGATACTGCCGCAATCGACAGCAACACGGCACGAGGGATGTTTTTTCCGGGATTTTTTATTTCGCCGCCGATAAAACATACATTGTAGTAACCCCAGTAATCATATACCGCGATTAATAGTGCGCTGCCGAGTCCCGTAAAAAACTCTTTGTGAAGTGTGAACGCCCCCGTTGGAAAGTCGAACGCTAACCGAGGGTCAAAGTGCGATATCCCCGCTACCACTATCCATGCGATCGTTAGCATCACGCCGACCCAAAGGAACTTTGACAATCGCTCTATCAAAGTGATTCGCCGATACAGCAGGAAAACGGCACAGATACAGATTCCGATCGCGACAAACGTCCCGAATGTTGCAACCACCGACGCGTCCAACCCACCGACAAATGGAATCGGTAAGTGAAGGTTCTTTGCGCCGAGTTGCTGCCTCAGCGCTGGAAACGCGAAACCCGCATAGTCCGAAAAACCAATGCAACCGGATGCTATCGAGAGCGGCGCACTAAACGTTAACTGCCATATGAACAAAAAGGAAAGAAATCTTCCAAAAGACTTCTTTCCATAAATTTCTCTCAGGTAATTGTACGGTCCGCCGGAATCCGGAAGCGCCGCGCCCAGTTCCGCCCAGACCAACCCGTCACACATCACTATCAGTGCGCCGATGATCCATCCCAGCATCGCTTGCGGCCCACCCATTGCAGCGATGATCAACGGAAACGTAATAAACGGCCCGACGCCGATCATGTCGATCATGTTCAGCATCGTGGCGCCGCCCAGGCCTACACCTCTTATAAGCCCGGCGGGACTATCCGACTGTTCACTCTCTGTATCTACCTCCGCGTTCAGGTTCTCTGGCATTGAGTTGATGGTGTACTAATCTTGTGCGGTCCGAATTAGGATCTGTTCTTTTGATATTACCCAAAACCTTGACTAAACCGAAATCGAATACCCCATCAGATCCGCTTTCTAATCCGCGTGAATCCGCACCCAATCTTTGGTCTGTCGATATTATTTGGCTGTGTGAAGTTCTGCCTGGAGGTTTTCGCTTCGTTTATTCGAACAGGTTTTGCTGCGCCGTAGGTCTGCGAAAAGTATTCGTCTTCAATCCCGTGCCTGCGTGTTCCTGATTCAGGCCAAGGCGTTTACAGTGCATTTCAAACAGACGAACTACCATTTCCCATTGCTCGCCCTTGCCGCGCATGCGCTCTCCGAATTGGCTGGAGTTTAGTTTGCCGCCGCGGGCTTCGCGCAGTCTGCTAAGAATTCGGTCGGCTTTCGTCGGCAGACGTTCGCGAAGACGCTGTTCAAAATATGGCGCGACGTTTCCCGGCAGCCTCAGCAAACTAAAGAAAGCTTTCTTTGCTCCAGCCTCGCTCGCGCGTTTCAACAGGTCCGGTATGTGCGAATCATTCATGCTGAGGATTACGGGCGCGATTCCAATACCCACATCGATACCGGCCTTAGCCAACTCTTCCATCGCTTTAAAACGTGAATCCGGAGACGGAGCAAACGGTTCCACCGCGCGCGAGGCTTCACGATCTCTGAATGGAATCGTGAAAAAGACCGTCAATGATGTTTCTTTTGCAAGCTGCGACAAGATGTCTATGTCGCGGCGGATCAATGCCGACTTGGTGACGATGCCAACCGGATTGCGAAACTCCAGGCAGACTTCCAGGCACCTGCGTGTCAACTTGTAATGCGCTTCCAACGGGACGTACGGATCAGACGTGAACGAGAAGACCAGTTCATCACCCTTCCACGAAGGTTTCATGAATTCGGCCCGCAGGAGTTCGGGCGCATTGACCTTTGCCACAAGCTTTCGCTCGAAATCCGTGCCCGCACCGAATCCAAGGTATTCGTGCGTTGGTCTTGAAAAGCAGTAGGTACACGCGTGACTGCAACCGCGATAACAGTTGACCGAAAAATCAAACCCTACATCCGGACTGTCGTTGTGTGTAATGATCGATCGCGTAGCTGTTTCATCGAACACCTCCAGCTTGGCTTCGGGAGGCTCACCGATCCATTCAACGGAATTACTTAGCCATGGGTTCGGTGGGTTCTCAATATAACGCATACGATTACTTCTCCGGACTTTTACACATTATACCACAGCTGGACCGCACCGGAAACATCGTGCCGCCCATGCAACGCGATGTGGCATGGGCATCTTGCCCATGTAGTTACGGCACCGAGATTGTCCGGCTAAACCCCGCCGCCTGATGGCAGAGTCGACAACGAGTATTTATATGATTGGAAGAATTCTTATGTCGATGGACAACTGAAAGATAGCACTGGAGGAGATTCTTCCTTCGCCTGCCGTTTTGCTGAATCGACTCAATCTGTTACTTCTTTTACTTATTGAAATTAACTTCTTTAAGTGAACCTTTAAACATATAGTTAGCAGAAAACTTGAGTACAAAAGCTCGTTGCAAAATGCTGGCGCTGGCGAAAACGGGCCCAGGGGAAGTAACCGCAATGTTAAAACTCTCAATCGTCGATCAATCACCCGTCTCGGCAGGGTTTACGCCAGCGGATGCTTTACATAATACAATCGACCTGGCGCGATTGGCTGATCGTCTTGGATATACCCGCTATTGGATTGCCGAACACCACGCGATGGATACGTTGGCAAGCCCTGCTCCTGAAATCCTCATTGCCAGGGTTGCGGCTGAAACGACGTCGATTCGCGTCGGCTCCGGGGGCATTCTTTTACCGCATTATAGCCCGATGAAAGTGGCCGAGGTCTTTCGGATGCTTCACGCGCTGTACCCCGGACGTATTGATCTTGGCATTGGGAGGGCGCCGGGCGGAACACAACTGGAAAGTTACGCTTTGCAGCGTGATCGTCGTCAGAGGCTCCATGCTGAGGATTTTGTGGAACAGATCGAGGAACTGCGGCACTTTTTTGACGACGACTTTCCGCCGAAACACCCATTTGCCCGAATCAGCCTGTCGCCGAAAATGCCCGGCAAGCCCGAAATCTGGATGCTGGGCTCAAGCATGTGGAGCGCCGAAGCCGCGGCAAAGTTGGGTTTGCCCTATGCCTTTGCTCACTTTATCAACCAGCAGCCTACCAGACAGGCTATCGAACACTATCGACGGAATTTCACACCGTCAAGGGATCTGGCAGCGCCCCGCGCTATTGTGGCGACCGGAGCACTGTGTGCAGAGACCTCTGAGGAAGCACAAAGGCTGATTTCAAGTGCCCGCCTGTTGGGGCGCAGGATTCGCCAGGGAATACTTGGTCCTATTGCGACGCCTGAGGACGCTCTCAGGGAATTGGGTACGAAACCGGATCTTGAGGCTCGCCAGTTCACCGAATGGCCCAGATACTTTGTTGGCACTCCTGATATGGTTCGGGAACAGTTGAACCAGATGGCGTCCGCGCTCAGGATTGAAGAAATAATGGTTGTGACGATTGTGCATGACCACGCCGCACGTCGCAGTTCTTATGAGCTTCTTGCCGATTCGATGGGGCTTGAATCGCAAAATAATGCCCCGTGAAACGGCGTTTCACGCCTGTGAACATTCTAATTCTCAGATTTTCCCAAGTGCTTTACCCGTAATAATTTACCCTACCGTGCTTCATGGGTTGCACAAAGTGTCACATGTGAAACATCGTCAAACCAGGATTTGTGTTTTGAGTGAAATATAAATAATCACAGATTGTAATATCGTGGTAATATCGCCGACTAGTTTGGATAGGTCTGGCCTTAAATCCCAACCAGAGGTGAACTTAACAACTTTTAGACCCCCTTACACAACCAGACGTTGACTTTTTACCCTTTTGTAACTATAATTGTTACAAAAGGTGCGGACGGGAATATAGGCTTTTCAGGGTTTACGTCGATGTCCACGAGTAGCAGGTTTGCAGTCGCCGTCCACGTGTTGGCACTAATGGCACGGGCTGGTGAAGACTCGGTCAAATCAGAGGGTGTGGCCGGGAATGTCAATACAAATCCGGTTGTAATCAGGCGGTTGTTGTGCGAACTGGCCCATGCGGGGCTTGTAATTTCGCAGAAGGGCGCAACAGGCGGCTCGCGCCTGGCCAAACGGCCTGACGAGATCACGCTTCTGGACGTTTATTGCGCGGTTGAGGAACGGGATGTGTTTTGTCTTCAACGCCATCGTCCAAACCCGGCATGTCCGGTAGGTGCAGGGATTGAGGTGGTTTTGCACGAGGTTTTGGAGGACGTTAACAGTGCCGTCGAAGACGTTCTGAGGCAGCGAACCCTGGAGGATGTGCTGGCAAGCAGCGTTGCAGTTTTTGATGGATTCCGCCGAAAAGCGAGTTAATGGATACGGAACCATTGAGCCTGGCTAAAATTTAGTAACAAAACGGCTTTGTAGGGCGTATAAGACTTTTGGCAGCAGTAAATATTATTTTTGAAGGGAATTTATTGACTGATAATAATAAAAGCTGTCGCCTACACCAAAACGGCAAGCGCTTAGGCAAAATTGTGCGTCTAATGTTATGGTGTAGGTTTCGACGGCGGACGTCGTAAAACGGTCGAGAGCCTGTTAGGCAAGTATAGGCTCAAAGAGTTCGAGGAATCTTGCTGGAAGAGGTATTAATCAACTTGGGCACAATACGAAAGAACCTGGATGGGTTGGAACCGATGGGGGCGCTAATGGGTTATTCGACCTTTGAAGGATTTGACAGCGAATCGCCGGAAGATTCGAGAGTTCCTGACCGAATTGAAGATGTCCTTGACCGCCTGACGGTCGAGGAGGCGGGAGCTGTAGTTGAAGATGGTGGCCCGATTGAGGGCGGACTGTCAACCGATGGCATCGAAGGCGATGACGACGGTGGCGGTGAAGATGCGGAACTGGATCTGAGCGCAAGCGAAATCGACAAGAATGCTGACCCGATCAGCACTTACATGCGTGAAATGGCCAGAGTGCCGCTTTTGACTCGGCAGGGCGAGGTTGCAATAGCTCGTCGAATCGAACAGGGTCAGAGAAAATCGAACAAGGCGTTAACTCGTTCACCGCTGGTTGTCTCAGAAATCCTGACTATTGGTGAAGAACTTGAAAGTGGCGCCCTGAACATCCGCAATCTGATTAATTTCAATGATCAGTCGGAAGTTGAGGAATATGAGGATCGGTCTGAAGAGTATTTGTCGCGAACGATCGAGATAATCGAACGAATTCGCGAGTTGCAGAAGACTGCTTTTAAAGATGCAGAAAAATTCCGAGCATCTAAGAATCTCGCTGGTGGCAAGAAATCAAAGAAAACCCTCAAAGCTAAGGGTAAATTAGCGCGTACGCGCATTCAGCTATCGCGGGAGATTGGGCAGTTGCATTTGAGAGAGGCGGTTCGTATCCGCCTGGTCGAATCGATCGGAGTTGTTCACAGGGAGGTCCGCAAGCTTGAAAGGGAAGTCGACAGCTCAACGGAGAAGCTTGCGAAAAAGCGGATCAAACCTGAAGAGGAGAAGGAACTTAGGCGGCGCATACGGGAAGCCAAGCGTCATTTAGTGACAATCGAAACTGATTGGGACATCCCGGTTCATGAAATCAAGCGTTCTCATCAGGCGATTGTCACAGGCGATGCGCAGGCAGCCCAGGCGAAGCACGAACTGACTGAGGCTAACCTTCGTCTGGTGGTGTCGATTGCAAAGAAATACCGCAATCGCGGCCTGCAGTTCCTGGATCTGATCCAGGAGGGCAACATCGGATTGATGAAGGCCGTCGACAAGTTCGAATGGCGCCGTGGTCGGTGGAAAAGGTACGGAGTATCCTGAAATTGATTCCCGGCCCGATTTCGCTCGAGACGCCAATCGGCGAAGATGGCGATTCGTTTCTTGGCGACTTTCTGGAGGACAAGTCCAGTACAAAGCCCACGGACAGGGTTGCGCGTGGCGAATTGCGAGAGATAACCGACGAGGTGCTGCAGACCTTGAGCCCTCGTGAAGAAAAGGTTATCAAGATGCGATTCGGATTGGACAGGTCCGGCGACGAACGGACGCTGGAGGATGTGGGTAAGAGCTTTAACGTTACCCGCGAGCGCATACGTCAAATCGAGGCGAAAGCCTTGAAGAAGCTGCGGCATCCGGCCAGAGCACGCTTTCTAAAGAATTTCATTGAAGGCGGCCAGTAAAATCGAAACAAATCAGGGGGCGATTTGCCCCCTGATTTTGTTTCTCTAACACTGTCAATCCATCGCTGGATTACGATTGAAAGAACCGGGTTTAAGGTAATTTGAGCAAGCCTCATCCGCATGAAGTATCGGGCTCCAGGGCAAGGAATATAAAAAAGACTTTGGAAGCCGGGCGCCGCGAGCGCCTAAGAGCCTTACGCTACATCCCACAACTGGTCAAACTGGTTTGGAAAACACACAGAGGCTACGCCACTGTGATGATACTCCTGCGCCTGATCCGCGCATTTCTTCCGGTGGCAACTCTCTGGGTTGGGAAGCTGATCATTGACATTGTGGTGGCAAGTCGAAACTCGGCTGCCGTTTCGCACGACAGACTGTGGCGCCTGGTGGCCCTTGAAATCGGGCTGGTGCTGGTCGGCGAGGTTATCTCGCGGGGTTCTGCCCTGGTGGAAAGTCTGTTGGGCGATCTGTTCTCAAATTACACAAGCGTACGGTTGATGCAGCATGCGGCGGCGCTGGATCTATATCAATTTGAAGATCCGGCGTTTTATGATCAGCTCGAACGGGCGCGTCGACAAACGACCAGCAGGATCGGGCTTATTGCGCAACTGCTGTCAATGGGACAGGACACGTTGACGCTCGTTTCATTAGCGACGGCGCTATTAATCTACAGCCCGTGGCTGTTGATTCTGCTGGCGGTTGCGGTGCTTCCAGGGTTTCTGGGAGAGACGCATTTTGCATCGCTGGAATACTCGCTGCTGTATAAATGGACACCAGAGCGCAGACAGTTGGATTACCTACGGCTGATTGGCGCGAGCGATCGAACAGCGAAAGAAGTACAGATGTTTGGACTGGCCGGCTGGCTGGTCGAACGATATCGAAGACTTGCGAATCGCTTCTATGAAGAGAACAAACGGCTGTCGATTCGCAAGAGCATTGTGGCTTCTGCATTGTCACTGTTTAGTACGGCCGGATACTATGGCGCCTACGTTATCATCCTCGCACGGGCGGTAACTGGTACGATTTCTTTGGGAACACTAACGTTCCTGGCGGCCTCTTTTGCACGGAGCCGCGATCTGATTCAGAGGTTGCTGTCCGGTGCGAGTGACATTTATCAACAGAGCCTTTATTTGAAGGATCTCTTCGAATTCTTCGAGATGAGACCCACGATTGTCTCACCACCGGGCGCGCCAGACGTGCCAGTTCCAATCAAAAAGGGCTTTACATTCGAAAACGTTGGGTTCCAATATCCGGGCAGCGACAAATGGGCGGTAAGAAATGTCAACTTTCATTTGAGTCCCGGCGAGCGAGTCGCATTCGTAGGTGAAAATGGAGCTGGTAAGACCACTCTGACCAAGTTGCTGGCCCGTTTGTACGACCCGACTGAAGGCCGCATTCTTTTGGATGGCAGGGACCTCAGCGAATACAACCTTGAATCTGTTCGTCATGCGATCGGAGTGATATTTCAGGATTTTGTCCGCTACGATCTGCGATTCGATGAAAATATCGCGGTCGGCGAGGTCGATAAGGTACAAGGATATCTGGAGGATCTGGAAGCCAGGGTTGCCGAGAAGGTCACAGAAACCAACGGGAAGCAGGAACTGCCGCCTGCGTCCATTGTTACGGCGGCAGAGCAATCGCTGGCATCGAGCCTGCTCCCCGGATTTGAAAGCGGTTATCAGCAGATGCTGGGCCGGCGGTTTGACGGTGGAGTGGATCTCTCAGGCGGAGAATGGCAAAAGGTAGCGCTTGCCAGGGCCTATATGAGGGACGCACAGCTTCTGATTTTGGACGAGCCGACAGCAGCACTTGACGCACGTGCCGAGTATGAGGTGTTCAAGCGGTTTTCCGAGTTGGTGAGCGGCCGAATGGCAGTTATCATTTCTCACAGGTTTTCGACGGTAAGAATGGCGGATCGGATAATCGTACTCGAGCACGGTTCGGTGGTCGAAAGCGGCGACCACGACTCGCTGCTTTCCCAGAAGGGATTGTATTCAGAGCTATTTGCAATGCAGGCGGAAGGATATAGGTAGATCAGAGGTCAGAGGCCAGAGGTTAGAGGTTAGGGCGAGTGCCATTGTAGGTAGTTCGTCCCTTTAGAAATAATAGTAAATTTGGAAGCAGCCCGATTCATTCGTGGGCGTTCGTGTAAGAGCGCCCGGGAATGAACGGGCTGCTGCTTTTTAAGGGGACCGATGATCAAGGTAACCGCTGAATCCTGTCGAAAAACGTGGAAAGCCTGAGCTTCAGAGCTTTATTTGGAATGCTTTGCCGAATATCTATAGGCATCGCAATCTATAGGGTGTCGATTATCCAGATTTGAGGGGGATGAAAAATGAGTCGACGTCCGCGAAAAAGTGCGTATAATGAGTTTTCCTTTCTGCCGGGCGCTTTTTCGACTCGCAGAACCAACCCCGGCTTCCCAATTAATCAGGTTATTTGTTACTTCCAGTCGCGAAATATTTATTCGCCAAATGTCCTGGAAGAACAGATCTTTCTTAATGCCTAAGATTGAACCGTTGATGCTGAATCTGTAGGGCGTGTGGAACGCCAGCTAAACCGAAACAGAGGATTAAAATGTCGAGCGGCAAATTTGAAAGTATGGAATTGCACTACGATACAAAAGAGAGTCTTTCGAGGAGTCTGGACTCTGTGAGTGACGCAGCTCAGTCACTTCTTTTTGAGTTACGGGAGTTCCGTGGATTTATGACGGACCCTTCAATTTGTAATGAACTGGAAGTTGCCCTTATACCAGATGGAGGGGATTTCTATTCGGAAGTTCAAAGATTCGAAATTGGGCTTATAGAAGAGGCGCTGAAGTTATCTAATGGAAATCGCTCGCGCGCAGCGCGGCAGTTATCGCTAAAGGTTTCGACACTGAACTCAAAGATAAAACGTTATGGTTTGGATCCGAATTCTTACCAGGATGCGGATGTTCGAACAGTGGGATGAATCAAAGAACCCGTAAACAAAAGCTGACTGTTTGAATCATCCCATCCGACCGTCTATAGGTCACTTCTGCCCCAGAATTTCGTCCGCCAATTTGGTCGCGCCATAAAGCCTGCGCAATGTTTCGATGATTGCGACGCTGTGCACGCCGACGGCACGTCCCCCTTCGCTGGCCTCGATATAGGCATAGCGATTCGGTAGTTTTTGTATATTGCTGTCGAAGTTGAGTCCGACAATCTCCGCGTTTCTGTTTATTACAGGACTGCCGGAATTACCCCCAATCGTGTCCGCGGTATAGACGAAATCCAACGGAGTTGACAGATCCAAAAGCGTTTTGGCTTCCTTGTAGCGCGTGGGCAGATTGAACGGCGATTTTTCAGCAAATCCAATGGCGCGGTCATAAAGACCATAGAAGGTCGTTTTATAAGGAACCAGCGTTGTGCCCTGTTCATAACCAAGAGCCTGGCCATAGCTCAAGCGAAGAGTGAAGTTCGCGTCCGGCGAGACGGACTTTCCATAGACGGCAAAGCGTGCCTGAGCGATTTTTTGGCCGGCGGAGGTGTCCACACTAAGAATATTGTTTTCCTGCCAGTCGCGCAGTTCCCGGATTATTGGCACGACCTTTCGTGCGAGGGCGATCAAAGGATCGTTTGAGGCATTGACGGCCGTCTGACCGCCGTCCAGCAGAGACTTTCGGGTCGCAACATCGGCTAGTTTGGTTTCACCGATGACAGATGAGACCACTTCGGACGGGGTCGAGTTTCCGACGATTGCTTTGATGAACGGGTCGTTGGGACCAAGGGCTTTGAGTGCCTCCTCAAGCCAGGCAGTAAGCAGGGCCTTCTCCATCGCGGGATAAGTCGGAGCAGGGGAAAGCAATCCAAACTTTAAGGATTCGAGATTCGACCCGCGGTATTCATCATATCGAGCGTCGTTTGGTTTTTGTGCTTCCTGTGAATAGAGCACGATACTGGTCGCAATCGATGCAAGCCGTGACGATGACAGCGTTGAGAATGCAAGGCGTTTGGACATCGCAGGCAATCCGCTGTACGCGCGCTCGATTTCTGTCCAGGCGTTGCCATAGGAGCGTTCAAGTTCAGGCTTTGCAGCGACAGCAGCGCGCAGGGCTTTTTCTTCGGCCTCTTTGCGAGGCAGAAGGCTGGAACCCAAGAGGCCTGTTTCCTGGCCGACGAGCCGTTTCATCGAGTTGTCGAGAAGTCGCCGCTGTGTAGAACCCTGTCGCGCGGCTTCCGGACTGGTCGCGCCATAATGCAGAAGTGCATCGCGCCGGATGGTCCAGACCTGCATTTGGAGCGGGTTACCGAAATCCCGCTGGTACCGAAGCTGGGCAACAGTTAACAGACGCGAGGTTGAACCCGGGTTGCCAGGAAGGAGCACGAATTCCCCATCGGCAGGTCCATTTGCTGACCACTTGAAATATTCTGTTTTTGCCGGTTTGCCGTTTTCGTAGACGCGGAAAAACGCCATATCCAAATCGTAGCGCGGATATGTAAAATTATCGTAATCGCCACCGAAGAACGCGATCTGTTCTTCAGGGGCGAATACCAACCGGACATCAG
>WNFR01000894.1_pt1 | contig 30412 bp, 24 predicted proteins | sample 5400221 | NCBI WGS metagenome assembly WNFR01 (sample SAMN13153357, study PRJNA577476) | soil metagenome | isolation source: 40 cm soil under Madrone tree | place: USA:California | collected 2016-06-14
GGTCTTGCTGGACGATCTGGCGCTTCTGCGTGAATTCTGTGCCGCGCGCGCGGATGAGAAATTTCAGTCCGCCGCCGAAGCGCTACGCGCGTTGCTGCTTCTCCCGCCGCGCGCCACCCTCGCCCAGTTTCTCGAGCAGACCCATGCCGCACTTGCGCAGCTCGATTGGAAGCAACACGCCCTCGAAATTGCCAGCGTCACGCGCGATTGGCCGGAGCGTCTCGATGCGGAATTTTCACGCGCGCTTTTTTTGCGGTGGCTGGAAGAAACGGCTGCGACGTCGGGCGCCGCTCGCTCAGCCGCCGGCGACCATCCGTATGCAGCAGTGCAATTGCTCAGTGTGGCGCACGCGCAAAATCAGGAATGGTCACATCTGATTTTTGCCGGCTGGAACGAAGGGGCCTGGCCGCCGCCGGCCGGCGCCGAGTTCGCGCGCGCGGAAGAGATCCGCGCCTTCAATCGAAGCGTGCAGCAGCTCAATAAACGCGCCGCGCGCCAGGGAAGCCAGGGCGAGGGCCATACCAGTGTGCGCGAAAATCATTCGCTTTATCTCGGTCCGGGCGAGCAACGCGCGATCGCGTTGCGGCAATTCGATGCGCTCCTCGAATCGGCCAGCGAAGGCGTGACGCTCGCGGCTAGTCTGGTGCAGGAAGATGCGCCGGAACGTTCGTGGAATCCGAGCGAATGTTTTACCGAGCTTTATCTCAGAACGCGGCGTGAGCCGCTCACCCAAACGACGTTGAAAAATTTGCAGCGCGCGACTGCGTTGTTGCCGAGGCCTGCGCCGGTCGCGACGGATGTGCAGCAAACCCTGATCGCATTCAACGCTCGCCGCGACGCTTCCAAACCTGCCGGCGAATACGACTTCGCATTGCGGCCCCAAGAATCATATCGACCAGTGCCGACGCTGAGTGTGAGCGATCTCGAGCGAATGGTTTCTTCGCCGGCGATTATTTGGATGAAGCGTTATCTTGGCGTGGAGGCGCCGGAAGATGCCGGCAATCCGTGGGCGGCGGCAACCGGTAAATGGGTGCATCAGTGGCTGGCGAACATTATCGAGACGCAGGACGGAAAGATTTTCTCGGCGTTTCCGTCCTTAACAGAGATCGACAAGCGTATTCGTCTTGCCGCGGACGAACGCTGCGCCGCACTTCGGCGTCTTTGCGACTCGTTGAGCAAAGTTGTGCCTGATTGGTGGAACTCAGGCTGGTTGAATGGGCGTTATCTCGCGCGGCATCTTGGCGGCAAAATCGGAACTGCAAAGGGCTGGGGATGGGCGGCGACGGAGATGTCCGTCGGTCGCGAAGGCGCGGTCAAAATAGCCGATGGAGTGGAGCTTCAGCTGCGCGGCCAGGTCGATTTGGTGCTCGCGCAAAATGACGCGGCCAATTTCGCCGGGAAAAAACTCTGGATCGTCGATTACAAAACCGGTTCGACCAAAGAGCTGAAGACTTCCGATCTGCACGACAATCTTGTCAAAGGCACAACATTGCAGCTCGGCCTTTACGCGCTGGCCATGCGCGAGCTCGGCGCCGCCGAAGTGAGCGGGAGCATTATTTCCCTCGCGGTGAAAAACGTCGCGCCGCAATTGTCCGTGGTCGATCTTGCGCCGCATACCAACGTCTTCGCCGATCTCGCGGCAATGCAGCACACCGGCGTTTTCGGAATGAAAGGTGAGATCCGGCCGGCGTTTGGGTACAGCGCGCCATATCCCCTCGCGACATTGCCAATCGACAACGACATCCTGGAAGACAAATGGGCGCTGACGCATCCCGCGCTCGTGCTCGAAAAAGAGGAGTGGGAAACATGGTGAAGCCGAGCGACGAATCCGCCCGCGCGCGTTTTGCCAGCGAGTTGGACCGCAATTTTTCGGTCGTGGCTTCGGCCGGTTCGGGCAAGACGACCGCGATCACGCAACGCGTTTTGTCGATCGCGCGCTCTGCTAACGCCGCTCAAATCCTGCCCCGCCTGGTTGTCGTCACCTTCACCAATCGCGCAGCGGACGAAATGCAGCAGCGCACTCGACAAGCTCTGCTCCAGGAAAATCTTCGACCGAAAGTGCAGACTGCATTCAACCGCGCCTTCTTCGGTACGATCCATTCATTTTGCATGAAACTGTTGACCGACTTCGGTCATTATCTTGGTTTGCCTGCGCCGCTCGAACTGGTGAGTGAAGACGACGACGACCTCTGGCAGGAATTCGCGCAAAACCAAACACGCATTGGTCGATCGTTAGACGACAAAGATCGGGCCATGCTTTTGCGTTTTGTCCAGGCGCGCGATCTCATGGAGCTGGCCCGACGCGCGGGCTCGACCACATTGCGCCTACCGCCAGTATCGCCCTGTCCGACGCTAGATTTCGCCGAGATCTACGCACAACCCGACAAGAGCAACGACAATATAAGCAAGTCGCAGGCGGAATTGCGGGAATGGGAGAAACGTTACGCCGGCGATTGGGAATACTTGCGCTGGCCGGTCTGTTTCACGGCCGCAAACGCCCGGTTCACTCAGCTTTGGCAGGAGAAATTTGCGCCCCTGCGAAAATGGGTGTGCGCTGCAGCCACCTGCGTCGCGGCGGAAGTGCAACGCGACTATCTAAATTTTCGACTCGACCACGGGCTCGTCACCTATGGCGATCAAATCGCGCTCGCGAAGGAGTTGCTGCAACATCCGGTCGCCGCGCGGCGGATTCGCGAAGAAAGCTTTTGTGTCATTCTCGACGAAGCGCAGGACACCGAGCCGTCGCAATTTTCCGTGCTTTTAGAAGCAACGCGCCCGCCGGAAGCGAGTGGCTTTTGGTTGCAAGATCGATCCCGCTTAGCGGGACCGCGGCCCGGGCACTTCTGCATGGTCGGCGATTTTCAGCAATCGATTTACCGCGAGCGCGCGGATTTGAACCATTATCAAGCTGTCCATGAAGCGCTCGTCGCGGACAAGCACGGCGAGAGCTTGGAATTTGCCGTCACGTTTCGGCTCGACCAAAAGCAACTCGATTTTGTCAACGAAACGTTCCGCGAAATCCTCAACCAAAAGGATGGGCAAGTGTGCTTCGTGGAATTGCAGCCGCGGCCGGACATTCTTCCAGGAAAAGTCATTCGCGTGCCGCTCATCGCGAAGGAGTTGTTGCCTGAAGGAAAGAAGCTGAAGGATTACCAGAAGGCGCGCATCGAAGCGGAATATCTGGCGCGCTGGATCAAGAATGCCGGGCCGGAGAAACTCTCGGCCGATTCGTGGCGCGAGGTAGCGATTCTTTGTCCGCGCAAAGCCTGGCTGCAAACGATGGCCGCGGCGCTGCGCCGCCTCGGTCTGCCGGTGGCGATTCAATCTGAACGCGATGTCCGGGGCGACAGCCCGGCTTATGCGTGGCTCACCTCGCTCCTCATGATCATGACCGATCCGCTCAATGCCTACGAAATTGTCGGCGTGCTCCGTGAGATCTTCGGCGCATCTGATCACGATCTGGCGGTTTTTTCCGAAGGGCAAAAAGTGAGATTCCGCATCGATGAGGTCTTGGCGGCGGCTGGAAAAATTTCCTCACACCTGCGGACACTGGCGGAGATTCGTCAACGCGTGGAGGGCGTGGCGTTGTTTGACGCAGTTGCCTTGATTGTGGAACAAACACAACTGCGCGAACGTCTGCTCCTGTTGCCCGCGATTGAGTTCGGCGATCTCGCGCGCGAACTCAATGCCTTGCTCGCGCAAGCGGCCGAAGCGGAAGCGAGCGGAATGATTCTGACAGAATTTGCCGAGCGCCTGCATGACGATTTCACGACGCCGCGCGCCGTCCGTTTTTCCGCCGACGACAACGCGATCCAGCTCATCACTTCGCACAAGGCGAAGGGCTCGGAATGGCAGGCGGTGATTGTGCCGTTCCTCGCGCGCGATCTGCGGCCGCCCTCGCCGCGTTATCCACATTTCGTAAAATCACCGGCGGACGGCGAACTGATTATCGCTTTCGGCAAGGAAGACAAATCGAAGGATTTGAAAGACGCAATCGAGCGTGCGCAACAGCAGGAACTCGAACGCCTGCTCTATGTCGCAACGACGCGGGCCCGCCACGCGCTCGTAGCGGTGCTCGATCAGGAAATCTTCTCCAACAGCGAAGGCAAACTGCCGAAAACAGCGCAACTTCGGCGACTGATCCGCGACAGCGATTCTTATTCCGGCGAATTCGATCAACACAGCAGCATGATCGATGAAGTCCTCGACGCTTCGACGACCGTGGTGCAAGCCTCAGAAAAAAACGGCGCCGCGATCGAGCCGTTAACTTCTCGCGAACTTAAGCGCGCCGCGAAACGCGCTTCGGAATTCGTGCGCAAGATCACACCGAGCGCACTCGATGTGGAAGTTCCGACAGAAGTGCGGACGCGCTCGCGGCTCGATAATCTGGCCACGCTTTATGGCCGTTGGTGGCACGGATTTTTCGAGCGCCTGGATTGGAAAGGCGGAATCGATTCCGCGCAACAGTTATTCGAAAAACAATTGCCGATTTCTCCCGACGCAAAAGCCGCGACGAAAGATTGGAACGCCACACGCCGGAATTTGTTCAGCAACGAGAATATCGCGCAATTCCTCGCGCGCGATGAAGCACAGTTTCATCACGAGGTTCCATTTTGTTGGCGCCGAAATGATCGCAGCGTACTGGAAGGCGTGATTGATTCGCTCATGATCGATCACGAGGCGAGCCGTTGTCTCCTGCTTGACTGGAAAACAAACAACGTCTCGTCCGGCGAAGCCGAGATTTTTCGCGCGCGTTACCGTCCGCAGCTGACGGCTTATTGGAAAGCGGTAGGCAAAATTACGGGCCTCCAAGTGGAAGCCGGTTTGTTCTCGACCGCGCTTGGCCATCTGTTGCTTTACTCCAGGGACGAATTGCGAGAGGAATGGAACCGCCTGGAACAACTTCCGCCCGCACAGTTCGAAGAAGAAACGCGCCCAGACGCGCGCAGCTTGATCAGCAATCGCGCTCGCCGCGGATGAATTGTTCAACGGCGCGGTGGGCTTCGTCGTCGGTCATTTGCACGGGCGGATGCTTCGAGAAGTAAGCGGAGGCGGAATGGAGCACGCCGCCAATCCCGCGATCGAGTCCGAGCTTGCAACAGCGGATGGAATCGATGGCGATACCGGCAGAGTTCGGGGAATCTTCGACCGACAGTTTCAAATCCAGTTCCATCGGGACATTGCCGAAAAGACGTCCTTCGACGCGAATAAAACAAATCTTGTTGTCGAGTTGCCACGGCACGTAATCGCTCGGGCCAATGTGAATGTTCTCATCCGCCAGTCGTTCGCCAATGACAGACTGCACGGCTTCGGTCTTCGACGTTTTCTTGGAGGCGAGCCGGTCGCGACTCAGCATATTGAGAAAATCGGTGTTGCCACCGGTATTCAATTGATAGGTGCGCTCAATCTTGACCCCGCGCTTGCGGAAAAGATCGACAATCGTCCGGTGCATGATGGTCGCGCCCATCTGCGCTTTGATATCGTCACCGATCAAGGGGAGATTCTTGTCCGCGAAACGTTTTGACCACATAGGGTCGCTGGCGATGAAAACCGGAATATTATTTACAAAACCGAGACCCGCTTCCAGGGCGCATCCAGCGTAGAAGCGTGTCGCGTCCTCCGAGCCGACCGGTAGATAATTAACGAGGATTTCTGCGCAGGAATCCTTCAGTTCCGAAATAATTTGCTCGCGGGTGGATTCTTTTTCGAGCGGCAGAAACGTGCGCAGCGGGTCCTGGTCGCGCATGTGCGCAGCATAGCTGTCCAAGACGCAACCCATCTTCACGATCGCACCGGTAAGGGTGATGTTTTCGCAGAAAACCTTTGTACAATTGGGCGGCGAAAAGATGGCTTTGCTCACATCCAGACCGACCTTGCGGCGGTCGATATCGAAGGCGGCTACGACCTCGATGTCGTCCGGCCGATAGGAGCCGATCTTTCGATGCATTAGACCGACTCCGGCACCGTTAGTGGAGGAGCCGCGATAGAAGTTAATCCCTTGAACAAGGGAGCTGGCGCAATTGCCCACTCCGACGATGGCGATTCGAATTTTTCTCATGTCTGAAACTGACAGCGTAGCTACAGCCTCTTAGCTGGGGCAAGAGGCAAGTTTATTTCGGGCTAAGAACTGAAGCGCCGAATGGAACCCGTTCCAGCCCCGGCGTCAAGCGTAATTCCTCGCGGAGGCTAGCGCAACCTTGTCCGCCATAATTCTCTGGCGAGGAGTGGTTTTTATGGGAAGAATAGGCCCTGCTTAAGGAGATAGGTGAATGTGCCGACAACGTTCGAGCTTGTTACTAATATTGATGTTGGCTCTGGCTTTAACCGGCCCGCTTCAGGCCGCAACGCCTGATTATAGTATAGAGGAAGCGGTCACGCGGGCCCAGGAACAGAATCCGGACATCGCGATTGCGCGCAAGAAAGTTCAAGCCGCACGGGGCGGTCTAATCGAGGCGCGCGCCGGCTATCTCCCATCAGTGGTTTCAAGCGGATTACTCCGGGAGCGTCAGCATCAGTCTGATTCCCGCCTGCGCGACGAGGATTACAGCGCCAACGTCAAGGTAGTGCAAAACATTTACACGGGCGGAGCCGTAAGCAGCCAGGTGGCGATCGCACGTTTGAACCTCGAGAGACAAGAATATGAATATCAAGCCGTCGCCAACCGTGTTTCCATGGATGTGCGCATCGCTTTCAACGAGCTGTTGCTCAATCGGGCCAAGATTCGCGTGCACGAACAATCCGTGGGCGTCTTGCAGGAGGAAGTCAAAACGCAACAGGAACGGTTGGGCGCCGGCATGGTGGGGCAACTAAATGTGAGCCGGGCCGAAGTGACATTAGCAAACGAACAACCGGAGCTAATCGACGCGCAAACGCAGTTACAAAATTCGTACCTGCGTTTGAGCGAGCTGTTTGGAATGGACCTCAAGTCGAAATCCGTGCACGCGCAGTTCGAGGTCACCGGCCAGTTGCAGTATCAAGCCCGTCACCCCGATTTGAACCAATGTCTGGCCCGCGCCGACATCGACCGGCCGGAAATCAAAGCGCGGCAGAAAGACGTCGAGATTGAAGAGGCGCAGGAAAAACTCGATCGCAGCGCCCTTCGTCCATGGGTCGACTTCTCTTCCGGATACGAACTTTACAACGAGCGGGATCCGTTGATCGGTCACGAATTCAATCACGGTTATGTGCTCGGCCTCAACGCGCACTGGCACATTTTCGATGGCTTTGCCACGAAAGGCCGCGTCATCGCGACGCGGGCACGCCGCGACGCGGCCGCCCAAACACTCGGCGCCGCGCGGCGCTCGGTCGCATCCGAGGTGCGGAGCGCTTTTCTCGACTTGGAGCAATCCGACCGGGTGCTCGAGGCGGAAACGAAAAATGTTCAGACGGCGGACGAATCTCTTGAGATTGCCAAGGGGAACCTTAGCGCCGGCCTGGGAACGCAATTGGATGTTTTGCAGGCGGCCTCGGATGTGACACGAACGCGGACGACGCGGCTAAGCGCAATTTATCTGCACAACGTGGCATTGGCCAGACTAGCCCGCGCCTGTGCCGTGGAACCCGATGCGCTCGAGTTTAAGCCGAAGAACACCGGCGAAACAAAGGAGGCAAACCAGATTGTCGATCTGGCCATACCGCCGGCCCAGTTGACGGAGCGATGAAAACTTTATCTCTCATCGTTCCGCTTACCGTCGCGCTCGCGATTTCTTCCGTCGCAGAAACGGCGGGCCTAACTTTGGAGGCGGCCCTGCAAAGAACGGTGGAAAAGAATCCGGAGATTCAGAAAGCGAAATACAAAGTCGAACAAGCCGGCGGCCAGCGTCTGGTCTTCAGAGCCGTGGCTCTTCCCGAGGCCGTGATTGGAGTAGTCGGTGGCGACCAAGGTGGAGATCGGGCCGGTCAGAGTGCCAATCAGCCATTCGGTTTTGCTTATGGCACCTTTTCGCAGCCGCTCTTTGACGCTAGGATTCCTGCCTCTTATCGCCGCGGCAACGTTGAGTTACTGATCGCGCAGCAACAACTGAACATCGCCATGGAAACGCAGTTGCACGCGACCCGGTTGGCCTTTTACAGCGCGCTTTACAACCGATCGCTCCAGACTTTGCACGAGGGGCAACGCCAGCACCTGGAGGAAAATGTGAGCAGCCAAAAAGCTCGATACGAAGCTGGATTGGTCGATCGCAGCGCCCTCACCAGCGCGCAGTTGCAAACGCGTGAGCTCGATCCACGCGTCGAGTCGGCACGACGCGGTTATGCGGATGCGCGTCTGAAACTCTCCGAAGCCATTGGAAATAATCTGGAGGCGGATGCGACCCTGCCGGAGCCGGAGGGGGACCTCGCCTTCGTGCGAGCGGATGTCGATCTTAATGGACAAACAACCGCCGCCCTGGAGCGCCGAGCCGATTTGAAACTGGCACGTCTGTTGGTCAGGGCGGCAAATGAAGATCAGAAAATTATCGAGGCCGGATATTATCCGGCAATCAACGCCACGATGGCGGGCGAATTTATTCCCGTCTCCGGGATTCGCCGGGAAAGCTCAGGCTCGCCGCGCCGAACCGACGACATTGTTTCCTCAGAAGTGCGCCTCGGTGGTGTCTATAGCTGGCGCGTGATCGACAACGGTAAAGTCTACGGTGCCGTTATGCAGCAACGCCAGGTTCGTGAAATCAACGAACTGGAGCTGCACAAATTGGAAGCAGCCGTGCCGCGCGATCTCTCCCGTATCCGCAATAATCTCCAAGCCATCGCCACCAAGCAGCAAAAGCTCGTCACCGCCACCGCGGCCGCGGAGTTGAATGCGAAAATCGTTCGGGAAAATCTGGCCGGCGGTCTGGCCTCGCAATATGAGTATCGGCTGATGGAAAGCACTCTGCTCGAGACAAGAAGTGCGGTAGCGACATTAGCTTATCAACAAAAAATGGCCTTGGCGGAATGGGACCGCGGAACCGGGCGGTACTTTCAATTTTCAGACGACACCGCGCCAAACGTGCATTAGTTGCAGGCGTTGAAATTGCCGCAGGCGAAGCAATGGGTTTGGATAATCGCGCCACTTCTTGTGGTGGTCGCGGCGATTTGGTATCTCTTGATGCCAGTCGCGGAAGTGGCGGTGGTTCGACGCGGCACGGCCCTGGCGGCGGTTTATGGAACGGTGCGCATTGAGTCGACCGATGTGGTGCCGGTTCGCGCCCAGAACGCGGGGTTCATTCACCTGGCCGATTCTGTTGCGGCCGGGCGCGGCGCGATTGGCAAGAGCGTTGCGAAAGGAGACCTGCTGGCGACGATCGCCGACGAGTCCACCGCCCGCCAACTAAAGCAAGCACGGGCCGATCTCCAGGCGGCGCAACAACGCGCGGCCCTGCCGTTGCCATCGGCGGAATTACTCAAAACCGCGGAAGATAACGTGCAGCGGATGGAAAAGCTGGCCTTACTGAGCAACGTGCCGGCGGTCGAATACGAAAAAGCAAAGAACGAAGCGAATCGATTGCGCGGCGCCGTGGAGAACGAACGGATCGAGCGGGAGCGCAATCTGGGGAGTCTCGAGGATACGAGCAAGAAACTGGAAGCGCAGCTGAAGAACACGGAGATCCGCGCGCCCATGGATGGATTGATCAGTAACATTCAAGCAATCGACGGCGCGCTCGTGCGAGAGAACGATCAACTTTTCGCCGTTTCGTCGCGCAAGACTTATGTGCGCGGCGAAGTGAATGAGGAAGATGTGGGCGAAGTGAAGCCGGAAATGAAAGCGATTCTGCAATTGTATGCTTACCGCACGCAGCAGTTCGCGGCCAAGGTTTCGTCCATTCAACCCGCGGCCGACCCGGAGACGCAGCGCTACACCATTGTGCTGGAGATGGAAAAGCCGCCCGACAATCTCATGGCCGGCATGACCGGAGAGATGAACGTCATTACCGGCATGCGCGAAAATGTTCTGCTCGTGCCGACGCGCGCGCTGCTGGTCGATCAAGCGTGGATCGTGAAACGCAGCGTCGTGCGCCGGCGCACTGTAAACGTCGGTTTTCGGACGCTCGATTTCGCGGAAGCGATAAGCGGCGTCTCGCTCGGCGATCACGTGGTCGTGAGCAACCAGGACAAGTTCCGGCTCGGTCAATTGGTGCGCGAGCGCAAGATCGACATCGCCGCCCCGCCCGCGCCGCCAAAGTGACTCCGCCACTCTACATCGCGATGCGCTTTCTCGTGCATCGGAAGCGCGCCCTGTTGCTCAGCCTGGCCGGCGTCGTTTTCGGCGTCGCTATTTTTATCGGCACGCAGGCGCAGACGCAGGGTTTCGCCAAGTATTTCATCGACTCGAGTCTCGGCAGCAACGGCGCGCTCGTGGTGCGCTCGCGTTTCCGGCCGCATTCGCCCCTCTTTGTCCCGCCCAAGAATTCCCGGGGGGACGTTTCACATCGCAGTTATTTCGAAGGGATAGACGATGCCAGCGCGATCATGCGCGTGAGTCGTCAATTCTCCAACGTCGTTTCGTGTTCGCCCGTCTTGCGTGGAACCCTTAGCGCTCGCGCCGGTTTTGAAAATGCGACGGTGGATCTTTTCGGAATCGATCCGGTCCTGCATTTACAAACAACCGATCTTTCGCACCAGATTGTCGAGGGCAGCTTTAACGATTTTCGAAACAACCCGAACTCGATCATTATCGGATACAAACTGGCTTCCACTCTGGACGTGACTGCGGGCGAGACAATCCAACTGTTGCCGCCGGGCGGTGAGTACCGGCGCTTGTTGGTGACGGCCGTATCGCGCAGCGGGGTCGGATCGATTGATCAGACGCGGGTCTATGCGCATGCGCGAGTGGCGCAAACACTCCTGCACAAGCCCTACACCGCTTCGATGATCATTTATAAATTGCGCGACCCGCAGGTCGCCCCGGACCTGGCGCGTCACTTTGAAGCGCTTTTTCAACACGACACGCAAAGCTGGCAGGAGCGCGAAGAAAGCACGCTGCAACTTTTTCTGACCCTGCGCATGTCAGCCGCGATCACAGTTTCGCTCATCATATTGTTAGCCGGCTTCGGAATCTTCAATGTATTGACCATGACTGTGCTTTCGAAAGTCAAGGAGATCGCCATCCTGCGCTCAATGGGTTATCGGCGGAGCGACATCAGCGCAATTTTCCTGTGGCAAGGCGCCTTGATCGCGGTGGCCGGCTCTGTCATCGGTTGCATTTTGGGCGCGCTCGTCACGTGGGGCATCTCGCACATTCCGATTCGCATTCGTGGTTTGCTCTACGCGAATCATTTCTTGGTCACGTGGGATTGGCGTCATTACGTGTGGGCAACCTTGCTCGCGCTCGTGGCCGTGACCCTCGCCAGCTATGTGCCGGCGCGGCGTGCGGCCGAGCTTCCGCCGGTCGCGACCCTGCGCGGTTCCAGCGTATGAACGGAGGCATCTGTCTCAGTTGTCATGAGATCGAGCGCTATCTCGGCGAAGACGAATCGCGCGTGCACGCCTTGCGCGGGGTTTCATTGCAGCTCGAGCCGGGCAGCGTCCATGCCGTGGTCGGTCCATCGGGCTGCGGCAAAAGCACGTTGCTTTACATTCTTGGATTGCTCGATGCACCCGATGCCGGATCGGTTTCGATCGATTCACAACTGATGGCGAACATGAGTGATGACGAGCTGGCCCGCCGGCGCAACGAATCGATCGGGTTCATTTTTCAATTCCATTTCTTAATGGAGGATTTCAGTGCGCAGGAAAATGTCGTGATACCGATGCGGAAATTGGGCCGCTTGTCGGAAGAGCAAATGCTCGACCGCGCCGCCGCGCTGCTCGAGGCGGTCGATCTGGCCGATAAACAACGGCGCCTGAGCCGGCATCTTTCCGGTGGCGAGCAGCAACGCGTCGCGATCGCGCGCGCCCTGGCGAACGATCCCACCGTGATTCTGGCGGACGAACCGACCGGTAACCTGGACACACTGAACTCGGAACGCGCCTTTGAATTGCTCAAGAATCTCGTGCACCAGGGCCAAAAAGCATTGCTCCTGGTCACACACAATCCGGCCATCGCGGAAGCATGCGATTGGATTCACGAGATGAAAGACGGCCGCATTATTGCCAGCCACCCGCGCGGTACGCGCAGTCCGGTTTTTTAATTGTCAGCCGACTCGGATTCGCTCAGCTCGGACCTAGATCGACAACCCCGAAATAATCGGGGCTCGCGAATTCTTTCGGAGTCGAATTTGGAACGCGCGAAAGATGTGAATCGCAGCGCTCGCCATTCCCCCTCCACAAAGCAGAACGAAGCCGAGCGCGGGCTGTCCGATCAACAGACAAGAAGCGAACAACCACGTGTAGATGTTGCGCCGTCCCGAGACGTAACGAACCACTCGATCGAATCGAGAAACATCGTCGAGGCTGCGAGCGAGTTTGCGTTCGACCGACCATTTCGCCAGCCGATCGAGCACATCAAAGACAAAAAAAGCGAGCCAGATCGCATAAGCGTAACGAACCTGGCCGCCGAAATGAAAATGATAAGCCAACGCCGCCCACCACGACATCTCTATGCAATAATCGAGCGCATGCTCGCCTTTGCCGATTTCGGTCGTTTGCACTTTGAGACGCGCCAGCTTGCCATCAACACCGTCGAGAATTCCGACCACCAAAGCCAGCAAGGCTCCCAGCCAAAGATATCCGAACGCATAAAGCAGCGTGACGCCGATCCCCAGAACTGCCGTCGCCAATGTGACTTGATTGGGAGTGATGGAAGTCCGGCACAAGTGGGAAACAATCCACTTCTCAATCGGGGCATGCAAAAGGGCCGGGAAATCGAGCACACCTTTCTGCGTCTTGTCGCGCAGCAAACGTTCCGCTAACGGTCGATTCTCAAGTGAAGGCGCCGGGAAAAATATTGGTCGAACACTCCGCCGCATATCAGGGAGATAAACTTCCTGCCGGGCCGCATCGATGGCCGCGATACGACCGCCTGTTAGATCTGAAGCAAGCTCTTCTCGCAACGAACGGTCGCGATTTTTTTCTGATACCCACTTGCTTGAGATCAGCGCCGCACAAGAAACCGATTCTTTCCAAAGCGACGCGATAACCGGCGGAGGATTCGAGTCGGCAAGAACGGAATCACGCTGCGCTTCGGCCAGAGCACGCAGTAAAGGCGCGTCGCAATAGGAATCGGCGAAGAAGACAAGCAACCGCTCTTCACGGGAGACATTCATTGCCGAGACGCAATCCTCAATATCACCAACCGTCGTTTCTGTGCCGGAGCGTTTCCGAAATTTTAGCGACACATCTGCGCCGTGCCACGATACCTTGGAGAGATGCGCCGTGACGGATTCAACCGAATCCGACAAAATCGTTGCCCCGCGAAAACCGAGTTGTCGCGCGTTGCGGCGCCATCGCTCCAACAAGGAGATACCACCGAGATTTGTGAGCGCTTCGGGTGAATCGGCAACAATCAACAATCGAGGGGGGCGAGGTTCCATCAGGGTGTTTGTCGATCCTGTTGATGGTCGATCTTGGGTGCGGTCTGTGTTAGTTCAAACGCCATGACTTGGAGTCTTATCTTGGCTTAGAAGGCTTGCCGATGGGAACAAAGTTATCTCCGGATTTGGTGGACACGACAGAAAATCCGCCCGGAATCCCACCGCCGGCCACCGACGCGCCGGCGCGTGTCGACGAAACCGGCGTGGAATTGAAGCGCGGTGCGTTTCTCAACACGATCGCGATGCTGGCCTCGAACTTTCGCGGCATCTTTACGTTTCTCGTCGCGCGACTGCTCGGGCCGGCCGCGCTCGGCATATTCTCGGTCGCCTGGTCGACCACTGACATTCTGAGCAAGATCGGCGTCCTTGGTCTCGACAACGCGATCATCACGTTTATTGCGCGCTCCGAGGCGGTGGGCGATCGCGCGCGCAGCCGGATGCTGTTTCGACTCGCCGTCGTGCTCGGTGTCGCGCAATCCATCGTTACTGCCGGCATCATCATCGCAGCAATTCGTCTGTTTAACGACCGCCTGCGCTTGCCGCCGGAAATGGTTTCCGCGTTGGCCGTCCTTCTCTGCGCCATGCCGGGCATCGCGCTCTATCGCATCAGCACATCGGTTTCGCGCGGCATGAAAGTGATGCGGCACGACATTTACTCACGCGGCGTAACCGAACCGATTGTCACAACGCTCGCGTTCCTTTTGGCCCTCGCTGTCGGGCTCGGAAAATTCGCACCGGAAGTCGCCGCCATCATCGGAACGGCTGCCTCCGGTTTGGTTGCGCTCTTTCTTGCTGCGAAACTTTTTCGTCACGCTCCGCCAGATCGCCTTCTATCATCGCGCCTGCATGAAGCGCGACGATTGATTGGTTACTCCGCTTCCATTAGCGCATATCAATTGATTAACGCGTTCATTTCCAGGTTGGATGTCATCCTCCTTGGATACTTCATCGGACGCGGACCCGGCGTCACGCTTGCGACGGTTGGTATTTATGCCGCGGCCGTCGACACCGCCAACGGTCTGCGAAAAGTGAACCAGGCCTTCAACCCGATCTTCGCCCCCGTTGTCGCTGGAATGACCGCCACCGGCAATCACGAACGCGCTTCGCATACCTACGCGCGACTCGCGCAATGGATGTTGTGGATTTTGCTGCCGCTCGTCGCGGTCATGTGGCTCGCGGGCGGCATCATTTTGCTCATCTTCGGTCCGACTTTTCAGCAAGGGAGCATCTGGCTGGGGATTGTAGCGCTGGCCAGCGCGATTAATGCCTTCGTAGCCTTGGGCGAGACCGTCATCATGGTGCAGCGACCGCGCTTGAATCTCTTGCATTCTTCAATCACGGGCGCGGTCGCGGCCGCGTGCCTTCTTTGGTTCATCCCACGATTTGGCGTAATTGGCGCGGCCTTCGGAATCCTTCTCGCGTACCTCGTCCAGGGCATTCTGCGTTACACGACATTAAGATTCGTCTTTCATTGGAAGGATTCATTTAGCGACATCCGTCCGCCTCTGGCTGTGGCAGCCATTGCCATTGTCCCGGCCCTGATCTGCCGCGCTTTAATCGGCAGCGGCATTGCCGGCCAACTCACCAGCGCCGCCGCATTTCTGGCGGTGTTCGGCGCTTTGTGGTTGCGACATCACTTGCGTCGCCCACCACACCACTCCTAGCACGAATCAAAGACATCCCAGGTATCGCGAAAGAATGCGATGACCTCGTTGTTGTGATGCTGACGACCGTCGGGCACATCGTGCAGCGATAAGGTCCGATGCTGGCGAAGCACACTGCGCATCATAGCCGATGCCGGCACAACATATCTTTCCACACCCCGCTGGCTGAGCAATCCGCTGATCCAAATATCGTCCATGTAGAATGCGCCGCGCGGCGCGGCGGAATAATCCCAAAGCGATCCGTCGAAGAAGCGCGGTCGAATCAAATAGCTTCCGCATCCCGTGATCACGGCGACGCGTTGCGGTCCGCGAAGCTCATTCGCATAAGTCATTTCGGCATCACGCCAATCCATGCTCCGCGGCATGGGCGCTCCGCGAAAACAAAGCGCCGCGTCCGGCAGCTCCGCGCTGTAGTGAAGATAGCTTTCGAGCGCATCCCGCGGATAAACGCGATCGTCGTCCACCACCATGATCAATGTGTTTCCGCGTCCAGCGGCCAGCTCTGCCTGAACCGCTGGAATGAATTTCGTGGCCGGTCCCCAATCCTGGCTGCAACGTAAAATTCGCAGGCGCGGGAGGCGCGAAATATATCTCGGCACGACGTAAGGACGTTGTTCGCGAATGGAAAAGTCCGGAATGGCGAGAACGATCTCGTCCGGCGGTCGCGTTTGTCTGAGAAGGGAGCGAATCGTCGGCCGAAGGTTCTTGATGCGATCGGGCACCGTTGACAGTGAAACAATAACGCGACTGTCGTCAGACCTCCCGGCGCGGGCCAACGTTTCACGAATGAAGCGGACTTGTTCTCGACGCTTTCGCCAAACGGGCACGAGCCGCTTCAGGCCAAGCGCAGCTAAAATGACAAAAACGACGGAAATCAGCCGAAACATTGGGACAAGATTGACATGGTGCGGCGGCACTCAATTACAGGACACTCTTGCATCGGGGCGGCAGTTAAAATAGGAATCAATGCCAGAGCAATACAGAATGCGTCAGGCGACGCGATATTTTTCTAATCGTGAAAAAGATTTTTCTCACTGGCGCCAGTTCTGGCATTGGAAAAGCCATCGCCGCCGCACTGACTGAATGTGGAAACGAGGTCTGGGGCACATCGCGCAATGTTTCACGTCTTCCAAACCTTTCTCGCTTTCATCCCGTGCAACTCGATTTATCGGACCCAGATTCAATCAACCGGGCCTTCAGCAACGCTCTCGCCGAAGCCGGCAGGTTCGACGTCTTGATCAACAACGCCGGCAGCGGACATTTTGGTCCGGCGGAAAATCTTTCCGAAAAGGAAACCGCAAATCAATTTCAAGTACTCGTTTTTGGACAGGTGCAATTGATGCGCCTTGCCTTGAAGACGATGCCATCGGGCGGATTGATCATCAACGTCACGTCGCTCGCTTCGCGTCTGCCGGTGCCATTCATGGCAGCCTACAATTCAGCGAAAGCGGCCCTGGCCGCTTTCACAATGACGATGCGGCTCGAGTTGCCGGATTCCCAAGTGCGCATTGTCGATCTTCAACCCGGCGATATCTGCACCGACTTCAACGATGCCGTGACCAAGAGCGAGAAGTGTGATCAGCGCTACGAAGCAAGGGTCGCGAAAACCTGGGAAGCGGTTGAGCGCAACATGAAGAACGCGCCGAAGCCTGACCTTGTCGCGCGTCGTGTCTGCGAGCTGATCAATCAAGCGAACCCGCCGCCGCGCGTGACCGTGGGCGACATGTTTCAGGCCCAGATCGCGCCCTTCATTTTTCGGTTTCTACCGCAACGCGTCAGGATTTGGGGCCTCAAGAAATATTACGGGATATGAATACTGTCTCCGAGGCGGTGATTTTGATGGCCGGATCTGGCTCGCGTCTACGCGGCTCCGACGAAACTTTTTTAAAACCACTCGTTCTTATCCTCGGCCGTCCCTTGATCTGCTACATCACGGATGCGCTGCTCGAGGCGGGAATTAGCAAGGTCAATTTTATCGTCGGTTACCAAAGCGAGCGGTTGCGCGCCGCCATAGAAAAACTGGTTTCGCCGAAGCTTGAATCGGTCTTCATCGAGAATCCCCAGTGGCAGAAACAGAACGGTATCTCGCTTCTCGCGGCCGCCAATCAGGTAAGCGCGCCATTTCTTTTAGCGATGAGCGACCATCTCTTCGACAATGTGATGGTCGATCTTTTGATCAAGTCAGCGGATGTCGATCTTCTGAAGCTGGCCGTAGATCGAAAGATTGATTCGATCTTCGATTTGGACGACGCGATGAAAGTTCAAATCCATGAAAGCAAAGTTGTCGCGATCGGGAAGAACCTGCAGGAATACGATGCGATCGATACCGGGCTGTTCGTTTGTCCGCCGGAAATCTTTACTTACTTGGAGCGTGCGAAGCAAAACGAGGACTGCAGCCTAGCTGACGGTGTCCGGCTGATGGCGGCAGCTGGCAAAGTGCGCGCGATTGATATCGGCGCAGCCTGGTGGCAGGACGTCGATACTCCCGAGATGCTGCGTCAGGCTGAGAAACGAATGCGCGCCATGCCGGAAGCTAAACGTAAGACGGCTTAGACATGGCTTCTACTGGAATGTCAGCCGGGGTGGTCACCGGTTGTGACCGCCAATTGTCCAATTGACTGGCGGACCGTGCGCAACCAAGCGTGCAAGTCGCGTTGCAGGATTTGTATCTGAAGAACTGTTCGCGCAAGTCGTCGAGCGTGTAATCGGCTAGGCCCTTGGACCAGACACTTCGCGTTTGCGAACACCAATTCACCTTGCCGAATTCATCCACATAAAGATAGCGACTGCCGGCGCGGCATTTGAAAGGTGCGGAACCGTTTCGCACAAGGCGCTTGCGATAATTTGAAAAATCCATCCAGCTTTTCGGCAGCGTCTTCACGATTTTCTCGAATACTTTCACCTCATCCGGGCCGAGCTTGAGCTGGCCTTCATTATCGTGCACCAGCAATACGCGCGGCGTGAAACCCATCTTGGCAGCGAACGCGACGACCTCCTCAGCTTCTTCCGGAGGACACGCGCCGATTACGCCGCTGACGGTGACATTGAATCGCGCATAATCCCGCAGCCATTCGAGACGCTTCTTAATATTATCCAACACCTTTTGGGTAGTGTCATTGGCATGAACGCCATCGATAGAGATCTGCATCTCCTGAAGTCCGGCCTTGTTCAACGCTTCGATCAGCGCCGGCTTTAAAAAAAAGCCGTTGGAAATCATTCCGGTGCGAAAGAAACCCAATTCGCGGCATTTGCGGACGAGACTAGTAAGCTGAGGATGCATGGTGGGTTCGCCGCCGGTCAAAGAAATGCCAAACGTGCCAAGGCTCCTTAATTTCTGGAGGCGTTCCTCCAAAAGTTGCATCGGGACCGGCTCGCTAACCTTGTCGAACTCGGAGCAGTATGCGCAGGACAAATTACAGCGGCGAATGATGACCATCTGCACGAGAAATGGGCTATAGCGGAGCCGAAAAGACATGCCGGGCGGCGCCTCAGAACCTGAGTGCACGTGATTATTTGAGATGGTCGAGGAGTTCGTCACGGCCGGTGAATGGTAGCGGGGCGGGCCTTGATGAGGCGATCTCTACTATAGCATCTATTCTGGAGTGGTGCTCGACTTGATTGAGCGAACCACTATGCATTGTGTAAGGAGCAATGGCTGCGCGAATTATCATTCTGGCTGATAACCCGAGGGCGTTAGTCGAGCTGTGCGGAATCTCGACGCTCGAACGCTTATTGCGGACGCTGCAACGATGCGGATTTGAACGGGCGATCGTCCTTTCAAGCACTCCCGAGCCGATCGGACAAGCGCTGGCCCGACCATCCTGGGCGCGGGCCGACTTAGATCTGGCGTTACACAGCCGGACAGCCGGACCGGTAACGATTGAACAGGTTGTCGATCTTTGGCCGGAAGGTGCTGAGCTGCTGCTTGTCGTTCCGGCCGACATTGTTTGCGACTCTCGGCTATTACAGCTTCTCATGTCGCAAAATCAATCAGTCGCCCTGGTCGATTCGGCTCCGCCGCCACGATTTCAGCGGCTCGTTGCCTCAGCGCCAGAGACAAAGCGCGGCAAGCTCTGCGGGCCGGTCCTCATAAGGCGGGAGTGGGCTTGCGAGCAAACGGGCACATTAGAGGAAGTTTTGCGCGAGGGTTTGGAACAACAAACACTGACCGCGTTAGACGTGGCCGCTCAACCTTTGTATTACCCCCCGATGCGCCGAAAGCTCAGACCATATTGGTTTCCGGCGCCGTCGTCTGAGTGCGCAAAATTGGCGAAGCGTGTTCTTCTCGACTCAACGCAAAAGGGCACGCTCGACATTCCCGCTCTTGTTCATGGCCCGATCGAAATGTTTCTTGTTTCACAGCTGTGCAAGACTTTGATCACACCGAATCAGCTAACGGTTATGACGAACCTCGTCGCCTGGATCGCGACGATTCTTTTTGCCACCGGCCGGCTCGGTTGGGGACTTGCGCTAGCTTTGGTCGTCGGCGTTCTCGACGGACTCGATGGCAAACAGGCGCGCGTCAAAGTTGAAACAACCAAGAGCGGCAAACTGGAGCATTGGTTCGACGCACTGTTCGAAATGTCCTGGTGGATCGCTCTGGCCTATCACTTTCAAACTTCCGGGCAACTACCTGGTGCTTTCCATTATTTGGCTTTGCTCTTGTTTGCGGCGGCGGTCGACGGGATTTTGAAAGGGAGTCTTTATTTCACAACCGGGAAACTCATCGACGCGCTCGGTACTTTTGAACGCCTTGTGCGTCTCATCGGCGGACGGCGAAATGTTTACGTCTGGATCCTGACGGTGGGCTTTCTTTTCGGGGCGCCAGCGAAAGCCTTTGTAATGATGACGTTGTTACAAACAGCTACGGCCGCGGTGCATTTGCCGCGCGTACTTTGGACGCTTTTTCGCAGCCGGCAAACGTTAAGCGGGACTTAGACGATCGACTTCGTGTAGATCCGATAGGTTTTGTATTTGGCTGCGCCCATCGCTTCGATAAAACGGTTGACCATGACATTGTCTTCGAGCGTCATGCTCAATTCACCGGTGAATCCGCGTTTGAAGGCGGCGTCCATCAAACCGAGAACGAGCATTTCGGCAATCCCGGCACGCCTGAACTTTTCTACGACTCCGAGAGCGATGAGACGGCCGGTGCGAATTTTGAAAGCCCGGTAGTAAAGCAACCTGATCAGACCAATCGGCAAGCCGAAACGCGTCAGCCGGCCATTCATGTGGCGCAGGGCAACGTTGATGTCTGGAACGCCGATAACAAAGCCCACTGGTTCGTCCCCGATTTCCGCGATTAACATACCCTCCGGCACAATCAAGGGCTTCATCTCCTTGGCCATGTGATCCATCTCCGCTTCGGTAAACGGAACAAAGCCCCAATTCTTTTCCCACGCTTGATTGTAGATCGTTCGGATGCGTTGGCTTTCCTCTTCGATTTTTTTCAGGTTGGCCGGTCGGATTTTCACCCCGAGTTTCCCGGCACGAGCCATGGCAATTTTCCGCAATCGCTCGGCCGCCGCCGGAAATTCTGAGAACCACCACGCATACCAATCTTTCGCCTTCGCGAACCCCCAGCTTTCGATCAAGGCCGCGTAATAGGGTGGGTTATGCGCAGTCAGAATTGTCGGCGGATGTTGAAATCCATGGATCAGCAGCGCACACATGTAATTGGTCGAGTAATCAATCGGCCCCATGATCTCGTCGCGCCCGCGCGCACGAAGCCAGTCCGCGGCGGCCTCGAAGAGCGCCGCGGCCACATCGCGATCGTCGATCGACTCAAAGAGTCCAAAGCAACCGAGATTGGTTTGTTGAAGTTCGTTGTAGCGAGGATCATCACTGGCCATGATCCGACCGACGATTTCTCTCCCGCGACTGCGGGACCTGGCCAGGAACAAAACCGCATCGCCGTGTTGATAGAATGGGTGTTTGCTGCGGTCGAGAAACTCCTTTCGCTCGATAATCAGCGGCGGCACCCACGCGGGGTCGTTCCGATAGATGCGCCAGGGGAATTTGATAAACGCATCGCGATCGCGCGCCGAACTGACCTGTGAAATTTCGAGCGCGGCCACGAAATCAGGACAAAGCTGCGCTTGCTTCCGGACTCCAATCCGGGCGCGCCAGAAAAGATCGCGACATTCTTTCCTGCCTAACGATCAGGTAAATGAGAAGGAAATTGAACACACTGAGCTCGAGCCAAAAATACCAAGTCGGGCGAGCGAGAACCAAAAAGAGAAAGAGAAAAAACATGCGCGTGTTTGTCATCAATAAACCCCACGATCTCAACATCGGGCGGGCGGCATTACGATAGAGTCGCCGAAGCGAATCAGGTACTCCGCCGCGGAAGCTGCGTTCGGTTAGGTCGCGCAATTGTCTCAACCGGGGAGAGAGCAATTCCTGTTGCCGTGTGAAATTCAAATACGTTGCGAGCAAAAACTTGTCCCCGGCATTTCTGCTCCAGGAAAGTTGGCGGTAATCGTTTTGCAAGACGTGGGAAGAATCCCAATCGGCGCCTGACCGGCCTTTGACGAAATAAAGATAGGCATTTCGATAGTAATCGGCCGCGGCGCCTTGTAAGGCGTGACTAACGCCAGCGGCAATCGCCAAAAGGATCACGGCCGGCGACGCACCCTCGGCCAAACAACGAAGGGCCAGATGCACGTAGATATTCAGGAATATCACGTGATCGACCAGACTATCGATGATGCGGCCTCTCCTGTCCTTCTGGTTCAAAAGACGAGCGAGCTGACCGTCAGCATTGTCGAGCAGGTTTGCACAGATGTGCAGGATCATTCCGATAATGTTGAGCCGCAGATCGCGATAGAAATACAAATGGCCGGCGGCGATTCCCACGACGCCGCCAAGAAGCGTCACCATCGTCGGCGTCATCCTAAACTTCGCGAAGAGCTGCGCCAGGCGGAACGCAATCTTGCGATAAAAATAAAGATCAACAATCCCCTCGACGTCGCGGGTTTTGTAGGTTGCTTCCAGCGGGGAAAGCGTGGAATCGATCTGTTCCGGCATTACCATCGCGCCCAACTCTGCTTCAGGCGTTTTGGAGCGCAGCCGGAACAAGTGTGTCCTCGAGAATATTGAGCGCTTCGTCCAGATCAGCGCGCGTGTGTTTGGCGGTCACGCAGGCACGGAAACAAACTCGATTTAGCGGCACGGCCGGATAGTCGACCGGAGCGACCCAAAGACCGCGACTCCGCAATTCGTGACAAAGCCGATACATGCGTTCGCGCTCACCGATCACAATCGGCATGATGTAAGTTGTCGATTTTCCCGTGTCGATACCGAGACCGCGAAGTTGGGCATGAAAATAATCGGCATTCTCCCAAAGCTGTTTTCGCAACTCTGGCTGCTGTGTTCCAATCTCCAGCGCCTTAATAATTGCAGCCACCACCACCGGCGGCAGGGCGCATGAGTAAACATACGGATGGGCGTAAAAACGCAGATACTGAAGTGTCTCTTTCGAACCGGCCACGAATCCGCCCAGCGCGGCAAAAGCTTTCGAAAACGTCCCGTAAACAAGCGGAATTTGATCTTCCACATCAAATTTCTCAGCCGCACCGCGGCCATTTTGACCGCAAGCCAGCATCGAATGGGCTTCATCGACAAAGACACTGGCGCCATGGGATTTGGCGACAGCAATCAACTCCTTGAGATTCCCAAAATCGCCATCCATCGAATAGATCCCTTCTACGATGACCAGGCGGCGCCGCCCTTGTTGACGAGTCAACGCTGCTTCCAACGACTCGGGATCATTATGTTCGAACTTCTCCGTGCGACAGCGTGACAACACCGCGCCATCACGCAAGCTGAGATGCGATCGATTATCGAGGATAGCGACATCGGATTTCCTCAGCAGCCCGGAAATCGTGCCCAGAGCCCCGCCAAATCCGCTGTTGAAAAGCATCGCGTCCTCGCGTCCCAGAAACTTGGCGACGCGACGCTCCAGCTCCCGATGCAAATCGGTCATTCCGGACAGGATGGGGGCTCCACATGCGCCCATGCCGTGGGTCTCAAGGGCTTCCTGCGCCGCGCCAATCACGTCCGGGTGATTCGCCAACCCAAGGTAATTATACGAACAAAGATTGATGACGGAAAGCGGCTTGCCGTCGTAACTGATAGTCGTACGCGCGTCCGCCGTGCCGAGAAGTGCGGGCTCATACAACTCGCGGGCCCACGCGCTCTCGCGCACCCAATTCGTGAAGCTGGGCGGCGCCTGAAGTGGATCGTTGCTTTCGCCGGCGGCCAGGAAATTACTGAGGCTAAGCTTAAAGGGGTCCTGGTTCATGAGCGGTTGATATTCCCCTTTCTTGTCGATCTTGCGATCCCAGCAGCCAAATGTTCGCTCGCCACCCAATAGCGCGTCACTCTCTGGAATCGACTGTGAATAATTGTTTTCAATGCCTTATGTAAGGCTCCAACGACGACCTACCTCGGTCCGTCGTAGAGTTCCATATCGGGGCAGCTACTGTACTGCCTCCGACGCCCTCGACAAGGCCTTAGTCACTACTTTTTTTACCCTGGCCTCTCCCGATGCGGCATGTTTGGGGGCTATTTCCGGCTCGTCCTAAAGACATAGTCCCAGAGCGGGGAGCTCACACCGAAACCGGCCTCGTCCTCTTTATAATGATGGCGCAGATGATACTGCTTCAACCAAAGCCCAACGCGATTCTTCATGGCGAAATGGTGCGTCGCGTAGTGAATCATGTCGTAACAGACATAACCAAACGCGAAACCGGCCGATATTGGAGGCGCATAGCCCCGAAACGTAAACGCGAACAGGAAATAGAGCAGCACCGCCATCGGAACGCTAATGACCGGCGGCAAAACCAACCGGCTGGCGTCATTGGGATAATCGTGATGCACGCCGTGAATGATAAAATGCAACATTTTCCCGGGACGCGTCTTCGGTTCGTAATGAAAGACGTAGCGATGGACAACGTACTCGAGGAGCGTCCACATCAGAACACCGAGCAGAAAAAGTCCAACGATGACCGAGATCGACATATCCCCCTGCGCAAATGCGCGGTAGAGGAAGTAAACGATCACCGGCGCGTACAGAATGACGGGCGTGGCGGGATGAACGTGCGAAAAGAACTCCATGAACTTGCTCTCGAACATGGGGACACTTTCGTTCTTGTTCGAAATGTAGAAGCGTTTCCTCTGCTCAGACATTGATTGCTTCCGCGCCCACAACCGCACGGCCTCCCAGATCGGCAATCGCTGGTTGAACTGGTGACTCTGGCTCGAGTTGTTTCAACCGTTCAATGCGCGAGAACAAACTATAGCGCTTGTCGAAGATGAACTGAAAAAGCAACTGGCTCCAGGACGAGTGATACTTCAGCTTGTCGTAAAACTCCGGCGCCATCGCATGTAGCTTCGGCAAGTTGTTCCAGGGAATCGAGGGGAGATCGTGATGCTCGTTATGGTATCCCATGTTGAGGCACACACGATTGATTGGTCCATAGTAACTGTAGGTCTCTTGTTCGGGATCGTTCGTATAATGCTCCTGGATCCAACGCGCGCCCACCGGATGCAGCCCGACCGAAAAGAAAAACGAAAAGACGAGATAAAGAAAGCCGGCCCAGCCGAAAAAGTAGATGATGGCGACGTCGTAAATGCCGGCGAAAACGAGATTCACCAAAAACCACCGGTCCCGCATCGTGATCGCTTTCAAACGCGGGGGGCGCGTGAGTTGAAAAATCGGAAAGAGCATCAGCCAAATTGCTTTGCGATACCATTTGTTGCCGATGAGTCGTGCCTCCCAAAGATTGGCCAGATCGGCGTCATGTTCGTAATCGCCTTGATGGGAATGATGCTTCAAATGATAAACGCGAAAACCCATCGCGCCCGCCGTCAGGTTGGGAAGATCGGCCAGGATCGCGACCAGCTTGTTCAAACTCTTGTTCCGCAAGATGAGGTTGTGGGTCGCGTCGTGAATGATGACGTAGTTGGCGTGGTTGGCGAAAGCGCCGACGGCGTAAGCGATCAACAAACTGAGCCACCAATAACCGAAGCCAAGCTTCCCCATCCAGAAGGCGATGGCCGTTTGGAAAACGACGATCGAAAGGGCGATCAACGCCGTGTAGGGATTGCGCACCATCAATTCGCGCACTTCCGGATGCGTTTTGATGATCTCGCGGGCGCGACAGCCGTGCGGATGTTCAAGGCCTGATTGGAAAAAAGCAGTCTGCATCAATTTTGGGGGAATAGGACTTTAATGGGATTCCCAATCAAGTTCAAATTTTTCGGCAAGAGCGACAATTCCTCGACCGGCGAACCTGCCGAGAATCTGGACACTTAACATATGCGAAATTGACCGAAACTAGTCATAGTGGCGGCGGTGCGCCGAGATAAATTAACATTCAAGTTTGGAAATTTTCGTTTCGCGGCCCTCGCCGTCATTCTGCTAACCGTAGCGACCCGCCTTCCAGCGATTGTCCATCCACAACCCATCGACGATGAAACGGGCTATTCCCTCGTGGCAAACGAGATGATTGACGGCGCCCGACCTTATATCGACGTGGTGGAACGTAAACCGCCTCTCTTGATTTGGACATATACCGCGATTTTCAGCCTGGCCGGAACATACAATTGGATGGCTCTGCACAGCGTCGCGCTCGCCTGGACTTTATTGACGATGGCAGGTCTCTATGTCATTGGCCGAGATTTGTTCGATCGCGAGACCGGTTTGATTGCAGCGCTGCTTTACAGCATTTTTCAACCTTGGATCACCTGGCACAACCTCGCTCTCAATGGCGAGTTGTTAATGAATTTGCCGATCGTTTGGGCTTGTGCGATCGCGTTTAGACAAAGCGCTTCGCGGCTGCGTCCCGAACTTTTCGCCGCCGGTGCGTTGCTGGGCGCGGGTTTTCTTTTCAAACAGCCGGCCGTGTTCGCCGCCATACCACTCGGGATTTATTTGCTCCTTCCGAGTTACCGCAGCAGCCACGGAATACCGTGGCCGGTCTGCGTTATTCATGCGGCTCTGCTCACAATGGGCTTCTTCGTTACACTCGGAGTGACAACAATCGTGCTTTGGCAGCAGGGCATACTCGACGACGCGCTGTTCTGGACGCTCACTGGTCACACCGACTTGCACGTCTTCTGGCAACGCGGAATCCTGTTTAGTCTGGGGTTCATCGGGGCCTGCTTGCCCTTGTTGATAGGTACGGCCATGGCGCTCCGCGATTTCGGCGGCGTCTGGAAGCAAAAGCGAGCCGAGCGAATCGCGCTCATTGGATTAGTGGTGGCGTCGGCGCTCGGCACCGCGGTAGGCGGTCGGTTTTATCCCCATTATTACATTCAACTCATCCCGCCGCTCGCGCTCCTCGCGGCACCTCACTTTGCGCAATTGTGGTGCGGCCGCATTTCACCGCCTCACTGGTTGCTGCGCCCCGCAGTTACCTGCACCTGGCTCGCCATCATCGCGATTGGGTTTTCAATCGTTCACTGGAAAGGGTTGACTTCATCTCGTGAACCGTCGGAGGCCGGACGATATTTGCGTGAGCATTCAGATCCGCGAGACCGAATTTTCGTCTGGGCCCAAAAACCGAAGATTTATTTGGACGCTCGACGACATCCCGCTTCGCGCTTCATCCTGACCTTTCCACTGACGGGCTTCGATGGTCCCCGTAACGTCGACACGCGCAGGTGGATCGTGCCCGAAGCGTGGTCGCAGCTTGAGCAAGATTTTAGCCGACACCTGCCGACATACATTCTCGACTGCTATTCGCGCCCCGGTGCGCGCTATCCGGTCCGGAACTTTCCGATCCTGGCCAAAATGCTGGCCGAACGGTACCTGCTCGTTGCAACCACGGCTGAAGGGGATATCTACCGCATGCGATAGGCGTCTTTAGCTCAATGAAAGATCTACCCTTCTAATTCTCGGAAACTGAATCAGTGACACCCACGCGAGTTTTCGTCCTGACGGTGGTGACCATGACCGCATTCGCGGGAAATTCTTTGCTTTGTCGATTGGCGTTAAAGCAAACCAGCATTGACGCCGCCAGCTTTACTTTCATTCGCATCATCTCCGGCGCCATTGTGCTATGGCTCATCGTGGAATTTCGAAGAAGGCTGATGGTTGATAGAATGGTTCGGCCTTTTGTTGAGAGATCTCCAAACTCGTCACCTGTCACTCGTCACTCATCACTGCCGCAGGCGGGGGGCTGGCCTTCCGCGCTGGCGCTCTTTGCCTACGCGGCCGCTTTTTCATTTGCGTATATCAGCCTCTCTGCCGGGACCGGAGCATTACTCCTGTTTGGCGCTGTGCAGGCGACGATGATTATCTGGGGACTGCGGCGAGGGGAACAATTGCGCGCGCGACAGTGGGCTGGTCTTACATTCGCAATAGGCGGACTTGTAGCGCTCCTATTTCCCGGCCTCTCGGCGCCGCCTCTTGGCGGTTCGATATTGATGTTGGGCGCTGGTATTGCCTGGGGGATCTATTCGCTGCGCGGGCAAGCTTCCGGCGACCCTATCTCCGAAACTGCAGGCAATTTCTTGCGCGCCGTGCCACTGGCGGCGGTGTTGAGCGTCGCCTTCCTACCTTGGGCCAGCCTCGACCGCGCAGGCGTTGGATTCGCGATACTTTCGGGAGCGATTGCTTCCGGAGTCGGCTACGCAATCTGGTACACCGCCTTACCCAGCTTGAAAGCCGCCAGCGCCGCCACCGTTCAGCTTAGTGTCCCGGTCCTTGCGGCGGCCGGTGGCATTCTGTTTCTTGGTGAGTCGATTACGCTGCGCCTTCTGTTCGCATCCGTTGCTGTCCTCGGCGGTATCGCGCTTGTCGTTATAGAAAAATGGCGCGCCTTCACGCCTGTTAAATAGGGCGGTCCGGAATCGCACCGTTACAGACTCGTTAAATCGCGGCCGCGTCGCTGGGCCATACGACCGCGTGAATTTGGACGGGGCGGTCGAAGCCTTTGAGGGGGACTTCGCCTAGGGCGCGGAAATTCAGCCCCTTCCCAATGCACAATTCGGCAACGACGTTCGATACCAAGATTTCTTTCGGCTGCGCGTGGGAGCAGAGCCGGGCGGCCAACTGAATGGTGCTTCCAAAAAGATCGTCGTGATGCTCGACGGGTTCCCCGGCGGCGGCACCGATCCGAACTTTGACCTGGTGCTCGCTGCGCTCCTGCTCACGCCGAGCCAACTCGCGCTGAATCTGAGCGGCGCAGCGCACCGCAGCCGCTGCCGAAACAAAGGATGCCATGATGCCGTCCCCGGTATGCTTGACCTCGCGTCCGTGCGCCGCCGCCACGGCGTTCCGCACTATCGTGTCGTGGACGTGGAGAAATTCCATGGCCATCTCGTCCCCGAGGCGTTGCGTCAACGTCGTCGAGTCGACGATGTCCGTAAACAGAACAGTTCGGATTCCGGGATCTCGTGCATCGGCTCCGCCGCCCGGAATGAGGGCTGCCCCGGACGCATTCACTTCACCACCGCCAAGAAAACCCTCCGCGACCTCCGGTTGTACCTCAATAATCTTCTCGGCGACCATGCCGTGGGCTTCACGGTGAACGTGGTTCGCTGCCTCCGCATTTGGCGCGTTAACGAGACAGAAAGCCTTGCCGCAACTGTCGTTAACCCAATACTTGAGATAACTAACACCGTACTTCTGCTGTATTTCCAGATCGGACGCGTGCGCCTTGGCGACATCTTTCGCGGTCATCCCGTGAACCTCGTGAATGTCCATGTAGGTTGGCATAGAGACTTTGTGGGGCAGCAAATTTACCGCGGCGTAACACGACGCACAACTTCGATCTTGGCCGGGCGATTAAGCGTCTGGTAAACGACACAATACCGCTCGGTTAGACGGAGGAGCGTAGCCAGCTGCTCTTCGCTGGCATCGGTATCCAAATCGAAGTGCAATCGAATCTGCTGGAACCCGACGGCCACATCTTTGGACACCCCCAGAGTGCCGCGAAAGTCGAGATCGCCTTCAGCGCGAACCGTTGCGTCTCGTAATTGGATGTCCAGAGCAGTGGCCACCGCGCGCAAGGTGACACCGGCACAGGCCACCAATGCCTCGAGCAACATATTGCCCGAGCATGCGCTGAGTCCATCGCCTCCGGTCGCAGGATGCAGTCCTGCTTCGACGAGCGCTTTGCCAGTTTCTACTTTGCAAGTGACACCCTCACCAATGCGCCCTTCTGCTCGGAGAGTGACCAGTGCGGTGTCCGGACGCTGTCGATAGCGCTCTTTGAGCGGCGCCTGCAAAGATCTGATCTCATCAGCGTTCATTCATCTCTCCGTGTGATTTAGTTGCGCTGCCTAACGAGAACAAACACACTTAGGTGGAAACAACTGTTTCGACCTTTTTCTTGGCGGGCTTAATATTCTGATTCACCGAAAGAAATTATTAGGATCGAACATGCTTTGCAAGGCAGGCCCGCTGAACCGGTCAAGTCATTGGACTCCCTCAGCTTAACGCACGCCATTTTATCTTGACGAATCTTCAGTCGCGCATCGACACTCCAACCCCTATCGACATCGACCAGGAGAATTCATGACTGCGGCTTCCAGTTCCGGACTGACCCAACCGCTTCTTGAGCGGTGCCGCGAGCGCGCGCCCGGTTACGATCGCGACAACAAATTCTGCCTGGAGGACTTCAACGAGCTGAAGGCCGCCGGGTATCTCAAGATGGCCATCCCGAAGGAGTTCGGCGGGCCCGGCATGACGCTCGCGCAAGTGTCGCGCGAAACGCGTCGGCTCGCGCAATACGCGCCGGCGACCGCGCTGTGCATCAACATGCACAACTACTGGGTCGGCACCGCGGCCGACCTCTGGCGCGGAGGCGACAAGTCTTGCGAATGGGTCCTCAAAGATGCAGCGGCCGGCGAAGTGTTCGCGGCCGGCCACGCCGAACACGGCAACGACATCCCGGGGTTGCTCTCCTCGACGAAAGCGGAGCGCGTCGAGGGCGGCTACAAGCTGACTGGCCGGAAGGCGTTCGGCAGCCTGACGCCCGTCTGGACGCGGCTCGGCGGGCACTCCATGGACAGCAGCGATCCGAAGGCGCCGAAGATTGTCCACTTCTTTCTGCCGCGCGACGGGAAAGGCTACACGATCAAGGACACGTGGGACGTGATGGGTATGCGCGCGACGCGCAGCGACGACACGGTGCTCGAAGGTGCGTTTGTGCCCGACAAGTACATCGCGCGCGTTCTCCCCGCGGGCGCGGCCGGCGCCGACATGTTCGTCCTTGGGTATTTCACGTGGGCGCTCGTCAACTTTGCGAACATCTACTACGCGATCGGCTTGCGGACCCGCGAGGT